>Ga0157371_10000880_pt1 | contig 33923 bp, 38 predicted proteins | sample C45metaG_FD_113462 | JGI IMG/M metagenome (GOLD analysis project Ga0157371, IMG submission 113462) | Corn rhizosphere microbial communities from Kellogg Biological Station, Michigan, USA - C4-5 metaG | ecosystem: Host-associated > Plants > Roots > Rhizosphere > Soil | place: USA: Michigan... | reverse complement strand
TAAGGGCAAGGAAAAGAACGGCTGGTACGTCATCCACGAACACCGCACCGAAAAGAACGAGACGCTGATCTTCGGCAGCTTCGGTGACTGGCGCTCCGGCGACACCCAGAAGGTCAAGGTCAAAGCCGGACGCATGAGCCCCGAAGAGCGCGAAGTCATGCGCGCTCGCCAGGAGGATGCCAAGCGCAAGGCTGCCGAGATCGCGGCCAACGCGTCACGTCGAGCGGCCAACCGCGCTGCCGGACTGTTCAAGCGCATGCCGGAAAAGGGCAAGAGCGCCTACTTGGATCGAAAGCAGATCGTCGGCTTCAAGGTTCGCTATGCGCCACGTACCGGCGCTTTTTTGGTCCCCATGTGCAACGTGCGCGACCAGATCGTTGGCCTGCAGGTGATCTTCCCCGCGAAGCAAGAGGACACCGGGCGTGACAAAGCGTATTGGCCCTACGGCATGTCGAAGGAAGGCGCCTTCCACCTGATCGGCCCACACCCTGAACCCGGCGAGCCGGTGCTGGTGTGTGAGGGCTACGCTACGGGCGCAAGCCTGCACATGGCGACTTCGCTCACCGTCGCCATCGCCTTTGATGCGGGCAACCTGCTGCCGGTCTCCAAGGCCATGCGTGAGCGTTTCCCCGGCTGCCCGCTGATCATCTGTCGCGATGATGACTGGAAGACCAAACGCCCCAACGGCGACCCCTGGAACCCAGGTGAAGAGAAGGCCAACAACGCTGCGCTGGTTGTCGGCGGCCAGGTGGTTGCCCCTGTGTTCTCCGGCGAGCGCGAGATCAAGTGGACTGACTTCAACGACCTGCACGTCGCCGAAGGTTTGGAGGCCGTCCGACGCCAGGTGCTGGCGGTGGTCAAGCCCCCTGCAGCTGGGGGCTGGAAAGACCAACTCGCCCGCACCGAAAACGGCTCCCTGATCGCGCACATGCAAAACGTCGAGCTGATCCTGGGTAATGACGAGCGCTGGGCCGGTGTCATCGGTTACAGCGTGTTCAGCTCCAAGATCGTGAAGCTGCGGTCTGCGCCTTTCGGCGGCGGTGCTGGTGACTGGGCCGACATCGACGACATGCGGGTGATGAAGTGGCTCGCGCAGCAGTACAACCTGCGTGTGAAGGCGTCCCATGTCATTGAGGCGGTTAGCGTGGTTGCACACGATCATGCCTTCCACCCGGTGCGCGAGTACCTGGAGAAGCTGGAGTGGGACCGCGTACCTCGCATCGAAACCTGGCTCACGGATGTGCTGGGCGTCCAGGCCAGCGAGTACTCGGCCAAGGTCGGCAAGCGCTGGCTGATCTCGGCGGTTGCTCGGGTGATGCGCCCAGGCTGCAAGGCAGACTCGGTAATGATCCTCGAAGGCGGGCAGGGTGCTGGTAAGTCCACAGCCATGGGCGTTCTCGGTGGCGAATGGTTCATGGACACGCCCTTTGCCCTCGGCGACAAGGACAGCTTCCAGGCGATTCGCGGGAAGTGGATCGTCGAGCTGGGCGAGCTGGACAGCTTTAACAAAGCCGAAAGCACCAAGGCCAATCAGTTTTTCTCCGCATCCACCGACACCTACCGCGAGAGCTACGGCCGCAGAACGAATGACGTGCCACGCCAGTGTGTTTTCGTGGGCACCACCAACCAAGAGGAATACCTCAAGGACGCCACGGGCAACCGTCGTTACTGGCCGGTGTTCTGCAACAAGGTCGATTTGGAGCAACTGCGCGAGATCCGTGATCAGCTGTGGGCCGAGGCGCTGTTCTGCTTTGAAGCGGGCGATATCTGGTGGGTGACCAAGGACGAATCTTGGATGTTCGCGGAGGCCCAGGACGAGCGCTTTGTGGTGGATGAATGGGAAGGGCCAATCCTCAGCTGGTTGGAGGAGTCGCAGATCGGCGAAACCGCAACCGGTAACGAGATCCTGACCCAGGCGCTGAAGCTGGACTTCGGCCACTGGGGTAAGCCCGAGCAGATGCGGGTCGGGGCGATCATGCACCGGCTGGGTTGGCGCAAGCGGCGTATGCCGGCGTTGCCTAAAAGCGGTGTGCGGCCTTGGGCCTATGAAAAACCTGCGGGTTGGGGGCGTGCGTCTGCTCTGCAGCAGTCGGAGATGGAGGAGCCTTGCTTTGATTAAGCGAATCGACGAGATGCTCAAACTATGGGCGCAGGATCTGCACTCGCCCGTACCGGAGAACGTTGGCGTCCCGAGCGGCGGCAATATGATCGCCATGCGGATGGAGTGTAAAGGGGAGTTGATACGTGGGACGCGGGGTAGTCGGGTGCTGCTGGATGAATCGGCGGATATCGAGCTGATCGTCAACAAGCATTTGCCGCCGCAGCTGTCAGTCGTCGTGCGCGAGCACTACTGCAACCACGAGAGCTTTCTATCGCAGAAGTACAACCACTGCGGATGCGGTCGGGATACCTACTACCAGCGTCTGCACGAAGCCCACCTGCACATCGCCGGCATGCTGATGGGGAAGGCTGCATGACCTCCGGCTTCACTCCGCGTGCCTCTGTCCTACTGTCCGCCCTTGTCCGACTGCCATTTAGCGCAGTTGGACAGGTGCAGGCCGCGCCGTTATTGGCCTGTCCAACCGTCCAACCTTCACCCGCCCCACGCACACATGAGCATAGCGGGCACGTAGTCGCGCCCATGGCGCGCACGCGTGCTTTTAACTTTCTCTCTATACACAAGAGAAAAGTAATGAAGGTAGGACAGTAGGGCAGAGCCCCGTATTTAGGCGCCTGTAGCTGTCCTACTCCGATCCGGATTAGTGGGACAGGTCAGACAGGGCACCAGAAGCGATAGCCGATTGAGTGCGTTGTCCCTGCGTTGCACCTGCGTCATACCTGTATTGCACCCGTATTGCGCCATGGCATTAAAACTCCCTTGCTGCCACCGGAATCCACCTGTAAAAAGTACCCATCTTCGATAGGTGCGACCGCAAGCAGCGGGACTCACCACCACACTGAACCCGGCCATTGCGCCGGGTTTTCGCGTTTATGGGGTAGGGCGATGACGAACGAGCAGCAAGCGCTTATTGATATGCCGATCTGGATGGTGATCGTGCTGTCCCTGGTCGGCGGCATATCCGGCGAGGCATGGCGAGCCGACAAAGCGGGGGTAAGCGGCTGGTCTTTGATTCGCCGCTTGCTCCTTCGGTCCGGGGCCTGCGTGGTCTGCGGGCTTTCCACCATGATGTTGCTGCACGCCTCGGGCATGTCGGTCCTGGCGGCAGGGAGCATCGGATGCCTCACCGCGATGGCGGGTGCCGATGTCGCCATCGGGCTGTATGAACGCTGGGCCGCCAAGCGGTTGGGCGTGTGCGATGTGCCGCCCTCGGGCAGCGGTCAGGCATGATGCGCTGGAGGCTACGGAATACGTGGCCTGTAGCGGTATGCGTCAACATGGTGCGTCGAAAGTCGCCGGGGACCCTGGCGGCATTCGAGGGACACGGGGCATGAAACCCGCGGGAAAGCGTTAGCGGCATCGCTGCCAGCTTACTGAAATTCAATCCATTGAAATTGAAAGGTTTACATTGAAAAGCCGTTGAAAAGGAGGGCTTATGACGGATCCACTGTTCCTGTCTAAAAGCGCTTTCGCGGTTCGCATCGGCAGGACGCCGAGCTACATCACTTGGCTTAAAGACAACAACCGGCTGGTGCTGTCGCCGGATGGCAAGAAGGTCGACGTGCTGGCTACAGAAGCGCTGATCCTCGAAACCGCCGACCCCAGCAAAGCCGCCGTCGCGGCTCGACACCAAAAAGACCGGCTCCAGCGTGATGTTTACAGCCAACTGTCCCCCATGGTCGAGCCGACTAACACGGCTGCGCCGCCGCAGCCTGCTGGCGCGAAGAGCGGGCAACCCGACTTCCAGAAGGCCCGTGCGCACCGCGAGTACTACTTGGCCCAGTTGGCCGAAGCCGAGTTTCACAAGGTGCAAGGCTCGTTGGTGGACATGAAGGCGGTCACCACCGGGGCCTACAACGCCGGACGCATGCTGCGCGATCAACTGCTCAGCATGCCCCCGCAACTGGCCCCTGAACTGGCGGCGATGACTGACCCTTGGGAAATTGAGCAGCACCTGACCAAGGCTCTGCGGCTGTCCCTGGAAGAAGCCGAGCGCATGTCTTCGGCCGACCTTGAACGCGATCTGATCACTACGAGTTAACCCATGCAAACGGAAAAACCTGACGGCGCTGAGGTGTACCGTGAGGCGTATTTCCGTGGGCTGCGTCCAGACCCTAGCCTGTGGGTGGACGAGTGGGCCGACGAGTACATGCGTATCCCGCGTGATACCGGCGCCGCCGAGCCTGGGAAATATCGCACCGTGCGAACGCCTTACGCACGGGAGCCGATGCGGTGCCTGTCACCGGCTCACCCCTGCAAGCGTGTAGTGACCATGGTCGCCTCGCAGTTGATGAAAACTCAGATCGCCTTGAACTGGATCGGCGCGCTGATCCACATGGTGCCGTCGAACATCCTCACGCTGCTGCCCAGCCTGGGCCTGGCAAAGCGGGTGTCGTCACGGATCGGCAAGACCATCAAGGCCACCCCGGTGCTGCGCGAGCGTGTGGCGGCGAGCCGCTCGCGGGACTCGCGCAACACCATGGACACCAAGGAGTTCGAAGGCGGCTCACTGTACGTCACCACCGCCGGCTCTGCGGCCAACTTGGCCGAGCTGTCAGCGCGCTATGTGTACGGCGATGAGATCGACCGGTGGGAAGTCGACGTAGGCGAAGAGGGTGACCCCATCGAACTGGCGGAAACGCGGGGCAGTACCTTCGGCCGCAATGCCAAGTTCTACTTCTCGAGTTCGCCGACGATCAAGGGCGCCTCGCGCATCGACGATCTGTTCGAGGGTAGCGACCAGCGTTACTACTACGTGCCGTGCCCGACTTGCGGGCACATGCAGACCCTGGAATGGGAGCGGCTGCATTACTCCCAGGACTTCAGTGTGGTGCACTACGAGTGCGCCGGGCCTGACTGCGACGTGCTGATCGAAGAGCACCATAAGGGCGATATGCTCGCCCGTGGTGAGTGGCGTGCCCATGCCAAGGGCGATGGCGAGACGGTCGGTTTTCACCTCAACGCGCTGTATTCACCGTTGGGTTGGACGGGCTGGAAGTCGTTGGCGAAGCAATTCGAGAAGGCGAAAAAAGCCCAGGCCAAAGGCGACCTTGAGCCTATGCAGGTGTTCTACAACACCCGTCTGGCTAAGGTGTGGGACAGCGCGCAAGAGCAGACCAAGGCATCGGTACTGATCGAGCGGGCGCGCCGGGAAGGGTTCTCCCTCGGTGCGATGCCCGCCGCCGTGATGATGATCACAGGCGCTGTCGACGTGCAGGCTGATCGCCTGGAGTTCATGGCAATGGGCTGGGGCGTCGGCATGGAACGCTGGGTCATCGATCACCGGGTAATCGCGGGCGACCCGTCGGACGAACGCACCTGGGCTGTGCTGGATGAACTGCTGAAAGTACGGTACCGACATCCGTGTGGCGTCGGCCTGGGCATTCTCGCGGTCGCCGTCGACTCAGGCGGTCACCATACCGACGAGGTCTACCAGTTCTGCCGCGTACGGCGCTGGCGCAACATCTTCGCCATCAAGGGCGCGAGCAAACCCGGTAAGCCGGTGATCGCTCAGCGGCCGTCCATGGTTGATGTGACCTGGAAGGGCCAGACCGAACGTGGCGGCGCCGAGCTGTGGTTTGTCGGCACCGACACCGCCAAGGACTGGATCTATAACCGCTACCCATTCGAGTCCGGGCCCGGCGCGCTGCACTTTGCCAATGATCTGCCGGACGAATTCTTTGCCCAGTGCGTAGCCGAGCGCAAGGTCGCCAAGTATGTGCGGGGCCATAAGCGTATCGAGTGGATCAAGGGCAAGGCCGAACGCAACGAAGCGCTCGACCTGATGGTGTATTGCCTGGCGATGGCGCATTACCTCGGCATCAATCGGTATCAGGACCACGACTGGGACCGGGTGCGTAACTCGCTGGCCCAGGCCGGCTTGTTCGATGAAAAGGTGATTACCGCCGAACGTGTCACGGTCGCCGAGCAGGCGCCCGCTACACCTCAAGTGGCACCACAACCCATTGCCCCGGTCGCCCAGCCGCGACCCGCTGCACCTCCACAACGCCGCAGTTCCACCAGCGGCTACCTGACGAGACGCTGATATGTCGTTTACCCCCAAGCACCTCGAAGCCATCGAGCGCGCCATCGCACGCGGTGAAAAGACCGTGCGCTACAGCGACCGCACGGTGGAGTACCGCTCCATCGACGAACTGCTCAAGGCCCGCGACGAGATCCGCACGTCGCTGACCAACGCCGCCGGGCCGCGCTCTCGCGTGGTTCGGCTCATGCATGGAGGCAAGGGACTCTAATGGCCCGACATTATCCGACGCTGACCCGTAATGGATTCTTGCTGCCGTCGAACATCAAGGCCAGTTACGAGGGCGCCGGGGAGGGCCGACGTTCGGCCAGTTCGGAAGCCACCGACAACGGCATCAACAGCATCAACACCCCGGCCCTGCGCAACCTGCGGGCTCGCTCGCGGGCGGCGGTGCGTAATGACCCGTACGCGTTCAACGTCATCGATAAGCGCGTCAGCAATCTGATCGGCACGGGCATCACGCCCAGGCCGACCACGGACGATGCTGCTCTGCGCAAGGTGAAACAGCAGCTGTGGGACGACTGGGTGGATGAGGCGGACGCTGATGAGCTGACCGACTTCTACGGCATGCAGGCGCTGGTGGCGCGTACCGTTGAAACTGCAGGTGAATGCTTTGTGCGGTTGCGGCCGCGCAGCCCGAACGAAGGTTTAGCAGTGCCACTGCAGCTGCAGGCGCTGGCCCCGGAGTTTGTCCCACATGACAAGTTTGAGACGGCCAAAAACGGCAATGTCATCCGCGCCGGGATCGAGTTCAATCCGGCCGGCAAGCGTGTGGCGTATTGGATGTACCGCTCGCACCCACGCGATTCATCGTCATTGAATGCCGGCTACAACCAGTTGGTGCGTGTACCGGCGACTCAGGTGCTGCATATCTTTGAACCGATGGAGCCAGGGCAATTGCGCGGCGTGCCGCGCCTGGCCCCTGTGTTGAAGCGCCTGCGCAGCTTGGACAACTACGACGACGCGGTGCTGTTCCGCCAGGAAGTGGCAAACCTGTTCGCCGGTTTCATCAAACGGCCATCGCCGGAGATGGGGCAACAACCCCGCGACCCTGTAACGGGGCAGCTGCTGACCACCGACCGCGACGGTTTCACGCCGATGGTCGCCCTGGAGCCCGGCACCATGCAGGAGCTGGGGCCTGGTGAAGAAGTGGAGTTTTCCAAACCACCGGACGCCGGCAACAACTACCCGGACTTCATGCGGCAGCAGCTGATGGCTGCGGCAGCAGGGTCGGGTACGCCTTACGAGATCCTCACTGGCGATATGCGGGAGGTCAACGACCGGGCGCTGCGGGTGGTGCTTAACGAGTTCCGGCGGCGCCTGGAGCAACTGCAATTCGGCGTGTATGTGCATCAGCTGTGTCGCCCGGTGCGCGCTGCGTGGATGGACATGGCGGTGTTGTCCGGCGCCCTGGTGCTGGAGGACTACGCACAACGTCGGCGCGAATACCTGCGCACACGGTGGGTACCGCAGGGTTGGGCTTACATCCAGCCGGTGCAGGACGTACAGGCGCGGCGGATGGAAGTGCAGGCGGGCTTTGCCTCACGTAGCGAGATGGTGCTGCGAACCGGCTACGACGCGGAAACGGTCGACACGGAAAACGCCGCTGATCTCGTCAGGGCCACGGACCTGGGACTTAACTACTCGACTCTTGAAGCCATCGAGGTGATCGATGACAAGGAACAACCATGAGCAAAAACAACAAACCTCGCGTGTATGACAAGGTCGGCAAGCAGGTCTCGGTGGCCGATAAGAGCTGGTATACCTTCCAGGCCAGCGGCGAAGCCGAGCAACGTAGCATCGAGATCTTCGTGTACGGCGAGATCGGCGCCTGGGGCGTTACCGCCAACCAGTTCGTGCAGGCTCTGCGCGCCATGGATGACGGCGTATCGCCGGTGATTGTTGCGTTCAACAGCATCGGCGGTGACCTGTTCGACGGCCTGGCGATCCACAACGCGCTGTCGCGCCTTGGCGAGCGTTGCACCGGCCGTGTTGATGCCTTGGCGGCCAGCGCGGCCAGTGTCGCGGTGTGCGGCGCTCACCGCGTGGTTATCGCGGCCAATGCCATGCTGATGATTCACAACCCCTACACCTTTACCGGCGGGGATGCCGAAGACTTCCGCCGCGTCGCCGATGTGCTGGACCTGACCCTGGAAGCGATTATCGCGGCCTACAAAGCCAAAGCACCGGATATCGACGAAGCGGAGCTTCGGCGCATGGTGAACGCCGAAACCTGGCTCACCGCCAATGAGGCGGTGGCGCTGGGCCTGGCCGATGAAGTGGGTGATGGCCTGAAGGTCAGCGCCTGCCTCGGACAGGGTAGCGTGCTGCAGCGTTTCCAGCATGCCCCGGCCGAGTTACTCGCCCAGTTGGATGCAGAGCCAGAAGTCGAGCCGCTAGAGCCCGAACCCGCGCCGGTGTTGGATGCGGCAAAGCTCGCCCTGATGGTCACGCAAGGTTGCGCGGCGGCAGGCATCAGCAATCTGGTTGAGCCCCTGTTGGCCGCTACCAAGCTTGAGAGCGAAGCGGTGATCCAGGCGGCACTGACGAACGCGAAGGCGTTACACAGCCTCTGTGTCGCTGCCCGATTGCCCGAGCTGACCGGCGAGTTCATCACGGCCGGTCTGGACGAAGCCTCAGTGCGCGCGCGTCTTTTCGACAAGTTGGTTGGCAGCGGTGGCGGCTTTGAGATCAACAACAGCCTGCCGCTGGACAATGGCCCCGTAACCCCGATCAAGGCCAAACAGGTCGATACCCACGCAATCTGGTCCTCCCGTCAGGCGGCTCAGAATGGAACCTCGAAAGGAGCAAGAGCATGAAAGTCGAATCGATGCACGCAGGCGAGTTCCTGCTGTCCGAGGGCGCCGGCAATATTTCCCGCGAGGCGATCAACGTCGCCGCTGGTGCCGCCCTGGAACCGGGCCAGATCTTGGGCCTGATCACCGCCACCAGCGAATTTGCGCCGTATCAGCCAACGGCGGAAGACGGCACTGAGAACGCTGTCGCGATCCTCTACGGGCCGCTGGGCGAGTCGGAGGTAGTGCGGCGTGGTCGTGCCATCGTGCGCCTGGCTGAAGTAAGCGAAGCACACCTGACCGGTCTCGACCTCGCTGCCGAAAAGGCCCTGGCCGCGCATTTTCTGATCGTCCGCTGAGACGCGCACCCTTATTACCCATCCCGCCGAGTGCGGGATTTTTCGTTTCTGGAGAGTACCCCATGGCCGATATCGCCATTTTTGAAGACGATGCGTTCAGCGTCTCGTCGCTGACCGCTGCAATCAATGAACAGGAATACCTGCCGGGCCGCATCAGCAGCCTCGGCCTGTTTCGCGAAGAGGGCATCAGCACCCTGACCGTGCAGATCGAGAAGGACGGCGACACCCTGGCCCTGGTGCCAGCGGGCGAGCGTGGCACTTCGGGCCTGGTGGTCGGTGGGACCAAGCGTCAGCTGATTCCATTCAACACCGTCCACCTACCGGAGCGTTTCACGATTAAGGCTGATGAGATCCAGGGCATCCGCGCATTCGGTACTCGCAGTGAGCTGCAGGCGGTGCAGGATGTGGTCAACAAGCGCCTGGCGAAAGCGCGTCGTCAGTTGGATGCCACCCACGAATTTCAGCGCATGGGCGCGCTGAACGGGCAGGTACTGGACGCCGATGGCAAGACAGTACTGTTGGATATTTACAAATCCTTCGGGGTGAATCGCCAGAAGTTGCCGATGGGGTTAAACAGCCCGGATACCGAGCTGCGGATCAAATGCGGCGAAGCCTTGGATATGCAGGAGGAGGCGCTGGGGAGCGTTACCAGCACCGGCTCTCGCGCATTGTGCGGCAAGAACTTCTGGAACAAGCTCATTGTTCATAAGTCGGTCAAGGAGACCTACCTCAACACCATGCAGGCCGCATCTCTGCGCGGTGACGCCCGTGAAAGCTTCGAGTTCGGCGGGATCGTTTGGGAGCGCTATCGGGGCAAGGTGGCTGGCGTTTCGTTCGTCCACGACGACAAGGCGCTGCTGATCCCCGAGGGCGTTCCCGACCTGTACATCTCGTCCTTCGCGCCGGCCGACTACATGGAAACGGTCAACACCCAGGGCATCCCGTACTACAGCAAGATCGAGCCCATGCAGTTCGGCAAGGGCGTGGCCGGTGAAGCGCAATCGAACCCGCTGCACCTTTGCACGCGGCCCCGGGCGCAGATCCTGCTGGAGATGTGATCGTGGCGTTCCGCGACCTGATCGACGACATCGACGACGTGGTCTTTGAAACCCTGGGCGACAGTGCCGTGATCGAGGGGCGGGCTGAGCCGGTGCTGGGGATGTTCTCGGCACCCTGGAAGCAACCGGCTTTCGGCAAGGTACACACCGCCATACGCGAGCCTCGCTTTGAGATCCGCGTGAAGGATTCGGACGGCCTGAGTCAGGGCCTGCGGGTCACCATCGATCTGCCAAGTCTGGACGGCGGCGGTGACTACGACCTGATGCAACTGGCTCCCGATGGCAATGGGCTGGTGGCACTGATCTTGAGGAAACGTCCATGAGCGTCGGTAGCTATGTGCAGCAGAACCGCGATAGCGGGATGATCAACATCCAGCCGTCTGCGGTGCATGCCCAGGCTTTGCGCGAGTTTGGGCAACTGGTGCCCAAGGCTGCTGCATCGGCCCAGCGGCGTGCGATCAACAAGACGTTAGGTTGGTTGCGTACTCATATCGCTCGGGCTGTGGGCAAGCAGGAGCGGATTGCCATCGGCGCCGTCCGGCAACGCCTTCGGGCTTACCCGGTCAGCGGCGGGGCGATGCGCGGCAAGTTGTGGTTCGGCGTCAACGCTATCGAGGCGAGCCGCATTGGCCGGCCTCGTCAATCCCGCGCCGGTGTTTCGGTGGCGGGGAGGCGTTACCAGGGTGCGTTCTTCAAGCAGGTGTATGGCAGCAGCCCCGACATCTGGATCCGTACGTCGAGTAAGCACTTCAACACCACGGACTATCCCGACAGTACGCAGGGGCGCCGTCGCTCTGGCTTCGTGGCGGAAAGCGACAACCGCTTCCCGCTGGCGAAAGCCAAGGTCTCGCTGGACCAGGTGCGACCGCACTTTGACAGCTGGGTGAAACGCGCCGATGAGCGCTTGCTGGAGATCCTCAAGCAAGAACTCAACTTCGAACTGCAGAAGTACCTCAAGGGGAGTGCCCGTGTTTGATCAACCTTTCAGCCTCGACCGTTTGTATCAGGCCATCGAGCAGCACCTTCAGGAGCATTTGCCGGGTATTCAGGGCGTGTCGTTCTGGCCGGATTTGTCGGCAGAGACCTGCATCCCCACGCCCGTGGTGCTGCTGGAAATGGCTGAGATGGAATCGGCACCGGATATCGGCACTGGCGAAACCGCGCTTACATGCAAGTTCGAAGCGCGGATTATTGTCGATTCGATCAGCGTGGACCCGCAGCGTCAGGCGGTACAGTTGGCGTCTCAGCTAGCGGTGTTGCTCCGGGCGCAAAGCTGGGGCCTGGAGGTCGACTGTGCCAAGTTCGTGAGGTCGACCCAGGACTGGACCAAGCCTGAACTGGACGGCTATTTGGTCTGGTTGGTGGAGTGGGATCAAACGATCTACCTGGGGCCAGAAGAGTGGCCGTGGCCGGATGAACCGCCGGGCACCTTGATGCTGGGGTTCAATGAAGACACCGGCCCAAGCCATCAGGGCAAGTACATCAAACCGGAGGATCTTCAATGAGCTACGCCACCGCTCAGCATGATCGAATGATCGCCTCAATGTTGATGCCTTGTGTGGTGGTCGCGGTGGATCTGTCGACGGCGATGGTGCGCGTACAAGCAGACGGCTGGACCAGCGCCTGGGTACGTTGGCATAGCCTGGCTGCCGGTAAAGCGCGGCACTGGCGGGCGCCGAGTTTGAAAGAGCAGGGCGTGTTGTTCAGCCCCAGTGGTGAGCCAGCCATGGGCACGTTCATTCCCGGTCTGTACGGCAATGCTGGCGCGCAACCGGACAATCGCGATCACGTCGAGGTGTGGCGCTTCGACGATGGCGGCTCCCTGGTCTACGACTGGGAAGCCAACAGCTACACCATCGATCTTCCGGCCGGCAGCGTCACGATCAAGGTCGGCGATTCCGTGCTGGAGATAACGCCAGAGAGTGCGCGGTTGGTATCCAGCCAGATCAATCTGGTGGGCGCAATCACTCTCGACGGCGCGACTCAGATCAATGGCGCGTTGAACACGACTGGCGATATCCACGGTGCCGGCCAGATCATCGACGCCGCCGGCAACAGCGCGAACCACACACATTGATCAACAAGTTTATACGCCCCGCCTAGTGCGGGTTTCTGCGTTTTTGGGAGCTTCGTTATGAGCAAGAACAAGTCTGACGGCCAGATGAATGCGGGCTTTGAACCGCCGGCTTCGGCGGGGTTGGCAGTAGGCGAGAGCGTGGTGTTTCTCGATCAAGTCTTCACCTCACGCACTTTGATCCTGCCGGATGGCCGCGCGGCAGACGTTATCAAGGGGCGTATCAGCGCGAGCGACGACGTGCTGCACAACTACCTCTCAAAACATGCTGACTTCAAGCAGACGGAGTAGACCCAATGATCGGAATGGATCGCCGCACCGGCAAACCGTTGTCCGGGCTCGACCATCTCCGGCAGTCCATTGAGGACATTCTCGCCACGCCCGTGGGCAGTCGACGGATGCGGCCGGAGTACGGCAGCCAGATCCGGCGCTTTGTCGACCTGCCGGTAAACGCCGGTTGGAAAAGCGCCGTCCAGGCCGAGGTGGCTCGCTCGCTTGGGCGGTGGGAGCCGCGGCTGAAGTTGGAGCAAGTACAGGTCGTCGCAATTGTCGGCGGGCGTATCGACTTCAAGTTGACCGGTGACTATCAGGGCGAGCGACTGCTGCTGGAGGTGTCGGCATGAGCACGGTGGATTTATCGGCGTTGCCGGCGCCACAGGTGCTGGAGTCCCTGGACTACGAAGCGCTGTACGAAGAGGGACTGGCGGCCTTCCGAGGGTACATGGGCGACAACTGGTCAGCAGCGTTGGAGAGCGACCCAGTGGTCAAACTGGTGGAGTTGGGTGCCTACGGCAAGATGCAGAACCGGGCACGGGTCAACGATGCAGCCAAAGCCTTGCTGTTGGCTTACGCGGAAAAGGAAGACCTTGACCAGCTTGCAGCGAACGTCAGGCTCAAGCGCTTGATCATTCAACCGGAAAACCTGCTCGCGGTGCCGCCGGTTGAAGAGGTCAGAGAGTCGGACGATGCGCTGCGCGAACGTATCCAGTTGGTCTATGAGGGGCTGACCACTGCCGGCCCACGCAACAGCTACATATTTCACGCACGCAATGCTTCGGCGCTGGTGGCCGATGCGACGGCGGAAAGCCCTGCACCGGCCGAAGTGGTGGTCACCGTACTGAGCCTGATCGGCAGCGGGCGTGCCGATCAGGCATTGCTTGACCAGGTATACGCAAAGCTCAGCGACGACGATATCCGCCCGATCGGTGATCGTTTGACGGTGCAAAGCGCCGAGATCCTCGAATACCGAATCGATGCGGTGTTGTACCCCATCGGCGCCGGGCCGGAAAACGACGCGATCCTGTCCGAAGCCATCAAGCGCTTGGCCGCATGGATCAACCCGCGCAAACGTCTGGCCTTGGAAGTTGCCCGTTCCGGAGTAGACGCACAGTTGCATATCAGCGGCGTCGGCCGGGTTGAGCTTAAAGACTGGGTCGATCTGAAACCTACCAAGTACCAGGCGGCGTATTGCACGGGCTTCAGCGTGGTTTTAGGAGGATGACATGAGCAGCTTGCTACCTCTGAACAGCACGCAGTTCGAGCGCGCCATTGAAGCTGCGCTAACCGAAAAGACCGAGATACCGTTGCGCACGCTGTACAACCCGGACACCTGCCCGACGCGTCTGCTGCCGTGGCTGGCCTGGACTTGGTCGGTCGACCGTTGGGACAACAAGTGGTCGGAAGCTGTCAAGCGCTCGGCTATTCGCTCCGCGTTCTACGTGCACGCTCACAAGGGCACCATCGGCGCTCTGCGGCGTGTGGTCGAGCCGCTCGGTTACCTGATCGAGGTGTTGGAGTGGTGGCAGACCACTCCCGAGGGAGTTCCCGGAACCTTTGCGTTGAAGGTTGGCGTACTGGACACCGGTATCACCGAAGAGATGTACCTGGAGCTGGAGCGCCTGATTAATGACGCCAAGCCCGTCAGTCGGCCCATGACCGGTCTAGCGATCAGCCTGGAAACCCAAGGCGCGATAAATATAGGTGTCGCCCTCTATGAAGGCGACGTAATCGACATCTACCCACCTGTGCAACGTGACATCGACGTCACGGGCTACATCGGCTTGGTCGGGCGCGAACACTGCATAGACACTCTGGACGTTTACCCATGATTGATCGCAACTCGCAATTTATGGCGATTCTCACCAATGTGGGGGCCGCTAAACTAGCCAATGCCAATGCCTTGGGCGTTCCTTGGAACCTCACTGCGCTTGGCGTTGGAGACGCCAATGGTACTGACCCGATTCCTAGTGCAACCCAAACGAAGTTGATAAACGAACAACGAAGGGCGCCGTTAAATCAGCTGCGTGTCGACCCAGTTAACCCGGCGGTAATCGTTGCCGAGCAGATAATTCCTGCTGATGTTGGTGGCTGGTGGATTCGGGAGATCGGCTTATATGACTCGGACGGCGACCTTGTTGCCGTTTCCAACTGCGCACCCAGTTTCAAGCCAGCGCTGAATCAAGGCTCCGGTCGCACCCAGATTGTGCGTATGAACTTCATCGTTTCCAGTACTGCGAATATTGTGTTGAAGATTGATCCTGCTGTGGTGCTGGCAACACGTGAATATGTCGACTTAGCAATCACCGAGGCCATCAATAAACAAGACTTCAAGCATTCCGTGTTGGTAGCTACTACCAAGAACATCACTTTGAATGGCCTACAAACCATTGACGGCGTAGCTGTGCAAGCCGGTGCTCGCGTATTGGTTAAGAATCAAGCGACGGCCAAAGACAACGGCCTGTACGAGGTTTCTGCTATTGGTGCCTGGAAACGCACACTAGATGCGGACATCGGCGTTGAAGTTACACCAGGGCTTTTCGTCAGCGTTGAGACTGGCGTGCTCAACGGCGACAGCGTATGGCAACTGGTTACTGATGCGCCAATTGTCCTGGGCACTACCGCGCTGATCTTTGAGATGGCTGTGGGTCATACAGGGGTCAATGCGGGCTCATATGGCAAGGTTACCGTCGACAAGTATGGGCGGGTTATTGCCGGCATGAATCCAGCAACGCTCTCTGAAGCCGGGATCACAGATGCACTGTCGATTAATGGCGGCATCCTGCAGGGCAATGTCCAGCTGACGGAGAACAGCAGACTCTACATTGGCCCGGGAACTACGCCCTCATGGGGGTTGGGAATGTTTGCCGGGGCGCCTGGGTCAATCAAGGGGGGCGTTGGCTTCTACGGTGGCTCTGATGGCGCATTCAAGACCGCATTTCTGGGTCTCGGAACTGACCCTTGGTCCAGCGGCCCCGGCATGCGGATCAAGGCGGAGGGGATTGTTGAGATCAGCGGCACGATCACGGGCAGCGGAGCTGGGTTGTACGCCGTGCCCTTTGCTGCGCTGACAGGCCTGCCGAACACCTTGTCTGGACACGGCATCGCATCGGCGAGCCAAGCGGAGGCTGAGCAAGGCTCTGACACGACCAAGCCGATGACGGCGCTACGAGTCTGGCAGGCGATTACGGCCAAAATTGTACAGGCCACGACAAGCATTGCCGGCATCGCCCGTATCGCGTCGCAGACTGCGGTTAACACAGGTACTGAGCCGACGACCATAGTCACCCCGTTAACCCTCGCCACCCGCCTGAGCGCGCTGTGGCAGGCAGCTCAAGAGAGTGTGCTGGGCGTTATACAGCTCGCCACCCAACCCGAAGTGAATGCGGGCGTTGACGACACGAAGGCCGTAACGCCCAAAAAGCTGCGTGCTGGAGTTTCATGGGCGCTTGGCGCGAACGGCTACGTCGCAATGCCAACCTGGCTGGGCGGCTGGATTCTGCAATGGGGGCTAGCGGTCGGGGTTGGACAGGCGACCAACAGCGGGACGTTGCAAGGCCCTGGTCGTGACGTGTCTCTTTCCGTGACGTTCCCGACCGAAATCATGTGGGTGGGAGCCTGCATGGCCTTTACGACGATGATTACCGGGGCAGCCTTTGCGCCAGGAGCAGGGTACGTATCGAGGTCTGTGATCCGGGTTCAGAACAATTACACCCAGTCAGCGGGCGACATCGCTTGGCTGGCGCTTGGCCGATAACGAGGTACACCTATGGCAGCGTTTTACAGCCCCTCAGAGCGTGGTTTCTTCGACACTGCGCTCAATAGCAAAAAGCAGATTCCGACAGATGCAATTGCGGTCAGTGAGCCGCAACGTAGAGAACTGCTGGCAGGGATATCGCGCGGTCTGCTCGCGCAAGTTTCCGAGAAAGGTTCACTTGAGCTGGTCGAACCGCCGGTTGATCCCGATGCCGTGGCCTTGGCCGAACGCGCTTGGCGTGATGGAGTACTGACGTCTGCGGCATGGCTGCGTGACCGGCACCGCGATCAGCTCGAAATTGGCGCGCCAACAACGCTCACCGCCGATCAATTCGAAGGCCTGTTGGCGTTCATGCAGGCACTTCGTGACTGGCCGCAATCGCCGGAATTCCCGGCAAGCGAACACCGGCCAGTTGCACCAGAGTGGGTGCTTGAGCAAACCGAATAACACTCCGCCCAGAAGGGGGGGGGGGGGGCATTCCCGATTCGCACAAACAACATTCCCTTTTGGCCTCGCAGATGCGGGGCTTTTTCGTTTTTGGAGTTCTACTATGAGTTCTAGCGGATTTTTTCACGGCGTCACCGTGACCAACGTCGACACCGGTACGCGGCCTATCGCTGTGCCGTCATCGTCGATCATCGGTCTGTGCGACACCTTCACCCCTGGCTCCAACGCCAGTGCATTGCCCAACCAACTGGTGCTGATCACTCGCGAAAGCGAGGCCGTCGCCGCCTGGGGCGCAGACGCGGCGATCACCAAGGCGGTCCAGGCTATCTATGTACGCTCAAAGGCCGTGATCGTTGCCTGCGGCGTGGAGAAAGTGGCGGACGCCGCCGCGCAAACCTCGGCCATTATTGGCGGCGTCCTGGCGAACGGTACGCGTACCGGGATGCAAGCGTTGCTCGATGGCAAGAGCCGCTTCAACGCACAACCTCGGTTGCTCGCCGCACCCAAGCACACCGCCACCCTGGCAACTGCGACGGCGCTGGTGGCGCTCAGTGACAAACTGCGTGCCATGGCAATCATCGACGGCCCGAACACCACCGACGAAGCGGCCATGGAGTACCGCGAGAACTTCGGCAGCAAGCGTGTGTTTCTCGTCGACCCTGGCGTGAAGTTCTGGGACACCGCGCTCAGTGCCACCATTGATGCGCCAAGTTCTGCGTGGGTCGCCGGGCTCTTCGCCTGGACCGATTCGGAGTACGGCTTCTGGGCCTCTCCGTCGAACAAAGAGTTTGTCGGTATCACCGGTACTGGGCGTCCTATCGAGTTCTTGGACGGCGACGAAACCTGCCGCGCCAACCTGCTCAACAACGCGCAGATCACCACCATCATCCGTGATGACGGCTACCGCCTGTGGGGCAACCGCACTTGCTCCAGCGATCCGAAGTGGGCGTTCGTCACCCGCGTACGGACCATGGACATCGTTATGGACGCGATTCTTTACGGCCACAAATGGGCGGTGGACCGCTCAATCACCAAGACCTACGTCAGCGATGTAACCAACGGCCTGCAGGCGTTTATGCGTGACCTGAAAAACCAGGGTGCAATTATCAACTTCGAGGTGTTCGCCGACCCAGAGTTGAACACGGCCAGTCAGCTGGAGCAGGGCAAGGTGTTCTGGAACATCCGCTTCACCGACGTGCCGCCGGCAGAAAACCCCAACTTTCGGGTCGAGGTCACCAACCAGTGGCTGACCGAAGTCCTCGACACCAACGCATAAGGAGAGCCGCCGATGGTTCCGCAAACGCTTTACAACATGGCTGCCCATATCGACGGCGTCAGCTTTGCCGGGGACATCACCTCGGTGACGCTCCCCAAGTTGACCTTGAAGACCGACGAGTTCCGGGCCGCTGGCATGGATGCCCCTATCGAGATGGATCAGGGTATGGAAAAGCTGGAGGCCAGCTTTGCCGGCAAAGGCGTACGCGCTGAAGCCCTGAAGTTTTATGGCTTGGCAGACCAGACCGCGTTCAACGCGGTATTCCGTGGCTCATTCAAAGGCCAGAAGGGCGCAACCACCGGCGTGATCGCGACCGTGCGCGGCATGCTCAAGGAGATTGATGGTGGCGACTGGAAGCCGGGGGATGCGGCCGAGTTCAAGTACGCCGTGGCCTGCAGCTACTACAAGCTCGAAGTGGCCGGCCGGCTGATGTACGAAATCGATCCAGTCAACTGCGTGCGTGTTATCAACGGCGTCGATCAACTAGCCAGTGTCCGTCGCGACCTGGGCCTGTAACGGAAACGTTTCCCATGAAAAAGCTGAAAAGACTCAACACGCTTCCGGCCTGGCTGACGCTTGATCTTGATAGCGCCACGGTCACGCTGACGCGCGCCTATGACATCAATGGCGGCAAGGTCGATCAGTTGACTCTGCGAGCTCCACTGTTGCGAGAAGTGCGTGCGTCTGACGCGATTGGCGGTGATGACGCAGTGCTGCGCGAAATGACCATCCTCGCTTCGCTCTCGGATGTCGGCACTAAAGATTTGGATGGGCTCAAGCTGACGGATTACGCCCGCCTGCAAGCCGCTTACGGGCACCTGCTGCGGGATACAGGGCTGCCCGATGATGAGAGCGAAATGCCCGCCTGGCTGGTGGTGGATCTGGAGCGCGCAATTGTCACGCTATCCAGGCCCTACGACATCAAAGAGATGAAAGTCGACCGGCTAACCTTGCGTGCTCCCACGGTGAGCGACGTCCGGGCCGCAACCTCTGCCTCCAATGGCGACGACGATCAGCGCGACACGATCATCCTCTCCAATCTGACCGAATCCGCCACCACGGATCTGGAGGGGCTCAAACTGACGGACTACCAGCGGCTGCAGGCCGCCTACTTTCGCCTGGTGCAGGATGACGGGGTTTAGCGCCTCCCTGCAGAAACAGGTCGCGAAACGCCTGGCTTTGGAGTTCTCCTTCGCGGCCAGCGAAATCGAGGCCATGCCTTTTTCCACGATGATCTGGTGGCTCACGGACTGAGCCCTGAATCCCTGCCCGGAGTAACACCATGGCAAATAACCTGGCGCTCGGCCTGGTCATCGGCGGCGTCGTCAGCTCCACGGTCGGCGCCGCGTTCAAGGATGTTGAAGGTCGTATCAAGAAACTCGGCGAAACCGGCACCAAGGCTCGTGTGCTGCAGAGCACCATCGGTGACACCATTCGCTTGCGCGATGAATGGAAGAAGGCTCATGACACCGGTGCTGCCTCTGCCGATGGGCTTCTGCGAAAGCTCGCAGGCAACCTGCGAACCCTTAAAGAACAGGGCATCGAAGTCGGCAAGTTGCGTAAGGAATACCAGGCACTCGGCCGGGTAGCCCGTGGCGCTGAACTCAAGGCGCTGGGCCACTCGCAGATCCAGCAGGGCAAGGAGGGGATGAAGAATTCCCTCGGTAAAGCGGCGGCGCTCACGGCATCGCTGGCGATCCCTACCAAGGTCTCCGGCGATTATCAGGCGCAGATCCGCCAGATGTCGTTGTGGGCCCATACAGCTGGCACGGGCGATGAAGCCAAACTGGCGGCGAGCATCAGCCAGGTCGCGGCGGATAAAGGCATGAGCCAGCAACTGCTCGCGAAGTCGGTCGGTGCTTTGATCGAAAAAGGCGTTGATTGGGATGTGGCTGCCAGTTACGCCGGGCAGATTGCTGATCTGATCGACGGCCAGGGTATGGAACCCGAAACCATCGCGACCTTGATCAACTCTTTCAAGGAAGCCGGGGTCAAGCAGGGCGACATGGCGGCCATGCTCGGCCAGGTCGCGGCTGCGGGTGACATTGGCGCGTTCGGTCCCAAGGAGATGGCGCGGTATCTGCCGTCCATGCTCGGCAACATCAAACGCCTGGGTATGGAAGGCCCTGAAGCTGTGCGCTTCCTGGGTGCCAGTCTGCAGTCGCAGTATTCGCAAACTCAGGATGCCGCCGCTGCAGCCACCAACATGGACAACCTGCTCAACGCAGTGATCAGCAGCACCAGCCAGGAACGGTTTGCCAAGGAGGGTTATGACCTGGCCGGTTCTATTCTGGCCGCGACCAAAAGCGGCAAGGCTGCCAACCCTGTCGAAGCATTCATCATGCTCAGCGAGCAGTTGATCAAGAAAAAAGACCCGGCCAAGGCCAAGAAAATCGAGGCGTTAAAGGCCAAGATCAAGGCGTCGGCGGATGGCAGTGCCGAGGAAGAACAGGCCATGGTCGCGCTGACTGAGGCCGCCGGACTGGCGAACATCGTCAGCGATCAGAGCGCCAGTGCCGGTCTGCTCGCGCAGATCAAATATGGCGATAGGATCAAGGCCGATATGGCTGCCATTCAGAAGACGGACGGTAAGGCCAAAATCGAGGCGGACGCGGCGAAATCGCGAGAAACCTCCAACCGCAAATGGGCGGCTGCAACTGCCGGCATTGAGTCATCGATGACGCGTATCGGTGATGCAGTACGGCCACTGACTGACCTGGCGGCGGATGGGTTGGCAAAAGTGGCGTACGGGCTTGGGGAGCTGGCAGGAAAGTTTCCTACGGTCATCAGCGGCGCGACGGTGCTGGCAGCCGGTGTGGTTGGCCTGGGGGCTGCGATCAACGCCATTAAAGTCGGCAAGGGGCTTCTGAACGTTGGTCGCGGTTCTTTGATGGGGAACCCGAACGTGGTCCAGCGGGTATTTGTCACCAACCCATCCGGCGGGGCTGATGGGATTGACGGCGGGGATGGGAAGCGACGCCGTGGCAAGGGTAAGCGTGGTCGCGGTGGACGTGGGGCAATTGCTAGCACTGCGGCAACTGCAGCGCCGCTGGGGGCTACTGCGAGCCGTTTTGCGCCCAAGGCCATGATGGGCAAGGGGCTTGGATTTGCCAAGGTGGGGGCGCCACTGGCGCTGATTGAGGCAGGATTAATCGCCGCTGATACCTATCAGAACGCGGAGACCCGCGACGAAAAAGCCGAAGGCTACGGAAACGCTGCTGGGACCTTGGCCGGCACGCTGGCCGGTGCAGCAGCAGGTGCCGCGATTGGTTCGGTGGTGCCGGTGATTGGCACTGTAGTTGGCGGCCTGATCGGCGGGTTCCTCGGTGGTTGGGGCGGCGGCGAGTTGGGCGGTGCGGTGGGCAAGGCTGCATTTGGTGAACCGAGCATACCGTTAGAGCATTTGGCCCAGCCGTCTCCATTGCTGCTCCGCAAGCCCAGCGAGCCCGGCATGTCGAGGTTGGCTCAGTTGGCGCCGACTGCGTCCACCGGCCCGCTGATGGGGGACGTTACGCGCTCACTGGCCCCGGCTCCATCAGCGGCGACGGTGCCGGCATTGCTCAGTGCCGGTGTCGCTGCGAAACCGGAGCCTCCTCGTGTCGACCAGAACTGGACATTCTCTCCAACCATGCCAGTGACTGTGCAGGGCGACGTCAAGGACCCACGGCAACTGGCGCAGGAAATGATGCCGTACATGCGCCAGCTGTTCGAAGAATTCAGTCGGGAGCAGGCGCGGCGCAATCTGTTCGATGCCCCTCACATTTAAGGAGTTGTCATGGCTTACATGGAACAGCTGCAATCAGGCTTCAAATCCCTGGTCCAGGCCGGGGAGGCGGGTCGGCACAGCATCGACGGTATGATCGGCCCGGTGAGCGGCGCCATCGGCGAAATCACCGGGGCGGCTGACGAGTTGTCGAGCATTCCCAGTGTGCCACCCGGTGTGGGCGAAAAGCTGCAGCGGGTGATGCGAGGGATCGGCGCGGCCCAGTCCAAGGTTGGGGAGGTGTTATCCACCTACAGCAAAGCAACGCGCGCGATGTCGTCGATTGACGAGCGCATGGGCACTTTAAAGGAACAAGCTGCGCGGGCCAGTACGGCAATCAACCAGATGGCCGGCAAAGTCAGCCCGAGCTTGGCGAACATCTTGCCCACCAGCGCGCTGGCACCTAACGCGACACCGTTGGCCGAAGCGGTCAAACCGTTTCCGCACCTGCTGATCCTGCAACCGCTGCAAGCCAACGCTCAGCCGTTCTACTTCAATCTGGATACGGCAGCTTTTGATGAACTGCGCTGGCAGACGGAATTCCGCTGGGCCTCGCAGGAACGCTTAAGCCGCCGGCCAGCGCAACAGGCCGTTGGGATGGGGGAGGAGAAACTCAGCCTTAAGGGCGCGATCTTCCCTACGTTCAAGGGTGGCCTCAAGCAACTGGACACCCTTCGCTCCATCGGGGCTCAGTTACTGCCATTGAACCTGACCACGGGCTATGGCGTTGTCCTCGGTACATGGTGCTTGCGCAGCTTAGAGGAGGAGCAGGGCGCGCTGCTGGCCGGTGGGATCCCTCGCAAGCAAACCTTTAGTTTGGAGTTCACTCGCTATGGCGATGATATGCAGAACGTCTGACGGGGATCTGCTGGATACGCTGTGTTATCAGCATTACGGACATTTAAACGGCACGGTTGAGGCAGTGTTGGCGGCTAATCGCTTGTTGGCGGATGAGCCGCAGCCATTGCGCACGGGGTTGCTGATTACCTTCCCTGATCTGGCTGAACCACTGGCCGAGCAGGTGCAGTTGTGGGATTGAAGCTCGGAGAGTACTCATGAAGCCCATCTTTCGAATTGTGGCAGATGGGGCTGATATCACGGCCCTGATTAACGACCGTCTTTTGCTGTTGCGCACGCTGGACAAGCCTGGCATGGAGTCGGACGAGTTCGAGTTGCGTATCGATGACCGTGACGGCGCTGTGGCCCTACCCAAAAAAGGGGCTTCGATTGAGATCTACCTGGGCGACGACCGCAAGTCACTGGCCCGTCTGGGTCGCTACACCGTCGACGATATCGAGGTCTCAGGCCCGCCTGATACTCTGGTCATTCGAGGAAAGGCCAGTGACATGCGCGGCAGCGGCAAGACCATACGTAGCGGTAGTTGGGAGAACGTGCCGTTATCCAAAATCGTCAGCGATATCGCTGCTCGCAACGGCTGGAAGCCTGAATGCCCGCTTACCACGTTAGTAGCTCGGGCGGATCAGCTAAATGAATCGGACTTCAATTTCATCACCCGGCTTGCCAGGGACCATGACTGCACGGCTAAGGTCGCCGACAGAAAGCTGCTGGTGCTGCCTCGCCAAAGCGGGCAATCCGCAAGTGGCAAAAGCATGCCGGCGATCACTATCCGACGCAGTGACGTCAGCCGCTGGCAATTCCGCTTCACCGACCGCGCCACACAAAAGGCAGTCAAGGCTAAGTATCAGGACAAGAAAACCGGCGAACTGGTCAATCTGACCCTGGACAACGACGACGCGCCTGCAGGGCTGCCGCCCGTTCATACCGATCGGCATATCCATCCGAACAAATCTGCTGCAGAGCAGGCGGCCAAGGCTCGACTCGCGGCATTCAACCGCTCGACCGCCGAGGTTCGGCTGGAGATGGTTGGGCGCACTGATCTGTTTGCAGAGAGACAGATCAACGCGCAGGGCTTCAAAGAAGGCTTGGACGGCGAGTTCCTAGTTGACTCCGTGGAGCAGGTGTTTACTCAGTCCGGCTGGAGCACGACCGTGGAGTGCAACGCAGGGAAGAAGGGTAAGGCCAAGGCTGCCGGTAAGAAAACGAAGAAGTCCAAGGAGGTCAAAGTACTGCAGTTGTAACCGACCGTATGTGCGTCATCACCCGCCGCCATTGAGCGGTCTTTTTTTGCCTGGGAAAAAGCGATGTCCATTACCGAGCAACAACTTCAACGCATCATGCCCAACGCCCGCCGCCAAGCGGGCGTTTTTGTATCCGCGCTCAACGCGGCCATGACCAACCGCAAGATCGATACGCCAAAGCGGCAGGCCGCGTTCCTCGCCCAGATCGGCCACGAGTCAGGCCAGCTGCAATACGTGCGTGAACTGGGCGGCGATCAGTACCTCAGCAAATACGACACCGGCCCGCTGGCCGCCAAGCTGGGGAACACGCCGGCAGCCGATGGTGACGGCCAACGCTATCGCGGTCGCGGGCTGATCCAGATCACCGGCCACGACAACTACCTGCGCTGCAGCTTGGCGCTGTTCGGCGATGAGCGATTACTGCGCACGCCGGAACTGCTCGAACTGCCGCAATGGGCCGCTGAGTCGGCCGCGTGGTTCTGGTCGATAAACGGATTGAACGCGCTGGCGGATCAAGAGCAATTCAACACCATCACCCGCCGGATCAACGGCGGCCTCAATGGCTTGGAGGAACGGTTGCAATTGTGGGCCAGGGCGAGGGCGGTGTTATGCGTCTCTTCGACCTGATCCCCACGCAATACCGGATTGCGGCGGTCGGCCTGCTGCTGGTGATGTTGGCCGCCGGATCTGCTGCCCTGGCCTGGACTGCTCAAGACTGGCGCTACGGAAAGCAGCTGGAGCACCAGGCCCGGCTCCATGCCGACACCCTCAGCGAGTTATCCCAAGCCGCTGCGGCCCTGCAACGCAAAGAGCAGGACAAGCGCTTTGCACTTGAGCAGCGCCTGCACAACAACGACGAAACCCACTACAAGGAATTGACCGATGAGCAAACCAAGCAGGCTCGTCTGCGTGATCGCCTGGCTACTGCTGATCTCCGGTTGTCAGTCGTACTCGCCGCCACCGATGCCACCATCAGCTGTTCAGTGCCAGCCACCACCGCCACCGGCCGCGTGGTTCATGGCCCCACAAGAGCCCAACTTGACCCAGCGCATGCTCAACGAATTATCGGAATCACCGATACCGGTGATCAAGGACTGATTGCCTTGGCAGCATGTCAAAAGTACGTGAGAGAAGTAAGGAAGTAGGAGTTCTGCACTATCGCAGATAAGAGGGGAAGTTCGAATGGTCACGCCCGCTACGCGTGACCATCCTAGCTTTAAACCTTCGCGAGAACGAAGGTGGCCACAAGGACCAGTAGGACAGCGGCTACTGGAGCCAGGCCGTAGGTGCAAAGCACCCCGACCACGCCTCCGAACGCTGTTAGGCGTCCAGCTAAAGCTGCCGAACCTTTTTGTTCTGAAATACTCATCGTATCCCTCCCAAAAATGCTACCCCGTCCCTAATTGCGGTTGATTAAGGGTAGCTGGTTCAGACCTGCCGTTTTTGTGAGACCGGCACTTTGGACGGCAACCCAACCGGTTTGAAGGCGGTCTCAGTAGTGAGCTGAAACCGTCATAGGACCGTAAGGCGGCTTGGATAATGCCCGAGTTCTAGAGGGCAGGCAATCGCCGACTCACGTAACAAATCACAAAGGAGCGGCCGGGCCAGATGCGTCAACATCCAGCCCGGCCACCTTCCCTGCAGAATGTCCCTGCAAGTCCAGCCAAGGCTCCTGCTTCGTGCACAAAGCGGAGCGAGCCTAGCACTGTTTATCCATACAGCAAAGGTCTTGCTTTTATATGTCCACACCCATCATCCCTTGGATGGGCGGCAAACGCCGCCTGGCCGACCGCCTCATCCCGCTTTTTCCGCCTCACGAATGCTACGTTGAAGTCTTTGCCGGCGGTGCCGCGCTCTACTTCATGCGCCCCCAGGCCGCGCCGGTTGAAGTTCTCAACGACATTAACGGCGACCTGGTGACGCTGTACCGCGTGGTGCAGAACCACTTGGAAGAATTTGTACGCCAGTTCAAATGGGCGCTCAGTTCCCGGCAGGTGTTTGAGTGGCAGAAGATGACTTGCCCTGAAACCCTCACTGATATTCAGCGTGCTGCGCGGTTTTTCTACCTGCAGCATCACGCCTTCGCTGGCAAGGTCACTGGACAGACTTTCGGTACCGCTACGACTGGACCGGCCATCAACCTCCTGCGCATTGAGGAAAACCTTTCTGCAGCATGGCAGCGGTTGTCAGGCACCTATGTCGAAAACCTGGGCTGGCTTGAGTGCGCCGAACGCTATGACCGTGCGCACACGTTTCACTACATGGATCCGCCTTACTGGCAGACTGCCGGTTATGGTGTGGATTTTCCCTTCGATGATTACGAGCGCATGGCTGACTTTATGCGTGGCTGCAAAGGCAAGGTCATGGTCAGCATCAACGATCATCCCGATATCCGGCGAGTGTTTGATGGCTTTCACTTTGAGACTTTGGACATTCGCTACACCACCACGAACCAGCGCCAAGGCAAGGCAGAGGTAAGCGGGGAACTGGTGATAATGAACTGGGAGCCAGCGGCATTTGGAGGGCTGTTTTAAATGTCAAATGCTGGTTCAGAGCACCGCGTTGTTCGGATCTACTGCCGTGAAATACCGAACGTACTATAAGCGCCAAAATCATGGCGAAAAATTCGCAGCACATCTTATTTGACAAAAAATTGGCTACAGGTAGGATAGGCCCAAGCCGCTATAGCGGCTTGGGCCTATCCTACCTATGTCAAAAAATGGCCAAAAAAAACCCGCGCTGGCGGGTTTTTTATAAAATCGGATACTAGGCTATCGCCTGTTCCTCTTTCAATTGATGCGCTCTATCGTTTACAACGAACTTAATGATCGACTTTACGTCGTCAGGACAGTTCTTGAACGAAATATGCGACAAAACGGTACGGCCTCGTTTCAGGATCAGCCCGCCGATCAGTTCGTCCACGAAGGACTGGGTGGCATCTTTGCCGGAAAAATCGATTGCAACGTTGTTACCGGTTTCCAAGCAGCGTTCGATTTCCTTTCGAAACGGCGTGGCAGATGCCCTCATACCCAGCGTACGGATGCTTTCGGATCCCGTAGCTAAGATGATTTGAGTTTGCATAGCGCTTCCCTCGGCAATGTTTTATGCGTAGACATAATTTATGGTACGCATCAGTGAAAATATTAGCTACATCTATCTGGTTAGCAAATCAAACCACTGATCAGTCAAAACTGATGTCGTCATCCATCGCGTCCTCTACCTCAGGTAGTAGCGATGCGATAGTGATCTGCGGCAATTTGTCGCGGTTGCAGTGAAAGGAAATTGCGACCCCCTTCCAGGATGCATTCTCAAAAATCACTGCGTCGTCGGTTTTTGTGTTTAAGCATGCGTCGCCGCTCGCTATGACTAGAAAACCGTCCGCTGCCCCTGCAATCTTAGCTGTTGTGGTTAAACCAACACCTTGATTTTGGCTATCACCTTCATAGCCAACCAGTGGCCCCCGATTACAGCTGACGCGGGCAATCAAAGCTGCACGAATAGCTGCCGCGTCGGTTCGCTCTTTCAGAAGAGCGTGTCCTTTTAGGGTTGCCAAAAAGCCGCAACCGTTGTCAACGATCGCTAGCCGCACGTCTCCGTTTGTTTGGAAATGCTGACATGCGACCCAAACGCAAGCTCTTAGGTTCCCTTCCTTCCGAGCGTGGGACAGCGCATTCTCTAGGAGTTCTTTCAGCGCGTATTCAATTGGGCGCCGATAAGAGTCCATATCGTCCTCTGAGCGTTCGCCCGGAGCCCCGAGCATTGCTACTGCGAGCCTTGAAGCAATCTCTTCCGATTGACCGTGGGTGACTTTTACCAGCTCTACGCACCGATCAGGTTCGCCTTGAGGGTTTCTTGCGGTTTCGACATCAATGCCGTCAACGCTCAGCCCCTCGAAGAACTCCATCCTAATCAGATAGTCGATCAGGTGCTGAGCCATCCAGCGTACATGAAAGTTTTTACCTTCAGCGGACTCGAGGGTGGCTCTGAGAAGTGCCAAGCCCAAGGGGTCGACGAATTGAAGCCCTGACGCATCTAGGATCATATCGCCGTCGCGCCTGGCGATTTGAGAGCATAGCTCCAAAATCAAGCCAGGCTCCGAGTCACTAAGCGATCGAGGGAAGAAAATAACATCTTCCGTTATGAGTTCTTCCGACCCTGGCACACTCAATTCCTTGAAAAATTTTGGCGACGGACTATATCGATGTGCCAGCATCCATTCAATGCATTTAGAGAAGAAGGTTCATTTAGTCGATGGGTGGCTTGCCCAGGTTAAACCGCTATTCGATGAGACGGCAGTCGCCGCAGGTTCTGGGATCCAATGTTTCACCAAGGTAGTTTGCCCCCCCCGCATGGGCTTAATCCCTGGAAGAAACACTAGCCCCTCCGCTTCTAACGCGAATGACGAGGCTTGCATCGTGACCTAGCGCAATGGTCACCGATTTTCTTCAAGGTCTTTAATCGCTCGAACTGAAATCCCAGATCGGAATGTGAGTGGCGAAGGCGCCTGCTCCTGCAGGGGCGCGACGCGGCCCCAAAAAAAGGAAAAAGGCGGGTGGAGAAACGCGAAGAGGGGATGGATTTGCTCAATGGTCCCCTGGTCCGCTTAAATAGATCCGTCTCCTTGCCCCGTCCCCTAACCTTAGCTGTCGAGGTCTGTCTGGTTAATTAGTCTTTCATCATCAGCCGGTAGTACTGAGAGCCTTCCATGATCTGTTGTATTTTCGCCTGTACTGCGGTCAGTTCTTCATTCAGGCTCCGCTGACGGGCGTGGTACGGGGCCAGATCAGCATCCAATTGTTGCTTGGCCTCAACCATCGCCTCTTCCCTTCTGCGTTCTTGTGCTTCACTCATTTTCTGTCTCCTGTTATGTAGGTTTGCTTTCGTTTTGGGGCGGTCACGCGGACCCGCCGCCTCCCCATATTTTGGAAATGGCATCCCAGTACTTCACGGCTGCCCCAATGAGCCCGGCCGATACGATTACAAAGGTGAAGAACCAGTGCGACTTGATTTGCTCAAGGACATACACTGGATGGATTCCGTTCACGTCCCACCAACTCCCATTGGTTTTGAGATTTTTCGCGTGCATCCTCTCGAAGATGTTGGAAAACATGTCGAGCTTTCTCAGCGTAGATTGATGAAGCTTTAAATACTCGCCGTTTTCGAAGGCTTCGGCTTCTTGGGCGCCAGTGAGACCATCCTGATCTGCGATATTGTTCAGCTCTACAATGCTGAAAATGCGCCCCTTGCGTCCAGATGCGGAGATGTGCGAGGCGTATTGCCTGCCGTAAATCTCCACTAATATTCGAGCAAGGTCTACCTTCCGGTCATCCTGCAATTCGAAGGGGGTGCCTCCAAGCGTTCGGAACCGGTGCTCGAGAGCAAAGAAGCCATAATTCTCGTCGCGCATGTTCCAGTGCACAAACCTGCAGTTGCTGTGTTGCCGGAGGAAATCGAAGTACCCTTCAAGCATGGCCTTCTCTAGGGCAGGGAAATTCTCGTTGATTCTATCCAGGCATCCTTGGAGTTCAGCCGATTTGTGGATCGACCAAGACCTTGTCTGCGCTGACCGCAGGTTACGGATTGCGATCGAGGTAACCCGGGTCGAGCCACCTGTAGCATTTTCATAGAACGACTCGCAGGAGTAGTGGACCACGTATACTCGAGGCGAATCATCAAACAAATCTTCAACCAGCTTCCTGCTTGCGGATCGCTGTTTTACCCGCGCTACTTCTGAACCCATGCGAAAAATGCTCCAACGAGAGTGGTACCCACTATGCCTTATGGAGGCATGTTGCCATCTTAGAAATGCAATCCTAGCAGTTTTCGTGGCGGGCTTTGGGGAATAAATACACCCATAGATCATGTGCAAGTCTTCCGCTTCACAGATGATCAATATATTTCGCAATGAAAACTGGTTAGCAACCCAATATGACATTTAAGCGAGTCATGACTCCTGGCTGTAAACCTAGTGATCTTGCTTGATAATTGCCACACAAATCCTTTTGAAAGCTCTTAGGGCCAATTTATACGGCCGTCAGAGAGATTCGGTCCAGTCCATCATGGGGCGACGGAGAAGCGGCGGGAGAGGGCTTGCGGTGGAACTGAGGGCATTGGGATCTGGGATGAAGAATGCGCAGAGTGGGCAGTTTGTCTTAATGGGCTAGGAGGGGGCTGGTGTTGATCGTGCTACGCGGAGCCGATGTTAAATAGATATGTCCCCTTTTAAGTAAAAAAATGAATTACTTAAATGTGATAAATTTACTGTTTTTGAAGGTTTTTTTTAGTTTGTTTGTAAAGTCTTTTACGAGTTCTTTGGCATGATCTTTAGCAATGGAGATTCCCGCTGCTTTTACTGTGATTAACATAGAGGTTATATCATTTTCTTTGCCGCAGTTGGCGCACACAACAAAGCTTCCGGGAGGCGGTACGTAGCCCTCCCAAGGCAATGCGAAATCGTTTGAGTGGCAGAAAACACACCTCAGCTTTATCAGCTTTTTAAAGTCCCGCATAGTTATGCAATGCCTGACAATGAACCAGCCAGTCCTCCGACTATGGAGCCTACTAGAGGGTGCTCAAGAAATTTCGTTAGCCGGCTTTTGGCTTCTGTCTTTTCTTCATCTGTAGCGCCGGACTGGTCAATTTCCTTTATAAGTTGATTGAATACATTGTGAATGTTTTGCACATTTCCGTTACCAACCTGTGCAGGACCGTGAACGTTCAGTGTTGCAATTTGCATGCTGGCTCCTAGTTCATACGAGCGATTTTTACCATGTTTTACTGAGATCGCTCGACTTTGTCCCTCTTCTGTCAAAAGAATATGTGCGAAACCATTTGACTGTTTCTTCAAGAGTGAGCGTGAATTACAAATGTTAATTATTTTATAGAGATGGTCTTCGGGCCAGTTAAGTTTTTCATCGACAGCGATTCGATCAGGTTTTCCGGCGATAAATGAAAAATGTACTGTGTTAATTGTTTCGCCAAGATTTTCCATGTCGTCATTTATGAAGGTTAACAGTAAATCTATGTCTGACTGGATTTTTTCCGCTTCCATTTTGTGCCTCAATGCTCAATTCTGATAGTTGGCGGGTCAAAGCTGAAAGAACCCTTCCATTTCGTAGCGCAGTGATAGCGCTGTTGCCTTAAATCAGGTGCTAGGTTTCTGCTGTACGACAAGCATTCCCAAATGCCTTACCTAAAACAGTTGGATTTACCCTGCCGTAGTTTTCGCCGCCGCCCCAGGTCATTGTAGGACGAATGCAGCCCAAACGAGCTAGGTTACTTAGGGATAGGATAACTTCATCTGGCGGAGGTGGAAATTCTTTATCATTCTCCCCCACAATACGAGCATGTTCGGGTAGTTCTATAGTGACTATTCCTGCATGTCGGCTCTGTTCGAAGGGGAGTGCTAAAATCATGTCGAGAATCTTTGCGTCAAGCGATGTTAACTGTTCTAAGATTGTTATGTATGAGCGTCTAACTTCGCCCTTGAATTTTGCATTGGCTGCGTTGACGAGAAGGGCGGCCCAGCGGTCTTGAAGATCGTCATCCTCCTCTAGCGTTGCACCCTGCATTAGCGGTATTGCCAACTTAAGAGGGATGGGGCGTGTCGGAGACACGAGTCCTGCATCGACCAGATATTCTTGCGCTTTTTGCATGTAGCGAACTTGACGCTCCCAGCGCATATACTTTAATCGGTCTTCAAAAATCCCAATCCCTTGTTCAAGGGGACCAGACACGAAACGCGCTATAAACCCACCAGCCTCGCGTGCAGCATCAATTGCCTGCCCAGTCGCCTTTGCCACTTCTTGTACTGCTTTGGATTCTTCGTCCATGGATGCTCCTGATTCAGTTCGAAGCTCAACGATTAAGCAAAGGCGTTCCTACTTTTTTGTCTGACACTACTGTTTTACCTATCTGTATGTCCAGCTAGTACTGCATGGGGGTATGAGGAGTAAGCACATTCGGTTTCGTAAGAGAGAGCTAGCGGGACCGTGGTCTAGGTTAGCGAGGAGGGGATGGGGCAAAAATGGGGCAAACTGTACGCCAATCTATGCCATCCAATGCCAATTAGGCGTTTATGCAGCCTCAGGAGTGCGCGCATTACAGCCAGCACCCACAGGCGTTCCCCCAAAATCCCCCACATACCCCTACACAATGGGGTGTGCTTTGTCAGAGACGATTCGTTCGTAGCTTCGCCAGGCCCTGCTTGATGTGCCCAGCGTTTTCGCCGATCACGAATAGAGCACCACGTACGTTGTCACCGACTTCATCCATGCCTTGCTTTCGCTTTGGAGAGCCAACTCCATCAGAGCTACTTCCAACGCGAGCCGATTCTCGTACATTCGTTCAAGCAAATCTGGGAGTGAGTATTCCCCTGCCATGTGTGTCACCCCGCTTAAAAGGGCTAAGCATAGCAGTGGCCTAGTAAATTGGTGCTTGCTTAGAAATTGCTACGAGAACGGCCGCTCAATGCTTCGAAAGCAGGGATAGTGGCGGTTTTGGGGAGGGCTACGTCCAATCCATCATCGAGACGACTAACACAGCATGGAGTGATCTCGGCAACGGGCTAAAATCCATGGGAAACTTCCCACGCTTTTCTCAGCTTGCCCCTCAGACCACCCCTAGCTAACCTCCTCAAGCCGCTGCCAACCCAGCGGCCGGATGTGGAAGTCCGACCAAGCTGAAGGCGCTCAATCGCCCATAAAGACCTACCGGCGTTTTTTTACGTCTGTATGATTGCTTATGGCGGCTGTGCGCGGGGCACTTCGGTGCGCCGGGTCCTTTAGCCCTGGTCTTCCACACCTGCGTACAGCTGCCACCCTCATGTGGAAGTGAGATAGGCAGTTCCTGAAACGCTAAAGGAGCTTCGCCATGTACAAGGTCACACCTAACCCGCCTGACGCCTCAAACGCTGCACCTGCCGATACCCGGTTTCAAGCTGCCGCCCAACGCGCCATTCATCACTACCTGCCCCAACCTGACGCCGCTACCACCAACGAAAAGCCGAGCAGCAACTTGTTCTTGGTCAGCCCCAACATCGACACCGAAACCCTCCTGGCCAACGCCGCCGAAAACCTTGCATCCGCCAACCAAATGGCCGCCACCCTGGCTTTCGACCTCGATGACCCGCATCGCGTCATCGTCCTTGGCATCCAACAACTCATCGACCTAAGCGCTCTACTCGTCAACCGAGCCCAGGAACAGGTCGCACCTGCCGCCTGACACCCAACCCCGCCGCCTTACCCCAAGGCGGCAACCTGAACCCATCCTGTCACCCAGCAAAGTTTCATCATTCCCGGCGCTTTTGCGGTCTACGATCCTCTTCAAGAGAGGACCTCCGCGCCTCCATTCCACAGGGAACTGAAACCATGATTTCGAACCTCGTTAAAGTCGTTATGGTTGCGGGTACGTTGCTGTTGGGCGCGTGTTCGACAGGGTCGGCCGGCGTGAGCAGTGACCCGTGTTTTTCAGGCGGATGCCAGGCGTTTGGGGACCATAGCCCCAGCAAAGCCGCCAAGATGAATTTTGGCGGCAGTGGGTTGGGGAGTAGTTATGGGGAGTATGGGGCGGGGTTGTTGCATGATGATTGATGGGGGGGTGGGCAGTCGTGAGTGTGTTGACTGACCCACTGCCATCGGGGGCAAGCCCCCTCCCACAGTTGGATCTTCATTGGATCGGGAAGTGTGGCGTCAGTGGCCGCCCTTCATGCGGCGGGCGATGAGGTAGATGCCCAGTCCGATCAACGCTGTAGCGGCGCCGATGTAGCCGGTGCTGGTCCAGCCATACCCGGCTGTAATCGCCATCCCGCCCAACCACGGTCCCAGCGCATTCGCCAGGTTGAACGCCGCGTGGTTCGAC
>Ga0157371_10000878_pt1 | contig 33950 bp, 28 predicted proteins | sample C45metaG_FD_113462 | JGI IMG/M metagenome (GOLD analysis project Ga0157371, IMG submission 113462) | Corn rhizosphere microbial communities from Kellogg Biological Station, Michigan, USA - C4-5 metaG | ecosystem: Host-associated > Plants > Roots > Rhizosphere > Soil | place: USA: Michigan... | reverse complement strand
CTGTGATACCAACCCCAATAGAAATAGACCACACCCATGAGGCAGTGAGTTCAGGGCTAAGACCAGCCATCTGCGCAGCTTGGAAGATTAAAATAAAGGTACCACCATAATTGACGATGACCGAAATTAAACCTGCCATAATGGGGGGAAGAAAATCATTAGAATGATGTTGAAAAGACATAAACTCTACCCCTAAGATTTTAAAAAGAAGTAGTAGAATGTATTTTTAATTGTGGTATTGCCATAAGATACGCTTTTAATATTTTTTAAGGTACCAGTTTGCCAATATGACTTTATCTTCTGCCTTTTTACTTAATTCTGGTAAAGGTGAAGGTGTTAAGAATGGTTTTTATATTGCTAAATACAATGAGAGTAGTGCTTTGAATGCAGCGAAGAAAAATACCCTCAATTTAGGTTTCTTAATGATTTTTTGAATTTCATAGATCGTACAATATAAACAGTTATTACAATTAAAAAACTATTGAAACAAGAGTTCAATAATAAATATGAGTTTATCCTCTAAGATTGAATATTAAATAAATTTTTCGATAGGATAAAAGTATGAGCCATAGTAAGCAACTCACCATATTTGATGTCTTAAAATTTAGTCATGAAAAGCAAAGAGAATTATCTGATAAATTAATTGAAACCAGTGGCAACTCAGAAGAAAGAAAGCATTATTTCTCATTATTGAAAAATGAATTATTTGCACATGCAGTGGCTGAAGACAGGTATTTTTACATACCTCTTATGATGACAGATGCAGGTTTGAATATTACAAGACATGCTCTGTCTGAGCATCACGAAATTGATGAGCTACTTGAGCAACTTACTGAAAAAGAACTCAATAATCCGAGTTGGTTACGTATAGCAAATCAGCTACGAAAGCTTGTACATCATCATTTAGATGAAGAAGAGCATAAATTTTCCAACAATCGGGCAAAATTTTAAAAGATGATGAAAAACTAAGCTTAGCTAAAAAATATCAACATGAATATGATAAATATATTGATAAAGACAAAACGAGTTTAGTTCATCAATGATTTAAACTTTTTTAAATTAAGTTCGATAAGGCAGATTTGAAAATGATCAAATTATATTAATTGTTTTGTCACTTTTTCAGCTGTTTCGGTTCACTCAATCTTTATAGTAAGCTGATCTTTAAAGATTGAGTGAAGCATAGCGCTCACTCTGAGGGCAGTTTCATATAACACTAATTATGATGAACTAAGAAGATAGTAAAGGATTCTTTTTTTCAAAAAAAATTTGCTTAGGCATTATTTCGGAGAAATAACCCTCAAATACTAGTTGAGTTCGTTCCCTAAATTCATATATCAATGGTAGTTCCAAATTCCCTATTTTAAAGGAGTCATTCATATCTAAATGAGAGCTTATGGAAAGCATAATTAAGCTAAAAATCCTAAATAGCTCCCAATCTAATATAGCAGATGAATTTCTTTCAATATTATAAATTCCCCATTCTAAAAGCCAATATTCCTCCATGTCCCATATTTTTTCTTCGTGCAACTTTCCTATAAATGATAAGTTTTCATATAAGTCATTGTGAGGAAAATTGCGCTGTATAATTTTTTTTGCATTCATAATTTATGTTCTTTAAACACTATCTAAAATTAATTTAATACAAATTTTACGAAATTCTTGAATTACTTTAATAATATCTCATAATTTACAGGAATGTGAAAGCAACTGATGAATATGTAATTGATGTAGAAAGATTGAGTGAAGTATAGTCATCTAAGTGAGGGCTAATTCATCTAGGGCCCATTATATTAAATTTGATAATTTTGTACTTTTAAAATCTGCTAAACACTGAAGATAAGAATGCCAATCAAATTGATTGGCATTCCTGAAATAGCAAATTACTTTAGGTAAAAGCTATAATGTTTGCCACTCATTTCTTGCTTCTTCTGAATTTTTATTCAAAATTACGTTTCCATCTTTAATTTCACTCACCCAACTTAATGGAATAAGATGATGTTCATTATGTTCATCATCACTTCGAGTCAATTTAATTGAATCTTGTCCCTCAAGATGATCAACCTTGCCGATCTGTGTACCACATGAAGCAATAACATCAGCGTGGTTTTTAATACTCTCAACATTGATAGAAGTCATGTGATTCTTTCCTATTGAAATGTGATTTGAATATCCACCATAGCCTAAAGATTTCAGAGAGTCTTGAAATGAAAAGGAAACACCACAAGACCCTCCAAACAATTACCTAAAGTTGTCACTTTGCTACATAGTAATGTCTTGACATAAAAAAATCGCAGTATAGTTTTTATAGTAAATTGTTTTTATTGATTATTTTTGTGGATTTTAACACTTCTATTAAAGTTTTGACAAAACTAAAAGTGCATTTTAATTGAATCATTAAAATGCACTTTTGCTTTGAAACAGAGAAAATAAAGCGGTTATTTGTCATCAAGAATGATAATAAATGACAGACTAAGTGGAGACTTAAGCTTCTAGAATATATCTCATTGAATCGGTTCAACATGAGTTCAAATGTCATTACATGAACCTGTATATTTCACTTAAGGAGTTGAAAATGTGGAAGATACTGGTAGGTGTCCAATAAAATATTGATCAAACTACCAATAACATAATAAAAAAATAATATTTCTAATGAATATTCAATAACTTGTATTGAACTTATAGCTTTTTAACTTTAGTAATGCGATTTTTTAAATAGTTGGGACGGTGTAAAAAGATGAGTTGTAATTTGATCTGCTTGAACTTTTCTAAAAATAGTTTGGTAGGTATTAAATTTTGAAATCCGTTTATCTTCAGTATAAGAATAATCCATAATATTATCCGTAAAACCTTGATGAAGTCTCATTTTATCATTTTGAAATGTATGTAATAAGCCTAATGTATGACTTAATTCATGCGCAATCACATCCATGTAGGGTGGAGCATCAGCATATATAACGACTGATTTTCCCCATTCTATATCCTTAGTTTTATATAGAGGATCTATGTCTGGTTCTCGTTTAAAAAGTCGAGTATCAGCCTCAAAACTCGCAGATCCTTCAATGACTGAGCCAGGCTCAACCATTGTCATAACTTCTTTCTTCAGGACAGGATCATAAATCTTCTCATAAATAGGCTCATATCTCATTGCGATTGGTGCAAAAAAGACATATCTGTGAGACTCATAAGATGAATTTATGGGTAATAATTTAAAGTTCTTTGTTTCATATAATTTCAATAATTCTGCTTTAAATTTTTCACTATTATCCTCAACTAAATAAGTGACTTCTCCATCTGCGGTATCTTTTTTATGAAAATCATTCACTGGAACATATAGCTGGTCTGGATCTCCAATTTTAGTTTCATCTTCAATCTTGATTTTTTCTGACCACCATTTTTTTACAAATTTTTGGACTTCGGAATCAGTTTTAGCAAGGCGATCTAAATCAAATACTTCTTTTTTAACTACATCTGCAATCATTAAACATTGGTTAAATATTCTATTTTTTAATTCCCATTCATAATTTTTCGGTTTTTTTAAAATTTTTCCATTTACTTTAACATCAACCATAATTAATTTAATCACAAAAATTTCTTTATTCTTAGCGACTAAAAGCATACCCACATTTTGTATTTTTCCTGACTTTTTTGCTTGTACCAAAATATATTCATTTTGGCTCAATGCGTCTCCTGAACAAATAATATTAATAGCTTTTTTCTTTTTATAAGAAAAACGTTTTTGTGTTGCTAATTGTTCTGAAATTCGACCAGAGTTGATAAAATTTGCCAGCGGTTCTTCAACCATCTGAGACTGTTGGTTTTTTTCAAATGTTGAAATTTTTAGACAGGGATTTGAAGACTTAAAAATTAGAATACTGCCATCATCAGTTAAAGGGCTTTTATCATCATCTGGACTTTGATGAATCTCTAAATCAAGATCAGCGCCTTGACTATTGATTTGATCGCTGCCTAATGTTCCAGAACAATTTGTTGCAAAAATGGATAGCCAAGCGGGTAAATAAAGACCTTTATTAATAAATACACCTCTAGTACCATCGAATTGTTTGTTAAGCATTTGTCGCACACTGTGATCATAATCTTTAATTACGGTATCTTTTTTATTTTCATCAGTATCGATAATTGTTAGTGGATATATATACTCATCACGAATCCAGTCAAAACCAAATTCACCATTATAATCTGCTGCAACAGGCTCCCCAATTTTATAAGGACGTCTAAAGTGTACAAAGAAATTTCTTAAGCATGTCTGGCATACACTACCTTTCTCTGGGCTAGATTCAATGCTCATCATTTTTTATTATTACTCCAATTAATCAAGATCTTTCATCTATATTGATATCAAACAAAACAGTAATCTAAAAAATTTTAACTAATTAAAGTGTAAAAATTATTTGTCATTTTGTTTAAATTTAGGAAAATACTACTTAAGTATTTGATATTTATTCTTAATAACTTAAATTAAATAAATTATTTTCTTGGAATTTATTTTACTACTCAAATAATTATCTATCAATTGGTGTTTAGCCTATTTGTTAAAGAGTGAGAAGAATGTTAATTGAACATCTATGTTTAGATGATAGGCTCAATAATAACGATATATAAAACAGCAGAATAAATTCAAATTTGTTAAATCCTTATGTGCTAAGATATTGAAAATACGTAGCAATCTAAGCTTATGCGCGCTTTTCCTATCCAATACAGACTGAGTGGATTCTACTTTTGGTATTATTCAATAGTTGGAACTTTTTTGCCGTATTGGAGCTTATATCTTCAAGATCAAGGATTTAATTATAAAGAAATCGGATTACTGTCCTCTATAGCCATTTTAACTCGTATATTTGCACCTTTTATTTGGGGATTTATCGCAGATAAAACGGGCAAACGAATGTTGTGGGTACGTGTGGCAACCTGGATGGAAGCTACAATCTGGTTTTTGATTTTTATTATTCCCAACAATATGCAATCAATTGCATTTCTGATGTTGATTTTTAGCTTCTTTCAAAATGCCATACTTGCGCAATTTGAAGGTGTAACGCTGTTTTGGCTGGGTAATCAACATACAGCATTGTATGGAAAAATTAGAAAATGGGGTTCTATTGGATTTATTATTGGCGTATTTAGTATCGGTGCGATTTTAGAAGTTATTGCAATTCAATATTTACCAATGATGTTGTTATGTATTGCATTTACAGCTTTTATTTGGTCCTTTTCGATTAAGGAACCTAGCGCAGCACCGAGTGCACAAAAAATATTAGAGCCATTGCTTCCCATTCTAAAAAGACCAGTGGTTTTTTCATTTTTTATCATTGAATTTATTATGCTTTTTGCACAAGCACCATTTTATAGTTTTTATAGTAATTATTTAAAACTTGCTGGTTACAGTACAACTCAGATTGGCTTTTTATGGTCAGTTGGTGTGATTGCTGAAATTATCATGTTTAACTATGCAAATTTCTTCCTAAATCGTTTTTCATGGCGAAGCTTAGTCGCACTTTGTTTAATCATGACCAGTATTCGATTTATTTTGGCAGGTTTATTTTCAGAAAGTTTCATTATTCAATTTATTTCTCAAACTTTTCATGCATTTAGTTTTGGTTTATTTCATATTATTGCAATGCGGGTCATTTTGCAGAACTTTGCAGCCAAACAACAGGGCAGAGGGCAAGCACTATACAGTACCATGTGGGGACTTGGCGTTGCATCTGGCAGCATCTTAGCTGGGCAATATTGGGAAAAATTATCAGGAGAATATATTTTTATCATTGCTGGATTTTCAGCATTGCTTGGTCTGCTATTGATTAATTTTTTACCTAAAACATTACAAACGATTCAAAGATAAATGAATCTCTTTGCAGAAAAGAGATTCAGAACGTTCAAATCGATTCTGTACGGGTTAATTTAGTAAATAAACAATAAGGTGTACAATAAAAGGTCCAACCAATACCATAAAAATACCAGCTAAAACCATGGTTAAACTGGCAATAACACCTTCATCTTTATCACGCATATAAGCTTTACTTGCACCAAAACCATGTGCCGCATTACCCAAAGACGCACCTTGTGCAAAACTTGATTTCAGTCTTAACCCACCCAATACCAAATCACCAATTAACATACCAGTCACCCCAGTAATCATGGTGAATAAAATCACCAGTTCAACTGAACCGCCGATATGGGTTGTTAGTTCCATTGCAAATGGTGTAGAGATTGAACGTGCCATTAGACTATAGGTTGTTGTTTGATCAAAATGAAATAACTTGGCAAGGTAGAATGCACTGATCATCCCAGCAAGCATACCAATGACCACACCCATTGAAATTGAAATGAGATGTTCTTTAATGATTTGGCGATATTCAAAAATTGGGATTGCAAAGGCAACAGTTGCAGGCCCTAACATCCATATAATCCACTGACTATCAAGCATATAAGCATCATAAGAGACATGCGCTGACAGTAAAATGGTGATTAAAACAATCGGAACCAAAATTGCTGGAGATAAAATTAAGTATGGAAATTTACGATAAAGTTTTTTGACCAACACATACGCGACTAATGTGATCACTAGGCAAAATATTGAAATGGCAGACATTATTTATCTCCCTGTAATACATGTACGGTTTTATGAACATGACGTTGTTTCAACTTCCGCTCTAGTTTAAAACCTATATGCACACTATAAGCAGTAAATACCATCACACAAATTGTACCCAGTACAACCACAACAATCAGTTGCCAACCTTCAGTGATAAATAGGTTTTTATATTTCATTAACCCGATAAAACAAGGAATAAAAAATAGTACCAATTCACCTAGAATGAAATCTGAGCCTGATTTAATCCAATTTAACTTAAAAATACCTGTCATGAGCCCAATTAAAACCATAAATAAGCCAATCACAGCTGCCGAAATAGGTAAATTAAATTGTTTTTGAATGATTGAACCAATCCACCAAATCAAAATTAAAAGCCCGATTTGCAATATGACTTTATAAATTGATGAAATTTGGTGGCTTTGAGTACGCGTAGACATTTTATTGCAGATATTTAAAAAAGATGAGTTATTTTAGTTGCAAATATCACAGCATATTATGAATAATTAAACCATAATTATGCGATTTTGGAATAATTAATGGACATTAAAAATCTTAAAATTTTTGTAGAAATCGTCAATTGCGAAAGTTTTACTTTGGCTGCTGATCGTTTGTTTATGACACAGCCTACACTCAGTAAATCAATTAAACATTTAGAAGAAGAACTCGGTACGGCTTTGTTTAAAAAAGGTGAAGCTGGAAGAAAAAGGGAAGTTGTACTTACCTATATTGGTGAATTAATTTATCAACACGCTTTAAATATCTTAAATGAACAAAAGCAAATATTTGATAATATTGATCAAGTACAGCAGTTAAAAAAAGGTAAATTAACCATAGGCTTACCACCATTAGGTTCGGTATTACTTAGTCCTTTAATTGCTTTATTTCACCAAAATTATCCTGATATTCAATTGAAATTCTTAGAAGTTGGTGCCAATGGTATTGAGGAAGCAATTGCTGATAAAAGTATTGATGTTGGGATTTTACTCGGTAATTTAAGGCCAAGTTTTGCGGCAATTCCTGTGATAGATTCACCAATGTGTTTGTTAGCAAGGAAAAATTCACATTGGAATCAACGAGATTCAGTAAATTTGCATGAACTTAAAGAAGAAACTTTTTTACTTTACGCTGATTCTTTTACCTTAAATAAGATGATTATACAGGCTGCAAATTCTGTAGGTTTTGAACCAAAAGTGGTGTGTAAAAGTAGCCAGTGGGACTTTATCACCAAAATGGTGGAGTTTAATATGGGGATCGCCATATTGCCCAAAATTTATTGTGATCAGCTAGATCAGGGGAAGTTTTGCTCAGCAATCCTTAATGAGCCTAAATTACATTGGACATTGAGTATGGCTTGGAATACGACTGTAGCAATGAGTCCAGCAACCAAAGCTTGGTTAACGATTGTAGAGATGCATCGAGATAAAATTCATTTCTAGATTCATTGATAGCTTTTAAGTCTTAATAAATTGAGATTAGCGTGGCTCAGGTTTAAATTTTATAAGTATTAAAAGTATGTATATCAATTTCTTAATCCATGTTATTTCGCATAATGTATATTATGTTAAATATGATATCTAAGAGTTTTAACTTCTATTTATATGTGCGTCACGCGACATATAAGTTGTCATTTGCGACACATGTTACGTCATTCATATATCTATGTTGTGCATAGCATTCAAATTTAAATTACAACTTGGGTATTACGGGTTTACCTAAATGGTTACACATGCATGTACTTCATTGACCTGACTCTTGAAACTTTTTGGCTCAACTTTTTCCTATTTTTCATGCTGTCCTGCCTAGAGTTCTTAGCAATTCTTTAGCTCTAATGAATGCCCCTTTTTATCTTTCCAACATATTGTATGCGCTTATCAAGCTTAAATAATCTACTGTCAGCGTCCTATACTATTGTGAAGTTTACGCAGCTCGTTTAGTAGAATAAAGAGTTTCAATTACTTTGATGAAATACTACTTGGCTACTGTTTTCTTAAAAAATATCCCGAATATTTCATATTTATAAAAATAATATCATGAAAATGTAATAAAATATTTCAATGCCTTAAAATACACTTATCCGTTTTACTATGCTTTTTTAAAATATGTTCATGAAGCTTTAAAAGTATCGTTAGGTTTTAATTAAAAATGTATTTAAACCACTATACCTTTATTAAGTATATAAAATACCTAGTAAATTAATCTTACTTAAAACCCTAGCTATAAATTGATAATAAGTATCTAAAAAAATTAAACTTAGCTCTTAAACTCTTGAATACATTTTTAGACTAGATATTAAAGGCTTTGATTTTTACACTTGTATATTTAATCAATGAAAACAAAATCTTATGTGTAATTTTGACTCTATTTTTTAATTTTTATGGAAAATTTTGGTCTTAAACAAGAAATATAGAAAATTGTAGTTTTTATAAAATTACTATATTTTTATTAAAAATTTAGGAGCTTTCGAGATGATTAAAAGTATCCAGCAAGTAAAAGAAGAATTTAATAGTTCTGGTATATCAATTGCGGAGTGGTCAAGAGAAAATAATTTCCCGGCTCCATTGGTCTACCAGATATTGAATCACACACGCATTCCACAAAGAGGAAAAAGCCATCTAATCGCTGTTAAGTTAGGTATAAAGCAATAGAAATTAATTCTTATAGATTTATATAAAAGAAAACGACTTATGTTTGCAGACATAAGTCGTTTGATTCCAATACAGAAAATACTGAAACCTAGTAACTAAAGTATCTTCTGTATTGGGCAATTCGTCAAGCCCAACATTTTGTTTTTTACAAAGTGAATAAATTAGCTCGTTTCTGAAAATCAGCTCTGCTGTTTTTTTAAACGAGTTAAGGAAGGTACTCAAAATGAAAAAATATAAAGATGATCCAAACTCAAATCTTCATGAGCAGATCGAACTTGCTTTTAAGCGGGGCTCTGATATTGCAGGTGTCTTGCGCGGCATCAGGAAAATTCATCAAGGTAGCGTTGGTAAACGAACCTCGTTATTTCCTAGTAAGAAAAATGCTGGAATGATACCTATTGAAAGTAATTTGGAATTAGCATATGCAATTGAATTAGAGAGAGATCTTTCTGTTGTTTCCTATCGGACACAAGCATTAAAAATCCAATTAAGCCAATGTGAATCAAATTATCCTGACTTTTTGGTTAAATACTCTGATGGCCGTGTTGAAGTCCATGAAGTAAAACCAGATAAACATAATTTGACAGAAAAAAAAGCTAAGAAACACCAGCGAATTAAAAAAATAATAAATTACCATAACATACAATATAAGGTAGTCGATAAAAATGATGTTGTGTTGGGATTTAACCAAAGTGCATTATTATATTTTTATCAACGCTTAGGAATACAATCGTGGACAGATCAGCTGATAGATAAAGCAATAAAAGTCATTCCTACTCATGGTCGATTACTATTCACAGAAATACAAAAAATACTTGAAAACAATAGTTTGCCTGTTGATATAGCATATTACTTAATATTTTATAAATATATTCCTATGCCAGTTTACATCCCAGCTCTAGTAGAAGCAGTCAGATCTCGGGGGCTACTATGAACTCACATTTGTTAATCCCAAAGATAGGATTAAGATTTTTGCTAACTGGAACCTCCTATGAAGTTAGTTGGATAAGTCAAGGGATAGTACGTTACTCAGCAATCACTGGGGGAAAAATCTACTCAATTAGTATCGAAAAATTTACTGAAAAATATCATTCAGGTGAGATCAAATTAAATGGAGATTTATCTGACTCACTATTAAGTAAGGAAAAAACTAGAGATCTATTGAGAAAACAAGAATACATTAAAACCGTGTTAAATTCAGTTAGTCATCCCTATTCATATCCTAATGTTTATAAGACAATTATCGATGTTTCAAGACGAATAAAGGATCATTCTCCCCCCTCACCCCGTTCAGTCATGAGGTGGATAAAACTGTATTTAGATAATGACAAGGATCTCTATGTCTTAAATAAAATCAAGGCAGGAAATAAATTTCTTCGATTCAATATTGAAATTGAGCAAATTATAACTCTTGCAATTAGAGAGTGCTATTTAGAACCGAAAGAACATCGAAGCAGCATTGATGTTATAGCATTTATCAAAGCAAAAATGCTTGAGCAAGATATAAACGTTAATCAATGTCCATCATTACGTACTATTCAACGAAGAATTAAGCAGTTGGATCCTTACATCGTATTACGAGCAAAAAAAGGTGCGAGAATCGCAAATACAACATTTAAAGCTGCTGGAATAAAAAAAGAAAGTCCATTTGTAATGGCAATAGTCGAAATTGATACTCATTATTTAGACATATTTATTATCGATGAGGAATCAAAAGATGTTATGGGGCGTCCTTTTCTAACTTGTGCTATCGATATCTTTACTCGTTGTATTGTTGGATGGTATCTAAGTATGCTACCTGTTAATGCTTCGAGTACTCTTGCAACTTTTAAAGATATGTTGAATAGACCACATAATGGTCTTCCAGGTGGAATTCCTGCTTTAATTATCCCTGATAATGGTGTGGAATTTAAAAACAATACAATGAGCAAAATATGCTGTGAACTAGGTATTACGATTCAGCCAGCTCAAAATAGAACCCCGGATGATAAAGCTAAAATCGAACGTTTTTTTGGGACAATAACTCATAATCTGATTCAAAAGATAAAGGGGACCACATTTTCAAATCCTCGAGAAAAGGCCGATTATGATCCCAAAAAAAATGCTAGCATTACTTTAACTAAATTAAGATCCTATCTAACTGAATGGATTGACGAAATTTATCATAAAAGTATACATTCAAGTATAAGTCGAGCACCCATACTTGCATGGAAAGATGCAGTTAAAATAAGCCCTCCTATTCTGCTCTCAAAATCTCAGATTGATGTGCTTACACGGAAAACTTTTAAAAGAAATATAAATCATGGTCAGATTAAATTTCTGTATTTAACTTATAAATCTCACGTACTGGCAACATTGTCAGCTCAAGGGATACTTGAAGTTATCCTTATGGTGGATGAATCAAATCTAGAATATATTTATTTTCAAGATCCATTAGATAGTAGTAATTATATTCGAGCTGATTCAACTGATCCAAGCTATACAAGAGAGTTGACATTGTATGAACATGAGTTAGTTCTCGAAGAAAAAAAGAAAATATCAAAAGTAGATAAAGAAAAATTAGGTGAACATGTAACAGATTTTGCACGATGGGCTTTACATCAGCGTATTCAATCGGATGTTAAGTTAAATAAAAAAGCGAAACAACTTAAGATTGAATTGCCAAATCATTTAAAAAATCTTTTGGATGACCCAATAGAATTTAATCTAGCTAAAGAAGAAGTATTTAGTTTCAGTAACTTACCGCTTATGACAGCACAGACAGTAGACTTAGTTTCAGATAATCTATTCGATGAAAGAGATAACTATTCAGATTTTTCAACTTGGGAGTTTGATAATGAATAGTGATCAAGTTATTTTAGATAAAATTAATAAAATCATGCAACTAGTTATAGTTTCATCTGAATTTAATACAGCTTATAAAGGGATTTTGCTTTGTGCAGAAAAAAATAATATATACGCTCAGCCATTTGGTTGCTTGTTATTAGCAAAGGGTGGCTTAGGAAAAACAACTCTCTGCCAAACTATTGTGAAAAAGCATCCCCCTACTTATCGGATTGAGGAGGGATTTAAGAAGTCCATAGTCCCTGTGTTTTATATAGAAGTACCCTCACCAGCTACTGTGAAATCTGTTGCAAGTTGTATGTTAAATGCTTTGCATGATCCTGCTCCATTTTCAGGGAGCACAGCGCAGATGAATCACAAACTTGTAGCACTGTTAAAAGTATGTGAAACTAGGCTGATATTTATGGATGAATTTCATCATTTGTTTGATCTTCAAACTTCGACCAAACGAATGAATACAGTGGTATGTAATTGGATAAAAACCTTGGTGAATGAAACTGGTATTTGCTTTTGCCTAGTGGGTCTACCTGAGTTTGAGTCGTTATTGAAGATTGACAGTCAGCTCGCCCGAAGATTCTCACAAACCTTTAAGCTGAATCAGCTTAGAGTTACAAAAATAGATGAACCAGGGACATTACATTCTTTCCTTCATCAGATTTCATTAAATATCGAAAAATATTTACATATTAAATTTGAACCTTCTTTAACAAGTCAACTATTAGCTTTACAGATTTATATAGCTACAAATGGTCACCATGCCTACCTAATGCTTCTTTTAGAAAATTGTCTTTTTCAAGTGATGAAAAAAGATAACTACACAATAACGATTGAAGAGTTTATTAAAGCATGGGATGACGGTATTACTTCCTATGTAAGTAAAACTAAATCAAATCCATTTCGTCTAGATATGACTAGTATTTCCTCAAAAATAAGAAACATTTAGTTTTGATTATATATGTAAAACATACTTTCATTATGTGGAGTAGAAGTATTGAATAAGCCAAATTTCAATCGAAAATTTCTTGTCATCCCTATACCAGAAGCAGACGAATTTATTCTGAGTTTTTTAAACCGTATAAAAATGGCTAATGCTTATCCTTCACTAAATTCTGTCATAAAAACAATTTTTGAAAAAAAGATAAATATTATCAATATAGTCAAAGGACATTTTGATAAGTCAGTTTTTTACAAACTTACAGATTTAGTAGAAGATGATATAAATAAATTGTGTCTAACTGACCAAAATAATTTCTATATAGTTAGTTGTCTCTTAATTTGTCCATATTGTATTAAGCAGCAAAATTATGTCTCACTTAATGGATACAGAAAAAATGTTATATGTCCTACTCATTCGATTCCATATATAAGTAGGTGTCCCCACTGTAATAAATTATTAGATTGGGATGCCGAAAAAATTGAAATCTGCAAATTCTGCAAGACTTATGTTTATTCAAATATTAGTGATTATATTGTTGAATATGGTGAAAAAATAAGCCATGGTGATATATTTGTAATTTATAATGACTTTTTAAATTTAAAAGGTTTATCGCCTAGCAGAAGTGAGCAGTATAGTTTAAATAATTTACATAAAGGATTAAAAAGGTCTATTGATTTTTTAATACAACCAGATCCGTTTGTGATCAAAGAATTTAGAGAGTTATTTATAAGAACTGATATTAGATTCCCTAATTATAAAACAGTTAGATATGAATTTTTCTTATTAGTGTTTAGAATAGTTGGATTGATAAATAGTATTTCTTTAGTTGGTTTGAAAATTAGAGAAAGTCTTTCTAATATTGTGGGATTTGAATTGGTTGATAATATTACCAATAATTACGATAAAGAGTTATATAAATTTTTAAATTATTACAATGGAAGTTATGGTCAAAGAGAAGTTGATTTAAATATTAAAAAAATATTGAACACAACTGATGATGTTTCAGATTTGGTAATTAATAAGTATTTTGAAAAATATGATAAAGATAATAATATTAAATTAGAGGATTTTATTCATTTTTGTAAAAGTTTATCTAAAAATTTAAGCTTTGAAGATGTTAAGGATGAATTTATTTTTCTTCATAATTTTCCACCAAGCAAACAACTAGAATTGCTTGATAAAATATTTTACAGTCCTACTTTTTTGTATAATTTTAATTATGAAGATGTTTTATTAGGGGTTAAAATAAAAAGAAAAGAATTTAATTTAATTTAATTTGGCAATAAAACCATTTATATATAAAAATGGTTTTATTGCCAAATGTTATATCACACCAACTCATTCAATTGATTTTAAATTATTTTTTAGATTAAGGTTGTATTTTTTCAATTACAATAAATACTAGATTATGTTTTCATGCGTCATTGAATCTTTAATTAGATTTAGAGCAGTAATCTATAGTTTAGCTTTTACTTGTTTTGGTGTGTATAATCTAATATTAGGCAATTTAAATCAAAGATGGATGATTTGGAAAATCATTTTTAACCTCTAGTATTAAACTATCAATACTAATATTTTCTCCACCACCACCCTGTTTTAAGATTCTAAGCGCCGAAAACCATTGTGCACGTCCTGTACCATTCAATCTTAACCGAGAAATATCCCCTCCAGCTCTTTGCCATATATCTTGGTCAATTGGTCCTGCTGGATACAGTTCAGCAAGTATATCTTCTAGTTTTTTATCTCTTATCAGACTAATTGTCGTTTCTCCAGTTGATACTTGCTTTACAATACCTCCACAACGTAAAGCTACTGGGAAATTATTTTCCAAATTACTTTTAAATACGGGGTGCTGTGGATGGTTTCTAGTTGCAGCCTCTACAGACACTTTTTTTTCCAAATAAGAAAAAATATCAAATACACGAACGACATCCTCATTAGAAGATCCTGCCTCCCCTTTTAATGCAGATAAAAAATGTTTCGTAAATAAACTATTCTTATCGCCAGGTAAAATTATGGATGTTTCTGAATCTCTTGATGAAGCTATTAATACTTTACCGCGTCCTTGTGATAACTTTTCTAAAGATTTATCTGAAAATCCTAAAGTTACATTAGGTGTAAAATTTTTAATAGTAGCCACACCAGCAGAATGACAGGCATCAATAATAAATAATAATCTTTCGGAGTTAATATTTGACAATAAGCTAGATAATTCGGTTGCGGATAGCATTCCTCCGTCAGGTTGATTAAAGTCTACAGGAACTAACGAACAATCTGGATTAGCTGCATCACTTTTATTGTAGCCATGACCAGAAAAATAGATAAAAACAGAATCATCTGAAGTAGCTTTTTGAGCTATTTTAATGATTTCATTTTTTATATTTTCTAGAGTAGCTTCAGAATTAAGAAGCATTTTAACTTTTGACGCTTCATAGCCACAGTAGTTTTCAGCCGTAAGTATACTCGCTACATCACAAGCATCTTTTGTTACTATTGAAGGTAATGCATTGACACCTTCATATTCAGCGATCGCAATGATAAGTGCATATGCTTGAGGAAATGTTTTGTATTGATTCATTTTTAACTCTTAGAATAAGTTGCCTAAAATAGAAACTTTTTCATTATTAGGAAAGTCGGACTTCATTTCACGGATTAAATTTGAAGGATGCGGCTTACTTCCGTTTCGAATTTTCCTTATAGCATCCCTCCAATTTTCACGACCAGATCCCAATACTCGAAGAAAAGAGGTTTTTCCTCCAGCTCTAGCCCATATATCTTGATCATCTGGACCTTTAGGATAAAGTGACTCTAGTAACACCCAAAAAGCCTCCCAGCGATCATTATCACTTACGTTGCCGAGTGTTAAACGATTCCAAATTGATAACAATCCTTTGCACGAGTTCAATATAGGATTCAAATTTAGAGTTAATAGTTTTGATTCGTTAAAAACCACAGTAGCAGCATTATCCCATCTGTTTTGATTAATAATCTGACCAATCATCTTCATATCAGCTTCTATTTTTTGCGAAGATGAATTAAGCCAGAAACTTAACCAATCTATGAACTCAGATTCGGAGAAAAGATTGATAGAAGAAAAAATTGTAAGTACACCTTTAACATTATACAAGGAATCCTGTTTCAATCTCTCGTTTAAGCCAGGTATCTCACAAACTGATTTCTCCAATATACTATCTAAATCAATATGATCAGACTCTAATGCTCGACTATACCAACCAAGAGCCGTCTGTTTCAGAAAGTTATCACAAAGAGTCTTATCTTCTAGATTCCATATATTAATACGATTCAAAAAATCGCATAGATCTGCTATAGGGCTATTGGAAAGCAACCGTATCAGTTCAACATGATTTGACCCTCTTGAAGTCAAATATTCATTCAGCAATGAAAATAGAATCTCCTGAGAATTTTTTGGTGCATTCCAAACCTCTGGATTATTAATTAAAACCTTAGTCCAAATAAAAAGAGAGCTAGGTGATGAGAAATTAACATCCTTAAGTATATGTGGATTTTTAGCCGCTTGTCTTACCACAATATCATTGATACGTTCATCATTCATATCTAGGCAAGCTTGTAATAATTCTGATGCCTTTGCTCTGCTAGTAAGAGCCTCCAATCCAGTTGTAAATGATATATCTCTATCAATTAATAACTGCTGTCTAAAAGCCTCAAGAGTAGAATACTGAGTACCCAAAATTAAGCCATGTAAGTGAAGCAAGTTACGATCACGCAAAAATGGAATTAAAAACTCTTCAATTTCCTTAGAAATATTCCTTGGAGCATGGACTACTAACTGATCTTCAATAACTGGCGATATAGTGATTGTATCTAACAATTGCAATATCAATTGAGGGTTGAGATTTAACCACCTCCAAGTGGACAAAAAAATTGATGTGTTTAGATTATTAAAGGCTAAGCTAAATCCCAATTGGACAGAATCTTTCCAACTTTTTGAGGACCCATTTTCAGCATCTAAAGCATCCTCTAACACCTCAATGATAAAATGATCATCATCTGCTATGAATTGATCGTTCTCTATCTTAGATACTATTGCTTGCCAAACAACTTCAAAATTACTGAAACCATGACCTTTTAAATTTCTTAGTTTTAAGATATCTTCGATTTTAGATCCTTTTATTAAATTCTCAAATTGTCTTATGAGAAGTTGCTTACCAGCATATCCTGCTGTACTGCTTGGTGAAAGTACTTCAATAAATCGTACTAGATTTAAGAATTCAGAAAATTTATTAAAATTAGATGTGTATTTCTCTTTAGCCTGCACTAATAAATTTAAGGATTGTGGGCTTTTTATTTGAATGCCGAATTTTTCAATAAAATCTTTATATTCATTGTACCCAGAGCATAAAGCCTGAGCTGCGGATGATGTCGAATCAATTTTGGAAGCCTGATTAATTCTTTTATAATCCTGATTCCAACGAGCAACTAAGGCTTCTGGGATACAAACTAAGTTTGGTAATGCTGGTTCAATACAGTCTCCAGGTCTCAAACTTAATCTGAAAATAAAGTTTTTACGCATACTTGGCCACAGTATTGCCCAAATTGAAATAACGGATTTATTAAAATCTAAGTGGCCAACATGAATAAAAGGTTCTTTCTTTCTACCAACCAATAGCTCTGCAAGCTGAATATTTGAATATCCATTAATTATATGGATATTTTGGGAGATATCAAAAAACAGAGCTTGAGTTAGAAAATCATTTTCTTTAATAGGCTCATTAGGAAGTAAATCAATTAATTGGTTAATTTCATTTAAATATACTATTTCTTCTAAAGGTATGGCTAATGCATAAACAATCACCATCCCAGCTCTCGATGCATTAACATCTAAAAATGTTTTTGCGATTACATAATAATTTTCTAAAGGAAACCCTGAAATATAAGGAAAAGGATTTACTCCAGAAGGAATAACCTCTGGAAGATCAAGCAAAGGACTAGCCTTATTAAAGAAATCTTTATTTGAACTACAACAGCGTAAACCATGCCCTTGATTTACTTGACCAAATACTGCTCTTTGTATTTTTGTGATATCCATTTTTCTACCTTTCAGATCATTCAATCAAATATTTAATAGGTAGGGTTAGATCAGCATTATGGGTACCATCAATCTGTACGATATAACCAAATTTTTCTGGACCAGAGGTTTGGTATTCACTATCTCTCATTTCTTTGTCTAATGCTTTTCCTAGAGCAGATAAACCCATAATTAAAGGTTTTTCCCATTTAGAATGAATAAATTCTGATAGCATTGGTAAATGTCCCCTTAAAAACTCAAATGGTTTTTCTTTCAAATTTAATTCATCCCAGCAACTTATCAAAAAACATACTTTAGGAGTTTTCGAGTTAGGATTAGATTTACTATGTAGATATAAAAATATTTGTAGTAACTCTATGAAACGAGATTGGTCTGAAAGCTCTCCTGTTTGAGTAGGAGAATTTAGATCTGAATTATTTTCAGATGGTTTGGAAAGCATATCCGCTGATACACGATACAAATGTGGTCGAATGATAATTATCCAGGATGAACTTTCTACAATACGTTGATACCATTCATTTGAAATATTATGTGATATAACAATATTAGATACTTGTTCTCCAGCATAATCAGGCCAAATCAACTGACCTCTATAGCCATTCTTACTTTTTACAGGCCATACACTTTCAACATAGGTTTTTAATGGTGTATGCTCTGCTGTAATGCCTTCATTCAATCGATCCATCGCCTCTATAAACGGTTCTAGATTGGTAGCCGCTCCATCCATACTTAATTGGCCTAGATTTTGTTGTAACCGCATAAGTAACTGTGCGCCAAAATGAGTTTTTCCTACTCCAGATTCACCAATAATTAGTATTGAGTTCTTCATATTAAAACCCTCGACCAAACATAAACAAAGGATCATTTCCTTCATATTCAAATGCTGGTAATTTACCTTTTTGCTTTTTTTGGCCTAAGACCCAGTCTAAAAGATTTAGAATATTATTTTCAGGAGAAGAGGTAGCATTCTCATCCGCAAGTATCTGTATTTCAAATTCAGTCGTTTGGGGCATTACAGAAAAAGAGTTTGTTCTTATACTATTTTCAATGATCTCGTCCTTAGGCATATCACTTTTAGACCAGACTAATGCAATAGGACGATTTTGATGTATTCCTCCTAATCTTTGAATTAAACGATTAAGTTCTGATCTAGCACGACCTTTTGCATCTCCTGATAGAGCTTGCCTATCAACTACAAGCAGAAACATATCAGCATTAGTTGATAGCCAACGGGCACCCTCCGCGTCTGGTGCTTCTGAATTTGCAGCCCATTTACTGAACCATTCTCCAGGCGCATCAGCAAATAAATAATCTTCAACTATACCATCACTTTTGTTTTTAAAAGCCATATGCAATAAACCTGGTGCTCTTTTAATGCCGCTGGGTGTATGGGCAGGAAAGCAAGGGATATGTCCTGGTTCCCACCTTAAGTTAGCAGAGACAGCCTCCCAACCTGCTAAAGAGTAAGATCCTGCAAATTGACTTTGAATATTTAATGAAAGGCCTCTTGAAATCATCAAATACCAAGCAGCTAATAACGAAGTTTTACCAGCATTTTCGGCACCTAAAATACCAACAATCTTAGGTTTAGAGCATCCACTTAAGAATCCAACATCAGTTAATCCAAAAGCTGCTCCAGTCCAAGGTAGAAGTATATCTGTGGCTAGAACAAAATTTGACGCTTTATCTTCATTGATTTCACAATTCCAATGCTCACATTTGGATAAATCTGGCGTACCTAAGGAGCAACCAACATCTGGTGCATAACAATCAGGATTTGAGCATTTACTCATCCTCATCTTCTCCTGAGATTACTGCTCTTATAGCCTGTAATTCATTAAATACCCAACTAGCCCATTCTGCGTTAGAAAGTTGTATATCTGGTGTTAAACCCGTTAGTCCCCTAAATTGCTGATCATCTGGGTTTATGTTGGATCCAAGTAACTTTAATAATGGTCCACGCCCCTCAAGATCTTTACATTTCTGATTGATATATTTACGAAGAGGTTCGACATATTCCGATTGCTTTACATCTTTAATCCTCTGCCCTAATCCCATACTTTTTTCTTTTTGAGAATTTGTAATTAATGATATTGATTCAAATAAGAATGCTGAAACACTGGCTGGTGAGTGAAGTGGAATCATCTTGAAAAGATCGAAAGCCATTACTGTCGAGGCTACTGTAACTGGCATTTTTCTATAACTACAAAAAGTACTTTGAGAATAAAGAGATTCTTTCCACCAAATTAAGTTACTACGACGCTGTAAGCCAGCTGTTGCTCTACTTACTGCTTCTAAAGCAATGTCAAGATGAGTACCCACAGCAATAGATAGGTCTTTTAATGGTTTTGAAAGATCTATAGGTTCAATCTTTGCTTGTGCTAAAGCACTATCAACAACATCAGAAATAGCAGATACCATGAGCGGGCTAAATTCATTAACCCAATGAGTTGGGCTATTAGGCCAGTGTGGATTACCATTTGTTGTCTCATTCTTTTTGTTTTGAGGTCCAGCAGCTTTTTCAATTCCAATTTGAAGAGCATCACGATTTAATATCACATCTGCGGCTGATATCTTTATTTGTTTTGGTGGTGAGTATGAAAATGTCTTAATGTAAATATTCTCGGGAGTCGCCCACTCTTTCTCTGCTGCTATGTTTAATTCAGACTCAAATCTAGCAACAAGCTTATGCCACATATCTATTTCATTACCAATTTCTATATGTGGTAAAACATTACGAGTAATTGATACAAAGGCTATTGCTACCTGTTTATTTTCTTCTGCACTAATAACTAATGCTTGTAGTAACAAGGCTCTAACAACCTGAATTGGCGTACTAGCGAATGTATTAAAGTAGGTAGTCCAATTTTCCTCAAGGATAGAAATTGTTTCTTGTACAACAGGATCATTTTCAGGAGCTTTAGGGTCAAGAGCAATTAATGTATAAGCTAGTGCTTTTGATGGACTAAGTTCTAAGATTTTTGCTAGTGAAATTGATGTTGTTTCAAGTTTATCTAGTTTTTCATCACTCCCTTGAAGATCTATAAGTCCTAATTTTAAAAACTTCATTAAAATTTCTGTAGACACCGTACAAATTCCTATTATGTTCAAAATTTAGTTCTTAGATTAATGTATATAAGCATTAGTCCTCACAAGAGAGAATATACCATGAAATATTAAAAATGTCTTTTTTTAAACATCAAATGATGCTATAAAAAAGACATTACTTATACCTTATTTGGGATAAAATATGAATCTTAACCTTCTTGACAAAGATTCTCTAAACGACTCAGAACCTACTCCCTGTGACTTTTTTTTTGGTGAGAGTGGTCGGTTAAAAGCTTTAGAACTAGGATTACCTGATCCAGAATTAATCAAACAAGCCATTATGATTGGCGATGCGAACTTTAGACTGGATACAATTTATCATAAGTCTAGATTTATCTCCCGCTGGGGGAAAATTGGTGAACAAATTGCGCTCTTACTAAGAAAAACAGACCTCGCGTGGGAGTTTCATAACGATAGTCAGCCGAGAATTGAAAATACAGCTAAAAATATCCAAATTATTTTTATGAGTGGTAACTTAGCATTAGGACTCCAGGATCAAGTCCTTTCTGCATCGTGTGTAAAAGGTTACATGACTTTAAAAAACATTAAAGAAAATCAATCTACTTATGATGATGGATCAAAGTTGCGTACATGGATTTTATATTTCCCATCTACTTCTCATCCAGCTTATAAAGCAACCGATATCCCAGCTATTCCTTTTGAAATTGCTTATCCTACCAGTTTTGTTCAAACACCAAATAAAACAAAAATCGACATTTTACCTAGCAATCACTCTTGCAGAATTGCTTGTGAAATAGATAATACACTCCCAATAAAAGTTGATACCAAGCCTGTGTTAGAACCATCTAATGAAATTAAGCCAGATGATTTTGATATTCAGCTTGTAGGATAGGTTTGAGGTTAAAGTGTTTAATAAGGATCGTTTACGTATTGCTAAAGAATTACGTGGTCTTAGCAACTCTGAATTTGCAGAAAAACTTGGTTGTTCTACATCTAAAGTAAAACAACTATTAGATGCAGATAAAGAAATTAATGAAAATGATCAAGCTTCAATTTGTGTTGCTTTGAATTTGCCAATGTCTTTTTTTATCACTGATGATGGATTACAACCTCAGCAAACTGAACATATTTTTTATCGTTCTGTTGCACGAATCAAAGCCCAACATAGAAAGTCCAATGAAGCCCATACTCTTTTAGCAATGAATATTAATAAATATTTGACTCAAAGAATGAAATTACCAGAGTTTCATCGACCGGATTTAGATATTACTGAGGCATTAGGTCAAAAAAATTATCCAGAAAAAATTGCTTCAGATCTAAGAGCCTTATGGGGATTAGGAAACCAACCTATTAACAATGTCATTTCTTTATGTGAATTAAAAGGAATTAGGGTTTTTAGATTGCCACTTGAAATTAAAGAGATTGACGCATTGTCGTTCTTTGATGACGAAAGCGGCAGTCCATTTATGTTTGTAAATAATTTTAAATCTGCCGAAAGGTCACGTTTTGATTGTGCCCATGAACTTGGGCATATTGTTATGCATACTCACAATAAAGATATTCGTTTCGAGAGAGACAACAGAATTCTTGAGACAGAAGCTGATCAATTTTCATCAGAATTCTTAATGCCAACAGATGCTTTTTTTGCCACCGCTCCGCGCTATCTATCTATTGATAACATGATCGAGTATAAAAAAACATGGCGAACATCTTTAAAAGCTATAAATTACAAGGCTCATAAGCTAAAACTAATTAGTGATTGGGTTAATCGAAGCAACTCGATGAAAATTACCTCAATGGGATATCACACAAATGAACCAGAAGAAACTCATCGTGATGAAAGTGTGATGTTACCAAAAATCATTGGCTTACTTGCATCACAACCTGGCTTTGATAAAAATAAAATGCTTGATGAGATAGGTATATCTGAAAATGATTTTAATCAACTTACATTCGACTCATTAGCTAAATTAGAGCTACCAAAGAAAAGACCTTTATTAAGAATTCTGGATTAAAGAGACAATCCTCTCAAGAATGTTCTAGGAAAAAAGACTATCTATAACAAACATTATAGACTTTACACCGATCTATTCTTTCAAAGAATTCTTTGCAGGCTGAATCATTTATTAAGCTCTTGCCATTTTTTTAAGAGCTCTGATTCTTCTTCCTCTACAGTTTTTTCACCATTTAATATTCTTCTTAATCTTGAATTTGAATTTTTTCGACAAGCTTTGACTACTTCTTCTGGAAATGCTTGCCGAACATTCGCTTGCGCACTTAACCATGCACTTCTAATTTTCTTTTGTTCAAGAGTTAAGTTTTCAAATTTACATTTTGCTTGATATAACCATTCTTTTACATGATCGGATTGTTCTTGTGGTAAAAGCTTTATGGCTTTCTCAAGTAGTTCATAAACACGTTTTTTATCAGTATCTTCTGGCATATAGTCATCAAAATCATGTAATGAAATATATCTAAATAGTTTACTGCCATTTAGTTCTATAGCCAAAAAAGCTTCTGCAATAATTTTATCGGCAATTGCTCTAGCATGTGTGGCAGCAAAAACTGTGGGTGAAAAAATTGGAATTCCCATTGTCCGTAAGATTTCGCTAGCTTCAAATACTCCCTCTTCACCTAAATATACATTTGTATCAAATAAAGCAATTTTTCCCTCTCCCATAATATGGAAGGAACTTAAATTAGAATCAGGATGCCATGTCTCATGTACATGCCAATCACCTGTTAAAAATTCATAGTCATTGATATTTAAAGCTCTCATACCACTTATGTAGAGTTGCTTTGAAAATTGTATTTTCGCTAGTTCGTCATAGAGCATATCCTTTCACCATTTTTAGTTTATATATTTAAAAACATACACATAGATCTAAGTTAACCCAAGAAATTTTCGTTTTTCACTTGTTAATTTACTTATATTAATATCTAATCCACTTGGCCCGTAGATATTTAAAAGTATTTTTTGTTGTAAATTCTCTAACTGATTTTCAAGTTCTTCATAGTTAGTAATACAGTCAGCGTAAGCTGCTTTATAGCCAGAAATTCGAGAATCTATAGCATTCCCTAAGTTTGCTAATTTTATATTATTATCTAAAAGCTGTTGAATTGAACCCAATTGCAGTAGCTCAGTTCTTATGGCATCTATCTGCTGCTTGGTTAGAATCAACTCATAATCTGCACCTGATCTTTTGGGGCTTAATCCTAATCCCAAGAATTCAACTGTTTCATTAGGTTTATAAATAACAGTTTTAGAGTTTTTCTCTTCCAAATGAGGAATAGTTAAGTCTAATTTTTTCAATTTTTTACGGCAGAAATCATTTATTAAGTGACATTCCGCCTCAGTTTTTGCAAAAAAAATTAAATCATCCGCATACCTAACTGCTCTAAGACCTGTAGCTTTAATCTCATTATCAAATGATTCTAGAAATAAATTAGCAAAAAATGGAGATAAGGGCATACCTTGTCGAACACCAAGGCCTCTTTGAATACCAAGTTTTTTAATTCTTTTTTCTTGCGCCAATGAAGTTGTCTGTACTTCTCGACTTACAGATAAGAATAAAAGTTTATGGAGAGAACGATGTTTAATAAAAGACTTTATTTTCTCAATCAATTTTTCACGATCGACATTATCAAAAAAGGCTGAAATGTCTGTTTTATACACCCATTGATGCGTTTTCCTGAGTGTACAGGCTTGGATAGCTGCATCCTTGACAGTCTTTTGGCTTATAAAACCATAACTAATCCCATTATCAAATTTTTTATGATAATGCTGATTTAGTACAAGTAGTAAGGCACGTTGGACAATTCGATCTTCAATTGTTGGAACACAAATTAGTCTAAATTTTCCATTCGGTTTTGGAATCAAAAAAGGATGTAAGTTGTTAAAATTATAATTTCCCTCAACTAGTTTTCGGGAAATTGACCTTAATCTATTTTTCTTATCTAAATTGAAGTCATTTAAACTTAAGTTATCTAAATCTAAAGAGTTTTTAGATTGTCTTTTAGCATTTGCCCAAATATGGGCCCATGCTTGTTCAAGATTTGAAAACTCAGCAACCTGTGCTAAACAAGTTTTATTTTTCTTAATCATTTTAACTCTTGTCGCAAACGTCTTAACCCTAGGATTTGCGCTAAAAGGAGAGGAATGACCGCCCCACTCTCCACGTCATGCGCGAATGAATAGGCCAGAGACACGCCTGTGACACATGACCAACTAGTGACCGTGGTATCAGTATGCCGCTTGGATACGAGCAGCGCAACTCGCAAAGAGATGCCAATTGTGAACCGAGCAACGTCCGTCAAATTAATGAGAATGAGACGCAGTAACAAAATAAATGGCCCAATCAAACTAAAATCCTCTCCATAATAACTACACAAATAACTTAGTAGAATGTAAATACTACCTAAAAGCCAATGAAAAACTATTTTTGACAGAGGAGACGGTTTACGCGCTTCCCCATCCGTGCTCATGGGCTGCTCCACACGCTTTTTACCCGCCTTCCCGACATAACCTAGGGAAGAAGACGGGTCCAAGCTTACATTAATCACCGCCCCACTCTCCACATCATGCGCGAATGAATAGGCCAGAGACACGCCTGTGACACATGACCAACTAGTGACCGTGGTATCACATTGCCGCTTGGATACGTGCAGCGCAACTCGCAAAGATGGAAGTTGAAAGCTACATTTTGAATATTTTGAGTTACTTCTTTAATTTTCAAGGGTAAAAATAAATTTTATAAGAAATATAGCTATTAAATTTTACTGAAGATTACTACATTCATGCTAAAGACTTGAAGAGTCATGCATATTATTAACTATTTGTTTGAAGTACTAAGATTTCGCTTTTTAATTTTATAAGTTCCTCCTATAGCAATTTTTGGGGATGGATCTGGGTTGCGTCCAGACAAATGTTTAATTAAGACGGGAGCGTTATCTGGAGCCTTGCTCCAGATAGCATCGTGTTCTACATAAAGTACAGTGTTAGTGCGTGCATTCTTAATAAAGGTTTCACGAAGTATTCTAGCTGCTGCACTAGCTATATCACTTTCATCTTCTAAGCCATAAATTTTCATATCTAAGACCTTATTTTGATTAAATTTGGTTAGGATAACTAATAAAAATAATAGATATTTTAGCCCAAAGCCTTATAAAACAGTAAATTTAATGAAAAATCTTTATTCATAAAACTAGTTTTAAAGTATAAAAGTAAGCTTAATTGATTTCTAAACATTTACTTCAAGTGATTAAATAGATTGAGTATAAAGATCACAGCATAAATATCATATAACATTGAATCCTAAAACTATTTTTCCAATAGAAAGAAAATCACTGGTACAATTGAAAAAAAAATAAAGCCAATAAATCTTAGACAAAAGTCCATTTTACTAATTTTCTCAATAATTTCTGTAGAAATCAGAAGCCTACTTAAATAAAAAGTAAAATAAACTAATACATACACTAGCAAGAGTAAAAAAGTTAGTAGTATAAATATTAAAGCAACTCTCCATGTTTCAAAAATCGGAAAAATGCTAGGAAAAGAAAAAGTTAGCTCACCGATAAGTAGACCTAATGACATTAAACCCGAATTATATGCACCAGCTAGAGTCTTATGAGCAGATTTTTGAAAAAACATAAATTTGGGAAATAGGAAGAATAAACCGATTAAAAAGAGCCCTGCCATTACAATAATATTCCAAAAATGCGGACCAATTCCTTCAATTACGGCATTTCCAAGATACTCATCTGGTAGATAATCAGATTTAAATTTAGATATACATGCAATTAAAAAAGCTATGAAAATCCAAATAATAGATATAAAGATGCTTTTCTTCACTTCTTTCTTGTCTAAAAAAAGTAAATTTTCAAATCCCTGAAATTGGTTATTAAGGTAATTTTTTAATGCAGGCATACTGATTCCTCCATCCAATATTAAGTATTGACTTAAGATTCTTAATTTTTTTTGGAAAGACTCGGATTTCGTCCCAATAATTCTTTGATGAAAATCTATTCACCAATTGGAGTTTAACTCCATAAAAAATCTTTCTCAATAGAAAATACTTTTCCATTACGAGCGATTCTAATAAAGCATTTTGCAGTGCGACAGAAGCAGCTTTAGTTATATCACACCAATCTATTATATTTATAAATTTCAATTATTTATGTACAATAATTTTAAATAAAAACATCAATTATTGGTAGTATTCGAGACTTTGCGTCTGCTCATTACCTATCATTAACGTAGTTACCATAAAGACAATGAAAAATTCGTAGCCATAAAAGAATCATAACACTCTCAAGCACTAAATTTTCTAAACAATTATCATTGGTATATTAATTAGTACTTTCTTCCGCTTCTATTTCGGGTAATAATATCTTATTGCTTTCTATAGGCTTAGCCTCTGTTTTGAATTCAATCTCAAATTGCCTTAAGCAAGTATGATTTGGATAGTTTTCTACAGCTTTTTCAATCAATTCTATAGCCTTATCTACGTCTCCTGCCTCTCTGTACCGTTCTGCCAATTGGAGTAACATTCCTGACTCAAAAAGTTGTGGGCAGCGGAAGCTCATTTTATTATCTCTTTCTTTAAAGTACTTCATCAGACAATCATGATGATCTTCTAGATTCCAATTAGGAGTCAGACCTAGTATAAGGTTAGTAATCAATGCTGATGGATTTGGAGATAATATTTGACTCTCATATTTTTTTATAAATTCTTCTGCATTATCTAGTCGCTGAGATTTTTCTAGAATGAAGTTGTAAATAATATATAAAGCTATGAATGCTTGTTTATCAGCTTTTTTTAATGAGTCAATATTCGATGGTAGTTCAGTTAATAGATCTGTTAAGTTTGGTAGAAATTCATTTTGAGATTTTTCTAAAATATTCGCAAACTGAGAGAGAAAACCTTCTAAACGCACGACCCCTGAGCCTTGATTAAAATTAACAGTTCCAATCCAATATTGTGGAGCTAATCTAACCTGCATAACATTCGATCTTTCGAGCGAATAATTGTATGGTTCTCGCTCAACTGTTGGCTGTCGCATAACAAATTGAATGATTACATGTCTTGCAAGTCTTGATAACCCTTGTAGCGTAAGCCATGTCTTATTTTCAATTCTACAAGTTTCTGTATAACCAGTATCACGATCTAAGGGTTTAGGCAGCTTTTTCAAATTATGAATATATTTTGATCTTGCTAGATATGCATTACTCAAGGTTGTATGAAGGTCAAAACAAGTCAAAGGGTTTATAGCCTGATCTGCCTCTTCTCTATAAAAAGAGGGGGTAATATGTTGTATGGCAAACTCCCTAAATCTTTTACCTAAAGAAGTATGTTCGTTCTGGAGTATTGCATTTCTAACTCGTTCTGCCGAGTCATCACTTACATCACTTAGAGCTTCATCTATAGCCTTTCTCTTATTTTGTTCATAATCCAACCATATTGCCTGATGTCCATCAAAATCTTGGGCAAGTGATTCAATGGAAGCTACAAGTAATGTATAAGCAAGTTCGAAGTCATCTGCAATACGTTGCATACCAGTGACATAGGTATTGATAGCACTCATTACTCCTAAGTAATTTTTTCTCTCAAGCCCAATTAATTGCTGAGTAAAATGAATAAGAAACTGTTTGTGGTCTTCATGACAATAAATGGTTTTATCAAATGTTTGCTTAACTACTTTATTCGGTCTTGAATGTGTAGTTACTCCAATTTCATCACTAAGCAACCTTTCGGTAAGCGCATAACTTGGAGATGCTGTGCAATTTAAAGCAAATGAAAGAATAGAAGAAAAATCTAGTATAAAGGAAGCTATCCCATGAGAGGCTAAAACACCTGGTTCTTCTCCGCAAGCTTCAATTAATTCCTCTAGCTCATAAATAAGCACATTAGACTCACGGAAATTTTCCGTCGCTATCAGTGAACCTCCAGCTGTTTCTATTTTATCATCTCGCATCAACCTTAAATTAGTATAAATAATACCTTTTAAATTATTTCGATATTCTACTTCTCTAGTAAATAGTTTCCCTGTGCCTATCTGTAACACTTATTCACCCCAAGCCTTAAAAATACATTTATTCATTAAATATATAAAAATTTAGATCAAAAGAAAATCGAATAGCTATTTAACTTCTCATTATAAATAACCATCAATTTTGTAGACAGCTGTTAGTTAGTGTTTGACTACCACCTCTCTCCTAGAAAAATATGGTCTATTCTTTTTGCATAGGAGAAAACATTATGAGTGGACAACGTTATACCCCAGAATTTAATGAGAGCTTAATTGATTTTTGAAACATTTGCTTCAAGTGATTGAATACATTGATTATAAAAATGACAACTTATGTGTCGTTAACTGCTGACATTCTTTGTCATTAAAAACTTTAAGCTATTGATTATTAGAATATAGAAATGGCAACTTATGAGTCGCATGACGATGTGCTAGTATTTGAAAAAACTATCATTCTACAGAGTCTGCTAATGAGTTTAGATCAAGCGAATTTACTTAAAGCTTGGCAACATTACATTGAAATTACAGGATGCGAAAAATCAAAAATACCTGTTAAAACAATCAATAATTGTCAAAATATTATATTCACTCATTCGGATTTCATTGAGAACCCTAAAAGTAATGGCGTATTTATTGAAATACAACCTAGTAAAATTGCTCATTTAAAAGAAAAGTTCGTTATATTTGATGAAGATACGGAAAAAGATAAACTCATTGATCCACTATCTTTTGCATTCCCTCTTTTAACTATGCATGAGAAAAACCAATCTTTTTATTTACCTATTTTTGTTATAGATCTACCTGCAGATTTTTTGATTTCAGAGAACTTCACTGGTTTTGATATATCTTCAAATCTACCTAATTTTGTGAAAGTTAATATTTCAGTATTAACAAACTATTTTGATGTTGATGCCGATCAAATTGATGAATCTAGAAATATAATTGATTTAATAGGATTGATTTGCGAAACTACTTTTATTGATTTTGAATCCATGTACTTTGGTTTTATTGAATGGGCAAATGAGAAATTAGTCATAAAAAACAATAATTTTAAAAATATATTCTTTGCTAGAAATACCGGTGGATTAATTTATTCTTCAAAAAATGATGATGTCAATACAAGTGATCTTGAAGACTTTAAATTTATTCTCCATGAAATAGAAATTCACGGCGAAAATTGCGTGTCGAGTAAATATCCACTGCTGAATGAGTATTTAACCAAAATTGGTGGTGATAAATCGGTCGTGGTTCAACAGCCTGTACATCTTGTTAAGACCTATGGGTTGTTCGAAAGCAAATATTCTTTAGGTCGTGGACAGTTTCAAGCAATCCAAGCAGCCAACATTAAGCCTGAACTACCATTGATTGCAGTGCAAGGAGCTCCAGGCACTGGTAAGACTACCCTATTCAAGTCTTTAATCGCACAGCAAGTTACTGCTCGTGCATTATCAGTCATTTCAGGTAATGACCAAAATCTTAATATGTTGGTATGTTCAACGGCCATTAAAGCAGTTGATAATGTCATTGCAGATCTTAAAGCTGAAGATTTTACACAAAATCTAAATTGGCTTTGGCTTCACGGTGGTGCTAAAGCTAAATTGGATATGGAAATTCAATCACGTTTAGCACCTCATATTGCTGATCTCGAACTTAAGGAATTTGATGAGATTCAATATCTTGAATTAAAAGATCAGATATTGAATCTCAAAAAAAATATTGATGCGATTGGTGAAAGATTTCTTACTGAAAAATCAACATTAAATTTATCAAAAGCCAAAATTCCCTTTATTACGTCTTTGAATGATTACAATTCTATGGAGCTATTCTTCGAATTATCAAAATATCAAACAGCAAAAAGTATAAATCTTGATGAACAATATAGGTATGACTCATATAGTACCAATCAGTTAACTGATATTCAGTCAAAACTTAAAGTTGAAGTTGCTGATTTAGAAAAAGAAATATCTCAAATTAACGAAGCTTTAGCACATGTTGGGAATTTACTGGCATATTGGCCTAAAAAGTTTAATCCTTCCCAATTTTCAGACTGGATGCTTAATAAAAAAGTCAGAGGTTCATTTTCTCTATCATTTGGCGATTTCTTCAAATTACAGTTTCTAAAAATTATCACAATATTTTCTCCAGCAAAAATCAATCTGATAGATGCATGTGAAACCTTAACTAAGCATGATCTGTTACTTGATTTAGAACAAAACCTGATTTACATCAATAATCAGCTTATGATCATCAATCAGATGTTGCTTGCCTCATTATATACTCAAGAATTTAATTCGTTATATCAATCGTTCACAAAGGAATACACCGGCTGCAATGACTTAAGCGATATATTTAGGCTTAAAGCCATTAGTGAGAACCGTAAAATTTTTGAGTTGTCGATACAGTTTCTCTATCAAGAACAATTACGGCGTAAGGTTGAAGTTGTACAAGCCTTGAATCATTGGTTGGCCATGTTGTCTAGTGATAATGTACCAACGCCACATTATGGCAAATTTATAAAAGATTCTGAAAAATTCTATCAGTTAATTTCTTTGGCTTATCCAGTTGTAGCAACAACATTGGCATCAGTTTTCAAAATGTCTGGCTTTAAAAAGCTACAGCAGTTAAATGGGACAAAACCATGGAATCTAGCTTTGCTCGATGAGGCGGGAATGGTATCGGTAGAGAACCTCGTCCCGATTGTTGCTCGAAGTAATAAAGCTATGATTGTTGGCGATCCTCTTCAGCTGGAACCTATACGCACAATCTCAAAACCATCAGAACAAAAAATTTATAAAGAATACTTTTATTGTCATGATGATGAGTATGCAATGTTAGGTCCTGGTCAGGTGACCACATATCATAGAGCTTCAGGAACCTTGTCTGGTGAAATAAGTGATATTGGTGATGGCATTATTTTAGATGAACATCGACGTTGCCAAGAGCCAATCGCTCAACTTTTTATTGATATAGCAAAATATAAAGGCTTAAGCATATCTTCATTCACACCAAGTGAGCGAATTCAAAAAGCGTTTGAAGGTATAGGGGCACATCATTTGATGTTCTACCATGTAGATGGTGCTAGACAATCAGGGAAAACTAATCTGGATGAAGTAAGAGGCATTGGCGAGCTCTTAGATCAGTTGGAACAGGCTGGGTATAATCTTACTTGTGATATTGGGATCATTACGCCCTATGCGGATCAAAAGCGTCAATTGATTAGTGCTTATGGTCAACGTATGGAACAAAACAAACTGGCCAAGATAGGTACAATCCATCAGTTCCAAGGTGTTGGTTTTGAAGTGATCATCTTTAGTCCCGTGATATTTGAACAGGCTGATAGTGCTGCATTCCTTAATTCTCGACCAAATATACTGAACGTGGCTGTTTCTCGCGCTAAGCAGCAGTTCATTGTGGTTGGTAACTACCATAAACTAAAAGACTCAAAAGGTTCTTTAGGTTTAATTGCTGAGCGTACATCTTCGGACTTTTACCTAGAGCTTGGTAATCAAAGCCCAAGCTTTAAAGATTATGAAACAAGTTTTGTTGTCAAAAAGCATATCTATGATGTTCAGCATGTGAAAGCCTTTGAATACTATCTTCAAAATAGTCAGAAAAGCATTGTTATTGTTGTGCCATGGATTCGTAAGCCTTATAACACATCAACGCAGCAACAACTCGAATTGCTGAAGATAGCTAAAGGTCGTGGGATCAACATTAAAGTCTACTATGGCTACAGTAATCTTGAGCTTAATCAGAAAGATGATAACGATGAACAGTTGGTCCAAGATTATATTACTGCATTAGGAACTGATAATGTGATAAGACTGCCTCAAGGTACACATGAGAAGGTTTTGATAATTGATGATCGTATTCTTATTGTGGGAAGTTGGAACTGGCTATCGAATGCATATTATAAATGGTATGAAAATCAGCAAAACGGAAGGTCACAATTAGCGATACGACGTGAAACGAGTATTATCATTATGGATCGAAAGACCATAACGGAATATAAGGCACATAATCTTGCTGCATGCATTTGATGAGGTAAAAACTACCGTACAATAGGCTAAACTTTATATCATAATGTCATGAGAAACGAAGAGGAATTTTCACAATGAGACAAGAGTCCCCCATTAGATAGTGTGGACTCTTTTTTATCAACTATTTTAAATCTTCTACAAATATAGCACATACAAGTCTGTGATCTTGTACATGAAATTTGCTTAGATCATGAGCATCCTGCTCTCCTAAAAAGAATATCCATGTTTTATTTTTCTTTTTATCATTTGTATGAATAGCTTGTCTTCGAACTAGTTCTAACTCTCTTTTGAACATTGTCTTTTTAGCTTTACTCCAGTTAGATATATCTACTATTAAACTATATTTTTCAATAATTTTAGTAAAATCATCATTCCAAATACCTCTCGATAGCTCAATTATAATTTCAGTATCCGAAATTTTTGGTTCAGAAAATTGCATTGGTGCTAATAAAATTCTCGAGGTATCGATAGTGACTATCTTTTTATTAGGAATATGTGAAAATAATTTTCCGTAAGTAGATTTTCCAATATTAGGCAAATTTAATGGTAAATCTCTATCATTTGGATAATTTATATAACATTGACAAAGACGTCTAATATTTTGGGCAGTACCAGTACTGCGACGAATGCCATTTCCTTCTGTTGATGCACTATCATTTTTATTCTGTGAATTTGATGACAGAGATTTTTCTTTACTTGCCTCACTCGT
>Ga0157371_10000876_pt1 | contig 34111 bp, 35 predicted proteins | sample C45metaG_FD_113462 | JGI IMG/M metagenome (GOLD analysis project Ga0157371, IMG submission 113462) | Corn rhizosphere microbial communities from Kellogg Biological Station, Michigan, USA - C4-5 metaG | ecosystem: Host-associated > Plants > Roots > Rhizosphere > Soil | place: USA: Michigan... | reverse complement strand
TGTAGCCCGCCAGTACCCGGCGCTGTTCATCCGTCAGTTTATTACCGTCGAAACCCTGCGGCAGTGAGTTAAGCAGTGCGATCGCATTGTCGTTTGCACTCCGGCGCTCACGCTGCAGGCTCATGCCTTCACGCTTGGTCACGCCAAACGCGACTACGGTCCGCTGTTTGTGCAGGCGCATGACCAGCGGATCAGTTCTTCAACCGATCCCGCCTCCTGCACCGCCCTGTTTGCTGGATTTTCCACTGTGTAACTTTCCCTCAGATTGCATAAAGCGAATATGATTTATTTAATTCTAAGGGTTTATTAAATATAGAGTATAACTTCGGCTACAAAAAAAGGTATTGTCTGTTTTAGGCGCACTTATGCAGGCATTCCAAGGCGCGACGACAGAAGCACCGCAAAGCCTGGCATGGACTAACGGGCAAAACGTGGTTGTCTCTCGCTCCAGGCTGGCGGCAATGGCATACAACGAGGGAAAGGCGGGGGAAATGACCTCTGCCGGTGACAGTCTTTACCTGGGTGCGGAGTTGCCGCTGGACCGGCTACAGCGCTATGCGATTCTGGAGGAAATGGCTAACAGCCCGACGTGCTCAGCCGCGCTGAATATCCACATTGGCCACGCACTCGCGCCGGACAAAAAAACCGGCCTGGCGTTCTCTATTGTGCCGGTTGATCCGTCCGACGCAGAAGGCGCGGCAAGGGCAAAAGAGCTACAGGACGATCTCGGTGCGATGATTAACCGGCATCTGCCGTCGCTGGCTATGACCATGGCGATTTTCGACGTCTCCTATGTCCGCCCCTATGCCCAAACCGGCAAGGGGATCACAAACCTGGAAAACAGCTATTACTCGCTGCCCTACTCCATTCAGGAGTTTTACAAAGGTGATCAGCTGGTGGACTTTGGCGGTGATTACGTGCTGTCACCTGACACCCATACCCGCACGCTGTCTACGCCGTGGTCCCTGGTCCCGATGAAAAACCCGTACTGGACGCCCACGCGCAACGTTCAGCCAGTGACGTCCGGGAATCGCGGCTACTCGCTGCTGTCGGAGGAAGACGATAAGGAAGTTGCGGAGACGCAGAACTACGGCACCAGCTTCCTGGCGCATGCCTATGAACCCTTCCTGAATCTGGTCGGCGCGCTAAATGCCCTGAAGGCAACGCGCTATAACGCCGCCAAAATTGACCGCCTGATTGCCCTTACGACTAACTCACTCGATCCGGTTGTGGGCGCGAACTACACCCGCACCGTGTCGCAGACGCTCAAGCGCCACGGTGAAGCGCTCCGGAAAAAAGCGGTGAACGGTAACACCATGCCTACCGTGATGAACCATGTGATCCGGGTGATGGGTGATGGCAAGAACGGGATTACGATTGATACGCAGTCGATACCCGCCGACATTACCGGCATTGAGGACGTCATGTTTCACCTGCGCCAGCTGTGCGCCGCACTCGGTATCGACTCAACTATGCTGGGCTGGGCCGATCAGATGGCAGGCGGACTTCAGACGGCCATTCAGGCGGCACTCCGTGCGCAGTGGCTGCGACAGGGTGCGCAGGAGATGATTTACCGGCTGATCGACATTCACCTGGCGTTCAAATACGGCAAGGTGTATCCGGTCAAGGATCGCCCATATGTCGTGCAGTTCAACTCCATGAACACCGCCATTCAGGAAGAAGAAAGCCGCGAAATGGACGCCCGCGCCAACTTCATTACCCTTATGGTGCAGGTCATGGACGCGCTGCAGGCCAACAACAAGCTGGCGGAGAACGACACATTCATGCGCTACCTGTTCAGCGATCAGCTGAAGATGGACGGCGACACTCTCGACAAGACGCTGGCGGAGTTTGAGAAGAGCAGGAAAAAGGCTGATGCGCAGGAGGATGAAGGCGGTAGTGGTATGATGAACGAGTCTGCGCCGGATGGCGCCGATCCGGCCAGCTGGACACATGAAGAGCTAGTAGCATTTGCAAAATATGTGACGTCATCTAACGCTTGATTGAAACCCCACCAGTGCATGCTGGTGGGATTTACAGGAGTTAAAAATCACCACTACAGATAGCATCATTACCAGCCACTGCTTTATACATAATCCGGAATGTGGAATTTGGATTTGTAATATCAACCAAGCTTAAATAGTAACTTTTAACCTTTAAATAGTCACCATCAACTAGCAAGGATCGGATATTGAACATTATAGTAGTAATCAATTGCATCGAATTAACTTTGTACTTACCATCTAAACCAAAAGTTCTAAAATGCGTGATAACTCTATTTTTTTCAGTTTGCGACCAATGTACAGGCGGGTTTGCAAAAAAATCAAAATCCAAGATACCATCTACTACTTCTATTGATGCATCAATCCAATCGGTATCGTAAAAATTATCGCTATCGTTGTAGGGATAAAGATGTAGCTCTGACTCACTTGAATATGAGGGGTCGCCTTTTGTTGTGTTGCAAGGAACACACGCTGGAACGAGATTTCTAGGGCTTACTGAAAATATTGGATATCTTGCTTTGGGCAGATAATGATCCAGCGAATTTGCGGGAGCAATTCCACATAATGCACAGATATTATGCGAGGCGGCTCTTAGTTTATTATATACGAATTTGGCATCTTTTCTTCCTTTAACCATATATCTATCGTATAAACGAATAAGGTCGTCTTTGGAGACCGATCCCGCTATTATCACTGGTTCGATAACAGGTTTTTCACCTTTCTTACCGGGTGGCAACCTCTTACGAACTGGAGGTAAACAGGACTCAAACATATGAAACTGCTTTACCTGCACTCGTGAGTCAAATAGCTTCCAATACTCTTCAACATGGTTAGATATATCGATCAGACGACCTTTCAATGCTACATCGCTAGGAGCTATTAGAGAAACGCACAGAGAGTAATACTGTAAGCTTTGAACCTCTGGAGGAAAAATAACCTTGATCATTTTTGACCTCCTATTGACGTAAAAATTCTTTCAGATTCTTATCCCTTAATAAAACCATGCTTAATAGCACCGCTCTACCCTCGAATCCTAACTGATTATCAAAATTATTAAGTATCATTTCATATGAAAGCCCTGATTTTACCTGCTGCTTTAGTAAATTATGATATCCTGATTTTTCCATTTCAAGTTTAAAAACCTCCTTTGTTATTACACCTACATTTTCGGCAAAAGTTTCGATTGATGGCCTATAGGAGTCGATAAAATCGTCATACCGGTCAAGAATCCAGCAGCAACTTTTTGGAACTTCTTGTATAACAACAGGCGAATGAGTTGCTATTATTGCCACTCCATTACGCTTATATAGCAAGTCACTCATAATTCGAATTAATGTTGAAAGTAATGGTGGGTGCAAATGACTTTCTGGCTCATCAAACAAGACTAGAGATTTTTCTTGAATTTTATCTATCAGCATACTGAGTGTTATAAAAGCAATTGCATGCCCTGAACTCATTTTTCTTAGCATCCATTTGCACTCATGAATAACAAGATCAGACTTAATTGTAGCTAAATTAATAACCTCAAGATTTTTAAAGTTTTCATCGGACCCCATCTCGTCCATCGCTTCTAACCACAGTTTTTTCTTAAAATTATCGGACAAACATTCATAAACTGACTCTGAGCACTTTGAGAATAACTCCATCAAATAATCATTATTATTTCTTTTATTTTCTCCGTCGCCCTTAAGGCCTATATAATGATAGCTAAAGCCATTGTTATCATCATCAAAATCAATTGTGTTTTTGAAAGGATCGAAAGCACTAAAAGCGATAGAAACCACTGAACTAAAATAACCCTTTGCAATTCTATTTTTGAAATGATCTACAAACACTCCGGAACTATGATCCTTTCGCTTCATGATAGAACTAACCATTCCATTCAAAATGGTAGTTTTCCCTAGACCATTCCTGCCAATTAAAGCATGTATATTAGTAGGAGGGAGTGATTCAGCTTCAACTGCAAATTCCAAGCTTAAATTAGCATGCTCTTTGGCGTTCCTTTTAAAAGAAAAATAAAAGTTTGTTAAAGGACTATAGCCTTGTTTAATACGACTCACCTGCTCTCTCAAGGTTTTTAAGTGTACGTTCCTAAGAAGAGATTTTGTAAACACTATTTCTGGTCGTGCTTTTATTAATGCGCCTTCATTAACAAGCACACAATTTAAGCTTTTCAGAACATTGTCACCAAAATCCCGACCAAAAGCGTACAGATTTTGGTAAAACTCTGGACTGGAAGCAAGACTAAAAAAATCCTCACCTATCTGCCGAAACAATTCATCCATTCTTGATAGTGGGGTAAGGTTTTCTTCCTGACCTACAAAACCTATTTTAATCTGTCCGATACTACTTGCTTTGCCGTCCTTTCCAATATATGTAACATCAAACAAAGTCCGGAAGGAGTAATCATTCCAAGTAGAGAAGTTTAGTAAAATCAAATCGTTATATTTACTATAATCAGCGCTAGCTTTCGTAACTACCAAGAACGTCGTCAAAGAAATCTCCTTTTCACTGTTTGATAATGCTCAAATTAAGTAACAGATCATCTAGAACTATGATTGTGAATATCCAAGCCAAACCATATAATTAATTAAATTTTTTAGCAAAGTAGAACTTACCAGTCATTTGCCATTAAATCACTTACAGATAGAATGTAATTAAATAAAGCACCATCTTCATTAACCATAATGAGCTGAACGCTTTCGCAAGTTTCAGCGTAAACATGCTTTACTGTTTTACCCGTGTTTCCCTGCGGCATAAACCATTGGTATTACTGCATATGATTTGTAGTGCGCAACTGTATTGAATTCCCCCTCCCCGACTGCTGGAAGAAAAGGCAGAGTGTGGTGAGTTAATTTTTTCCGGCATGAAATTAGTCCTTGTATGGCTTAGAAGCGTCACTACTGGAGGTTCCAATCTCCGGGTGGTGACGTTAACAGGGTTGGAACTACCGGCGTACAAGGGAACCGGCCTACCCGAAGGTAGCCTCGCCAACGCCACCATTGAAACGCCTGGCAAATTCCAGACGTGGTTGCGCCGAAGGACTATGTGCCAACCTTATACATTCCGGGGTTCCAATCCCGACCGCTGATTTTGCAGCGACGCGCACACTATATCCCCCGCCCTGATAAATTCAATATTTCTAATATGAAATTATCCACTGGCTTTTAGATCCTAGTGTAAATGAAGAATAATTAACCTCATAAATTACAACCTCCATACCATTCCTTTACGCTGGCACTCGCCAGCGCTGCCGCCGCTCTGCGGGGCATTATCCTGTGAATATGAGGTATTTATGGAAGCACTCCGCACAGTGACGGACCGTTTTTCATTGATTGATAAAATTCGTCGATTTACACCACAAAATGACCGTAACTATCTGCTGCGCTCTGTCCGCGAAACGTTCGCCAGCCCCGAAACGCAGTAACGCATTCAGCTGGGGGAAATGTTCGGCTATTACGGCCACGGACGTCGCGCCGCCTATTACGCGAAGACCGGACGGCTAAACCTGCCTGTATTTGCAGTCATCATGATCGACGGCAAGCCGATAACGCTGGAAAACGTACCATCAAACCACGCGCTGGTGGCTGCTCATGGGTGACTGGCGGCGGCGATAACGCCATTTCATTAGTGACCAGCTTTCACGGCTTCGACTACGTGACCAATCCAAACTATATCAGCTAGGATCTTCCTGCTCTGCTGCTGGAATTGGCCAGCGAACGCGCCAACGCCATGAGCGCGGGGCTAATGGAAAAGGGTTATTCAGAAAATCAGGCGGCTGACATTATTCAGCATTTAAAACCCTGCCCAGCCAAGCGGCCATGCTGGAATCTTGCGAATTCTTCGCTGATGAAATCGGCGTTTCATATCGAGCACGGCAAGCGCCTCGAGCTAGAGGAGCGTCAGCGAAGCGCGCAGATGAGGATCGAGAGTGCAGGCACTATGGTCAATGCGCGACGCCCGATTATGAAGGATGCGCTGGCTGACATACCGCTGTTTTTAAGTAAAACCCAGCAGGCGGCTTTATGCCGCATGGACACGCCTGAAAACGCGCAGATCGTCGTGGCAATGCTGGAATCTATCGGCAAAATGCAACGGCAACACTGCCGAACGGAACATCCCACCAGCACACATTAACGAAGGCACGTTCGTCAGCCGCGGGCTCAGCGACGATGCTGTGGATCAACCCAATAAAATAAGGGAAAAGAAACCATGCCCTAAAAAACCGGATGTTTTAGATATACCTAAAAATTATGAAAAAACTGAGTGTTGATCCGGAGAGAGATCACGTTTATTATCCGCCCTCTGATTCAGTTTGACGGCTGAATCAGAGGAAAAAAAAATCGCCTGTTGACGCAGACGATTTTCAGCAACTTTGCGTGGTTGTATGGACCACACCGGCGTTGTGCCGTACGACTTCTGTAGAAGGAAGTTGCCCTTTAAACCATTATGACGCCAGGTATTGCACCTGTTGTCTCGTGGAGAACAACTATGCCTATAGTAGCTAATAGCGCCGATCCCGGCAACACCTTTCCCGCAATTCGCTCAATTAACGAACATAAATCCATCCGGATTACCGGCTTTGATCTGACCAGCATTATTGAACTATCCCCCCTGCCGTCAACAGTCTCCCGAGTTCTGAAATTTGCCTGCAATCTGGCTGCTTCAACGTCCGAGTTCATGATTATTAAATCACACAAAAGTCTGGCGGGTGATGCAGGGTGCAGTACCTCTACCATTCGGCGTGCTTACGAAATTGCGGTTGATATGGGTATTCTGTTTTGTGAAGAGCAGTACGATGATGAGAACTCTAAAAAGCGAATGCCGAATAAATACACATTTACGCAGAAAGCACTGACGTTTGTGAGGATGAGTCTGGCTGCTCTGAAGGCGGCAAAACAGAAACCAACTGGACGTCAAAGTCTCGTCCGGAAGATTGTTGCTAACGCCTTCTATATAAACAACTTTTCCCTAGCTACCCCTATTCAATCTGACACCCCCCCCCTTGGTCAAAATGAACAACAAGAAGTAAGAGATACTTCAAGTAAAAGAGAAACACTAAATTGGGTGCCATTAAAATCTGATGCTGAGATGACAGCTGAACAGCCTGCGCGCCCTGTAAAGAAATCTGGAAGTTATTCAAAAACCCGGAATGAACTGGCAGCAGCGGCGGCGGCTGCACAGAATGAACGGCTCGCAGAAGAATTTGAGCGTAGAGGCGGAATACTGCATCAGGCGTATCAGACGCTGAAGGCCAACTTGAAAAATAAGCCCGCTGGCAGCAGGAAGCCGAAACCCCGCTACAGCGTTGACCCGTTTAGTGCCGACTATTCAAACACGGCCTATACGCCTCCTGACGGCTGGCGGAGCTGTTAGTCGGTAACAGTGCCACCCGCGTTCTCATAGGCCGTCAGCAGCGCTTCAATCTTGTGCGTTTTCTGACCATAAGGCGAACCGGTGAGCGAGGCTCAGATATCGTTAGTTTTTCCGATCGCCGTGTTGATAGGTCCGGCCAGAACGTCGGCATAAGCGCCCTGCTCCTTCAGTAGCTGATCGAGTAATCGCTCCTGTGAGGCCGGACTGAAATCAGGCAGGCTCAGCTGCTTTTTGTAGGAAGACCAGTAGCAGTAAATCTGCTGATAACGGCCCACTGGGATTGATGCCAGGCCATGGCTGTTAAACACTTTTGCTATCAAGCATGGCTTTGGCAGGCAGTTTCTTAAGCCTGGCGTCCTCTTCCTCAGACGACTTCAGGCGCTTAACCTTGGTCACCTCTATACCGACATACTTCTTACGCCATGGTGTAAAAAGTATGGCATCCGAAATGGCGTGCTTAGGGCAGATTTCACGGGCAGAAACTCCGGCTTCGGCCTCGCTGATAATACTGATCATCTGTTCGTCGGAAAATCGCTTCTTCATGGGGATGTCTTCATGTGGCTTATGAAGACATTACTAACATCGCGGTGTGTTAATCAATGGGGAGCAGGTCAAACGGCTCGGAAGTGTCTAGATTATCCGTGGCGATTCAGACCTTTCAGATTCAGCCTTACCATCATCGCCGTAACATCGCTGCTGAAGTGATCAGCACGGTAATCTTTCGTTCACTCTTTATCTACCTACCACTTTGATGCGTTTTCACACTTACCGTTACACAGTAACGCCTGTCATCTGCCGATTCTAATCTAAATAGCTTTTGGTTCTGAAACGCCTGAGCCGACCTATGCATGTTTAGGCACCCCTAGGGCATTTCTAAAGTTCTGAGTGCGGATGCCGATATGTGCATAGCTTAGGCAGGCGAGTTTCAAAGGATAGAGATTTACAACAGAAGAAACCTTAATCACCAAATATCCCGCCGCCATAAAAATCAGACTACTTACTCTAAAGGGAACTCATGAGACTCAAATACGCCGCTCTGTTACTCGCTGTTGCGCTTTCAGGTTGTGACAATAATAAAGAAGTTATTGGCTGCTCTTCTGACATGACCAAGTCTGCTTTTCTGGATTTTATCAAGAAGGCCGCTTATGAAGGTCTGTCCGGACAGGTTGACCAATACCAAGACGTTACCAGTCAGACAAAAAGAAGTGCCCTCGACAAGATTAAGCTGGTGCTTTCTGAGATTTCGACAACCTCCAGTGACTCGGGCAGCACTATGAAAACCTGTGAAGCCACGGTGTCCATGACGCTTCCCGCAGATGAATACGCGCAGCTCACTGAGGCGTATCGCAAGAATTTCAGCCGCAATCTGGACAAGCAGCTCGAAGGCCTGTCACTTGAAAACAACGCCAATACCTTCTCTAAACGTATCAGCTATACCGCTCAGGCAACTGACGATCAGAAAAACGTGTTCGTTAAGGCTCAGATGGATAACCCCATCTCAGCGGGCGCAAGCCTGATAACGGCACTCGCCATTATCAACCCTATTGTTGAACAGCAGAAAGTTCAGCAGGCTAAAGACGCACAGCAACGTCAAATCGAGGCCCAGCAGCAGGCTCAACTTCAAGCGCAGAAAGAGGCGCAGTATGAGGCCGATCAGCAAATTCAGCGACAGGCACAGCTTCGGGAAAAAGAGACAGCGCAGCAACAGACTCAGCAGCAGTCTCCCCAACCCACCTATCAACAGCTCCAGAAGCAAAACTCTGACGACCTTGCGCAGTCACGGATTGCATTTGCGAATGCCGATTCTGACCTGAACACTGCCTGGAGCTCACTAACCCCGGCGAAGAAGAAAGAGCTTCTGCCTTCTCAGCGTCAGTGGATCAAAACAAAAGACGCGATGTGCGGCAAAATCTCAATGCAGGGCAATGACTACGAAGTGAAAAAGATGGTCGACTGCCAAGCACAGATGACCTTATCAAGAATTGATTTCTTCAGAAACCAGTGATCGGGTTCAGTTAGTTAAGTATCGCCCTGCTGGCTCGTGCCTGTAACGTGCTGGCGCCATCGATTTGCAGGGTTCTAACAATTATCACGGTAACCTGACTTATACCCTTACCGTATTAAGCTGAAAAGCCAAATTAAGCTGATCGCCGTCCAAAAATTAGATAGTCATAGGGAAATACGATGATTAAATTACGCGCTGTTAAAATTGCCATTGCTGCTTCATTACTTGCGTCTTTGTTTACACACATAGCTTCAGCAGATCCCGACCATGACTTTTCGAATGTTGACTGTAATGATGAGAAAATCAGGGGCCTGCTGCTTGAGACTTACAATGAAATTAAGAGCAATTCAGATTCTCCAACGGTTATTGATACCTATGACCAGACAACAGTAACTGGCGGTAAAAACAAACTGATTTGCCACGGTATATATGAGTTTTCTGACGGAGATAAGCTTAATATGACCTACAAACTTTATAAGAACAGTATTGGTCAGTTCATAAGCAGCTTTGATCCAGACACTGACAATTAATGTCTGTTCTGTGAAGTCATTGAGTTAGCGGCACTGCGCCGCTAGCCTCCCGGGTCATATTTGATTACCAGCTTATAATGCGTTGTAATCGTGGTGTCTGAAACTGGAACTGTCTGGCGATGCTGTCCTTAACTTCAGCACCCTGAACAGAGAGCTGAGTGTTAGGCAATATTTCCTGTCAAAGCTTCTTGCCTTCAAAATGACAGTTGTAGGAAGTCCCTCCATGTTCACGGAGCAACCAGTCTACCGCCTGACCTGAAATGCGGTTAATTGATACCTTGGACACGGAGATCCACTGTTTTTCATCTCTGGATGCCTCTATGGTGTATTCAATCTCTCTTTCATTGATTGTCGGTCTGGCAACCCTGAACCAGGTATCGTCCCGACCCATCGATTCACCATCGACGGTGACGATTACCGCCTCAGTAAACCATGTGGTTGTCTGTCCATTCTTAACGCACGTATTCCCTGCCTGAGCTTTCATATTGAAGCAAAGTTTGTTTTGCTTCAGATAGGGAACAGGCCAGATACCCGTGGCTGAACTGTCATTTTCCGAGGCAGGCTCACAGGCGATCAGTTGAGTGGAAGCAACTACGTCTGTAATGGGCAAAGCTAACACCGCTAATAGAATTGCACGTTTCATAAGTTTGAAATCCATGTCGTTAAAAATTTTCTGTAACGTCATCTGCCCTGAGTAGACCAAAGGCTTTCACGCGCACAACTCAATGAATATCGGCTGGTCATTAAGTATCATTAATTTAAAAGAGAAAGGCGCATAATGAGAATGACCTGCTCCTCGTTGATTCAGTACACACCAATGTTAGTCATGTCTTCATAAATCATATGAGGACATCCCCATGAAGAAGCGTTTTTCTGACGAACACAATCATGATTATTCTCCGCGAGGCTGAAGCTGTGATTTCTGCCCGTAAGTTCTTCCGTAAGCACGCCATTTCCGATGCCACGTTTTACACATGGCGTAAGAAGCATGGGGGCATGGAAGTGCCTGAGGTTTAGCGCCTGAAGTCGCCTGAGGATGAGAACGACCGGCTCAGGAAGCGGCTGGCCGAAGCTATGCTGGATAAGGATGCGCTCCAGGTTGCATTGGGCCGAAAGTACTGACAACAGACTAGAAGCGGGAAGCCGTGGTGTTAATGCGTCATGCAACCGGTCTGTCACAAAGTATTGGCTGCAGGCTGACAGGTTTGTCCCTTTCAACCTGCAGGTACGAAGCGCAGCGCCCGGCGTCGGATGCGCATTTATCCGTACGTATCATTGCGCTGGCACTGAAGCGTAGGCGTTTTGGCTTCAGCCGCATCTGGCAGTTGCTCCACCGCGAAGGGCTTTATGTTAATCACAAGCGTGTGTATCGGCTTTATCATCTCAGTGACCTGATGATAAAACGCAGACGACGTCGTAAAGGCCTGGCAACAGAACGTCTGCCGATGCTCCGCACGATGGCACCCAATCTGACTTGGTCGATGGATTTAGTCATGGACGCGCTGGTCACCGGTCGCAAGATCGAGTGCCTGACGGTAACCGTTGGCTTCGGAATTTCAGGCGTGCAGTTCACGCGTACTCTGGACAGCATTGCGCTTTTCGCGGCTATCCGGCGGCGATAAAAACCGAGCAGGGCCTGGAATTTACCTGCCGCGCACTTGATAAATGGGCCTTCGAGCATGGAATTGAGCTGCGAATTATTCAGCCCGGCAAGCCTGCACAGAACGGATTTATTAAGAGTTTTAACGGACGCTTCGCGATGAATGACTGATTGAACACTGTTTTAACGATATTAGCCATGCCAGGAAAACCATCAGTAAACGGCTCAGGATTGTAACGAGTGCCGCCTGCATTCCACATTGAATTATCAGACACGTTCTGAATTTGCGACGGCCTGGCGAAAGTGTAATTCTGATAGTGAAGGATGCGACATTACCAACTGAATTTTTTTAATCCTAGGGGCAGGTCACCTGAACCTGAACGGTATCGATGGTTGCGAAAACTTTGAACATTTTGGTCGGCGCCTGCGCACGCATGTACTGGCTACAACCGGTCTGACAGTCAGTGTAGGTATGGGGCCGACTAAAACGCTCGCAAAGAGTGCTCAGTGGGCGAGTAAGGAATGGCCACAGTTCCGTGGCGTACTGGCGCTGACTCAGGGCAATATCAGGCGTACCGAGACTCTTCTATCAAAACAGCCATTAGAGGAAGTCTGGGGAGTCGGCAGACGTATCGGTAAACGGCTTAACCTGATGGGGATCAGGAATGCTCTGCAGCTGGCGCACGCTCACCCAGCCGTTATCAGGAAAAATTTCAGTGTTGTGCTTGAGCGGACCGTGCGTGAGCTGAAAGGTGAATCCTGTATCCCACTTGAGGAGCTGCCGCCTACTAAGCAGCAGATTTGCTGTTCAAGGTCTTTTTGTGAGCGCATTACCTCTAAAATGCTTATGCAGCAGGCGATTTGTCAGTATGCGAGCATGGCCGCTGAGAAGCTAAGAGGAGAACGTCAGTTCTGCAGGCGTATCAGCATTTTCATCCGGACCTCGCCTCACGCAGAGAATGAAATTTTTTATGGTAATAATGCCGGCGAGAAACTCAGCCTGCCGACTCAGGATACACGTGACATTATCGAGGCCGCTATACGATCTCTTGACCGTATCTGGTTAGATGACCGCCGGTACATGAAAGCAGGCATCATACTCGATGACTTCACCACAAATGGCGTCAGTCAGCTGAATCTCTTTGATGATGGGCAGCCGCGGGCCAACAGTGCGCAGCTGATGAAGATGCTGGACAGTATCAATCAGTCCGAGCTTGGTAATGTATGGTTTGCTGGTCAGGGAATAAACACAGAGAGGAAGATGAAACTGGAGATGCTTTCACCGGCTTGGACGACACAGAGGGATGACATCCCGGTGGCGCGCGTAATGTAACCTCAGACATGACGTCAGGAAAAATTTTAAACTGTTGAACTATTAAGATGTAAGTACGCTCACCCTTACTTATGATTTGTCATATCTGATTTCGCATGCGAAATCTAAGGTCAAATGGCCTGATGTACAGGCATTAAGCCTAAGCAAGTTTAATATACGGCCATACTCAAGCCTTAAATCCGCCAGAACATCTGGAGAAGCTTGGCTGCACGGTAGATCCGGTTTGAAAATAATTAACCTTAAGCAGAAGGGAAACGAAGACTATGGGCTCAGTTAAACGGTTTATCGAGCAACAGCAGGCCGAAGAAGAGCGGCAGGCATGGGTTGAAGAACAAGTTGATTTTAACGTGGTTCTTGGAGACGATGAATGGGCTGAAATGGAGAAACTTTATGATAAGCGCTTAATGGAGGGAACGCTCTATGAACCAGATTTCAATGAGAACTGGGGCCTTGAGGAAGAAATTGAATGGTCCAAAGCCAATCCTCACTCGATTGCGTTTGGCGATTTTTGTAACCAGATTGTCCGTCTTAATGAACTCATGGGGGATTCAGAAGATCCCATGCAGCAAAAAATCCAGCTTTCTTACGCGGTAACTCTGATGGAGTCCTGCCTGAGCGAAATGTTAAAATCGGTGACGCTTTCAAGCTTAGTTTTTAAAAGGAATGCACTTACAAACGTATACGGTCTCAAAGACACAACAATTAATGTCAATCATCTTCTGAATAACTCCAGTGATGAACTCATTGAAAAGACGATCATTAATTATCTTGCTGGCCTGATTTATCACAACATCGGAAATGTACTTAAAGTGTACACGGCAATTCTCGGCGGAAAGATTGAAAATCTACCTGAGGACATTATAAAAAAGATAAATGATGCCACAACGCTAAGACATGACATTGTGCACCGGAACGGGAAGAAAGCCACTGGGGAAAAGAATGAAATTTCCAGAGATATCATTGACAAGCATATCGAAAACATTAACCAGCTCGTTGACCAACTCTTCTTGTACATTAATATGAGTATTCCTGATACAGAAGATCCGGACTTCTAATAGCCATCGCAGTGCGGATACCCCAGTGGATACGCGTTACTCCCGTATGGGGTATATGATGATCACTCAAAAGGCGATGGGCAATTCTTGTAGGCACTGTATTTTGTGTCTACATCATGAATAAATCGCTCCAAATTCGTAATAGCTCCTGTGAGCATTTCTCGGTTAAGTTGAATAGCCTCACGGGCGAGAGTAAATCCGTTCCGGTGCACAATATCGTGTCGGACCTCAATTATCCCAGTCAAACTCCTTGAAATATTCAATCCGAAACCAAATACCTTTTTATAGAGAGGATCAACATCATTAAGCCTGTGCCAAACCATGCTTTTGACTGAATTAATAACATGATTTCTTATATTCCCATGTAAAATCTGAGGAAGCTTAAAAGTCTGATTTGCATATTTATCCATACTACACATCCGCAGAAATGCACTAAGATCGCCTTCAATTTCAGTAATGAATACATCGAATAGATATTTTTCCATCATGCTCACAAGACTTGCATAGTATAAAGCCATATGGAATTCATCTGAATTTTCAACATGTGAAGATATTTTATCGAGACCGGCTTTAAAATCTTGGTAATGAAAGGATTCAATGTATTGTGAAACTCTCTCAGTATTCATTAGCCTGATACTCTACTTGGATACGGTCTTTGATATTACTGTCACTAAGATTATTTGAGACTGTAATAACCCAATCCACACCCACATTCGAAGAAAAAATGCTGACGTCGTATTGATTACCTTCTTCGTCCTCAAACGCATCGTCATTTTCCACTACACTATCCCTGTAGCGATCTTCAAATGCTGGGGAGGGCACACTGACCGTAGCAAGTTCCTCGCCGTCTAAACTTATATAAAGATATCCACCTGATACCGATGGAAGAGAATCACTGCCTTCAATTTCAAATTTCATACTGTTCTCCGCTACCTGAGCTACAACTGCCTGACAGGATTACCATCTGGACTGGACTGTACTATAACTTAAATGTATCGGACTCTATGCACCATCCAGAAAATCGATTTCGCATGCGAAATCATGGATTTCTTTTGAGAAGTGTTTTAACTGAGTTTGCCAGTCTGTAATGCTGTTTGGACCATCTCCCGCGGGGAGATTGCTGACTCATCGCACTGGCCTCATCATCACTGTTGACGTCGTAGTAATAAATATCGATTACGCCGTGTTCCCGCAGCATGGAGGCAACAGCCCGGATATTAGTTCTGACATACCCGCTCTGCACTTCAAATTCGTCAAGGTTGATACCCTGGAGATTATTATCCAGCGCATCAGCAAGAGTAAATACAAGGCGGGATGCCAGCGTTCGTCGGCCAGTCTGTCCCAACAAATCATCAAGTTCAGTGAAAGTCATCGTCTTTAGCTGCCAATTTTTTACGGGCACGATAATGGTGATCTTCCTCGATAGCCGCTGCAATCCAGCCTGATGCTTTATGAGGATCTATACCTTCTGGCAAAAACTCACCAAGGTTATCCAGCTTCACATCAGGTGTAAGCTTAAATAAAAGCGATGCAAAGCCTGCCCAATCCTCGTGAGTTTCAGGTTGCCAGCCCCGTTTTAATATTAGATCAAAGGCAGCTAAAGAAGCCCATAAGGGCGGCTGCTTGCGTTTATTCCACTCAGACAGAGCGGTGCCGGGTACGGCCATATCTCTTGATACCAAGTTTAACCGACGCGCGTGGTCCGTAAGAATTTGAGCAGTATCAGCCGCACTTTTCTGCTCACCGATAGCCCATCTGCGCACAATACTCCCTCGGAACTGGCCAGATAAAACTGCAAATGGAGTCAAATACTTTGACATCATTATTGCGACCTCAACCCTATAAGCTGAACATCGCAGGCTTTTACGCAACGCTCACCCTCCGGGGCTTTAACCCATATCCAACCGAATTCATCAGGTTTCTTATCAAGCAATACTGAACACTCTGAGCCATTTAGCATAACAATGGGAACCAAGTGTAATGAGGACAGCTGGTTAACGGCGCTATTTATGACTAGCTTACCCGCCTGCTTAGATGAATCATCTTTAGAATCTTTGCCTTGTAACTTATCACCCCCATTGTTAGATTTCGCATGCGAAATCTCTGGCTCTATTGGCTTTTTTGCCCGCCCTTTTAGTTGGTCGAGTTCTTTTTTTACCAGCGCGCGGGTTAGGAGTTTACCAGCAGTATGTTTTTCAATAAGACGGTCGGCAACATCTGCATCCAAGTTGTCGATCTGTATCAGCATATAAGCCAGGTCAACGTCAGAGACAGATTTATTTTTTAGCAGAGCCTTAATCTTCTCCGGCGCAGACCCAATGCGCATGTGTTTGCTGACAAAAGCTGTAGGCTTGCCGAGTGAGCGGGCGATTTCCTCCCCTGTCATATTGAAGTCGGTTTTCAGCTGTTCAAAAGCCAGCGCAGTCGCCAAAGGCTTGAGCCCCGATTGCTGCAGGTTCTCGATAAGCTGCCCCATGATGCGCTGCTTTTCATCTTTCGGCGGCCGACCGACGTAGATATCAATAAATGTATCACCACGCTTTTTCATTGAGCGGATACGCGTAGCGCCAAACCATACGCGGTAGCCCTTACGGTCTTTCGGAAAACAGCGCGGCGGCGTCAGGTTACCGAGCTCACTGAAGGACTCAACCATGCCGGAAATGACCTCCTCGTCAAAATCATCTTCAGGACGAACCTGCTCGACCTCATAAATCTCATCCGCTCTGACGCGCACAATCTGCCCATCAGGTTCTAAACCAGGGCGGGCAATTTCTGCCCGAATCTTTGATGCTTCTGGCGTTCCAACCGGAGCAAGTGCATTACGGACTGCTACACTTGCGGCGACTTCAGGCATGGCGCTCACAGCCGGACCGGAAGTTTTAAGCGCGTTTAATTTCTTCTGAAACTTACTCGCAGCCATCATTGAACTCCCCGTGTCAGTTCAATAATCTTTTTACTCAGTTCCTGATATTGCAGCGCAGGCTTACATGATGGGGAGTACTCTTTAATGGTCATGCCCAGCTCAATGGCTTCTTTGGCAAGATTTTTTACCCATGAGATATAAGCAAGCACCGTTTCCGGTCCGTAGTTTTTCTCCTGTAAGATGTCAAAAAGACGCTGCAGGTTTTCTGTCTCTACAGCGGTCAGATAGCCATCAAGGAGAGACTGATTGTAGTTCTGAACATTCGCTTGGGTGATATAGGTTCCTAAGTATTTAAGTTCCGGGTTGTAATTTTTACGAATACGTTGCATGTACGATAGTTGCTTTCCGACGCCAATACGTGATGATTTCTCCAGAAGAGTTGGGATCAGCAGATAATCAGCAACAAGATGAGAGGCAATCAGAAGATTGTTATATTCTGGCGCCGAGTCGATAAAAATGTAGTCGTAGTGCTTACGCAGCTCAGTGATGCGTTCTTTAAAATCGAAGATACAGTCCTGCGGACGATAGTTAATTTCATGCAGTTCGTTGGTCGAACCGATGATGTGGCGTCCATCTGGCAGCACATGAGGATTAACTTCTGTATCAGGGAAGAATAACTGGTAGGCATTTGCTTCGCCGGGTGTGAAGGTGTTACCCAGCGGGTCTTGATCGATAGAAAGCGGCAGCGCATCGGGAAATGTCCTTTCCGTTAGCCCGGATGTGGTATCGAAATCAATCATACAGGTCTGCATTCCCATGACCTGCAAGTTGTATGTCAGCTCATTGGTTGACTGAGATTTGACGACGCCACCTTTTTGATTTCCAACAATGATGACAATTCCTGCTTTTGCTTCCATAGCTACATCCTCAAGATTTCGCATGCGAAATAATTGTGATGGCTCGTCGCTGACTGGAGTACTTCATTGGCTGAAGGGGATAGGCTCCATTGAGTCTGGCGTTTCGCCGTAATGTCAGCCGGCTACCCGGTGACCAGCTCAGTATGCCAGGCCTATAATAAAGAATCAATAATGATTCTCTATCATGGGCATTGCATGTGAGTTTTAATCCACTGTACCCACTGACGCCGGCTTTAAATGCTCATTGAATCGTGAACCCGGTTTACGAAATTCAGGGCACCTGACATAAAAAAACCCCCTGTCCGTTTTAAGGAACAGGGGGCATTATCAGCGCATTACTTCAATCAAAAAGATAATCACGCTGAGGGCAACACGAATTGCCTTGAGTGTAGTGATTAACACTGCCATAGCGTCCTCCTTTCATTTAAGGACATTGCAAGGCGCAGCCAGCCTTTGGTTTCCCGCTGCGCTTTTTTCCGTGTTGCTGGTTTTACAGTGTACAGACAACACGTTCAGCTTTGTCCCGGTGAGGCTGTGTGCATCCTGCCAGAGATGCGCCGGGTAATGTTTAATCGAGTGCTAATGCTATCAGTCCGCCTTGTCAGGAAGAGCCAGATTCGCTATTCTTTGCGACACAGTGTACAGACAACATGTTCAGTGAAGTCTGAGGAATGATGAGAGCGTTGCCACGCTTCTGTCATTCCGGAAAAAGGATCAGCTTGCCAGCTGGTCCTTTTTTTTTGCATCAGCAGAACCTGACCTAGTTCAACCTGCGAGCAGTTACTACATGTAGGGGTTGCACCCAAAGCAACTCAACTACATGTGGATAGATATTAGTGATTTACGGCGAGTTGACAAGAGCAAAAAATGATGGTTGGAGGGGTTGTAATTCTTGCGAAATTTCTTAGCCCACGCCTTGTAAGGCCTGGCAACGTGTCAACCAGATCACACTTTTTTTTCTTAATATGATCGGGCGCGTGTTTATTAGTCAGCAATAGCCCCCTAAGAGCCCCAAACGCATTGTGAGCGACGCATTTTTTTTGACTGATAATTCATGAGTTTTCTTCGTTTAAACCTTTTAGGGGCTACTAAAGCGAAAATAAGCGCAATGCGTAGAATTTTCACTGAAGCTAAGTCCGCATTTAAATCGATTGTTACACGGTTTCTTGCGAATAAACCTTATAAAAATTCTGTCCACACAAAGTCCCATAACGTCAGGCGTGACAATTTCATGGCATCCTGGTGAGGCGGGCTTTTCGCCTTAATGTTATCCGGCTAACCGGTAACACAGAGATCATGCAAGCCCGCATTAAGGAATCAATATTGATTCTTTAATGCGGGCTAATTTCGCATGCGAAATATTGAGTCTATAGCGACGAGAATTAGTCATCATCCCACGTTTCCCGATGTCCTTCGCAGAAGGAACAGCCAAATGCCTCGCTGAGTTCAGGAACAGATGTGCTGTGGTAGGTGCAGTGATGGCACATGTCTACCGAATTATGCAGCATTAGGCAGGCCGTACATAGGTAGTTATCATCAAATTTAAACACTGTGTTATATCCCTCACAGTCTGCACATCCGGCCGGTAAACCTTCATTCATGTTATGTTTAGTCAGTTGCACAGGTTTCATTACGTCGTATCGTCTCTCCTCACGCCCGCAGGCGCCGCAGCGAAAATCTCCGCCATGCGGACGCAATGTGGCAGGCGCCTGACACCCAGGGCAGGTAACATGAATATAAACATCCGAGTGATAGCATACGATGCAAAGCTCATCATAGAGCGGCATATCCGGAACAGGTTGCTCAAGAAGAACAGAGACCTGACTGCAGGCAGGACAACGTAAAACAGGGCGCTTAGCCTTGCGTTCATCCGCAATCCTCTGCTGAACAGGCTTCTGTCGGAACTTGGCACCGGCATAAAACCCACTGCTGCGCAGCATTCTTGTTTCGTCTGTAGCCAGCTTCGCACGTAACTGCCCGCCAAACAGGGATGACCATTCATCGCGCATCAGCCGGTTTAGTGCGAACCAGGCATCAGCCTGCTCTGTCAGCACCTGCCGCTGATCTCCTTCACTGAGTTCATTATGATAAAAATGCACCACGCGGTTACGGTGATTTTTAATCTTGCCGAACAAACCTGCAGTTTCTGGAAGAAGTGGTTTGTTCAGAACGTCTCCCAGACGGGCGCAGGCCTCGTCATAGCTAACCGACTGAAAGTCTCCAGCCAGATATTTTTTTCGCTCTAACTTTTTCCCTGAACAGACCAGTGTCCAATGCTCGTGAACCAGCGGTACTTTCATCAAGATCTCAACAGCTGTCCAGAAACTGACTACTGAGAACTTGGCTTGCCCTGCCTCCAGCTCCTCGCGCGCCTTGTTCAGAAAATCTAGCCCATTGGCGATCAGTGCCTCCGTTTCCGGTGTTAGCCTCTGTTCATTAGGCTCATCTGCTCCAAACATGATTTTCCTTTATTGGTTATAGCCGCAGCCAAGTGGCAGCAAAGCGTCTTCAGTTAAACAAGCCAGTGCTCAGACATCCACTGCCGACCTGAATTCATTCCCTGTCAGCTTCATGCTCGTGAAGTAACCCGTCCAGTATCTGTTTATCAATCGCCCGGGTAAATTCCACGACCTGCCGGGCAAGTTCGGCGACCTCAGGATGTCCTATGAGCAGCGGCTCGCCGTCCGTGTCCCTGCCATTGCGATGAACGATGTCGTGCCGACGCTCTACCGCCGCCCCTAGAAAGTCCAGCGATGCAGGCGGAAATGTCGTCAACAGGGTACTTCTGAATATATTCATGGCAGTATCAATTTTATGCAGCGACAGGCCGTCGAGCACGTCTTTAATCTCTGCATCGATGCCCGCCAGCCTCGTATACAGATCAGAAAGTTTGAGCTTCTCATTTTTAAAGGGCCCATAGCTGGCCACAAACAATTCCTTTACCGCCTGGCGTGAGAATATTTCGCGCTTCAGGATGTCGCCCAGATAGGCCTCCATCGCAGTAATGATGCTGGCGTAGCACATCCGCTGAAGGGAGAGGTTGAGAGGCTGGGTGTCAGACAACCCTTTAATATCAAGAATTGATTCACGGCTGATCGCATGTGGCTTTGTTTCTTCATGCTGAATCTCTTCCAGGTCCCGGAAATCATCCTCGTATCCACTCTGTATCAAAGGAAGAATATTGAGCTCACAGATTGCATCATCAGGACAGGAACACAGGAACGCATACTGAAAAAATCGGAGGTCATTACAGGGAAAGTTAAAATACCCTAGACAGGGGAATTCCGTGTATATCTGAAACCCGCTGAGCATGGCATTAACTAACGGGGACGAGCTTGCTTCTGACCAGTAGGTTTCGTTAAACGAGTACGATTTTTGTTCTTTCTGCAGCCGGGCAGCAACAGGAAAAGCCGCAATCCAGTCTGCTAAACGGGTGTCCTTAATGGCTTCAAATACCAACCGATTTACGCGGGTAATACCGGCAACGTGTTCCCGCACAGATAGAGCATCCTTTGGCTGCAACAACCTGCCTTCATTATACGAAATCAGTTCTTCGAGTTCTCCAGTGATAGCTTGAAGATACTCGTTGAAGTGCAATTCACAGGCGGACATATCAATACCCGACAGCGTCATTCGCTTTCGGATGGATGCGGCAGACGCCCGATATCCGATAAACGACTCATCTTTAATGTCCCCGTCCTGATCGCGCTGGACGTTTTCCCGGATACGATCGCCCTGCCTGAAAAACCAGTTGTCGTGATGATTACGGTAACTTTCAACCTCAGTCCCAGAAATCAAAACGCCGGTGTAAGTAGACATATTCTTTCCTTTATAAGCTCTGCGACCGCACGCACAGCAGCTGCAGCGCGCCGGCGGTGTCCATGCTAAATCGCACCTGATGGCTGGCGGCCACGTCCAGTGCAAACACCTTTGTATAAACCTCGGTTGACTCAAACTTCTCATGCCCCAGTAACGACTGCAGTACCTTCGGCGGCACGTGATGATAGAGCATGTGCATCGCAAAACTGTGACGGAACGTATGGGGGGAGATCTTAATGCTTAACCGCACGCCAGCACGGGCAGCTGCATCAATGGCCCTGTTTATCCAGTTCCTCACCGTGCGATCGGAGACGGTCCAGACCGGCAGGGTGCGGCGCTCGCCGGTATAACTGTCGGTCTCAAATTCTTCCCGAACGCTGGCGAACAGCCGACGCATCTCGTCAACGTAAGCCGAATCGGAAAGCGGCACCACGCGGTTTGGGCTGGTGCCTTTTCTTGGACGTCCGCTGCTTGGCGATACGGATAACGACGTGGGGAATGGCGTCATTAAGGCGGAAGTCACGCCGCCGCAGTGCCAAGACTTCATTGAGCCGTCCGCCAGTGTTCCATAAGGTATTGACCAGCGCATGCTGGGTCCAGTCCGGAATGTGGTGCAGCAGGCCGGTGACTACAGGTGCCAGTAAGTAGCAGGGCAGTTCGGTATATGCAGCGGCCATGTACCGCAGTGCAAGCGCACGTCCAATATCGGGCTGCGCAGCTGGCAGCCCGACCTGAGTATTAACGGATGGTAACGACATAAACCCTCTTAAAAAAATGACAGCGCTACGCAAAATCTGGCGGGATTTACCCCTGCTGCTTTCTCAGAATTCACACAGCGACGCCTGCTCCTGTTCTACCCATTTTCCCCTGTCTAATGGGTACGGGGCACCGGAAAAATCCGCTGAGCGACATTGCATAATTTTCCGGTTTATGGAGATATACCATAAAACGGAACAAAACAGCAGGCGGGTGACGGGGAGGGCGGAAAACGGAAAGGGCCAAGTAAGGAAGAAAAGCGGCAATAAACTTTCAGATGTAGTTTCGGAGAAGTTAAAATAAAAGAGAGGGTATCAGTACTTTTAAAATATACCGGCCATGTACAAAGGAAAAATCTTTATTGGCAGGTTTATAATTCCCGGAAACGTTTATCCCATTTTTTTCAGTAAAATTTTAATTTCAATTTAAATCCGAGAAAATCAAGAATAAATAAAATTTGCATCTTGATACCGACTGTGTTGTTGGGCATGATGAGCTATATTGAAAAATGAATTAAATCTGTTTCCGGGACATTAGCCGGGGCTTATGAGAGAAAGAAAATAAAAAAGTCAGAGATTCCTGCTGGTGTGTTCATACCAGGATCTGACGAATGTAAGAGCTTTTTTCCCTGAACAAAATAACATTTTCTCATTATCACGGTGCAACGCCCAAGGATATCTGCGCGCATAATAAAAGTGAGGTGAACTATGTAATAGATACCATTTGGAATACAAAGATTTTTTTTATTAATCAACAAGAATTTTCAAATGAAAACCATGTTTAGAAAACAAGATGTGCATTTTTTATCAACCCATTATACAGGAGAAATCTATGGGCCTATTTACACAAAACATCTACAACGACTGTACTATCAACAATCAAGTTCAGATCGAACCCGCGCACCGCCCGCCTGAGAACAACGGCAACAAAGACACGTGGATTGAAATAATGTTAGGTGTCGCCGTATCTTTCTATGCGGTTCCGCACTTGAATGGAGTAAAGGCAATGCTTACGTAAGCCTTGGAAGTATTCCATGTTTCACCGGACTACGCACCCACTGTTTCAGCACTCGCATGCTTCACAGTGGTCTGCGCGGCGCCGGCAGTCATTCGCCGGGGTTTACGTAAGATTTTGAAATAAGGAGTTATTACAGTATCGGGGTGTGAGATACCCTGATACTGTCTATATTAACAGCCCCCTGATCACAAAACAACCACCTGCATATGTGGGTGGCCTAAGAAGCAGGGGCTCTCCACAGTATGCTAACAATCTATCGTTTATTGCTAACATTGTAATGAGCTGACTCAGCATAAAGATTTGATACTTTTTCTTCATTAATTTTCATTAGCTGGCACATATAACCATCTTTACCACTGTGCTTTTCGATCTGGTGAGCCAGGTCTAACCCGCGCCTGTAATTTTTTAAAAAAAAGCGTAAATCTTTACCAGTATGCTTTTTGTATACACCTGAGACATAAAATCCGAATGTAAATTCATCACAATTACACGTACTGCGAAAGGCATCATTTTCTAAAGCATTGATCATCTCGTCAGTAATTTTACGAAGTGTTTTATTACTTTTTAAAGTATATTCACTCGTCGGGAGTTTATCCCTCAACTCTCCAGCATAACTATGCTTTTTCAAAACATCGTCGATTGTGGAGTGCAGCTCTTCTTCCATGCAAAGATTCATGGGAAGTGAATTCAGTGCTTGAAGCGCATCACATTTCATTGGATTTTCAAAAATAGTCATAACCATAATCACCGGAGAAAAAATTCTGACTTCCGGAATCACAAAGCTACGTGATTCTTCATCAGCACTTTGGGTGAGGTTTTCAATGAACTTCGACTGCTTTTTTAATACCAGGTTCTGAACTTCACCCGGCCAGTCATCCTGAACGAACAGTTCATTCGGTGTCTGAGGGAACATGAATATGGCATGCTCAAAAAAATCGAAGTCGTGCAGCAGTTGCTGATAGTAAGGGTAAGAAGAGCTTTTCGCTCTTTCATCTATGACATTCAGTGCATTTACGGCTATCAAAAGCAGTACATCGTTCCGGATAGTCGACCTGAGCGGTGAGGTATAATTTTTCTGAAACTTGACGTTATCCTTACCGCTAAAGTCACCGTTCTCTCTTACATATTTCAGCAGATGATAAAGCACTCTCATGTAGCGACTGATTATCTGATGTCCTGTCAAAAACGAAAAACATTTATCTAACGTAGTATCGTAGATGTGTTTACTGAAGAACGCTTCAACGGCTTCCTTGTTTTTGTCCAGGTAATCACACAACTGGCGATGGTAATTGTCATGCTGTGCAAGGAGCATGTTGTACCGGCTTTCAAAAGCTGTTCGCCTGTTTGTGGCTTGAGTTTCTTCGAGCGTCTGACTCCCCAGATGCATTGTGGCTTCCATGGATTTACGTGCAATTTGTGCACTCTCGGCCGCCCTTTTCGCGGCCATCCAGGTAGCAATGGCTCCCCCTGTCGTCGCCAGCGTAGTGATTAGCGTTGAGAGGGATGACCAGTTATCATAAATCACTTCAAAAAGTTGAGATACTCCCCATATTACAAATAACAATAAAGCAAGAATGACTGAAAAGCTCACTATGCTCTTGATTTTTTTATTAACTCCATCGTGTTCATCCAAAATAATTTCCTTTTAAAAAGTAAAACTGGCTTTAACTTAGAAATCTATCGATGTTATTCACTTAAAAATAATTTTTATTTTTCTAATCCTGTCAGAATGTTCTTTCCGAAAGGAAGTATTATTCCTCTGACATGAATGATTTTAATTATCCGACTGCACTGGGCTTCAGATGTTCTCTGCTTAATTACTTCGAAATTCAGGCAACTCTTTGTAAGGAACATATGGCTTTCCTGATTCGGAGGCCTGTCTGATTTTAGCGTCCAGCAATACAGGAAAAGGGATACGATCGCCTAGGCTGTGATAGATATCTGCACCACTGACACAAACCACACTGCTTCCTCGGCCAAATGCCTCAAAACAGTCCGGAGTAAAACCGTTCCAGCTGATGAATACTCCCCGCGTCCAGCTGGCCTTTTGCCTGAGTTTACCGTCGAAGACATGAAGGTCGGGTGCCGGTGTTGCACCTTTGTGCCACTTGGCCTCCAGCAGGTAGTATTCCCCCTCCATTTTAAAGCTGCCGTCGATTTGCTCACCGGTATTCCGGAACCCTGCGCGTGGCTCAAGCCTGAAAGCGGCAAAGAGTTGTTTAAGCCACGTCTCAAAACGGTACCCCCTTTGATGCGGAGGCAGGGATTTAATACTGTTCATTTCATCCGTGAGTCCGGCATAACTGACTCCTGTATAAGCAGGGACGGGTTTGCCGCCGCTCTGATCAAGTTCCGAAACCGAATTGAGCCTTTCAATCAGCTGGTGATAGTCAGCACTCAGGCGTTCGGCATCCTCTGGATCGGTTTGCTTTTTGTAGCTCCAGAGTCTGTCGGTAACACGTAGCACCGTTTCGCGGTCAGACTTTGTAATAAGACGCCAGAGACGTTTGGCCTTTGAGTTCGACTCATCCTCGGCCAGATACACAGCGTCATCAATGTCTATGTTGAGTTCTTCATCAAAAAAAATGGTAAACGTCTTGTTAGAAAAATTCAGAATGTACCCAGGGCTGCTTTCAAAAAGCCGGGAGAAAAGGACGCTGTCCTGATATTTGATTTTCATTTTATTATTCACCTTTTTTAATCAGCACCCGAGGCGAAAAGGGTCACACAGCAGGTGCTTTTTCATTATCTGTGTTCTTTCTGCCCGCAAAAAAATCACGATAACCAACTGGATAATAGACATTGGCTGTTTTTTTAACATCGCTGTCATCGTCGGCTTCTTTACCAACCCGTGTCAGCAACCCCATACTCAGCAACAGACCGTAGGCCCAGAGGATCTCTTTTTCAGGCACACCGGTCCCCTCATTTATCTTCTCGTAAGACGCATTAACACCGGGAGAAAGATTGTCTCTGACCTGTAGCAGGTACAGCCAAATCTTGAGCGCATAGAGCTCATATTTGTTGCGCTTAGTCAGCCCTGCAAAGCCCTTAATCATCCCGTCGTGGCCAAGCAAGCTGCGCTGCGGGAGTTTGCACCAGCCGTTAATTCCGTTATAACCGGCGATGACATACAGGTTGCTTCTCCCCTGAAGGTATACCTGAATGATGCCTTCTTTCCTGAGTACCTCGAGCCCGCCGGCAGCCAAGGCCCGACTCAGGCCAGTCATCCGCATCAGCAAATCATAGGTCACAGAAGACGCGTAGACCTTCAGTTCTTTCGCTTCTAGAAATTCGTCAGTTCTGTCTGACGTCCTGAAGCGATCATCACTGGTAAGGGCAATCGCAATAAAAATCTGAAGCGCGGCGATCTTGTGGCTGCGGGGTGAACCAGCGTCAGTCCATTTCAGTCCGACCAGATTTTTATTACGAATCCATTCGGAAGGCATTTTCACCCATAACTTGTTCATGAGCGTGTGCCTTTAAGAATGCATATCAGCATTACGAGCAGCGCGATAAACAGCGAGATAGCCCTTATGAAATGGACTCTGATGAGGAGAAAAAGCATCACGAACAGTGTATCAGCGAGCAGTTTGATCAGATGAACGCTTCCCTAGAAACCATTGATGGCAGCGCGCTGGGCTGCCTGACCGATGCCGAACGGCATCTGATGGAGAGCGATGACTTTCAGGTTCGTTTCATGCCGTTACCCGACAAGCGCCGTTCAGAGGGACAACACGAGTTCACCGTACATCTATCTCGCTTTCCAAATATGTATCAGGCTGCCCTACTGACGCTACTGGATAGGCTGAAAGACGCCGGGTTAAAACTGACATGGACTCGTAATTCGCTCCATGAATGGCTTGAGGATCATGCAGTGAATACTCTCGATGATATGGCGATCAGTCTTTTCACTGCCCTTGAAACGGATGCTTTCACCTTCAGCGGTGATTATAAGCAGGTGCTTTCCGCCATTAAGGCGTGTATTGATAAGAGCGGAATCAGCCCAGAGTACAAAAGCGCGGTGCCGAATATGCTGAATCGTGTGATGGGGGGCGTCTGATACGTGTTTACGCTGGCCTGCATATAGTTGCACGCCAGCACTGATACCGCAGCTGCTGCGGCAGCGAACTGACACGCGATGAGAGCTTGACACTGCAACGTCTTAAGGCGTTCACGTCGGGCGACTTTGAAACCTACAGCGCGTGCGGCGAGGAGTTTCGCCGGCAGCTGTGCAGAACCATGCTGAACGCCCCACAACTCAGCAGAGTCTGGCTTACCGACTGAGAATGCCTGGGAGAGTGGGGAGGGGTGTTTCCGGTTCATCTCCGCCTGACACACCTAAAAAATCCGCTCGTCACATTCGACATCCTGACCTCTGGCAGCGAGTCGCCGTTCTGGCACGGGCTTATTATATGGATAAATCCTGAACATGCCGGGCTGTACGTTCTGAACACCGAACAGTTTGAGCCGAATACCATCGGCCAACAGCTGACGCGTATTGAAGAGATAGTGTCAGCAGACATTACGCCAGCGGAAATCGTGGCGGTAATGGGCAAAAAGGGAGGGCGCGCGTGAATACAGTAATGATTATGCCGGCAGTGGCGCCACCTTTACGCCATGATGTTTTTCGGACGTCGGGTGCGCTTTATATGCGCAGCATGGCTGCGCGTGGCCCGATTGCTATGAACATAATGCTGAGATTGTAAAGACTATGTTTATTCACATTCACAAGATGGTTTTATTTCTGCAGTAAAGGTTCTGTTCACCCTTTTCAAACAGGTCCCTGCGATTCCACGCTTTCCGATAGATTCTGGCGAATCTGAAAGCCGGGATAGAGCGGAAGATGACAGTATAAATACATAGTAAAGAAAGCAATCCGTAAGGGATGCAGACCATCACTAAGGCTGCTTGTGGCCATAGTGAAGAATAGTTATGCTGCTTCAGGTTAATGTGTATGTCCTAGACGGATTGAGGGATGAGATTGATAAGGAATACCATCAGTATAAGGCTGATGAAAAAAATAAAGCCGCTGATAAAGCGCGCGCCTCTGTGCAATCTGACTTCTCCGTCATCTTTACAGTTGAAAAGGCCCGGTAGTGATATAAATGCTGAAAGGTCCTTGTTATCCGCACGAATATTGTGGTTATGCGCGTAGTAAAACAGGTTTTTCATAAACTGGGGCGTATATCGGATTCCATACACCAGCATCTGGCTTTGAATCTTATAGTTATCAATAAAGCCGTTGTTGCTCTTTTGCAGCAGAGAAAATAGTTCGGACTTGTCGGAACTGGAAAGTCGCCTGAATGTGGTGAAAAGCTGGAATTTAGAAATGTGTTTGAGCATATAGCCCAGTAAGGCTACACCCATCGTGCTGAGTATTTTTACTGCTGCATCAGATACCGTCATAACACCCCTCCTGTGTTATTAATCACTTATCATTTATCAGAGGCATAAGTCCAACCTGACTGGCCACGTTTTTAAAGATAAGGTTCTTACTTTCTGAGCGTTAATTTAAGGCAATGATTTATGCCGCCATATTGACCAGGACTGTGTTCAGCGCTCATTTCTGGCACATATTGGACATTAACGTATGGCTCCCGCCGCAGCCGGTCGTCGAACTCTACTACGCTGTCCTCATCTGACATATGAAGAGATGACTAACATTGCGGTGTATTAATCAACGTGGCGCAGGTTAATTGCAAAGGGAAAGCTGCAGCAGATGCGCGCCGGGTTTAGTCCGCCCTTGATGTGATGCAGGTTGATCAGCAATGACTCTTTCCCGTGCTGGAGGCAAGCAATGCAGGGCAGCTTTCCCAGCACATCCATAATAACGCGCTCTGCTGCGGTCGGGGCGCGCCCTTTGAGGCCTCAGGCAGACGCACTAGCGCATGTTGGCTGTTTAGCGGCTATGGTGCTGGTTTATTTCTCTCAGGTGCTCAGAGGCGCTTACAGCGTGTTTTTCAGCTTTGACTTTTTGCTCTGCGATCTATGCAGGATCATTACGCTTTTCAATCTGCCTAGTAAGCATCCTGCTGCTGGCAAAACTCCGTGTCAGCCAGTTTTGCTGCATGTTTTTCGCGCTTGCGCTGCTGTGCTCTTGCCTGCTTTTCCCGAGCGGCCTGAAAATCCGTGCTTTCCATGGTGGAACCAATTCTAAATTATTTTTTAGATTGTTTATCACCTTTTGCACCGCTGTAAAGCAATATGGAATTCTCCACTGGTTAATTACATGTTTTAACCATAGCAACAATTATGTTTTGTAAAATAACATAAGAGTTAATTATTCACATAGGTTATATCCCCATGTCCCCCATCTGCTGCAGGAGTAAATCATGTTTGTATACTCGGTAAAGTTAGAGCGTGACAAGCAAAGCGGTTCTTATGTTATCTCATGTCGTGATCTGCCGTTACTGAACTCAGTAGGCGACACGGTAGAGGATGCGTTGTTAAACGCGGCTGAAGCCGTTGTTTTGGCAATCTCTACGAAATGGACGAACGCCGCATGGTGCCGCTGGCCAGCAAGGCGAAGAAGGATGAATATCTGGTAGGCGTGCCGGTGCTGGTGGCCATGAAGGCTGTTTTGCACAATTCGATGATCGAGACCGGCACACGAAAAGCAGACCTAGCGCGCAATATGAACCTGAAAGGCCCACAGGTTGATCGACTGCTTGATGTGCATCATCCCTCGAAGGTGCAATCAGTCGAGCATGCAATCTATCAGCTTGGACGAACGGTAAGACTTGGACCGGTTGAAGTTTACAAGCCAAACAAGTCAGCTTAAGGCCAAAGAGAGCGGGTAACTGCCTAGCTTTGTGAGTTATCCACTTATCCTTTAACCCGATCCAATAAACGATCCTATATAGATCCCTATAGTACCTAATAGATCCCCGTCTCTCGCAGGCCGCGTCCCATCTGGCCTAAGGACGTGTCCCGATGTGTGCTGGCGGGATGAAAATGTGTGCTGGCGGGATGGTAATGTGTGCTGGTGGGATGGTAATGTGTGCTGGCGGGAGTCTTGATGTGTGCTGGCGGGATAAGGCATAAGGTTTCGCACATTTCATCATCTACTGTTGATAAGTGAGCTAAGCGAATGATTGAAGAGCACTTTATTGCCGATGGCCTTTTCGGTGATATGGATAACAAAGAAAAACAACTCACAGTTAATTCTAATAACACCGTGCAGCCGGTAGCACTTATGCGATTAGGTGTTTTCGTGCCTAAGCCCAGTAAAACGGCTGGTGAAAATAACATTGTCGATGCCTCCGAACTTTTTTCAAAGATGGAGCTGGCAAAGGCAGAAGGGTACGACAACATTAAAATCGGCGGTCCGCGCCTCGATATGGATGTTGATTTCAAAGTCTGGATTGGCGTGATCTACGCCTTTAGCAAGTACGGACTGGCAACGAATAAAATTCAGTTAAAATTTAGCGAGTTTGCTAAAGGCTGTGGCTTTACGGCAAAGCGCATAGATGGCCGTCTTCGAAATACAATACATGAATCACTCGGCAGGCTGCGTAATAAGTCCATATCCTTCAAGAGAGGTACTGATGCACGAGGAAGCTATCAGACTGGCTTGCTCAAAACTGGCTATTTCGATGCTGATTTAGATATTGTCCAATTGGAAGCAGATGAAAAGCTATGGGAGCTGTTTCAGCTGGATTACCGCGTTCTGCTGCAGCAGCATGCAATCAAAGCATTGCCTAAAAAAGAAGTAGCCCAGGCGATTTATACCTTCATTGAAAGTCTGCCAATGCGCCCTGCACCTGTATCATTCAAGCGGCTCCGTGACCGTCTCTCCCTGACAAGCCCCGTCGGTGAGCAAAACCGCACAATAAAGAAGGCATTAGAGCAACTTGCGTCAATTGGCTATTTGGAGTTCACGCTTACCCGCAAAGAGCGTGAGAACTACCTTATGATCATTAAACGCAATCCAAAGCTTAAACCAATCGACCTGTGAAAATGTGTGCTGGCGGGATAATCGGTGACAATCTTCAGATACAAAGTGTGTGCTGGTGGGATAAACAACATTCCGCCAGCAACTGATGTGCGCTGGCGGGATGAAAGTGTGCGTTGGTGGGATGAATCATGTGTGCTGGCGGGGTACGCGACCACTTTTTATCCAGAATCTGTATTTATCTGGATTCTGCACCAACTGATGAGAGTGTTTTCGCCCACTTTATCCCGCCAGCACACATTTTGAGGTGGCTTATCCCGTTAGCGCACATCCACATAACAGATTTATCCCGCCAGCACACATTTTGAGTTCGTAATTAGCCCACCAGCGCACACTTTCAGTTACCTATCCCGCCAGCACACATCTAAGGCGGTCACCTTCATAATTACCAGCTATTTAGTGAGCTAACCAGCCTGAGACCGTTATGCAACAACTCGCCTTAATGAATTTTAATGCATGCCTTTTATGAAACTACCCGCTTTGAGGGCAATTTTTACATCCTTAACCTTTGCTTGCTCCTTGTCTGGGGGCAAATCTTACACATCTGGCCCATTGTGAGTGCATACACAGCCGCGTCAGTTTACCTGTGAACCCTGAGCTAATGGTTGCTAAGGGCAAATCTTACATACCCTGTCTGCATCAAACCTCTGGTAAGGGCAATTTATACACTCCACAGCAGGTCACTATAAGTCGTCCTGTACTTTGAGGGCATTTCTTACATCTCACGTCTTATGGGTAGAGTGCAAAAACTACACCTTAAATCTTGCATTGCTGGTTTCATGGTACAGAGGGGCATAGATTGCAGATGTGCTCGCAATATATACTGAAAGAGCCTGATTTCCATGAACAGACTAACCTTGCCATGAAACCAGCAACGTTTGCCTCACGCTATGATCTGGACCACCAGCATAAAAAAAGCCGCTTCGCAGCAGCCTCTAGTCGATCATATATTATTTTTTAGCAGAGCTTAAAGCTTTGCTCTACTTTCAATGGTGTTTGCCTTCAGGTCTTTGCACATCCAGATTTTGCGCTGAAATAAGATGTAGCAATCGGTGCAGTTGATGCGCAGTGCTCCGGTCCTGCCTGCTTCTACAAATCCTTTTGTTTTCCAGATACCGCGCATCTTATCCAATTCGATCTGCTTCAAACCTAAATTGATAACAAGGAAATTCCTAAAACTTTAGAGTGGATCTATTCTTTTACGAAATCAGCCACTGGTCAATTCTATACCCCTAATCTTAAACTGTATTTTTATACAGTAAAAAGGAGGGGCCATTATGCACGTTCTAATAGTAGCAATACCAGATGAAACCGCGCCGCGTCAGGCTTTCAGGTAGTTTATCGAAACAGTGGCGGCGGGCTTCCCGTCTCCGGCCATTGGATATGAAGACACACCACTGGACCTGAACGAGTATTGCGTGAGGGCAAAGACAGCGACTTATTTCGTTCGTTGTGAGGGGGAGTCGATGATCGGGGCCGGTATTTTTGACGGCGATCTGCTGGTGGTGGATAAATCGAAGGCTGCTGCAGACGGCCAGATCGTGATTGCCTCAGTGGACGGGGAGTTTACGGTAAAAAAGCTACAGCTGAGGCCGGTGCCGATGCTGCTGGCCATGAACCCACGTTATAAGCCGATCCCTGTCGAGCCTGATTGCTTAGAAATATGGGGGGTGGTGACTTACGTCATCCACCGCACTGACAATGTTCCTGCACAGTGATGTTAACGCCTTCTACGTTTCGGCGGAGCTGGCATTCAGACCGGACCTGTACGGGCGTCCTGTCGTGGTGGCGACGAACAATGACGGCTGTATTGCAGCACTCAACCGCGAGGCTAAAGACGTGGGCCTTAAGCGGGGCGATCCACTGTTTAAAATCCGCGATGCCATCCGGCGCTACGGCGTGGTGGTATTCAGCAGCAATTACACGCTGTACGACGCATTCAGTAAGCGTTTCCATACGATCGTAGGCGAGTATGTGCCTAACCTAGAAGCGTACTCAATCGACGAGGTGTTTGGCTCACTGGACGGCATGGAGAAGCTGGTGGACTTCCAGACCTTCGGGGAAGAGATCAGGCGTACCGTTATCCAGCACACCACAATGAAGTGCGGTATAGGGATAGCGGAGACAAAGACACTCTGTAAGGTTGCCACGCACGCAGCAAAGACCTGGCCTAAAACAGGCGGCGTAGTGGTGCTGACCGACCCGAAACGGCGCGACAAACTGCTGTCTCTGCTGGACGTCTCAGAGACGTGGGGCGTTGGCAGAAAGATTGGTGCCAGGCTGCAGCTGATGAACATCAAGACGATGCTCGACCTTGCCCGCGCTGACACAACCATGATCCGCAAAAACTTCAACGTGATGCTGGAGCGCACCGTGCGGGAGCTGCGCGGCGAACGCTGCTTCGAGCTCGAAGAGAACCCGCCGACCAAGCAGCAGCTGGTGGTAAGCCGTTCCTTTGGCAAACGCCTCACCAGCCTGGACGAAGTGAGTAATGCCGTGTGCTTCTTTGCCACCAGCGCCGTGAAAAACAGTATTGCCGGAATATCACGGTATTCATCCAGACCAGTAAACACGATCCGCGCCGACCGTATTACTCACGCGGGGCGAGCCATACGTTTACCACGGCCACACAGGATACGCGTGATCTGATTGATGCTGCCGTTCACGGTCTGAGAGCTATCTGGCGGGACGGCTACGAGTATGCAAAGGCCGGGGTGATGCTGGGGGAGTTCTGCGGCTCAGAGCAGCAGCTTAATCTGTTTGATGAGTCTCCGCCGCGCCCCGGCAGCGATAAGCTGATGGCCGTGATGGACAGGCTGAACAGCTATCAGCGCGGCACACTGTTTATTGCCGGTCAGGGCGTTAATCCGTCCTATCAGATGA
>Ga0157371_10000873_pt1 | contig 34215 bp, 29 predicted proteins | sample C45metaG_FD_113462 | JGI IMG/M metagenome (GOLD analysis project Ga0157371, IMG submission 113462) | Corn rhizosphere microbial communities from Kellogg Biological Station, Michigan, USA - C4-5 metaG | ecosystem: Host-associated > Plants > Roots > Rhizosphere > Soil | place: USA: Michigan... | reverse complement strand
TGGTGCTCGCCGTCAACTTCAGCGATCTCGATCACGGAAACGTCGAAAGTACCGCCACCCAGGTCATAAACGATCACGGTGTGGTCGCCCTTGGCCTTGTCCATGCCGTAGGCCAGCGCAGCCGCAGTCGGCTCGTTGATGATGCGCTTGACGTCCAGACCGGCGATACGGCCGGCGTCTTTGGTGGCCTGGCGCTGGCTGTCGTTGAAGTAGGCCGGAACGGTGATCACCGCTTCGGTCACTGGCTCACCGAGGTAGTCCTCGGCGGTCTTCTTCATTTTCTTGAGGATTTCAGCCGAGATCTGTGGCGGTGCCATTTTCTGGCCGTTCACTTCGACCCAGGCGTCGTTGTTGTCCGCCTTGACGATCTTGTAAGGGACCATCTGGATGTCTTTCTGCACGACTTCTTCGTCGAAACGACGACCGATCAGACGCTTTACCGCGTACAGGGTGTTGTGCGGGTTGGTCACCGCCTGACGCTTGGCGGACTGGCCGACCAGGATTTCACCGTCGTTGGCGTACGCAATGATCGACGGCGTGGTACGAGTACCCTCGGCGTTCTCGATGACCTTGACGTTGCCATTTTCCAGAATGGAGACACACGAGTTGGTGGTCCCCAGGTCGATACCGATAATCTTGCCCATGTTCTTCTCCTGGCACTGTTGCCCGAAACTTTTGATTTGGTTGCCGCAGCAGTGGTGGCTGACTGCGGTAGCACTGAAACGCTTGGCTTATAAATGGGGCCCGTATGGCCGATTTCAAGCCTGCTCGTCGATAGAAGGCGAAACCGGTGCAACGGGCTTGCTGACCACGACCATGGCCGGGCGCAGCAGGCGTCCATTGAGCTGGTAACCCTTCTGGAACACCTTGAGCACACTGTTGGGCTCGACGTCGGCACTTTCCTGCATGGCCATCGCCTGGTGATGCTCGGCGTTGAAAGGCTGGCCATGCGGGTCGATGGCTTCAAGGCTGTAGCGCTTGAGCGTGTCCTGGAACATTTTCAGCGTCAGCTCGATGCCTTCGCGCATCGGGCGGATGCTTTCGTCGTCCGGGTTGGACAGCTCCAGGCCGCGCTCCAGGCTGTCGATGATCGGCAGCAGGTCGCCGGCGAATTTTTCCAGGGCAAACTTGTGCGCCTTCTCGACATCCTGCTCGGCGCGACGGCGCACGTTCTGCAGGTCGGCGGCCACGCGCAGAGCTTGGTCTTGGGCGCCAGCCAGTTGCTCTTCCAACACCTGTACGCGGGCCGCGAGTTCTTCACCGCCTGCCTCGCCGGGTTGAGGTGCGTCCGGATTGCGCTCGTCCAGATTCTGTTCGTCAGCCATGATCTACTCCTCTCGATTACGTCCGCGAGCCTTACTCGCGCTTCTGCCGGGTATATGGGGTCGCATTTTCATGCTTCAAGGGGCAGGCCGTGATCGCGGCCGCATTAATGACTGAAGGGAATTAAAAAAGCGCCAAGCGCGCGCAATCGAGCTAAGCCCGGGCGTTGTCAACACTGGACAAAACACTGTATAAATAACCAGACCTAACGCCCGGGAGCCGCCCTCATGCTGGTGCACCTGTCTGTACACAACTATGCCATCGTCGAACACCTGGACCTCGAGCTGCAGCGCGGCATGAGTGTGATCACCGGGGAAACCGGCGCAGGCAAATCGATCATGCTCGACGCCCTCGGCCTGACCCTGGGCGACCGTGCAGACAGTGGCGTCGTGCGCCCTGGCGCCGACAAGGCCGATATCCTCGCAACCTTCGACCTGCACGACATTCCCGAAGCGGCCAAGTGGCTGCAGGAGCGCGACCTAGACGCCAGCGGCCCGTGCATCCTGCGCCGGGTGATCACCGCCGAAGGCCGTTCGCGCGGCTACATCAATGGCACGCCCTGCCCACTCGGCGACCTCAAGGCGCTGGGCGAACTGCTGATCGACATTCACAGCCAGCACGAGCATCAATCGCTGCTCAAGCCCGACACCCATCGGCGCCTGCTGGACGAATACGCTGGTGCCACCGACCTCTCCCGCCAGGTGCACCTGGCCGCGCAGAAATGGCGGCAGACCCGCCAGGAACTCGAGCGCCTGAGCAACTCCGGCGACGAGCAGCGCGCGCAGCATCAACTGCTCAGCTACCAGCTCGAGGAGCTGGAGAACCTCAACCTGGGTGAGAACGAACTGGAGCAACTGGAGCAGGAACAGAAGAACCTGACCAACGCCGAGGCGCTGTTCGGCATTTGCCGCCAGGTGATCGACCATTGCAGCGAAAACGATTCGGGCAACGTGCTCAGCGCGCTGACTGCCAGCCTCAATCGGCTGGGCGCCGTGGACAACACACCGGCCGCCCTGGGCGAAGCTGCCAACATGTTGTCCAGTGCGCAAATCCAGGTGGAAGAAGCCGTGGGCGAACTCAATCGTTTTCTCGACCACTTCGAGGCCGACCCTGCGCGCCTGCAACAGGTCGAAGAACGCCTGGACACCATCTATACCCTGTCGCGCAAGCACCGCGTGCACCCCACCGAAGTGGTCGCCCTGCAACACCGGCTGCTCGAAGAACTGGAAAACCTCAACGCCAACGACGAGTCGATCGAGCGCCTGGCCGATGAGCTGGCCTCCTATGCACGTCATTACCAGGAGAAAGCGCGTGAGCTGAGTGGCCTGCGCCAGCACGCGGCCACGCAACTGGCCGCGGCCGTGGAGGCGGAAATCCAGCGCCTGGGCATGCCGGGCGGCCGCTTCACCATCGAGCTGCGCAGCCACGACGGCGACGACCTGCCGGTGCACGGCCTGGAGCAGGTCGAACTGCTGGTCAGTGCCAACCCCGGGCAACCGCTGAAGTCGCTGGCAAAAGTAGCCTCCGGGGGCGAGCTATCGCGAATCAGCCTGGCCATTCAGGTGATCACGGCTCAGACCTCACGGGTGCCGACGCTGGTGTTCGACGAAGTCGATGTGGGTATTGGCGGGCCGACTGCGGAAATCGTCGGCCAACTGTTGCGCCGGCTGGGCGAGCGCGGCCAGGTGTTGACCGTGACGCACTTGCCGCAGGTCGCCGCCCAGGGCCACCATCACCTGTTCGTGCACAAGGATCGCGGCAGCGACGAAACGCGCACCGCTGTGGCCAACCTGAGCAAGACCGAGCGTGTGGAAGAAGTGGCACGCATGCTGGGGGGTATCGACCTGACCAAGGAGTCCCTGGCCCACGCCCGCAAGATGGTGGTCACGGCCAAGGCCTGACGCCAGAACGCACGAAGGCGGCCCGAGGGCCGCCTTCGTGCGCTGCAACCTGTGGCTTACTTCTTCTTGCGAACGTAGAGCACCAGGTTGTGATCCACCAGTTCGAAACCGTGCTCTATCACGATCTCGCGCTGACGCTTCTCGATTTCCGGGTCGAGGAACTCGATCACCTCGCCAGAATCGACATCGACCATGTGGTCGTGGTGATTGCCGTCCGACAACTCGAACACGGCATGGCCGCCGTCGAAGTTGTGGCGTACCACCAGGCCCGCGGTTTCGAATTGGGTCAGCACACGGTAAACCGTGGCCAGACCGACATCCTCACCCGCCTCCATCAATGCCTTGTACACCGCCTCGGCGCTCATGTGGCGCTGTTCGGCAGAGTCCAGCATTTGCAGGATCTTGACCCGAGGCAGTGTCACCTTCAGGCCGGCAGCTTTAATCTCGCTATTCGTTACCATAGTCAGCTTTCTCGCCGATGCTGCTTCGCAGCTTCTCTTAATGCGGGTATGATCGGGGTTTACGTTGTCCCAGCCAAGATAGTGGAAGTCGCCCACCGATGCAAAACACCAAGCACTTGCTCACCAGCCTCACCTTCGTGGGACTGCTCGCACTCGCCGGTTGTTCATTCCCCGGGGTTTACAAAATCGACATCCAGCAGGGCAATGTCGTCACGCAGGACATGATAGACCAGTTACGGCCCGGAATGACCCGTCGGCAAGTACGTTTCATCATGGGCAACCCTCTGCTGGTCGACACGTTTCATGCCAACCGCTGGGATTACCTGTACAGCCTTCAGCCTGGGGGCGGTGAACGCCAACAGGAACGCATGAGTGTTTTCTTCAACGAAGGCGACCAACTGGTCAGCCTGTCCGGGGACTTCATGCCCGGCGTCAGCCGCGACCAGGCCATTCTCGGCCAGGACAGCGGCACCAACGTCACACCGGCCGCCGAAGGCGCCAAGCCGCAGGCCGAAGAGCCGCCCAAGCCTGGCTCCATGCTGGAAGACATTCAGCGTGACGTCGATGGCGTCAAGACCGTGCCTGTGCCGTCGCAGGAACCGCTGGAAACCTCGCCACGCTGAGCATGGCGATGCGCAAAAAAGCCCGGCTCGCCGGGCTTTTTCATGCCTGCCCTGCCGGGATGAACCGACCTCAGGCAGGCTTTCGCGCTTTCAGCGCTGCCTTGGCTGCGCGCAATCGCCGCACCTCTTTCGGGTCTGCCAGCAAGGGTCGATACAGCTCCACCCGATCACCCGCCTCTACACAGCGCGTTTCAGGGTTCGCCACCTGGTGGCCGAAGATCCCCAACGGGCACTGCTGCGTGTCGATTTCAGGATGGGACTGGGCGATGGACGACAACTGCACGGCCTGACGAAGGGTGGTGCCGACAGGCACCTGCAGCGACAAAAGCGTTTGGCGATCGGCCCCGGCAAACACCACTTCGATAGCGATCAGTGGCTCAGCCATGCAACTGCTTGGCGCGCTGGCAAAACGCATCCACCAGGGTGTTGGCGGCCTGGTTGAACAGCGGCCCGAGGGTGGCGCGAACGATGGGGCCTGCGTAGTCGAACGACAGGTCCAGGCTGATCTTGCAGGCTTTTTCGCCCAACGGCTTGAACACCCACACGCCGTGCAACTGGTTGAACGGACCTTCCTCCAGGTTCATCTCGATGGAGTGGCCAGGCACCAGGGTGTTCTTGGTCACGAAGTGCTGGCTCAGGCCACCCTTGGCCACTTCCAGGCGGGCACGCATCTGTTCGTCGGTGGCATCGAGCACCTTGGAGGACGAACACCACGGCAGGAACTCGGGGTAGCGCGCCACATCGTTGACCAGGTCGTACAGCGTCTGGGCAGGATAAGGCAGCAGGGCCGAGCGTTGAATATGGGTTGTCATGCGAGCATCACTTCCGAAACTGGGCGGCAACCCGGCACGCCGATTGCCGCTCGACACCCGTAGGTGTCGTGGAAAGAAAGTCAGGTCCCGTTACCCAACCAGCGAAATTGCAGGTCTGATTGTCGACAACGAAAGGCGCCGGGCCATTCAAAAAAGATCGCGTATTGTCCGGTATTCATCGCATCGGCTCAAGCACGTAGCAATACCGTAGCCGACAACGCCGCGACTGCCTATAATGCGCGCCCTATGGCCAAACAAAAGAAACACCCTACGGGGACTATCGCGCAAAACAAAAAGGCGCGACACGACTACTTCATCGAGCATCGCTTCGAGGCCGGCCTCGTTCTGGCGGGCTGGGAAGTGAAAAGCCTGCGTGCCGGCAAGGCGCAACTGGTTGACAGCTACGTGCTGCTCAAGGACGGAGAAGCCTGGCTGATGGGCAGCCACTTCACCCCCCTGACCACGGCCAGCACCCACGTCATCGCCGACCCGACGCGCACGCGCAAGCTGCTGCTCAACCATCGCGAACTGGACAAGCTGTTCTCCCAGGTGCAACAGAAAGGCTACGCGTGCGTGGCCCTGTCGTTGTACTGGAGCCGGCACCTGATCAAGTGCGAGATTGCGCTGGGCAAGGGCAAGAAGGAGTACGACAAGCGCGACACCGAGCGCGAGCGCGACTCCAACCGCGAGTTGCACCGTGCCGTGCGCAACAAGGGCAAGGAAGACTAAACGTCTTCATCCGCTGGCGGCCCGGGCCGCCAGCCGCCTGCTCAACGCCCTTCTCGACGCTGCGCCCGCGCAACGCGTTGCGCTTCCTGCCGCACCTCTTCCAGCACTTCCTGCACGTAGAGAATGTGCCGGCTGGACACCTCGCGCGCCAACTCGGCCTTGCCCGCCATGATCGCGTCGTACAGCTCGCGGTGCTGACTGATCAGCATGTCACGGGTTTCCGTGCGCTGTTTGTACATACCGCCGATGTTGGTCACCACGTTGCGCTTGAGCAGGTCGAACAGCCCGCGAATGGTGTGCAGCAGCACGGCGTTATGGCTGGCCTCGGCAATCGCTAAATGGAAGGTCGCATCGGCGGCGCCCTCTTCGGCACGGCTGACCTCTTCGGCGCGTGAATAGCAATCGAGCAGCGCCTCGAACGCCCGCGTCAGCCGCACCCGATCCGGCTCGGTCGCCCGCTGCGCGGCATAGAACGCGCAAGACGCTTCCAGGGTGTGACGGAACTCCAGCAGGTCGTGCTGCACATCGGTGTGGCTTTCGAGCAACTTCAGCAGGGGGTCACTGAAGGTCGTTCCCAACGACTCGGTGACGTAGTTGCCACCGCCCTGGCGACTCACCAGCATGCCCTTGGCCACCAACTTCTGAATTGCCTCGCGCAACGACGGACGCGACACCCCGAACTGCTCAGACAGCACGCGCTCGGCCGGCAAACGTTCGCCAGCACGCAGAGTGCCCTCCAGAATCATCCCCTCCAGCCGCTCGACGATGTCGTCGGACAAACGACGCTGACGGACCTGATCGAAACCCATTGCTTTTCTCCACCTCCCGACCGCATGCCGGGGCGGCCTATTCTCGCCTATCGCGAGGCTGCTGGCACCCAGCAGATACGCTTCACCTACCTACGCCAACCACCCCCGACCAAAGTACTACGGTCACAAATTGACACGCCCTGGGCAACCGCCCTACTCTAGCGACGGCATATTGTAAATTGGTATTACCAATTTACCTTCAGTGAATTTCGTCTGACCAATAACAATCAGGGGCTCCCCCATGCAGACATGGCAACAACTCTACAGCCCACTCGGCAGCCTCGGCCTTTCCGCGCTGGCGGCCGTCATCCCGATCGTCTTCTTCTTCATGGCCCTGGCCGTGTTTCGCCTCAAAGGTCACGTCGCCGGCAGCATCACCCTGACCTTGTCGATCCTGGTCGCCATCTTCGCCTTCGGCATGCCGGCCGACATGGCGCTGGCCGCCGCCGGCTATGGCTTCCTGTACGGCCTGTGGCCGATCGCCTGGATCATCGTCGCCGCCGTGTTCCTGTACAAACTGACGGTCAAGAGCGGCCAGTTCGAAATCATCCGCAGCTCAGTGCTGTCCATCACCGACGACCAGCGCCTGCAAGTGCTGCTGATCGGCTTCTGCTTCGGCGCGTTCCTGGAAGGCGCCGCCGGCTTCGGTGCGCCGGTGGCCATCACTGCCGCGCTGCTGGTGGGCCTGGGTTTCAACCCGCTGTATGCCGCCGGCCTGTGCCTGATCGCCAACACCGCGCCGGTGGCCTTCGGCGCGCTGGGCATCCCGATCATCGTCGCCGGGCAGGTCACCGGCATTGACCCCTTCAAGATCGGCGCCATGGCTGGCCGGCAACTGCCGCTGCTGTCGGTGTTCGTGCCGTTCTGGCTGGTGTTCATGATGGACGGCCTGCGCGGCGTGCGCGAAACCTGGCCCGCCGCCCTGGTCGCCGGGCTCAGCTTCTCCGTGGTGCAATACCTGACCTCCAACTTCATCGGCCCGGAACTGCCCGACATCACCTCGGCCCTCGCCAGCCTGGTGGCCCTGACCCTGTTCCTCAAAGTCTGGCAACCCAAGCGTGCGGCTACCGTACAAGCGGCCGGCGTCGGTGCCGCGGCGGTGATTGCGCCGAGCGGTCGCGTCGAATCGCCCTACAGCCTGGGTGCAATCATCAAAGCCTGGTCGCCGTTCCTCATCCTCACCGTGCTGGTGACGATCTGGACCCTCAAGCCCTTCAAAGCGATGTTCGCTGCCGGCGGTTCGATGTACAGCTGGGTGTTCAACATGGCCATTCCACACCTGGACAAACTGGTGATCAAAGGCGCGCCGATCGTCACCACGCCCACCGCCATTCCGGCCGTGTTCAAGTTCGACCCCATTTCCGCCACCGGCACTGCGATTTTCTTCGCCGCGCTGATCAGCATGCTGGTGCTGAAGATCAACTTCAAAACCGGTGTGGTCACCCTGCGAGAGACCTTCTACGAACTGCGCTGGCCGATCCTGTCCATCGGCATGGTGCTGGCGTTCGCCTTCGTCACCAACTTCTCCGGCATGTCCTCTACCATGGCCCTGGTGTTGGCCGGTACCGGCGCGGCCTTCCCGTTCTTCTCGCCGTTCCTCGGCTGGCTGGGCGTGTTCCTGACCGGTTCGGACACCTCGTCCAACGCACTGTTCGGCTCGCTGCAGGCCACCACCGCGCACCAGATCGGCGTCAGCGACACCCTGCTGGTGGCGGCCAACACCAGCGGCGGCGTGACCGGCAAAATGATCTCGCCGCAATCCATCGCTGTGGCCTGCGCCGCCACCGGCCTAGTGGGCAAAGAGTCGGACCTGTTCCGCTTCACGCTCAAGCACAGCCTGTTCTTCGCCACGATCATCGGCCTGATCACCCTGGCGCAGGCCTACTGGTTCACTGGCATGCTGGTGCATTGATATGAACCTACCGCCACGCTTCGTGCAGCACGCTCGGCGCCTGATCCCGGCCGAACGGCGTTTTGACGCCCCCACCTCGACCCTGGCGTTCGGCACCGACGCCAGCTTCTATCGGCTGATTCCCCAGTGGGTGATTCGCGTCGAGTCCGAAGCCGAAGTCATCGCCCTGCTGCAGGCGGCTCACGCCGACCACGTGGCGGTGACCTTCCGCGCCGCCGGCACCAGCCTGTCCGGGCAGGCGCTGAGCGACTCGGTGCTGATCGTGCTGGGCGATCACTGGAACGCCCGCGAAATTCGCCTGGACGGCCGGCAGATCCGTCTGCAGCCCGGCGTCATCGGCGCCCAGGCCAACGCCTGGCTGGCGCCGTACGGGCGCAAGATCGGCCCCGACCCGGCCTCGATCAACGCCTGCAAAATCGGCGGCATCGTCGCCAACAACGCCAGTGGCATGTGCTGCGGCACCGCGCAAAACAGCTACCACACCCTGGCCGGCCTGCGTTTGGTGCTGGCCGACGGTACCCTGCTGGACACCGAAGACCCGGCCAGCCGCGCCGCCTTCCAGCACAGCCACGCCGACCTGCTCGACGCTCTCGCCGAGCTGGGCCGCCAGACCCGCGCCAACGCCCCGTTGGCCGAACGAATCCGCCACAAATACCGCCTGAAAAACACCACCGGACTGTCACTCAACGCCCTGGTGGACTACGACCAACCGCTGGACATCCTCAGCCACCTGCTGGTCGGCTCCGAAGGCACCCTGGGCTTCATCAGCGCAGTGACCTACAACACCGTCATCGACCACCCGTGCAAAGCCTCGGCCCTGATCGTGTTCCCGGACGTGGACACCTGCTGCAACGCCGTCACCGTGCTCAAGCACCAACCCGTGGCCGCCGTCGAACTGCTCGACCGCCGCAGCCTGCGCTCGGTGCAGGAAAAACCCGGCATGCCCGCCTTCGTCCGCGCGCTTTCGGGCAACGCCTGTGCGCTGTTGATCGAATCGCGCGCCGCGACCCGGGACATGCTTCACGAACAACTGGCGCAGATCATGACCGCCCTCGCCCCCTTCCCCGTGGAACAGCAGATCGACTTCAGTGAAGACCCGGTCGAGAACGCCCGGCTGTGGGCCATTCGCAAAGACACTTTCCCGGCCGTCGGCGCAGTCCGTCAGACCGGCACCACCGTCATCATCGAAGACGTCACCTTTCCGGTCGAGCAACTGGCTGCTGGCGTACGCCGCCTGATCGACCTGTTCGAGAAACACCAGTACGACGAAGCCATCCTGTTTGGCCATGCCCTGGAAGGCAACCTGCACTTCGTCTTCACCCAGGGCTTCAACACCGCGCAGGAAATCGCTCGCTACCAGGCCTTCATGGAAGACGTCGCGCAACTGGTCGCCGTCGAGTTCGGCGGCTCGCTCAAGGCCGAGCACGGCACCGGGCGCAACATGGCGCCCTTCGTCGAACTGGAATGGGGCCACGACGCCTACCAACTGATGTGGCAACTCAAACGCCTGCTCGACCCCACCGGCATTCTCAACCCTGACGTAATCCTCAGCACCGACCCACAGATCCACCTGAAAAATCTCAAGCCGCTGCCGGCCGCCGACCCCATCGTCGACAAATGCATCGAATGCGGCTTTTGCGAACCCGTGTGCCCATCCAAAGGCCTGACCCTCAGCCCACGCCAGCGCATCGTGGTGTGGCGCGACATCCAGGCGCGACAACGCGCCGGAGAAAACACCGACGCCCAGGAACGCGATTTCCACTACCAGGGCCTCGACACCTGCGCCGCCACCGGCCTGTGCGCACAACGCTGCCCGGTGGGCATCAACACCGGCGAACTGGTGAAAAAACTGCGCACCCGCAGCGCCCGGCACACCGACACCGCCAACTGGCTCGGCAAGCATTTCGCCAGCGCCTTGCACGGCGCACGCTTTACCCTGCATGCCGCCAACGGCGCCCGCAAACTGCTCGGCGCACCGCGCCTGGCGCACTGGTCGGCACGCTTGAACGCCCTGTCTGCCGGCCGCCTACCCGCCTGGACTGCGGCCATGCCCCAGGCGCACACGCCCGTTCGCCTGCCCGCCCCGGCGAGCGACGCACGGCCACGTGTCGTTTACCTGCCCGCCTGCGTCTCGCGCGTGATGGGCCCGGCCGCCCGCGACGCCGAGCAAACCTCGCTCATGGACAAAACCCGCAGCCTGCTGGAAAAAGCCGGCTACCAAGTGGTCTTCCCCGAACACCAAGCAAGCCTGTGCTGCGGCCAGCCCTTCGCCTCCAAAGGCTACCCCGACCAGGCCCACGCCAAACGCCAGGAGTTGCTCACCGCCCTGCTGCACGCCAGCCGCGGCGGCCTGGACCCGATCTACTGCGACACCAGCCCCTGCACCCTGCGCCTACTGGAACACCCCGGCGACACACGCCTGGACCTCTACGACCCCGTGCGCTTCATCCGCACCCACCTGCTGGACAAACTGCACTTCGCCCCGCAACAGCAACCCATCGCCGTGCACGTCACCTGCAGCACCCAACACCTCGGCGAAGCCCAGGCCCTGATCGACCTCGCCCGCCGCTGCAGCACACAGGTCATCGTTCCCGAAGGCATTCACTGCTGCGGTTTCGCCGGCGATAAAGGCTTCACCACCCCGGAGCTCAATGCCCACGCCTTGCGCACCCTGAAGCCCGCCGTAGAGCACTGCAGCGAAGGCATCTCCACCAGCCGCACCTGCGAAATCGGCCTTTCTCACCACAGCGGCATCGACTACCACGGGCTGGTCTACCTCGTGGACCGGGTGACGACAGCACGGCCGAACTGACGCGAACAAGCGGTACACAGGCGCTAAAATGCCCCGTTTTAGTGCCTTTGAGTTATTTACACACAATCGCACATCTAAAATAGAACCCCTGCGAAACGCCGAAGTCCATGCCTATAAGCCCAGCACGATGGGCGATTTAATGGCTCAGGGCGCCCATCCTTCCGACTAGCGCCGAGTCCACCTTGAGTAAGGAGATTCTTTATGAAGCGTTCAGTTTTTTCCGGTTTGATCCTGTCGGCTGCTCTGCTGTCACCGTCGGTTTTCGCCGCAGACCTGTGTGAAGTGAACCTGCAGAAAATCGAAAACAGCAAAACCGTCGTCACCACCCTGGGCGAGCCTGCCACCGGCCAGTTCGACGATGCCGTCAAACAAGCCAAAGCCGCCCAAAGCGCTGGCAACGAAAAAGAGTGCATCGCCCACACCACCGACGCTCTGAAACTGATCACCGACGCTCAGCGCACCAAGAACTGACGCTTCGGCCAACTCTCGGGTTGGCCTACCGCGCGGTTTGCCGTACACTGCACGTCTGCGCTGCCTCACGGCAGTGCTCGGGGCCGATTAGGATTCGACGCCGGTGATGAAACTTTAGGTGCATGCCGAGTTGGTAACAGAACTCGTAAATCCACTGTTGCAACTTCTATAGTTGCCAATGACGAAACCTACGAGGGCCAAGCTCTCGCTGCCTAACGGTAGCTGAGCCGCTTCTCCTGGCTACTTCGGTGCCAGCGGTCACGAGGGGATGCCTGTAAACCCAAAGTGACCGTCATGCAGAACAGGATCGTCGTGTAGCACGTTGTGGGCAAAGCGACTAAAACTTACACAACTCGTCCAATGCACCCTGCCAGTCGGGCGGCTGCGGATTAACTCAGTAGACACGGCTAAGCATGTAGTACCGACAGCGGAGTACTGGCGGACGGGGGTTCAAATCCCCCCGGCTCCACCAAATGATCAAACAAAGACGTCCATGGACGTCTTTTTTTGTGCCTGGAGACCATGAAATACGGGGCTTTCAGCGCCTTTGCGGGCTTCAGCGGTTTTTTGAGTTCCAGCGCTTTTGGTATCCCGGGTGGTATCCCAGGCTACCCGGTGCTAATTTCAGGATACCAAAACGCTGCTGGAGGTATCCCAATGCCTACTAACGCAAGCCGCCTCTCCGACCGCCAGCTCAAGGCGGTAAAGGCCACTGGTAAAGACTTCGTCCTCACCGACGGCGATGGTCTGCAGCTTCGGGTACGCGCAAGCGGCTCGATGATCTGGAACTTCAACTACCGCGAGCCTTTGACCCGAAACCGCCTCAACATGGCGCTCGGCCCCTACCCCGACCTTTCACTGGCCAACGCTCGAAAGAAAGCGACAGAGGCGCGGGAAATGCTTGCTGTGGGTGTAGACCCCAAGGCCCAACGCGATGAGGCTCGACAGGCCAGGCTGGCCGAGAACGAGCACACCTTCGAGAAGGTCGCTACTGCCTGGTTCGAGCTTAAGAAGGACTCGGTCACACCTGCCTACGCGGAAGACATTTGGCGCTCGCTGGTGCTGCACGTTTTGCCCAGCATGAGATCCACGCCGTTAAAGGACGTCACCGCCCCGATGGTGATCAAGCTACTCCGACCACTAGAAGCCAAGGGCAGCCTGGAGACGGTGAAGCGGGTCAGCCAGCGCCTCAACGAGATCATGACCTACGGCGTGAACTCCGGGCTGATCTTCTCTAACCCACTCACCGGTATTCGCTCGGTTTTCAAAAAGCCGAAAAAAGAAAACATGGCGGCGCTTCCGCCTGAGGAGCTTCCCGAACTGATGATGGAAATCGCCAATGCGAGTATCAAGCGCATCACGCGCTGCTTGCTCGAATGGCAACTTCACACCATGACTCGCCCCGTCGAAGCGGCCACTACGCGCTGGGCCGACATCGACATGGATAAAGCACTTTGGGTGATCCCCGCAGAACGCATGAAAAAACGGCGCCCGCATGCGATACCGCTCACAGACCAGACGCTTGCGTTGCTGACCACAGTCCGGCCACTTAGCGGCAACCGTGAATATGTGTTTCCCTCTGACCGGAATCCCCGCACCCACGCCAACAGCCAGACCGCGAACATGGCGCTAAAGAGAATGGGCTTCCAGGATCGGCTCGTCAGCCACGGGCTGCGCTCAATGGCCAGCACCATTCTCAACGAACACGGTTGGGACCCTGAGCTGATCGAAGTCGCGTTGGCGCATGTGGATAAGGATGAGGTTCGCAGTGCGTACAACCGGGCAGATTACATCGAGCGCCGAAGGCCGATGATGGTCTGGTGGAGTGAGTACATTCAGAAAGCGGCGACCGGTAACCTCTCGGCCAGCGCAATCAATGTGGCGCGGGATCGCGTGATGCCGATCCGATAGCGCTGCGGCAACAGTAGCAAAAGGGCACGCCGTCAGGCTCACTGGCGGCTGTGGCCTACTCATATTGCTCTAGGCCTCTCCGGCTCAGCCCTTGGATATGGGGAGGCTTCGCATCCCCATATCCAAGGGCTAACACTATAAAAGCGACAAGCGGCCACATCGCTACCGAATGCCACCGGTTTCCATTCCACGCCAAGGCCAGCAACTGGCGCAATTCCCAACGCCTCACGGTCATTGACCTGAACCCAAAACAACCTATAAAACGAAGATTCCAAGCGCTGCCGTTGGCAGCACCCCAGATGGCCAGAGCCTTCAAGGCCATGCCGCTAACGCGGTGGCTCGACCCAAGTACGATTCGCGTCCGGTAGCTCGTACGGTCACTACCCATGTGATGGATGCCTACTTCACCTCGGTGCCCTTGCGGCAAACGTCCCTAAACTTTTGCTGCCTGCGGCATGCTATTCGCGTGGCCATTTCAGATGCGCCAACCCTTCGCCCGTCTCTTTCGCCAGAAAAGAGACGGGCGCATATCACACTGCCGCAGGCAACGTACTACGTGGCTTTGCCGCATCCCTCCTCGTGACAATCGGCGTGACAAATGCCGCAGCCACCTGCAACAGCGATGTAGATGATGGTGCCGCAGCCCCTACAAGGCTGCACCTGGCTGACAGCCAGGCATGCCCCGGTCATCGCATCGTTGCCTTCACACCACTCAGGATCTCGCGGCGCTGGTTTCGTCAGCCAACGCAGCCTCCACCCGCCCACCGGTAACGGTGCTCAGGGGGCCAGATCATGAGATGCCCAAGCTCTCGGTCGTAAGGAGCCGTAAGTCCCGCGTGAGTGGACATCCCCACAGGCCGCAGGGGCCTTGATCCCTGATAACACTCAGCATTCTTGGCGGGATGACGTGGGGCGGAACAGGAGGAATAACTAAGAGGGATTGGGTATGGCACGGGTAGGAAAACGCGGTGAGCGAAATTTTGGATATGGCAGGCAGTTGAGCTATGCAGGGCCGCAAGCGCTGAAGGACATGTTCGGCGGTGGGCATTACGGTACGGTCAAGGCGCATAGTGATCGGTGGCAGCCGTTCGTTAGGTGGTGTCGGTCTGAGACCGGGCCTGGGGTGAATGATGCGCGGCAGATTGATCGGCAGGTTCTGGCTGATTACGCAATGTACGTACGTCGCCAAGTCGAACGCGGTGAGCTTGCCGTCAGCACCGAGCAGAATCGCTTGTCCAGTGTGAACCGGACTATGGCCGCGCTTCGCGGTGATCAGTATGTAAAGGTACCGAGTCCTAGCAAGGCATTGGGGATGCAGCGCTGCGCTACTCGGCAAACAGGTCCCCAGGGGCAAAACCGCGTGCAGATAAAGCAAATCGTCGATGCACTGTGTAAAGGCGGACAGGTTCGGGTGGCTGCGATTGTCCAGTTGGCACGATCCACGGGCATGAGATTGCGCGAAGCGATCCTGGCGGACCTGCCACGGCTAAGCCGTGAGGCGAAGCACCTCGGAAAGATCAACATCCAGGACGGCACCAAGGGTGGCCGGGCTGGTGCTTCGGCGCCTCGTTGGATTGTGGTGGATGAACATATTCTAGATGCCTTGGCGATTGCGGCTCAGGTGTCGCCAGCGGGTAGCCGCAATATGGTTGCGCCAAGCGAAAGCTATCAGGATGTCGTACATGGAATTGCCCAGCACGCCAGGGAAGTCCTGCACGCTCACAACCTTAAGGGATTTCACGAGCTGAGGGCGACGTTTGCGTGCGAGCGTTACGAGCAGATTACCCAACATCGCGCGCCTGTTAATGGTGGGCAGTGCTATGCCATAGATCGGCGACTTGACCGTGAGGCTCGCATGCAAATCAGCCGAGAGCTGGGGCATGGTCGGATCGACGTTGTAGCTGCTTACATCGGGGGGCGGGTATGAGCAAGGGGTTCGACATGAAGGTGTTCTTGGCTGGCGTGCTGACCGGCTCACATGCGGCTCGGCAGCGGCACTTGCGGCAGGCGAGGGTTATCCAGATAGCAATCGCTGAGCGTTGGCAGCGGAAGACGCCTTGGGGTTGGAAGCGGAAGCATCTGGATTGGTTTCTCCAACATCACTTGGAGCGACGCAGCGAGAGCACGCGGTATCACTATCTGCTAACGCTCCGGCTGATCACTAAACGCCTAGCAAAGTCATGGCTTTTTGATCTATAAACGAAAAAAGGATCTACACCGCGGCCAACGGTAATTATCCCAAATCTGCCGTTGGTCAAAGGCGGGAAACGGCTATAGAAGACACTCCAAAGCAAAAAACCAGAAGCATCGGGCAGCGATCATCTTGTATGATCTCGGCGCTCAATCAAGCCCCCATGACCGCAAAACCTCGCTCCACTTGGACTGGCACTGAGCCGATTTTCTGCTGGATAAATATCCGCGAAGCCCATGTCAGCACGTCCAGTGCGTACATTCACCGATAGCTGTCGAGACCAGAAAGGCGAAGCAATGGATCGCAAAGAGAAAAAAGAACTCAGTGAGTCAGACGTCAAGGCTAAGTTCATTACCCCAGCATTGACGAAAGCTGGCTGGGATGAAATGACTCAGATCCGTCGCGAAGTCACCCTCACACCAGGCCCGGTGGTCGTACGCGGAAATTTGTCCTCCCGCAATAAGAAGAAAAAGAAGTTTGCCGACTACGTGTTGCAGAGGGAAAAGGGCATCCCGGTGGCGGTGGTTGAGGCCAAAGACAACAGCTTCAGCGTCAGCCATGGCCTGCAGCAGGCACTGGGCTACGCCGATATCCTGGAGGTACCCTGCGCGTTCAGCTCCAATGGGGACGGATTTGCCAGCCACAACAAAACTGTAGCCCCAGGCGAAGAGATAGAAACCGAATTTGCCCTAGAGGGCTTCCCTTCCCCTGACGAGCTCTGGGCGCGCTACAAGCACTTTCGTGGCATTGAAGACGGACAGGAAGCGCTGGTCACCGAGCCCTATTACGAGGATGGCTCCAACAAGGAGCCGCGCTACTACCAAACCGAAGCTATCAACCGCGTTGTAGAAAAGGTGGCGCAGGGACAAAAACGCCTCCTGCTTGTCATGGCCACCGGCACCGGCAAGACATACACCACTTTCCAAATCATCTACCGGCTTTGGAAGGCCAAGAAGGTCAAAAGGATTCTCTTTCTGGTCGACCGCAATATTCTCGCGGACCAGACATTGGTCAACGACTTCAAGCCTTTCGGCTCGGTGATGACAAAGATCAAGAACCGCAAAATAGATCCTTCGTACGAAATCTATCTCGGCCTGTATCAAGCACTGACCGGGCCGGATGAAGAGGACAAGATTTTCAAAAGCGTCTCGCGGGAATTCTTTGACCTGATAGTGATCGACGAATGCCATCGTGGCAGCGCCAATGATGACTCCGCCTGGAAAGAAATTCTTGAATACTTCGATGACGCCATCCAGCTGGGCCTCACCGCCACCCCCAAGGAAACTCAGTACGCCTCCAACATCACCTACTTTGGCGAGCCAGCTTACACCTACACCCTAAAACAGGGCATTCAGGATGGTTTTCTCGCGCCTTACAAGGTGGTGCGCATTGATATCGATAAGGACATACAGGGCTGGACCCCTCCGCCCGGCATGAAAGACGACCTTGGTAACGAGATCGATCAGCGCGTATACACGCAGAAAGACATGGACCGAATTCTGGTACTGAACCAACGTACAAAGCTTGTTGCCGAGCGGGTGATGAAGCTCATGTTCGCTACCGATCCCTTTCAGAAAACCATCATTTTCTGCGACGACATCGACCATGCGGAACGGATGCGCAAGGCCATCGTAAATGCTGCTGGTAATCTCGCCAAAGAAAACAGCAAATATGTGATGCGCATTACCGGTGATAGCGTGGAAGGCAAGGCCGAGCTGGATAATTTCATTGACCCAGAAAGCCGATACCCGGTGATAGTCACAACCTCAGAACTACTTACAACCGGCGTGGATGCCAAGACCTGCAAGCTGATCGTACTGGACAAGAACATCACTTCGATGACCACTTTCAAACAGATCGTAGGGCGCGGTACGCGTATTGAGGAATCGCAGAACAAGTATTTCTTCACCATTATGGATTTCAAGCGGGCTACTGAACTGTTCAGGGATCCCGATTTCGATGGCGAACCAGTAGTGATTTACGAGCCTGGCAATGATGATGACCCTGTACCGCCCGATCCAGACTTAGGCGATGGCGATGATGGAGTTGTCGTAGACCCACCTGAGCCAGATGTAAGGAAAGTTCACGTTGGCAGCGTCAGCGTGCGCATCATTGCCGAGCGAGTGGAGTATCTAGGCGACGATGGCAAGATGGTTACCGAGAGCTACCGCGACTACAGCCGCAAAAACATCCTGAAAGAATACGCCTCACTGGATGACTTCCTGCAGAAGTGGAGCTTCACCAAAAAGAAGACCACTATCATCGAGGCACTGGCCGAATACGGTATTGAGCTGGCAGAACTGGCGCAGGAAGTGGGCAAGGACTATGGCGATTTCGACCTAATCTGCCATATCGCCTTTGATCAGCCGCCGCTCACCCGGCGCGAACGCGCCAACAACGTAAAAAAGCTCAACTATTTCACACAGTATGGTGAGCAAGCCCGCGCCGTGCTGGATGCCCTGCTGGACAAGTATGCCGATGAAGGTATTACCAGCATCGAAAACAACAACGTTCTCAAATTGGACCCGTTCAGCAGGATGGGAACACCCGTAGAAATCATCAATGGCGTGTTCGGAGGCAAGGCCAATTACGAACAGGCCGTGCAGGCGCTGGAGAGCGCGCTGTTCACGCAAGCTAATTAATTCACTCCTGGAATCTTCATGAGCAACGTCAGCGGCATCATCAAATCCATTCAGGACATCATGCGCAAGGATGTCGGCGTCGACGGCGACGCCCAGCGCATCAGCCAGCTGGTCTGGATGTTCTTCCTGAAAATCTATGACGACCGTGAAGCCGAGATCGAGCTGCTGGAGGATGACTACAAGTCACCGCTGCCGGAGCACCTGCGCTGGCGCAACTGGGCCGCCAACGCCGAAGGTATGACTGGTGACGAGCTCAGTGATTTTGTGAGCTTGCAGCTCTTTCCCACTCTGAAGAACAAGCTCCTACTCAGCGGCTCCACCGGGGAACGCGCCAAGGTCATACGCAATGTCTTCGAAGACGCCTACAACTACATGAAGTCCGGCACGCTTATGCGGCAGGTGATCAACAAGATCTGCGAGATCAACTTCAACAACACGCAAGACCGCCACACCTTCGGGAGCATTTACGAACAGATCCTCAAAGACCTGCAAAGCGCTGGCAATGCCGGGGAGTTCTATACCCCGCGCGCCGTTACCAAGTTCATTGTGGACAGAGTCGACCCGCAGTTGGCGGATACCGTGCTGGACCCGGCTTGCGGCACCGGCGGTTTTTTAGCCTGCACCATTGACCACAAGCGCGTGAAGTATGTAAAGAACGCCGCCGACGAAGCCGTACTAGTACGCAGCATTCGCGGAGTGGAGAAAAAAGCGCTGCCGCACATGCTCTGCACCACCAACATGATTTTGCATGGTATTGATACACCTACACAAATTGAGCACGACAACATGCTCAGCCGCCGCGCCTATAAAGATTACGGTGAGGCCGACCGCGTGAGAGTGATTGTCACCAACCCGCCCTTTGGCGGCATGGAAGAAGATGGCGTGGAAAACCAGTTTCCCGCCACGCTGCGCACCCGCGAAACCGCTGACCTGTTCATGGCGCTAGTGGTAAAACTGCTGAAAAGCTACGGTCGCGCTGCCGTCGTTTTGCCTGATGGCTTTCTGTTTGGAGAGGGCATGAAAACCCGCTTGAAACAGATGCTGCTGGAGCAATGCCATCTGCACACCATTGTCCGCCTGCCCAATGGCGTGTTCAACCCTTACACCGGCATCAAGACCAACATCCTGTTTTTCACCAAAAAGCCGGAAAGCGAATGGCCAGCCACGAAAGAAGTCTGGTTTTACGAACACCCTTACCCGGAAGGCGTGGTGAGCTACAACAAGACCCGCCCCATGCGGTTTGAAGAATTCGCCGCCGAATGCGCATGGTGGGGTAGCGAGGCTGAGTGCTTCAAAACCAGAGAGGAAAACTCGCAAGCCTGGAAGGTGAACATCGAGGATATTACCGCGCGGAACTACAACCTCGACATCAAGAACCCGCATGTGGGCGAGCAAGTGAGCCACGACCCGAACGAACTACTTGCGCAATTTTCTGAACAACAACAGAGCATTCAAAGTCTCCGCGACCAGCTCAGCGCTATCCTCTCAGATGCACTGGCGAGGAAGCACTGATGAGCAAGACGCCCACTCGCCCCGAACCAGTCGAAGAGCTGATCACTAGACATCTGGACCTCTGGACCTCTGCCCTCAAGAACCGCTCGACAGCCGGTCGGGGGAACTCCAAAAAGATTGAGCTCTATGGCATCAATAAATTGCGCGAGCTGATTCTGGAGCTGGCCATGCGCGGACTGCTTATGCCGCAAGACCCAAACGATGAGCCGGCCAGTGAGTTACTGAAAAAGATTGCAGCGGACAAGGCGAGGCTAATTGAAGAAGGCAACGTAAAACAAGGAAAAGCGCTTCCCACAGTTGACGGACACAATCAGCAGATATTGCCACTTGGTTGGTCATGGTCTTGCATGGCAGAGCTTGGAGAGATAGCTCCGAGAAATAAAGTTTCGGACAACGCGGTGGCTTCGTTCGTTCCAATGCCGCTTATATCAACCAGATTTGATGGTCAGCATGAACAGGAACTGAAAGCATGGACTGAAATCAAAAAGGGCTATACGCACTTCGCAGATGGAGATATTGCAATTGCGAAGATTACGCCATGCTTCGAAAACAGCAAGGCGGCGATATTTTCGGGACTTAGCAATGGTGTCGGCGCCGGCACGACGGAGCTACACGTTGCCAGACCGTATGGTGAATACGTCAACCGAAACTTTTTGCTGCTGTACCTCAAGTCACCCAAATTCTTAAGCGTTGGAGAAACGAAGATGACCGGTTCTGCCGGTCAAAAGCGAGTGCCAACGGAGTTTTTCGCATTTAATCCATTGCCGTTGCCACCGTTTAACGAGCAACACCGTATCGTCGCCAAAGTCGACGAGCTGATGGTGCTTTGTGACCAGCTAGACCAGCAGACCGAAGCCAGTCTTACCGCCCATCAGACATTGGTGGAAACCTTACTGAATGCCCTGACCACCATCGACCAAAGTAACACGGACAAAGCGGCCAGCCAGCAACTCTTTCAGCAAGCCTGGCAACGCATCGCCGACCACTTCGACATCCTATTTACCACCGAACAAAGCATCGACCGCCTCAAGCAGACCATTCTGCAACTGGCCGTCATGGGTAAACTCGTCCCGCAAGACCCAAACGATGAACCCGCCAGCGAGTTACTAACAAACATTGCTGCCCAAAAGACCCAGCTAGTGAAAGAAGGCAAGATTAAAAAGGAAAAGCCGCTGCCACCCATTACGGAAAAGGAAAAGCCGTTTGCGCTGCCAGAAGGGTGGGCGTTCTGCCGTTTACAAATGCTTGTTTCCATACTAGGGGACGGCCTTCATGGCACTCCGACTTACGATGAGAATGGAGAGTACTTCTTCATAAATGGAAATAATTTAAGTAATGGCCTAATAACGATAAAGCCAGGCACAAAGCGAGTCAACCTGGCAGAGTACGAAAAGAACAAAAAGGACCTCAACGCCAACACCGTACTTGTTTCAATTAACGGAACAATTGGGAACATTGCATTTTTTAACCAAGAGCCAGTAATCCTTGGAAAAAGCGCCTGTTACTTCAACCTGTTATCTGGAACCGAAAAATTATTTATAAAGAGAGTTATTGAATCACCTATTTTTTTCAGATACGCCTTATCTCAAGCGACAGGCAGCACAATCAGTAACTTAGGCCTAAAGGCCATGAACTATTTTCCTGTTCCAGTGCCACCTACTTCCGAACAAAACCGCATCATCGCCAAGGTAGACGAGCTAATGGCGCTATGCGAACAGCTCAAGGCCTGCCTCAACCACGCCCAGGTCACCCAACTTCAGCTGGCAGACGCCATAACGGAACGGACACTTGCGAGTTGACTATGTCCTTAGAAAATTGGTGCCAACAAGATGGTCATGCCGATTTCGAGCTATTCGAAGATTTTAATGAGTGGATCAATGAAGGAGAGGTTGATATTGAATCACCTCTGCTACAAAAACTGTTAGCCATCGGTCTTTCGACCCCAAGCAAGGCCTTCTTTTCTGCCGACAAAGAGGCCTATGAGCAAGCTCTGCGCGCCTATCGAATTGCGAGGCGCCATGAAGCTCTCAGCAGGGAATATCTCATTGAGACCTTCGGCCCAGAAGATGGACAGCACTGGTACGAACGTAACGAACAGCGTTTTATTCAACTGATTGATCGCCTCTCAGAAGAAATGGTTGTCCCTTTTATTGGTGCAGGCATCTCTGTCGGAGGCGGCTTTCCAACGTGGGCAGATCATTTGCGCCAACAAGGACGCACGGCCGGCATCGCTAAAGAGGAGATAGAGACATGGCTATCTCAGGGTAATTACGAACAGATCGTAGCTCACATTGAAGCTGCACATGGTCGCGACGTATTTTCTCAAGAAATTCGCGACGTCTTCGGCAAGAGGGGTAGCATCCAAAAAATCACACTTCTCATATCAGAGCTTTTCAAAGACACACTAATAACAACGAATTACGACAAACTGCTTGAACAAGTTTTTGATGCAGGGGCCGGACGAGAGGTGCAACTAATAAGCGGCATAAATTCCATGGAGCATCCAGCCCCCAAAAAAACAACCATTATAAAATTGCATGGCGATATTAAGTACCCAGCGCAATGCATTCTAGGGAAGGCTCAGTACGATGAAGCCTATGGCGATAAACATCTTGATTTAAATCTTAATATACCAAAGATTCTAAGCTATCACTTCAAAAACAATAGCTTCTTATTTATCGGATGCAGCCTAAAGAACGACCGCACAATCCAAGTATTCAGAGCAACAAAAGAAACAGCAGGGGACTACTCATTCCCACAACATTTTTGCATAGAGCAGTCCCCAAAAAACATCAAGGACCTAATAGAAAGGAATATTGAGCTTTTACAGCTAGGTATAACGCCAATATGGTATCCGCACAAAAAATACGATCACCCAGAGATAGTTCTACAATGCTTAAGAAATGAAATTAACTACAGAAAAGCCCGAATTTACTAACCACATGCTCAACCCATCATCAGGCGAATGGCCACATCCGAATGCTGTCGTTCACGTGCGCCCACCCTCAGCTTAAGACGCAGGGTGCATGGTTTGGCTATATTTCGTGCTCAAAATCTTTCACCGTGATATCCGCCGCCAATGGCTAGCTACAATTGGCCATCTAGACGACTGGAGTTAGCCACTATCGTTTGACTTTCTAGCGGTAGCCAGTCCAAGTTATCGCAGCCCCTCCTCAGCCCAGCGCAAGGTGGAGGCGGCTATGCTACGCACCGGCCTAATTACAGGGTCCGTTTAAAAGAAACCGCTCTAACTGACCGCAACCAGGAATGGTGCGGCTTCTCAAATCAGGAGCGTTTATTTGGCATTCCTACCGGTATCCCACACAAGTTATAGAATCAAATATGACCTTTGAAATCAAATAGTTAAAGGCACGATTCAAACTACCCCGGCGCGTTGATGAGGTCCCGAGCTCCTCCGGCCAACCACCTAGCTTGCCCAGAAGACCTAACTCCATCGAACCAGCTCTGCGAGAAGCTCAACCTCCAATCACCCCATCGGACTAAACGACGAAGCCGCCAAGCAATACCGCCTCTTCGCCGCACCACTGCCATCCCCTGCCGCTCGGCATTGATCCTTAAACCACTGCTTCGCCCCCTTCCGGCATTCCCGGTACTCAATTGATCCCCGGCCATGGTTCAAACAAACGCTCGATGAGTTGATTGCATTCCCCTCGACCTTCCAAGTCGCCCGGTAACCGCCTTTGCCGTCCCAGCCTTTGATCCAGTGGGATTCGGATACGGCATTCTGCGCTACATCGCCCGTAGCCCGCAGCGCTGCCTGTTCCACTTTGTAACTAGCCAGATACTCCGCCGAAACCATACCGCGCCGTGGTTCATCCTGTGCTCGGGGACGTGGCACTTCACCAAATCGACAGCGCAGCACGTCTTCAGTAATGTCCTTCGTGTCACCCAAGCATTCCGAGAGGGTTTGAGTCTGAGCACGTGCCTCAGGTAACCCAGGTTGGGTTCTAGGCAAAACTGAACGCTGTACAGGAGAAGCGTCCGTGGGTGCGGGCACACCCTCTGCTAGGGGAATGGCTGGGACATGCCGAATGTGGGTCGTAACACTAGACCAGTTCAGCCAAATAACAACGGCCGGCGCCAGTAGGCATAGCAGCAGGAGCGGATTACGCCGCGATGATAACCGCGGGCGCGGTGAGATCGCGTCAAACGCATTAATCGGCGACTCTTTGCAGTATTCACCCGATCTCTCGGGGCGATCATTCAATGGCATAACACTCCCTTGCGGCTTGTTTGTCGTCCTTGGCACATAGGCCTCTGCGCCGTCGTCGAAGTCCGGCAGACTGATTGCTTCCGGGGCGATTACGTCAGGCGTTTGCCGCTCTATCGGCTAGCATTATCCAAGCTTGAGTCACTTTGCCGCCGCCGCGCTCTTCTTGACGTTGCCCCAACTCCACGGCGGCGAACCAACCAGCCTTGGCAAATACTACCAACGGGGACAACCAATTGACCTGCCCCTACTCGCGACCTATCCTCCCACCCGTCACGCCACAGCGTGACCAGGTTTGACGGCCTGACCTACATACGAACGCGCAGTCTCAAGACTTGGCTCGGGCGCCCACGCACCTGCTCCAAATCCTATGGCGGCTGTGCGTGGGGCGCCTTCGGGTGCGCCGGGTTCGTATGTGACCGGTCCGTCAACCCATGCACAGTTGCCACCATTCGTTTGACGGCGAGCGATGGCAAATGACCTACACATACGGAATTGCCGACCATGACTGCTCAAACCTTCAGTGCATCCTATTTGAACCTGCAACGCACCAGCGAGCTGCTGGACACCGCTGCCGTGCTCGCAGCAGAAACCGCTGATGCGGATCTTCAGCTTTGTCGCGCTCTTAGCCAGGCCGTTGCCCTGCTCGCGGAAACCAGCCGAGTGTTGGTTGAGGAGTCGATGCAGGAAATGCATTAGGCTAACTGCGCGGAGGCAGCCATTCGACAGAGGGCCGTTTCATCTGCACAGTAGTGTCCTTGATTGCGGATCACACCTAGGTACCGAGACAACTCATGAACCTGACTGAACAGCTGGACGCCCTGCGTATCCCCAAAGACCTTCGCACCCCCATCGAGCGGCTGATGCGCGCACTGGATGAGGCGGCAGACAAGGAAGAGGTCGCCAAGGAAGCGCAGATTCAGATCGACTTCGTACGGGCCATGGAAGCATCGAAGAAATTGCGCGGCCCCCAGGTGGAGGCGCTTTATATTGTGTTTGACGATGCAATGCAGGCGCGGCTGGAGTCTTTTTGATTCGACCCGAGCGGCAGGCTTTGCTGGGAAGTGCATCAAAACAGAACACATCCCTCCAACTGCTACATGACGCCTTGCTCTCCCATTGAGATGCCAACTGGGCCCGGATGCAGCGGCATGGGCGACAGCGACCGCATCAGTTCAACCCAGCGCTGGCAACACCCGTCACTCGGGAAAAGTTAGCGCAGTATCCAGGATCAGTTGTCTCCTAGACATACTCGTCAAATCGTCCCCCGAACAACCTCCAGCATATCCACCCCATCACGCAGCAAAATACTCGCCGCCATGGCAAAGCGATTCAGATCCTGCTCGTCTGCATCTGTAACGTGGATGGAAGCAAGGCTGTCGAGTAGATCAGCTCCTGCCTGAAGTCTGGCCAGCGCGGTGTCAAACAACTGCGCAGGGGAAGCGCCGGTATCGATGTGGAGGACTGGGTGAGTGTGCAGTGCGGTGAATTGAGTCATGTCTCAGCTTCCTATCCGTTAGGCGCCACTGGCACTGTCGCCAAACAGTGGGTGGCAGCTGTATGCGGGTTGGCGAACCGGGAGACATTAAGAAACCGGCAGACCCCGAGGAGTCTCCCACACACAGCTGCCATAGATCGCCAACCCGCGGGCAGAAGCACGCGAAACGACTCAGTGATAGCACTGCGCTCTTAACATCTTTACGGATCGCCAAATCCGATCGCTGATGAGCAGCGACCCGTGGACTATAGAGCGCCAGGGGCAGACCAGCAACCTGAATGGGCAAAGCTTTCGCACCCCATGCACGATGTGCCTGCCACCCTTCGCACAAGGCGCAGAGGCAATGATTGCGTCTATCAACCTCAAGCAACGCTAGCCCTCGGCTTTGGAACGCCCTCGCCTTCCGCTAGAATCCCGCCCCTTGCAAAGGCGACCAAATCCGCCGGCATTCAACTCCCATGGAAGGAACCGTCTCCAATGACCAATGTGATGGATCAACAACCTGCCGCGCCAACTTCACCCCCTGACACGCCCGCAGAAGCCTCGAAACCCACCAGCTACCGCCAGGCCCTGTCCGAGCTGTTGACGGACATCAAATGGTGGCTTCCCCTGGCAGCCACGTTGATTTCGATTGCCCTGCTGACCAAGTACCTGTGGATCGTCCACCACCCTGAGCTGATTCTGAGCTCCCTGGGCAACCCTTCGAACCTGGTGGCCTGGTTGTTTTTTGCGCTACTGGTTCTGGCGTCGCTGTTGGTGATTGTGTCGGTGCCGTCGTTCGCTTTCATGTTGTGCATCACGCAGTTCTCGCCGGGGCGGGAGTTGGAGAAAACGCTGGCTGCTCGTTTCAGTTTTATTGTCGGCGGTGGGTACTTGGTACTTTCCGCCAATCTGTTCGCCTCGACCTTCGACCACGACATTCCTCCAGGATGGCTGTTCGCTCTGGTGTCCATCGCATCAGGGGTGGCCGCTTGGTGCTTGCTCAATCGCGATCAGTCGCTGAAGCAGAAGGTCATCGAGCTCTCGCCGGGCACGTGGAAACCATGGCAACAGCACGGCTATCGGTTTGCTCGCCTGGGCTGGTTGGGTCTGTTGCTGGCGTTTACGTCCATGAGCGGTGTGTTTCCCGCCCAGTTGGGCATCATGGCGTGGCGCGGCGGCGAGCATGGCTGGGAAGCGCGCGGGGCGATCGTCGTGTGCCTGGTGATCATGTGCCTGTACCTGGCACCGGTGATGTCTTTCTATCTGTCCGAAGGCAATGTGCTGAAGCGCACCGGTCGCGCGGCGCTGGCGTTGCTGGTGTGCGTGTTTGCCAATGCCGTGTTGCTCCCGGCCATTCTGGACGTGTGGGTATACTCGGCCGGGAATCTGATCAAGATCCGGGACAACACCGAGCTGAGCTATGTGTTGGATGAAAAGGATTATCCACAGGAGGTTTTCCATCAAACGCTTTGGCAGCGGGAGGCCTACGTAGGGCCCAATGGCCTGTACAGCGTGCGGGCGTTTCGGCAGTTTCGGTTTGGGGACATCTTGCTGATCTGCCCTGCCCGTTACCGAAATATCGGTTTGAAGGAAATCGGTAGCTACGCGGATGTGTGCGTGACGTTGTCTGATGCCAAGGTGAAAGTGGCGGCGCCGGTGGTGAAAAAGGACAGTGCGCCACTGCCCAAGCTGGAGTGCGTGTTGGCGGTTCGAGCACCTACGCGGGCGCCGTTGCTGGTTAAAAATACTGGGGCTTGCCTTTATCGGAATCTTTATCGGTGAAGGGCTTCAGTCGCGCAGACAACACCGTTGTCCGCGCAGTTTTCAATCCAGGCGTTTCTGCATGAAAAAGCGTTGGTGCGTGGGCGGAAAATCGTTGAGGCGGCCAAATTCGGTAAAGCCGTGCCTTTCATAAAACACGGGTGCCTGGAAGTCGAAGGTATCCAGCCATAGGCCGATACAGCCCTTCTCGCGCGCGACGTCTTCGGCCATGCGTATTAGCCGTGAGCCGGTGCCCTGGCCTCGGCTGTTCTCGGGTACCGCCAATAGCTCGATGAAGAACCAGCGATAGAATATCTCGCCGTAAAGGCCGCCCACTATTTCGTTGGTTTGTTCGTCGCGCACCACTAATGCGATGGTTTCGGGGCATGGATCGCCGGCTTGTGCAACGTTGTAGGCGCGCAGGGGCTTGAGGATTGCCGAGCGTTGTTCGTCGCTGGGGTTGGTTACCCGTTCGATACGAGTGTTCATGGTTTGTCCTTAGGGCAGCGTTGGAGGTATTGGGGGGCGCTGCGCACCCCATCGCCGGCAAGCCGGACTCCTACAGTGTGGGTCCCTTTGTAGGGGATGAACGTGATCGAGTCAAAATCTGGGTTTGACGTCGAGAATCAGCCAATCCCCGTAGGACGTTTCTGAAGTTGCCGCCTATATCCCCTATCTGCTTGTGCACACCCAATGGCGCGACTATCGTTGCTCAGCCGCTACCAGCGGCCGGGTTTAGTCGCCCGCTTCAAGTCAGGCGTACTCAGTTGGGAGATCCGCCATGGCACTATCTATGCTCAATCAACCTACCCACCAACCGTCGACAAGCGCTACCAAGCAGTCAGACTTCGGAGGGGCAAGCCCATTCACGGTAAAGCCCGAAATCAGCGCCGAAGACGCCCTCGCCCTGGCGTCTGAATACCTGCTTTGCGCCAGTGCCACGGCCTACGAAACGGCTGACAACTGCTCTCCCGAATTCCGTGCGCTGGCCAGGTCCGTGGTGCATCAGATCGAAGCGGCCAAAGCACTGGTCGACGCCTCGGCGTGCAGGCTGGAAGGTACTTCAATCGCGACCTGATCGACGACCCTACTGTCTGGGCACGGGCGTGTGCTCAGAGGGCGGGTGGCCGCTATTCGCCGGGTACCAACACCGGCCCCGCAAACGCCCTGACTTCCGGCAACTCCCCCACCCACACTTCCACGTCCACAAAACACGTCTGCGCTGAGCAGCCCTGCGACAGCGCGGACGCGCCCACATCCGCCGTCAGCACGTTGGGGTTGCCGTGTACTTCCAGGCTGCCGGGTGTGTGGCGATCGAGAGGGTCGTACCAGGCGCCTGTGGATAACTGGATCACGCCCGGGCGCACGTCGTCGCTGATGATGACACCCGCCAGCAACGCGCCGCGCTCATTGAACACGCGCACCACGTCGCCGGCCTGGATGCCCCGTGCGATGGCATCCAGCGGGTTGAGGGTCAGGGGTTCGCGGCCCTGGATTTTCGAGGCGCGGCTGTAGGCGCCGTGGTCGTACTGGCTGTGCAGGCGGGTTTTCGGTTGGTTGGAGAGCAGGTGCAACGGGTGGCTTGGTGCGGGGCTGGGCAACCATACGGGGTGGCCGGGGCAGTCCGGGTAGTCGAAGCTGGCGATGCGTTCGCTGAAGATTTCCAGTTTGCCGGAAGGGGTCGGCAGCGGGTGGGCGGTCGGGTCTTGGCGGAAGGCCTGGAGCATCACGGTGGGCTGTTCGGGGTAGGCGATTTCGAAGTGGCCTTGTTGCCAGAACTGTTCGAACGGCGGCAGCTCGATGCCATGTTCGCCGGCGCGTTCGTGGGACTGTTCGTAGATGTGGCTGAGCCAGGCCGTGGCGTCACGGCCTTCGGTGAAGCGGTGCTCGAAGCCCAGGCGGGCGGCCAGGTCGGCAAGGATCTGGTAATCATCGCGGGCTTCGCCGATGGGGTCGATGGCGCGTTTCATGGCGATCATGAAGCGGTCGGAGGCGCTGGAGCCGATGTCGTCGCGCTCCAGCGCGGTGGTGGCGGGCAGAACGATGTCGGCGTATTGGGCCTGGGCGGTCCAGTATTGTTCGTGCACGATGAGGGTTTGCGGTTTTTGCCAGGCGCGGATGAAGCGGTTGAGGTCTTGGTGGTGATGAAAGGCGTTGCCGCCGGCCCAATAGATCAGTTGGATGTCGGGGTAATGATGACGCTGGCCGTTGTAGTCGAACGGGCTGCCGGGGTTGAGCAGCATGTCGGTGATGCGTGCCACCGGAATGAAGGCTTTGACCGGGTTGCTGCCTTGGCTGAAGCGCGGGCCGGAGAAGGCTTTGCGGCCGCTGCCGGTGTTGTTCATGCAGCTGTAGCCCAGGCCGAAGCCGCCGCCGGGCAAGCCGATCTGGCCGAGGATGGCGGCCAGGGTCACGGTCATCCAGAACGGTTGTTCACCGTGCACGGCGCGTTGCAGTGAATAGGCTACGTTGATCATGCAGCGGCTGGCAGCCATGTGCCGGGCCAGCTCGACGATGCGTTCTGCAGGGATGTCGGTCAGTGGGGCGGCCCATTCCGGGCTTTTGGCGATGCCGTCCTGCTCGCCCAACAGGTAGCGACGGAATGTCGGGAAGCCGACGCAGTGGCTGTCGAGAAACGCCTGGTCCTGTAGGTTTTCGCTGACCAGCACGTGGGCCAGCGCGAGCATGAGGGCGGTGTCGCTGCCGGGGCGCAGGGGCCACCATTCGACGTCCACGCCTTCGAGGTCGCTGCGGATCGGGCTGATGTTGATCAGGCGTACGCCGGCCTTGGCCAGTTGTGCGAGGGCGGGCCGCAGCAGGTGATCGCTGGCGCCGCCGGGGCTGGCCTGGGCGTTTTTCGCCGGCAGGCCGCCGAAGGCCACCAGTATTTGGCAGTGTTCGGCGAGGTTGTCCCAGGAGGTATGTTGCGCCAGCAGCCAGTCCATGGGCCCGGCGATGTGCGGCATCAGCACCCTGCCCGCCCCCAGGCTGTAGCTGTCGACGCTGGCGACGTAACCGCCGAAGCCATTGAGGAAGCGGTGCAGTTGGCTTTGCGCATGGTGAAAGCGCCCGGCGCTGCCCCAGCCGTAGCTGCCGCCGAAGATGGACTGGTTGCCGTAGGTGTCGCGCACGCGACGCAGTTCCCGGGCGACCAGGTTCAGAGCGGTGTCCCAGCTCACTTCCACGAAGGGGTCGAGGCCGCGCCGCTCGGGCTGGCCACCGCCGCTGTCCAGAAAGCTCTGGCGCACGGCCGGGCGACGGATGCGCGTGGGCGAGTCGATGGCGCCCGGCATTGAAGCGCCAATCGGTGACGGGTCCCGATCCCAGGCCGCCGGCTGCATCTGCACCAGCCGCCCGTTGTCGACGATGGGTGTGTAGGTACCCCAATGGAGGGAGGTGTAGGCCATGGTCAGGGATCCGTGCAGGAAAAATAGCCGCCATTTTTGGCGCATAAAAACATAGCTGTAAAATGCTCTTTGGTTATATTGAGCAATGCTTTGGTCTGCTGATTCAGCAAACTGCCGACTCGGCCTGCGAGCACTGAACTTCACCGGCCGGCTCGATTCAGATTTGATGAGGGTAGCCCATCCCCGTGCGCTACCACGGCGCGCAGGAGACCGCGTGATGCCAACCGGAAGCAAGCGTACCTACACCAAAAAGCAGAAAGACCAGGCGGCCGCCATCGAAGCCAGCTACGAGGAACGTGGCCTGCCCAAGGCTGAAGCCGAGGCGCGGGCCTGGGCGACGGTGAACAAGCAAAGCGGTGGCGGCGAGAAGTCCGGCAGCGGCGTCACCACGCCCAAGGCGCAGAAAGACCGCGCCCGTAAGGACTCAGCGGCACGCGCTGCAGCGTCGCGGCAAGGTCACGAACGCCATTCCGAGGCGTCCCTGGCGACGCAAAGCAAGCAGTCCCTGCTCAAAGAGGCACGCGCCCGCGACATCCCGGGGCGCTCGACCATGCGTAAGCAGGAGTTGATTGAGGCGTTGAAGGGGGCTTCTTGAGTCAGCGCTTTGAGTGGGCGCGCGGGCTCAGCTCATCAGTCATGTCACGTATTTCGGCCAATAGGGCTGAAATGTAACGTGTACACGACACATGACCCTATCAAACCCGCGATCAGGTGGCAGGGAGCAAACGCTCCTCCACCGGGCTGCGCGCAAAGTAGCGTTTGTACTCCCGGCTGAATTGCGAGCTGCTTTGATAGCCCACGCGATGCGCGACTTGGCTGACGTTCAGCGGTTCGGCGATCAGCAGCGCGCGCGCCTTGATCAGGCGCAGTTGCTTGAGGTACTGAATGGGCGACGCCAGGGTGGTGCGCTTGAAGTGTTCGTGGAAGGTCGAGGCGCTCATGTTGGCCAGGCGGGCCAGGGCATCGACCTGCAGCGGCTCGGCGTAGTGGCTGTGCAGCCAGTCCAGCGCGCCGGCGATGCGGGCGAATTGGCCTTGTTGTTCGACCAGGGCGCGCAGTGCGTTGCCTTGCGGGCCGCGCAGTGCGGCGAACAGGACTTCGCGCTGGCGCGCCTTGCCAAGTACGCGGCGAGCCTGTTCGTCGTGCAGGCATTCCAGCAGGCGCTCGACCGCGCAGCGCATGTCGTCGTCCAGGGCGGCACTGGCCATGGACGCCGGCGTTTGGGCCACGTGTTCGCCCGGCCCCATGGCCACCACCAATTCACCGAGCATCAGCCGATCGATGCGAATCGACACACCGATCATTGGCAGTTCGGGACTGGCGAAGGTTTCGTATTCGAACGGCACGGACAGCGCTTGCACCAGGTAATGCCCGGCGCCGTATTCCAGCGTGCGCGTGCCGATGTAGGCGGTTTTGCTGCCTTGAGCGATCACCATCAGGCTGGGCTCGTAGATTTGCGGGCAGCGTGCGACATTGCCGCGGCAACTGACGATCTGCAAACCGTCGATGGCCGTGGGCAGAAACCCGTCGCGCGCGGCGAGCGGCTGCAACAGTTCGACCAACCGTGCGTTGCTGTCGACGTGGCAGATGGGTTCGTCCGGCCGTAGTAGCGAGCTCATAACGCCGATGCCCTGGCCCACGCCCCGAACATGACGTCGCCGATGTAGATGCCGGTGGATTGCAGGCGTTCTTCGTCAAGGCGGTGCTGCAGGGTATCGATGTCGACTTCCTCGGCGGTGGCCACGCCCAGCGCCAGAATGCGAGGCAGGCACGCGCGCACGATATGACCCAGGCCGTAGGCGGCGTCAGGTGTTTGCACCACGCATTCGGCGCGTACGCTTTCAACCCTCAGGCCGGCGCGGGTGAAGATGGCGTGCAGGTTGAAGCCGATGTGCACGTCAGCGCCTTCGCGGGCGATCATCTGTTGCAACCAGCCCTGCGCCTGCCGGTGCAGGGTGAATGTTTCGAGGCTGGCCGGGGCCATGGTGGTGTCGTGCTCTTGGAAAACCAGAACGCCACCTGGGCGCAAGTGTTGAGCCAATGCCTTGACCGTCGCAACGCTGTCGGCCTGGTACATCAGCACGCGTCGCCCGACGATGGCGTCGAAGGTGCCCAGCGACGACGAGATATCGAGCAGCTCACTCTGAATGAAGGTGGGCGACGGCTGCGGGTCCGCTCCAACCCGTTCGCGCGCGGCGGCGATGGCCTGCTCGTCATGATCGATACCCACCACCTCCCCGGCCTTGCCCACCAGACCGGCGAGCAAAAAAGCCACATCGCCCGACCCGCAGCCTACATCCAGCACGCGCATACCGCTGCTGATGCCAGCGTCTATCAGCAGTCGAGTGGTGAAGTCGTGTGAGGCGTTCGTCATGGGCAAGCTCCGCGAAAAGTGCCCAGAGTCTGAAGCACGCCCGGCGGTTAGTCCATTGACCGGACATCAATGCAAGCCTGCCGCCTTGCACGCCTCGACGAAGGTCATTTTCTTTTTATCCATGGCTTTCTTGACGATGGCATTGGCCTTGACCAGCGCGGGGCTGGGTTGGGCCCATTGTTCCGGGGGAAGGGGTTGGGACCAGGAGACGACGGCTTCCGGCATGGGTGGGCGGCCTTTGCGATGGCCCCATTCGGCGAGCAGGTAGGGTAGTTTCCAGAAGGTCAGGACCCGGCGGGCGTACCACAGCCAGAGAGGCCAGTAGGATCGCTTTGAGTAGCCATAACGCTCGCGCTCCTCGGGAGACAAGTCAGCCCCATCATCATCCAGCGAACCCAGGAAGCGCGCGGTCTCCAGTTCGATACCAAACGTGTGTAACCCCTCGTAGGGTTTGAGCCGGTCTCCGGTAGGGATTAATCCCAAGAGGGTCGCCCACTCGTCGGGAGTATCTACTGATTGCCCCTCTTCCATATAGTTACGAATGAACGCCCAGAGGCCCAAAGCATGTTCATCGCTGGGTTGTGAGAGTGTGATGAATTGCACAGTGTCCGTGGCTTCGTCTTCTAATCCCATGCCGAGGGTGTATTCGCGGGCCATACCGTGATTGCCGAAGCCTTGGCAGTTTGAGACCCAGGCGACGATGCTTTCCCAGGGGACGATGAGAACGCGATGGGTTTTGGCGTCGATATAGCAGATTTCACGGCGCTGGCGGTTAAAGCGGACAGGGTAGGTTTTCGCCGATTTCCAGACGCCGTCCAGTACGCCATAGACGTAACCTCCCAACGGGATCATC
>Ga0157371_10000871_pt1 | contig 34241 bp, 31 predicted proteins | sample C45metaG_FD_113462 | JGI IMG/M metagenome (GOLD analysis project Ga0157371, IMG submission 113462) | Corn rhizosphere microbial communities from Kellogg Biological Station, Michigan, USA - C4-5 metaG | ecosystem: Host-associated > Plants > Roots > Rhizosphere > Soil | place: USA: Michigan... | reverse complement strand
GTTTTTTGAATTCTTTCAGCGATAAACCATGCAAACCTTTTGCTTTTATTTCATTCAGATTTGTATAACCTTCTTGATTGATCCTCGCATTGATCGGAAAATAGGGTGGAGGATCAACAAGGTCTTTCGTTACTGCTTTGATAAATTCTTCTCTAGTCTGCGGCAGCATTGCATAATTTGATTGCTTCTCAGTTCCTAAGGTACTTTGTGTTTGCGGTCCAAGATTTTTACCGCAACTGCTTCCCGGACCATGTGCGGGATAAACGATAAGGTCATCCGGCAAAGGCTTCAATCTATTTTGAATCGAATCGTACATGATAGAAGCCAGTTCTTCTTTGGAAAGATTACCGCTACTCAAATCAGGACGACCAACATCGCCTACAAATAAAGTATCACCGGTGAAAAGACAATAAGGTTTTCCACTTTCATCTTTCAAAAGGTAGCAGGTTGATTCTAAAGTGTGGCCGGGTGTATGAATCACCTGTAAAATAAGACCGCCGATTTTAAATTCTTCTCCATCATGGGCAAGTTGAAATTCAAAATTAGCTTTTGTATTTGGTCCATAGATAATTGTCGCGCCTGTTTGTTTTGCCAGATCCAAATGGCCGCTTACAAAATCTGCATGAAAATGAGTTTCAAAAATATACCTGATGGAAGCGTTGTGTTCTTTCTCTATTTGTAAATAAGATTCAGTATCTCTCATCGGATCAACCACTGCCGCTTCACCGTTACTTTCAATAAAATAAGAGGCTTCACTCAGGCAGCCGGTATAGATTTGTTGTATGTACATAGGAACAGTTTTAGAAATAAAATAGCCATATTTATTCAAAGTTCATAAATATGGCTGAGAATTTTATAGAAAGTCAAGTGTAAATCTGGAAGTTATTGGAAATTATCCAACAAGTTCTTTCACAAACTTATTAATGTCTGCTATGCGCTCTTCATTAATAGTATAAAAAATGAATTTTCCTTCACGCACGGTGTTTACAATGTCCGCCTTACGTAAAATAGCAAGATGCTGAGAAGCAACAGATTGCTCAAGACGCAATTTTACATAAAGTTCAGTAACAGTAATTCTTTTATGTTCGTCGATTGTTTTAAGAATTACTTGCCTGAGTTTATGATTTAGGGCTCTTAAAACAAGAGCTGCTTTTTTAATTTTTAAGTAATCCATGTTCTTCAGAGCATCACTTTGGTTAGTGTGCTCGAGTCTGTTTGTCTCGTGACTTTGAGCTGTGAGTGTCATTCTAATTAGATTTTAAATGATAATTAATGTTTTTCAAAAGAATTCAAATTTCAAGGCAAAGGTACGTATTGTAAATAGATATAGTTTGTAACAAAATATTAAAATAATTATTGCTTTTATCCAATTTTTGCTGTGGTATGAAATTCTTTAACATATAAAGCTTGTGAACTTATTAGGTTGTCGAAATCATTTTTTTTGAATTTGTTCCAGCTGAATTTTGCAAGTGATTCTGACGAAACATCAGATAAAATATAATTTAAATTTGGGGAATGATTATCAACTAGTTTCTTAAATTTTTCGGCGCCGCTTCCAAAGTAATAAAAAGGTCTATTTGTTATCAATTCATCAAAGCTGTTCTCATTCAAAATCAATGCAATAGGTGCGTTTACTTCATATAATTTTTTATCATAAACAGCAGTAAAAACTTCCATTCTCCGCGCGTCGATCATCGGGCAAAAGAAAGATGGGTTATCCACTCCGTCTAAATTTTCAATTGCAGAAAAAGCCATTAGCTCCAGTGAATTAAATATCATCAGAGGCACTTTCAAAGCAAAACAAAGGCCTTTAGCAGTCGCCAATCCAACTCTTATTCCTGTGTAAGAACCGGGCCCACCTGTGGCTCCAATAGCGTTTAGCTCTCTAATTGCAATGTCATTGTCCTGTAAAATTTTTTTTATTGCTATATGTAAAAAAGAAGCGTGATCCTTTTGCTCTTCATTGATAGCTGTACTTAAAACACACTCTTCATTACTGATGTTTATGATTGCTTTTTCTCCTGTGGTATGGATGTTTAAAATGTAATTCATTGTTCAAACTCTTTCCGAAATTTCTAAATATAAATTTTTTAAAGCCGGGGCCGGTACATAACGTTCTTCTTTTTCAGCTAATCTTTCCAGTAAACTATAAATATTCTCTATGCCGATTTTTTCTGCCCATTCAAAAGGACCGTTTGGATAATTGGTTCCGAGTTTCATTGCCTCGTCAATTTCTTCAATGGTGCTTATCTTTTCTCCAAGGGCAAAAAAGGCTTCATTCACAATCATACTGATCACTCTTGCAGATACAAAACCAGGTTCATCCTTTACAAAAACTACTTTTCTATTTAGCAAATTGAAAATTCTTACATGATTTTCAGTTTCGCTTGAAACCAGTTCCCAGAGCGGCCTTTCTAAAAAACCGGGCCAACCGTTTATCCTGCTTATTTTATTAGAAAAAGCAGATCCGGATAAGGTCTCAATTACCTCGTTTATATAGACCGGTTTTCGATCAAACCTAGCAAAATCGATATCGGCTGAATTTGTAAGAATGAAGAATGCATCATAACTTTTTGTCTCACTTAATTCTGTAATTGCTGAAGCAAAAGTGAGAGAAGCCTCTTGATTAACAGGTATCGATAATATCTCCGTCTTCTGCTGCTCATCTGCAAGTACAAAAATATTCATACTGTATTTTTTGCAAAAATAGGTTTGTTAGTTGATGGAAAGTTTTGCAACTTTAAACTCTTTTCAAAAAAATAACATGAGTAAAACGATCGTTCAAACGTCAAAGGCACCCGAGCCAATCGGCCCTTACAGCCAGGCAGTAAAGGCAGGAGGCTTTCTATTTTTATCAGGCCAGGTGGCTCTCATACCAGGGTCTTCAGAATTAAAGACTGTGAATATTACAGAAGAAACAAGGCAGGTAATGGAGAATTTAAAAGCTTTGTTGGTGGAAGCCGGGACCGATTTTAGTTCTGTCATTAAAACAACCATTTTTTTAAAAGAAATGAGCTCATTTGCAGAAGTAAATGCAGAATATGGAAAATATTTTGAGAAAGATTTTCCAGCACGGGAAACTGTTGCAGTGAAAACATTGCCCAAAGATGCAAACGTTGAAATAAGCATGATTGCAATAGCTGGTTAACAGTAAACAAATGAATACTAAAGATATTTATTTTGACACTGTGGCTAATCGAAAAATTCTGAAGAATTAAAAAAATAAATTTGAACAGGCAGGTAATTATAACATCTAAAGCCCATAAATTCTTAACTGAACGGCTTCAGCAAAAAGGATATGCAGTGCTGATTTCAGAAAAGATTACCTATGAAGAATTGGGTTCCATAATCAGCCAGGCAGAAGGGCTGGTGGTTACCACAAGAATGCCGATAGATAAGCCATTATTAGACAAAGCCGGTCGTTTGAAATGGATTGGGAGATTAGGAAGCGGAATGGAACTGATAGATGTCGAATATGCGGAATCTAAAGGAATAAAATGTGTGAGTAGTCCCGAAGGAAACAGGAATGCAGTGGCAGAGCATGCGTTGGGATTATTGTTGAATCTCACGAATAAAATATCGTCAAGCTTTGAGGAAATCAAGGACAGGAAATGGATAAGAGATGCCAACCGGGGCATGGAACTGGAAGGCAAAACCATCGGCATTATCGGTTATGGAAATACAGGATCTGCCTTTGCAAAATTACTTGGCTTCTTTGATGTAACCGTCCTTGCTTACGATAAATACAAGTTCGGGTTCAGCAAGGGTCATGTTAAAGAAGCCAATTTTGAGCAGGTGTGCCGTTATTCGGATGTAATCAGTATTCATGTGCCTCTGACTGCTGAAACACAATATATGGCGAACGATTCCTTTTTTAATTCCCTCGAAAGATCGCCCTTTTTTCTTTCTACTTGTCGCGGAAAAGTGACTGATACAGCAGCTCTGATCGCTGCACTCAAAACTAAAAAAATCGCAGGCGCAGGATTGGATGTGCTGGAAAATGAAAAATTCGATACCTATTCGAAAGAAGAAAATCAACGGTTAAATTGGTTATTAGCACAGCCAAATGTAATTTTGACCCCTCATACAGCCGGATATTCCCATGAAGCATTTTATAAAATGTCTAAAGTGCTTTTGGAAAAATTAGGCTTGAAATAAAATTTATTCTTTCTTATATTTGTAAACATACAACGTCTTAGTAAATACTGGGACGTTGTATTTTTTTTCAACATTACATAAAGTTTTGATAATTAAATCAGATGTTATGAGCCAGGTAAATTATGTAACTAAAGATACGTTTGACCAGATGCAGGCAGAACTGCAGCATATGAAGGCTGTCGACAGACCAGCCGCTTCAAGGGCAATTGGTGAGGCACGCGAAAAGGGCGATCTTAAAGAAAATGCAGAATATGATGCTGCCAAAGAAGCGCAAGGTTTGTTAGAGGCTAAAATAAAACAATTGGAAGCGGTGATTGCTACTGCCAAAATTGTGGATGAAAGTACAATTGATACGAGTAGGGTTTCTATTCTTACCAAAGTGACTCTCACAAATGTCGACACTAAAAAACAAGTGTGCTACCAGATCGTTTCTGAAAAAGAAGCTAACCTTAAAGAAAAAAAGATTTCTGCCAATTCACCAATAGGAGCAGGGTTGCTTGGAAAATCTGTAGGTGACGTAGCTGAAATAAAAGTGCCTGCAGGCATTATCAAATTCAGAGTGGATGAAATAACGGCATAGTATAAACCCTATATGCATAACGACGAGTATGAATGAGAATAATGAGCGACTTAGATTTACAAAAAGAGATCATGACAATTTTCAGTAAAATAATAAATGGTGAAATTCCTTCTTATAAAATTGCAGAAAACGAAAAATTCTTTGCTTTCCTTGATATTAATCCTTTGGTGGAAGGACACACATTGGTTGTTCCCAAGCTGGAAGTTGATAAACTCTTGGACATGCCCCAGAACTATCTTTCCGAGATTTTGCTATTTTCAAAACCGATTGCTGAGGCGATAGAAAAAGTAATTCGGTGCAAGCGTTGTGGCCTAAGCGTTATTGGCCTTGAAGTTCCTCATGCACATTTGCATTTGATTCCCATCAACAATATGGATGATATTAATTTTACCAGGAAGAAACTTTCTCCATCAAAAGAAGAATTGAAGAAGACACAGCAGAAAATTTTGAGTGCCCTGAAATAAGTCTCTATTAAACGAACAAATAACGCCGATTCTCGTTTTTATTTTATTCTTTGTGGATTTTGTGCGAGGAAATCTTTCCAGCCATTCATTTTTTTGCTTGAATTATCTTTTATTGAATTTCCCTGGAAGTGATGGCAAACAGCAACCGCCAGTGCGTCTGTTGCATCAAAATATTTTGGATCCTCTTCAAATGCAATAAGCCGTTGTAGCATTTTCAACACCTGTTGTTTATCGGCATTTCCGTTTCCTGTAATTGATTGTTTTACTTTCCGTGGAGAATACTCGGTAACCGGAATTCCTGCTTGCATTGCAGCAGCGATTGCGACTCCTTGTGCACGGCCAAGTTTGAGCATACTTTGGACATTTTTTCCAAAAAAAGGCGCTTCAATAGCAAATTCATGTGGGCAAAAATCGTTAAGCAGCTCAGCAACTTTTTGATGTATAATTCTCAATCTTTCATACGCATCCTTTTTAGGAGAAAGTTTCAGCACATCCATGATAATCAACGTCATTCCTAACGAAGAAATTTCAATGATGCCAAAACCCATAAACAACGTTCCGGGATCAATACCTATAATGATTTTTGAATTTGTATTCAATTGAAGTTTATTTTTACCACTATTTGAGTAAAACATTGTAAAATAAGGCAAAAATTCTGTATTAAACTTTCATGATTCGAAATAAAAAGATCAAAATAATCATCAAATACTTTGTAGGCCCGCTTCTTGGTGCATGGTTATTTTATTCATTGTATCAACAAATAAAACATCAGCCACATCTTCACGAATCATTATCACTTATTAAAGAAGCTCCTTTTGGAGATGACAGCTGGAAATTCTGGTTGGTCATTTTTCTAGCTCTTGTAAACTGGGGAATTGAGGCGCGCAAATGGCAGGTGTTATTGAAACCTTTACAAAAAATCCATTTCTTAAGAGCATATCGATCAGTACTGAGTGGCTTAGCACTCTCATTAAATACACCCAACCGAATGGGTGAATATGGTGGAAGAATTTTGTATGTGGAAGATGGAAACCGGCTTAAAGCGATCTCATTATCAATAGTGGGCAGCATAAGCCAATTAATTATCACATTGGTTTTTGGGTGCGGAGGTTTGATCTATCTTTTATTTTTCCAGGAATTAAATACCGGTGCGCTGATGGGATTATCCATCTACTGGATCAAAGTTTTGCTGTTTATTTCTTCCGTTGTAACGTTCATTCTGATTGTATTTTTCTTCAGGCTTTCATGGTTGATTCGTTTATTGGAAAAGATCCCGCGCTCCACAAAATTTATAGAGTATTTTAACGTATTAGAGGAGTTTACTGCTAAATTATTGTTAAGGCTACTTTCACTTTCATTCTTTCGTTACGTTGTTTTCGTCCTACAATATATATTGCTGTTACAGCTCCTGGACGTGGAAATTTTTTGGTTCGATTGTTTCTGGATAATAAGTATTCTTTTTCTTGTGCTGGCAATCGTTCCATCCTTTGCAATCGCAGATCTTGGAATTAGGGGGAAGTTTAGTACCGGTTTATTAGGCATGTATAGTATGAATACGATTGGTATATTAGGCACTACCTTTGGTATTTGGTTCATTAACTTATTTATACCAGCACTTGCAGGAAGCATAATGATCTTAGGCATAAAATTTTTTAAAGAAAAATAATCACGGTTTGAAAGGCATTATCTCACTTTTACTTTTACTTTTCAGTTCAACATGGCAGGATGCACCGTTCTGCGGAATTCACAATACGGCGTTTAAAGATGGTGAAGTAGTTACGATGAGGGTTTATTACACAACGTTAGGATTATATGTTGGCGCGGGAGAAGCAAAATTTACTACAACAATTGAAAAGTATAATGGTGTTCCTGTCTACCATTGTGTGGGGGTAGGCAACACGTATTCGTTCTTCGATAATTTTTACAAAGTTCGCGACCGTTATGAAACTTACATTGACACAGCGACCATGCTTCCTGTGAAGTTTATCAGGAATGTAGATGAAGGAGGAACAAAGATTTATAACAATGTAACATTTAATCATAATGCGGGAACCGCGGTTAGCACTCATGGCCTTTTTAAAGTTACATCATGTATACAGGATGTGATAAGTTCTGTTTATTATGCAAGAAATATTGATTTCAATAAATACAAGCCCGGTGATAAAATTCCGTTTGACATGTTTCTTGATGATGAAATTTATCATCTGTATTTGCGCTATGAAGGAAAGGAAAATGTAAAAACGAAATACGGAAAATTCAGGGCTATAAAATTTAAACCACTTCTTATTAAGGGATCTATTTTTGAAGGAGGAGAACAAATGAATGTGTGGGTAAGTGACGATGCCAATCATTTATTGTTGCGTGCAGAAAGCCCGATATCAGTAGGTTCTATCAAAGTTGATATGATGGCTTATAAAAATTTGCGTTATCCGCTTACTTCCTTAATTAAAAGATAAATTCTTAGTTCTTTAAATTATCCTGCTTTTTATTCTCCATATTTTTTAAAGCGAAAAGTATCAAAAGTGATATGCCACAAGAAGATAAGTAATGGATAAAATGAGATTTTCAGTATGCGATAAAACTTGTTTATTTAATTGCTCTTTTATAAAGAAATAAATGATTGTAACCACACTGAGTAAAAGAACAATAAAAGCAATCTTTTTCAATTTGTAACTTTTTATAAAATACTTTCCAGCTTAAATGTTTCTTTACTGCGTATGCCCTTATCCGTTAGTTCAAGGGAGCAACACTCAATTTCCGGATCGTGTTCAAAAAATAAAACGAAATTATTTTGTAAAGCCCCCTGAAGGAAAGCCTTTTTTTCAACCAAAGTTTCAAGCGGCCGTGTGTCGTATGCCATCACATAAGGAACAGGAATATGCGCGACTGACGGTAAAAGATCGGCCATATAAACAATTGTTTTGTCTTTGTATTTTATTTCGGGCAACATCATTGATTCGGTATGTCCATTTACAAATCTCAGTTTTATATTTCTGGTGAATTGAACGCCATCTTTTGGTTCAATAAATTTCAATTTGCCGCTTTCCTTTATGGGCAAAATATTTTCCTTTAAGAAACTGGCTTTCTCCCTGTCATTCGGCTCTGTGGCCCATTTCCAATGCTTTTCATTGCTCCAGTAAGTAGCATTTTTAAAGGCAGGAACCAATTTGTCACCTTCCTTTTCTATGGATCCGCCACAATGGTCAAAGTGAAGATGCGTTAAAAAAACATCCGTAATATCGTCTGGTGTAAATCCATATTTCGCTAAAGATTTATCCAAGCTATCGTCTCCATTCAAATAATAATAACCAAAGAATTTTTCGCTTTGTTTGTTTCCCATTCCGTTGTCGATAAGAATTAAACGGCCTTCATCCTCAATAAGCAGGCAGCGCATTGCCCAGTTGCACATATTATTTTCATCCGGCGGATTTAGTTTTTGCCACATACTTTTTGGAACTACGCCAAACATTGCACCACCATCCAATTTAAAATGTCCTGCGTTTATTGGGTACAATTTCATTTACATCTGTTTTTAAGAAGCAATAAAATTACAAAATAATAAAGCGAAGTTATTGAGGGATCAAACAGCCATTACTTTTTTAAGATGCTGTTCTTTTTTTAAAGTGAGAAACAGGATAATAAATCCAATAATAAAAAAGCACATTACTACAAGAACGGAGTTTTTCATACTTCCGGTTAATTCTTCAATAATTCCGAAACTAAACATGCCGATCACAATTCCGATCTTTTCAGTAACATCATAAAAACTGAAGAAAGAAGTTGTATCTTTTGTAACAGGCATTAGTTTCGAATAAGTTGAGCGACTCAAAGATTGGATGCCACCCATTACCAAACCAACCACAGCAGCTAAAATGTAGAAATAAATTTCTGCGTTTTTTCCTTGTTCACTGAGCACAGAAATTTGATAGGCGCCTATACAAACCAAAATCCAGATGATTACTACGGATAACAATGTTTGAAAATTGCCTAACTTTTCAGAGAGTTTTGCCATCAGGTTTGCACCAAAAATGGCAACTATTTGAATGATCAAAATCGTAATGATCAATTTTTCTGTTGGCAATTTTAATTCTTTGCTTCCAAAAAGTGCGGCTACCAACATGATCGTTTGTACGCCCATGTTGTAAAAGAAAAAGGAGATTAGAAATCTTTTTAAAACTGGCAGATGTTTTAATTGACCGAAAACTTTTTTCAATTCAATAAACCCGTTTACAAACAAACTTTTTTCCGGCCGGTTGGCCGCCGGTGTGCCTTTTGGCATTCTTGTAAGTGTAAATTGTGCGAAACCAAACCACCAAATTCCCACTAATAAAAAAGAAAACCGCGCGGGAAGTGTAACGTCATTTTGCATACCAAACCATCCAGGTTTAAAAACAAATATGAAACAAACCAATTGTAAAATAACACTGCCGATGTAGCCCATTGAAAATCCTTTAGCGCTAACCCTGTCTCTATCTTCCGGTGCGGCTATTTCAGGCAAATAGGAATTGTAAAAAACGATACTGCTCCAAAAACCTATGCAGCCAAGGATAGAAAATAAAATGGCGATCCAAAGGGTATCGGTTCCTTTGAAAAAGAAAAGAAGAGCGCATGATAAACTTCCTAGGAAGCAAAAAAAACGAAGAAAGCTTTTTTTATTTCCTTTATAATCTGCAATGGAAGATAATATCGGCGACATGATAGCGACAATTAAAAAACCAACTCCTAATGCATAATTATACAAGGCTGAGTTAACAAAGTTTCTTCCCAGAAATGTTACTTCACTGTTAGCATTGTTTTTTGTTACCGTTTCATAATATGCAGGAAAAATAGTTGAAGTAATTACAAGGCTGTATACAGAATTGGCCCAATCGTACATGGCCCAGCCGTTTATCACTTTCTTGGAAGCAGTTTGCATTTAATATGAATAGAATATCAAAATAATCAAAAATATTTTACAGCTATCGTTTCTTTTTATAAAATAAGAATTTTAATTATTTATGGGTTTACTTCCTTTAGAATAGCACGTTTACTTTTGAATATAACCTGTATAAATAAGGATCAATAAAATAATGCCGACAATCGTTCTGTAAATTCCCCAAAGTCTGAAGCCGTGCTTTTTTAAAAATTCAATGAAAAATTTGATGGCTAACAATGCCACCACAAACGCGACCACATTTCCAATTAAAAGCAGTTTTATTTCAGGAGCAGTAAAGCCTCCGGTTGTTTGATAATGTTTTAATAATTTATATCCTGTGGCCGCGATCATGGTGGGAACCGCAAGGAAAAAAGAAAATTCTGCAGCGGCGCTTCGGGTAAGTTTTTGCTGCATGCCACCGATAATAGAAGCAGCGCTTCGGCTCATTCCGGGTATCATCGCGAGGCATTGCCAGACACCAATTGCAAATGAATTTCCATAAGAAACCTGTTTCTCCGAATCAATGCGCGGATGGTGAAAAAGCTTATCAATGAATATCAATACTATACCACCTATAAGTATCGCCAACGCCACCACGGTAGTGCTTTGCATCATCTCATCAATTTTTTTTGAAAACAACAATCCTAAGATGATAGCTGGAATGACGCCAATAATTAATTTAAAATAGAAATACAGATTTTTAAAATCAAAAAATTTTTTCCAATACAAAACCACCACAGCAAGAATAGCACCCAATTGAATTGCTACCGTAAACATTTCTGTAAATTCATTTTCGGGTATCCCTAATAATTTTTCGGCAATGATCATATGACCAGTTGAAGAGATCGGAATAAATTCAGTAATTCCTTCCACAATGCCTATTATTATTGATTGTACTATATCCATTTCGTTCTATTGCGGGTAACAATTGGTATAAAAAAAGCGATGAAAAATTCACCGCTCAATTTCGTGAAACTATTTCGGTTTTTTTATGATTGCAAAAATTTCAATCACCAAACCACCGACGATTAAGATCGGTGCAAGCGTAATCCTTCGAAAACTATAGATCTGGTTGTCATTAAAAACATTTGGATCAGGACTTTTTCCTCCTGCCATTAAAAAAAATCCTATTGCCATTACCAGCAGGCCAATCAGCATCCATTTGTAATTTTCTTTTGTAAACAAATGGCTTTCTTCCTGCACATTTTGTGAAACTTCTTTCCTGGAATTAGCGGGAGCAACTTTTTTAGTGGCACTCATATTCTGATATTTATTTGCAATGTTAAGTAATTAAAAAATACATTTTTCAAAATCAATATAATTCATCCAGTTTCATCCTCAGATATTTTAAGGCTGATCTGTGCGTACTCAATAGGGTGATGAATATTCCAAGAATGATAATGCCTAAAAAGATCAGCAGCATGTTTCTTGTGTCGTGTAACATTTTTAGATAGGGAATAAATTTTTCTGAAAGCGTAATGAATCCAAACATCAGGCCTATTGCGATTGCGGAAGCGATAATTCCATTGACGATAGCTCTTCCATCCAGAGGCCGCGTGATAAACCATCTTGTAGCGCCCACCATTTGCATCGTTTTTATCAGGAACCGGTTGCTGTACATCGCAAGCCTGATGGTGTTATCAATTGAAACGATCACCAGGAGTGATAATATAATCGCTACGATAAGAATAACAATTGTTGTGGTTTTTACAAACTGGCTAACACTGGCAACAGTAGCCTTCGGCGTTTGAAATTCTGAAACCGTATGCGGAAAATGGGTAATCAAAGAATCTTCCAGGTTCGCAAGACTGTCCTTGTCAACATAGCTTGCTTTTACGTAAAAATCAATGCTCTCGGGAAGTGGATTGCTGATAGCAAGCTTTTTCCAAAGCGTATCATTTTCCTGGTTGTATTTTTCAATCGCTTTCTCACGTGTGATATATTCCACGTTTACGGCATAAGGAAGCGCCTGGATATAATTCTTTAATGAATCAATCTGGTCATCAGTCGCAGTCCTGTAAATGTAGGCATGCAACTGGATATTCTCTTTAAAGTAATCACCAGTTTTTTTGATGTTTAAAAAAATCCACGCAACTATTCCAAAAAGAAACAACACTAAAGAAACACCAATGATCGCATATACATAAGAAGGTTTTCCCCGCTTGGCAGAAGCTTTACCGAATTGAGCCATAATGATTAGATGAATTTATTTTTACCTCTTTTTTCCAGTCGGGCAAAAATAAATGATTTTAAACAGGTTTAGTATTTTTGCGCCTTCGCAATTGATAGCTAATGTAATTTACATGAGCGATCGAAAAGAATGAAAATAAATCAATAACATTTCTTTCACAAAAATTTGCAGAAGAGTTTACCGGATGGTTTTTTCAAAAGGATTTTAAGGATGATTTTTGTGAATAAATCTTCAGAAAGTATTTGTGTGGATATTTAATAAAAAAGAATGGAATATAATTTTAGGGAAACAGAAAACAAGTGGCAAAGGGCCTGGAAGGAAAGTGGTATTTACCATGTGAGCAATTCATCTGATAAACCAAAATATTATGTACTGGACATGTTTCCTTATCCCAGCGGTGCAGGATTACATGTGGGGCATCCATTAGGATATATCGCAAGTGATATTTATGCGCGCTATAAAAGATTGAAAGGTTTTAATGTCCTTCACCCAATGGGATTTGACAGTTTTGGTTTGCCTGCTGAACAATATGCTATTGAAACCGGGCAACATCCGGTAATAACTACCGAAAAAAATATCGCGACTTTTAAAGATCAACTGGACAAGATCGGTTTTTGTTTTGACTGGGCCCGGGAAATAAAAACCAGCGATCCTGAATATTATCGGTGGACTCAGTGGATCTTTTTACAAATTTTCAATAGCTGGTTCAACCGGAAAACAAATAAAGCAGAATCAATTCACACGCTGATAAATATTTTTGAAACAAAAGGAACCGGTGAATTTGAAAGCGCTCATTCTTTTACTGCTGAAGAGTGGAAAAATTTTGATGAAAAAAGAAAGCAGGAAATTTTAATGGATTTCAGGCTCGCTTTTACCTCTTATGGTGAAGTAAATTGGTGTGAAGCCTTAGGAACCGTTTTGGCAAATGATGAAGTAGTGAACGGCGTTAGTCAACGCGGCGGTTTCCCGGTTGAAAAAAAGAAAATGCGGCAATGGTATTTACGAATAACCGATTATGCCGACAGGCTGTTGGAAGGCCTGGATGCAGTTGATTTCAGTGATGCAATGAAAGAGATGCAAAGAAACTGGATCGGGAGAAGCGAAGGAGCAGAGATGGAATTTAAAGTGCAACATTCGGGTTCAAAAATTAAGGTTTATACCACTCGTCCGGATACCATTTTCGGAGTAGATTTTTTGGTGCTCGCTCCGGAACATGAACTGGTTAATCAAATTACAACTGAAGCACAACGGTTCTCAGTAGAAGAATATTTGGGTTATGTAAAAAGCAGGAGCGACAGGGAAAGAATGGCTGAAGTAAAACAAATCACAGGATGCTTTACCGGCGCATATGCGGTCAATCCTTTTGATGGGAAGCAAATTCCAATCTGGATCGCTGAATATGTTTTGTCAGGTTATGGAACAGGAGCGATAATGGCTGTCCCATGTGGCGATCAGCGTGACTTTGATTTTGCAACTCATTTTAATATTCCCATTACAAACATTATTGGAGAGTATTTTAACGGAAAGGAAGCTAATCCTACCAAGGAAGCGGTTTTGGAAAATTCCGGTTTTATGGATGGTATGTTAATGAAAGATGCAATAAGTGTGGCAATTAACAAGATCGAAGAATTAAAGATCGGCAAGAGGAAGGTAAATTATCGGATGCGCGATGCGGGTTTCAGTCGTCAGCGTTATTGGGGCGAACCTTTTCCAATTATCTGGAGTGAAGGTGTTGCCGTTCCATTAGAAGAAAAAGAATTGCCTTTGGAACTTCCCTTTGTTGAAAAATATGGCCCCGGAAAAAATGGTGAAGGTCCTTTGTCCAATTTGATTGATTGGGTGAATACATCAGGAGGTAAGCGTGAAACTTCTACAATGCCGGGCTATGCAGGCAGCAGCTGGTATTTTTTGCGTTATATGGATCCCCACAACAACCAAACATTTGCTGATAAAAAAGCAACAGACTACTGGAACCAGGTGAATGTATACGTTGGCGGAACCGAACATGCGGTCGGCCATTTGTTGTACAGTCGTTTGTGGACAAAAATTTTATTTGATCTTGGTTACATCAGTTTTGATGAGCCGTATAAGAAATTGGTGAATCAGGGAATGATTGGCGCTTTTTCTTATTATGCAGACGCAATTGTGTATCGTTGGAAAAATCCTGATGCCCCAACAGATAAAACTTCTGATTTCATAGTTACCCAAATAACACATCCAGTAATTGTTTCAAAAGATGCTGAAATAAATGCGTTGCAAGAATCATTTCAAGGAAAGGATGGGAAAATCTATAACAAAACTGAAGAGAGGAGCAGGGTTCAGATTAAGAATGTAGGTGATTATGTTGATTCCACTGCGAGATTATTTAAAAGCCAATTTGAAAAATTATTGCAAAATGATTCTGTTGTTAGTAGAGAACATAACGATATTTTAGCATATCAATGGAATGAAACACAAGATGGGCAAAAATACTTACAGCTTCAGCCGGAGATCGAAAAAATGTCCAAGTCAAGATACAATACAGTAAATCCAAATGAATTGGTCGACAAATATGGGGCAGATACTTTCCGTATGTACGAAATGTTTCTCGGGCCGGTAGAACAAAGCAAACCATGGGATACGAAAGGTATTGAAGGTGTTCACCGATTTTTGAAAAAGTTGTGGCGTTTGTTTTTTGATGAGCAAAAAGGGAAAGTTTGGAACGAAGAAAAAGCCAATAATGCAGAGTTAAAAGCACTTCATAAAACAATAAAAAAAATTGAAGAAGACACAGAACGCTTTTCTTTTAACACAGCAGTGAGCGCGTTTATGGTTTGTGTAAATGAACTTACTGATCTCAGATGTCACAAAAAAGAAATTCTCGAACCGCTGTTGATCTTACTTACTCCTTATGCACCGCATATCGCAGAAGAATTATATAGTTCTTTTGGAAACGCAGATTCGATTTTAAATGCTGAATATCCAAAGTTGGAAAATACATTTTTGGTTGAATCCGAAAAAGAATATCCAATTTCTGTCAATGGAAAATTAAGAACCACTATTACTATTTCTTTAGATGCATCGCAACAGGAAGTAGAGAAAATTGTTTTGGATAATGAAATAGTTCAAAAATGGATCGATGGAAAGCAGGTGAAGAAGATAATTTTTATAAGAAATAAAATGGTGAATGTGGTCGTGTAAGTTTTTTTAATCTTCGGTAAGCAAAGAAATATATGTTATTTTTATTTCCTGAAAATTTACCATAAATGCTTATGATAACCCATCAACAAAAATCCCGGTTGTTTGAATTTTGCCAAAAGCATTTCGTACATCATTATGATGTGCAGCTAGAACTGGAGGATCATTTAGCAAACGCAATTGATGAACAGATGAAAAATGATCCCTCACTTTCTTTTGAAAAGGCTTTGGAAAATGTATATGAAAGCTTCGGGGCTGCAGGTTTTGCTCCATTGGTTTCTGAAAAACGTAAATCAGTTGAAAGGCAAGGCAGGCAATTGTTTTGGAAACTTTTCAAAGAACATTTTAGATGGCCCAAAATCCTTTTGTTTTTGATAATTATTTCTCTTGGTTTTACTATGTTTTCTATCGATTCGGATCTTTACAGGATATTTTATATTTCTGTTTCGGTTGCATGTTTACTAGCTGAATTGTATGGGATTGTAAAAACCAGGAAAGAAATTTCTTCCACCGGCAAAAAATTTTTGATTGCAGAATTCTCGCAGAATGTACCACTCATTTTGCTATTCTTTTATTGTTTCATTTTCCCGGATGCGTTTGAAACAGACTTTCCTCCCACTTCCCACGCATATTTTTCGATTCTTTTTCTTAATATTTTAATCGGAATAGTTGTGCTGATAACAATTGTGAATTGGCAAGTGCTCTCTTCATTAACATCTGACTTACGAAATGATTACCCTGAGGTTTTTGCAGCGATCAACTGATTTCGATTGAATAACTGCGAAATAAAAATCTTCAATAAATATTTTTTTAGTGGCTAACCGAATTGTTCGCAATAACTCCCAAATATTTCTTATGGCCAAAAATCCGGTTTTATATTTGAGCCATTTACAGTGCAATCCATACAATCTCTGCCAGCTGTGGCATAAAATGACTTTATTGCACCGAGACCGACAGTTTCATGAATGATAGTCGGAAACAAGTCGGCATTTTTTTTCAAGTCTTCAGGATTATTTTCAACCGATAATTCTACACACGGCGAAACATAATTCCAACCCGGTACCTGATCATTGCTTATAAATAATCTATTACTTTGCTTCTCCTCAGTTACTTCTACAAAGCCCAACACAGCTTCAGAAGGATTGGTAATGCAATGAATATTTCCGATTAATTGGGACGGTAACGGACCGGTTATAGAACCAATATCTTCTGAATTTGATTTTAATATTTTCAGGTAGTTATACTCTTCTTTACTTACAGAATATTGAAAGACTTTAATACTGTAGAGTACACTTAACTTCCTCGATTGCGGCTCTATTAACATGATAGGATAATAGATCTGATCACGGTTCAATTTTTCAGATGATCCGATATTGATATTGCTGGAAACTACATCTGGCCAACATGTATAAAGCGTTAAATCGGCAGTGTGGTCGAAATTTCTATAGCCAACACTGGTAGGAATAGGGTCTCCGGGAAGGAAAAAATATTGAAGCTGTGAATAAAAGGCTGAATGAATCTCCCACGTTTCTTCATACTTCCAGTAATAATACCCAGGTTGAATACGGTCATCATGCGTATTGATATAAATTTTCACACCGCCATTATTTCGCTTCCAGTTCAGGCTGTCAATATCCGGTGTGGTTCGATAGCTTGAAAAATCTGACACATATTCTTTTCCAAATTGTGTTTTTATTCTGAGCCGGTATTTTTCATTGCTGTTCAGTTGTAAAGATGAAGAAGTATAAACTCCATCTCCTGTTTCATAAAGCGGGTAGGTTTCATTGTTTTGTCCTTCAATATTTACCATTGCATTATGTTCGCGAACATCTTTTACCGAATCATTATAGATTTTAATAGTCCGGCTAAGGGTAATTGTGGTTGGATTGTCGGAACTATTGATAAAACCTTCCACAACAAGATAACCGGTTTTAGGCGAATCTACCGAAGGATGGTATTCAATTTTGCAGCTTGTTGCAAAAAATGAAATTATAAGTAAGAAGATTATAACCGTTTTTAGGCTCATATACCTGAAGGATGGTAAAATAAATTTAAGCGCAGAAACATTAGCTTTATGAAGTTACTGTCTTTTACCTTAGCATTAGTTATTTATTCCACGCAAAATAAAAATCAGTTTTAATTATTGCTTTAATGTATTTAAAGTGCTGATCTGCTTAAGGCCAGAATGAAGGCTTTACGTTTGAACCTCTGAAAGTACAGTCCATGCAGTTGTTATCAGGTGTAGCGAAAAAAGAACCAATTCCGACAGGAGTTACCTGAAAAGGAACTGTCGGAAATAAACCACCGGCCTTTGTTTGAAGTTCCGTGGGATCATTTTGAAGAAGGTATTCAGCACATCCATCATTATAATTCCATAGTGGTACTTGCTGGTTACTAATGAAGAGCCTTTTTTGTTTTTCCTGACTCACCTCCACAAAGCCTATAGCCATTTCTGAAGGATCAGTTGTGCAGTGGATATTGCCGCTAAGTTGGGATGGTTGCGCTGCGAAAATAGAACCAATTTCCTCCGTATTCTTTTTCAACTTTTGCAGGTAAGAAAAGGCTTCTTTACTGATAGCATATTGTCTCAAATTGATAGTATATAAAACACCTAATTTTTCATCTGCCGAACGTATTGACATGATCGGAAAATAAATATGATTACTACTGAGCATTTCAGATGAACCTATAATAATGTTGGACGAAACGACATTTTTCCAACAGGTGTGGAGGGATGAGTCGATGCTTTTGTCGGCGTTTTTGAATTTGACACCTATTACAAAATGCGAGATAGGATCGACAACAAATTCCAGGGAGCTGTAATACGCCGCATGGAACTCCCATGTTTCTTCATATTTCCAATTATAGTAACCCGTTTGATCCTGGTCATCGTGCGTGTTGATATAAATTTTTACGCCATCAGCATTTCGTTGCCAGCTCAGGCTGTCAATATCAGGTGTTGTTCTATAATTTGTAAAATCTGAAACATATTCTTTCCCGTTCGATGTTTTTATATGCAACCGGTACTTTTCATTGCTGTTTAATTGTAGTGAAGAAGAGGTATAAATACCATCAGCGGTTTCATACATCGGATAGCTTTCATTGCTTTGAGCTTCGATATTTACCAACGCATTATGTTCACGATTGTCAACTACTGAATCGTTGTATATTTTGATGGTGCGGCTTAATGTAATCGAAGTAGGACCATCGCTATTAATGAATCCCTCAACAACAAGATATCCCGAAGAAGGTGATTTTAGCGAGGGATGGTATTCAATTTTGCAGCTTGTTGCAAAAAATCCAAGTAAAAATAAGCAGGCTATTGATTTGATTAATCGCATGTACCTGTAGAATGAAATGATGAATTTGAAAGATAGTTATCTTTTATTGCAAACCGGTTTGTTTTTTATTAAGGGTGTGCATCTTGTTATGAACGGATTAACGCTAAAAATAATCCTGTTTTTTGTTGTTTTACTAATAAGTGCAGACACTCGTTATGGCCAAAAATCGGGCCTTACAGGGGAACCATACAAACGGCAATCCACGCAGTTTATTTCTGGCGTAGCATAAAATTTTTCAATGCCAAAGGGGCTAGACTGATATACATGAGTAGGATATAAGTCTGAATTATCTCGCAGCGATTCAGGACCATTAGCAACTATTACTTCTGAGCATTGCATTTTATAACCCCATCCCGGCAACTCATCATTGCTGATAAATAACCTTTCGCTTTGTTTTTCCTGGCTCACTTCTACAAAACCAATCACTGTTTCATTCGGATTTGTAGTGCAATGAATATTTCCTGTTAATTCCGACGGAAGCGGACCGGTTATTGAACCGATTTCCTCAGAATTGGTTTTTAAGACTTTCAAGTAATTGTATGCTTCTTTACTTATTGCGTATTGATATACCCTGATACTGTATAAAACACTTAATTTTCGTGATTGTGGCTCTATCAACATAATCGGAAAATAGATCAGATCACGATCTAATTTTTCAGATGATCCTATGTTAACGTTTGAAGAAGTTACATGCTGCCAGCATTTATAAAGAGCTGTATCTGCAGACTGGTCACGCTTTCTGTATCCTACTCCAACGGGTATTGGATTGCCTGGAGTATAAAAATATTGTATTGTACTATAATAGGTAGAATGGATTTCCCATGTTTCTTTGTACTTCCAGTTATAATACCCTGGTTGCACCTTCTCATCATGGGTATTAATATAAATTTTAACACCGTTATTATCACGTTTCCAACTTAGACTGTCGATGTGGGGAGTTGAACGGTAACTCGAAAAATCAGAAAGATATTCATTGCCATATTGAGTTTTTATGTATAGGCGATATCTTTCAGTGCTGTCAAGTTGTAAGGGTTGGGAGGTATAAACGCCATCGCCGGTTTCATGCAAAGGAAATGTCGCATTGTTGCTTCCTTCGATGTTGATAATTGCATTGCGTTCACGGTTGTCTCTTATTGTATCATCGTATAGCTTAAGCGTTCGTGAAAGAGTGATCGTTGTAGGACCGCCGTCACTATTAATGAACCCTTCTGCAACCAGAAAACCCGTTTTGGGTGATTCCACCGGGGGCCTGTATTCAATCTTACAGCCTGTTGTAAAAAAAAGGATCAAGAATAAGCAGCTTAATAATTTTATCAGGCTCATAAAGAAGGAACAAACAGGTAAATGAATATGTTTATTGGTAAAACTCTCAGTGTAAGTTAACATCCATTTTTTAAATGACAATTTAATTTAATAACGGCAACAAAACATCCAAGGAAGCAGAAAGGACAGAGAATGAATAACTATCAAAATATGTTATTTTAAATTTTCATTGTGTCAGTGAAACACATAAAATATTTCGTCTAAATTTCGGGCTGATTATTATCTTTATCAGATGTATCTGAAAATCGTATTGCTTGGATTGCTTTGTGCGTCTACCCTTGCCAGTTATTGCCAGGGACAGCAGGTTTTCGCTCCCGATTCAGTAAGGAAAACAATAGAGGCAGAACCAATACATGGCAATCTGCATATTGATGGATTGCTTAATGAAGCAGAATGGAAACTTGCCAAACCTTCGCCCCGGTTTGTGGAAATAGAACCAACGCAAGGACATGAGCCCGGAGAAGCCACGGTGGTGAAGGTGCTATATAACAATCAGTATTTATATTTTGGAATTTTCGCCCATGATTCTCTGGGAACAAAAGCACTTCGTTCTACGGATTTTAAAAGAGATTTTGATGACAAGAGCCGCGACCTGGTAGGCATTGCTTTCGATTGTTTTAGCGACAAAAGAAATGCAATGGCATTTGTGACTGATCCTTACGGCGTGCAACGCGACCTTTTATCGTTTGATGATTTGTATTATGATGTAGACTGGAACGGTCTTTGGCGCGTTAGAACAAATCGAACTGACTCAGGATGGACGGCAGAAATAGCCATTCCATGGGAAACTTTGCGCTATCCTAATACTGATTCTGTTCAGCAATGGGGATTAAGCATTTACCGTAACCGGCGGATTACTAACGAGATCACGTCCTTCTCACCTTATCCACGTGCTTTTACATCTTTAAGAATGAGTTATGCAGGTTTGCTTACTAATTTGAAACCTCCGCCTCCTAAAACCAATATTCGTTTAGAACCCTATGCACTTTCTTCTTATGATCATTACAAAGGTTTTGATTCGGCTGTAAAAAAGAATGAGACGAATTATAAGTTCGGCGGTGATCTTAAATGGGCAATCGATCCTAACTCGGTTTTAGACCTCACGGTTAATACTGATTTTGCCCAGGCGGATGTTGATCAGCAGGTAAATAATGTCACTCGCTTTTCAGTTTTTTTTCCGGAGAAAAGACAATTCTTTTTAGAGAACGCTTCACTTTTCGGTGTAGGAATTTCACAAGCTGTTGATGGCTCTGGTGGGCAAATGCATGTGCAACCATTTTTCAGCAGGAGCATCGGCCTTGATAGCCTTGGAAAACCAGTGGCGATAGAAGGCGGAGGAAGATTTGTGCATCGCTCCACAAAGGAAAACTATGGAGCAATCATTATGCGCCAGCGAGCATCAGATAACAGTCCGTCGACAAATTTTTTTGTTGGCCGCTATTCTGAAAACATCGGTGCCAACAGCCGCTTAGGCGGATTGGTGACGGTTAAAAATCAGCCGGGTAACACGAATATTGTGAGTACCATCGATGGATTTTTTCGAATGGGCGAATCGCATTCGCTCAATACGCTGCTAATGCATTCGGCAAATACTGAAAAAGGTAAAAACGGATTAGCAGGCTTTGCGCAATATTATTATTCTACCAATCACATGAAAATATGGTTAACACAATCAGTTGTAACAAAAGATTTTGATCCTCAGATGGGATTTGTTTCGAGAACAGATGTCATAGGAACCACTCCCGGAATGAACTGGTATTATCGTGGAAAAAAGTTACCTTTCAAAAAAGTCATTCGTGCGTTTGAACCTGGGTTTCTTCCCGAGTTATACTGGCAGGCATCTACCGGTAAATCGATAGAACGAACGTTTACTTTTTTCCCTGTTTGGCTTAATTTTCAAAGCGGAGCTTATTTTGGATATGCTTTCGAACCCCAGTTCCAGCGGCTTACAGCCCCTTTTGAACCGTTGGGTGTAACTATTGCACCAGGTGATTATTATTTTACCAACCAGCAAATTTGGATCAGTTCTGATCCGTCTAGAGTGGTGAGTATGACGGGAATTTACATCTGGGGAAATTATTTTAATGGTAAATTGAATTCCGGTGATTGGCGATTACAATTCGCTCCAATTCCGGAAATATCAATTGCTGGAAGGTTTAACCGCAATCATTTTATAAAAGTAGGAGAACCTAAAACGTCCACAACCATTGATTTGTATGGATTAGAAGCACGATTTGCCTTAAACCCCAGGCTGCAACTGATTGGCTTTTATCAAAAAAATGCGAGTGATAATTCTGAGAATTATAACGTGCGTTTGTCGTGGGAGTACACGCCGCTGTCTTACATTTATCTTGTCCTGAATCATTATGGATTTACCAACGCCTTTTCGAAGATCCAGGCAGAGGATCATGCAATTGCAAAAATTAGTTTTTTGAAACAGTTCTAAATCGAAAGGTTTGAATTAGAGAATAAAGAAATTTCTTCAATTTTTATTTTGTATTGATTGAAACTATTCTTTCAAACTCTTCAAATACGCAATGCTTTCCGGCACCTGCTGGGACGGATGGTTACTTTCGTCTTCAATAAAATAATGCTTGATGCCCGCTTTTTTGGCTTCTTTTAATATCGCAGGAATATTGATTTCACCGCTTCCTAAGACTACGTCATTTTCCTGGGAAGTGCCACCGCTCAAATCCTTCTTAGTTCCTTTTCGCAGATCTTTTAAATGCATCAGTTTCCAGCGGTCGCCATATTTTTTTAGCAAAGCCACTGGATCTCCGCCACCAAAGTGTATCCATAAAATATCCATTTCAAAAGAAACATCTTTGGGATCAGTATTTTTGATGAGGTAATCGAGAAGTGTTCCATTTTGATAAGGTTGAAATTCATAACCATGGGCATGATAAGTAAAAATTATACCGCTGTCCCTTAAAACTTTGCCAGCTTTATTAAATACTTCTACAGCATTTTTTGCATTCTCTAAAGTAAATCCGGAATTCTTGTGCGGAATCCAGGCGCACATTACATACTTGGCTCCCAGTCTTTTTGCAGTATGTGCTATATCTTCAGGAGATTTCACCAACCCTTCATAATCTGCACCGGTAGAGATTATCTTTATGCCCCTTTCTTTACATAACTTTTTGAATGCTTGCGGATCCATTCCATAACTTCCGCCTTCATACTCGGTGAAACCAAGACGTTGAACAGTGTCAAGTGTTTTGACAATGTTTTTTGGAAAACTGTTTCGAAAAGTGTATGATTCAATCCCAAGCGGGAAAGAATACAAAGCTTTCTTTTGGGCTAAAGTTGTCATCCCGGTTGATAAAATAAGCAACAAGCAGAGGGTAAAATATTTTTTCATTGTAAAAATTTAGGTTGATAATATTACAGCATGTGGTGCAATTGGATCAGGCAATCATTTATTAATAATAATTGAAGATAAAAAAAGAGCCGGAAGAATCCGTAAATTATTTTAAGCAAAAGGACAATAAAATCATCGAAAAAAAGTTTTTATAGGTTACTTCAATTCAAACAAAAATTTTATTTTGCACTCTAAACTAATTGCTTTATGAACAAATTACTTTTAATTTCATTCTTGACATTTTGCGCTACTGCAGCTTTCTCTCAGGATTCTTATATAACACCCGAAGGCCAGACAGTAAATGGCTCTGTGGAAAATAACAGGGAATGGTTGAAAAATCCTCTAAGCGTTGTCTTTACAAAGTCTGATGGTTCCACGATTTCTTTAACGCCTGAAAATTGCAGAAGTTTTACTGCAGGTACCGACTCTTATTTAAGTTATCATGGAACAAGAGTAGCTAACCCCGAGAATGTGCTTTCATCTCACAACGACGAAGGCCCGGCAATCATCAAGGACACGGTAAATGCTTTTCTGAGGCAGGTCTATCAATTTGACGGGTATGGTTTGTATGAATTATACGATAATAAGAGAATCAATTTTTACCTGGACAAAAATGGTAGTATAAGAGAACTTGAATATTACGAAACCATAAAGGATGGCAATGTAGATCCTTTCAATTCATACAAGGCCTATTTGTACCAGGAGTTTGCAGCGAGAAAAACCACGAATTTTTCGGATAAATTAAAAAATCTGCATTATAATGAGAATGACCTGCACAACTTTTTTGCCGCTGTTCTGGGGGATCAAGCACATGCTTCAGAAAAACTGAGAAACAAATATCCTGCTGAAACATTCGTTGGAGTGGGAGCCAATGTGAATTCGGGAACAATGCACAGTTGGACTAGTTATCCTTATTTTCATCAAACTACATTCGTACCTTCTGTTGAATTTGGTTTAAGGTTATATAGCCAGAGAAATTTTGGTAAATTTTTCTTTCAGCCAACAATAGGAGTAATGCCACTGTTAAACACATTTAAGGCATCTGCGATTGCAACGAAAATAGTAAAAGCAACCCAAGTAGATGTGGCTATAGGAGCAGGGTATATGTTTTTAAAGAAGCAGGACATTTCTGTGTACGCAGATGGTGCAGCATTGCTCTCCCTTTTTGCCAATTATGAAACAAAAGATGGGAACAGCAAATACGTTGGTTCCGGTGGTTCGGATGGGCGTATCACGGGCCAGGCCGAATTAGGAGTTGTTATTAGGCGCAAATTAAACATTGCATTTAGAAATACTTTTCCAATCCGTATGATGTTTCCAGCAAATACGAATTACACATATAAATTAAGCCAGGTGTCCCTTGCTCTTCGATATGCGTTTGTCCATGACCGTACAAAATAACCTGCTAAGAAAAGGTACTAGCTTTTATAATAATTTCTTAGCGTAGTGAACAAATAAATAAAGCAAATTTTGTTTTATAAAGCAGAGCACCATCACATCTGTAAGCTTTACCAATTTGCCATTTCTTTTTGAGTTTGAGGAAAGACAATATTATCAACTGTTCATTTATCTAATAAAACTAAAAATCAATTCAATAACCGCGGATATTTTTGATTTACCGGTAAAAGAACATATTTTTTTTTAAATTCTATTTTCTTAAGTCAATAGGATTCTTTTCTTCATTAACATTTTTATAACTCGAAAACTAAAAGTGTATTTTTGACACTCAAATAATTGGTATGAAAAAGCTGTTCTTTTTTCTTTCTCTGATTATCGCGGTTTTTGCTCAGACAAATGCACAACGAATTCATAAACTCTTCGATGCTTCCTGGAAATTTCATCTAGGTGATGTTACAAACGCTTCACATGAAAACTTCGATGATCAACATTGGCGAACGCTGGATTTGCCGCATGACTGGAGCATAGAAGATTTGCCTAATCAATCCGATTCGGTTATTGGTCCTTTCTCTGCAAAAAGTGTTGGCGCAACAGCCACTGGCTATACAGTTGGCGGTATTGGATGGTATAGAAAGCATTTTTCTTTAGGAAATACTGCGAACAAGAAAGTGACTATTTACTTTGATGGTGTTTATATGAACAGCGATGTGTATATCAATGGTCATTATCTTGGCAATCATCCTTATGGTTACACGCCTTTCAGATATGACATCACTCCTTTCCTTAAAAAGAATGGAGAAGAAAATGTTGTTGCTGTTCGCGTAAGTAATGAAGGGAAAAATAGCCGATGGTACAGTGGTTCCGGAATTTATCGTCATGTGTGGTTGATCGTTACACCAATGCTTCATCTTGCACAATGGGGCATTTACATTACTACTCCGGAAGTAAATCAGAACGCAGCAACGGTAAACGTAAAATCAAAAGTTGTAAATCAAAAGGCAGATGAAGATAAAGCCACTGTGCGCACCTCTATTTATGATAAAGCATATAAAAAGATCGCGGAAGTGGAAAAAATAATTTCTGTTGAAGGAAAAAATTCTTCAGAAGAAAATGAAGTAATGCAAACTTTCAAAATACTCGATCCACACCTTTGGTCGCCTGATGCACCATATTTGTACCATGTAGTTTCAGAACTGGTTGTGAACAATAAAGTGATTGACCGAGTGACAAATAATTTTGGAATCCGATCAATTGACATTAGCGCTGAAAAAGGTTTTCTGCTAAATGGCAAACAAATATTGCTTCGCGGCGGTTGTGTGCATCATGATGATGGCCCACTTGGCTCTGCCACTATTGATGCTGCGGAAATAAGAAAGGTTCATCTTTTGAAATCATTTGGTTTTAATGCAGTTCGTACAAGTCACAATCCTCCTTCCAAACAATTCCTCGATGCATGTGATAGTATTGGCATTATTGTGATTGATGAAGCGTTTGACCAGTGGGAACGGCCAAAAAATCCGCAGGATTATCATTTGTATTTTGATACTTGCTGGCAAAAAGATATCGCTGCTATGGTTCAGCGCGACCGCAATCATCCCGCGGTGGTTTTCTGGAGTATCGGCAACGAGATCAACGAAAGAGCTGATGCGTCAGGCCTTGTTATTGCAAAAAAATTAAGGGATGAAGTAAAGTCTTTCGATAATACACGACCGGTCACAGAAGCCATTTGTGATTTTTGGGATCATCCCGGTTATCATTGGGATACTACTGCTGCGGCTTTTGCTCTTCTTGATGTTGGCGGATATAATTACCTATGGAAAATTTATGAATCCGATCATGAAAAATATCCCCAACGGGTGATGATGGGAACCGAAAGTTTCCCTATGGAAGCGTTTGAAAACTGGCGACAGGTAAAAGAACATCCTTATGTGATCGGCGATTTTGTATGGACAGCGATGGATTATCTTGGAGAAACAGGAATAGGTCATACTGGCCTTGATAGCACGCCCGGTTTTCAGTTACAAACCTTCCCATGGTTTAATTCATGGTGTGGGGATATTGATCTAATTGGTGGCAAAAAGCCTCAATCCTATTTTCGCGATGTGGTTTGGAATCTTAGTAAAATGGAAATGCTGGTACATAAACCCATTCCCGCAGGACATAAAGAAGCAGTCAGTGCGTGGGGCTGGCCTGATGAAGTTCATTCTTATACATTTCCAGATGATGAGGGCAAAACCGTGCAGATACACGTGTTCACATCATATCCGAAAGTTCGGTTGTTATTAAATGGTAAAACCATTGGCGAACAAAATGTTTCAGGTTCAACCAGACTTACAGCAACCTTCAACATTAAATATGAACCGGGAGTACTTAAAGCAATTGCACTGCAAGACGGAAAGCCAGTGGATTCCGTCATTTTGCAGACAGCAGGAAAGCCTGTGCAAATCAAGCTCAATGCAGATCGCAGTGTAATAAATGCCAGTCCGAATGACCTGAGCTATGTTACTGCTGAAGTGGTTGATGCAAAAGGAAATGTTGTTCCGGATGCAATAATTCCTTTAAGGTTTAGCATCGAAGGTGCCGGAAAAATTATTGCAACGGCCAATGCCAACCCTTCTGACATGGAAAGTTTTCAACAACCGAAACACAAAACGTTTCGCGGAAAATGTTTAATGATTGTGAGACCAAATGGAAAAGCCGGAAGCATCAAATTGAAAGCAATCGGGGAGGGATTAAAGAGTGGGGAAGCGATGATTGAGACCAAATGATCTTATGCACTTGATCTTTTTTTGTAGTAAACAAAGAAATTCCGCAGATTATTATTTACAATCCAACGCTGACAATTGATCACATAATTTGTTGTTTCTTCACTACCAAAACCTGGAAGCTTCCGGGAATCATAGGTGGACGTCTTTGACCCGCTACAGCTGGCCCAAAATCAGCAGTAGGAAGATATACCGTATGGGTTTCGCGATCAACAGCCAATGTTCTTGCGCCTCTTTTCGTTGGTAGATTTTCTACTACTTCAAATTTATCTTTTGATACTTCTTTAATTATAGTAAGTGTTCCATCACCGTTTGAAGAATAAACATAATTTAGTTCAGGATCAAAAGCAGTTCCATCACATCCATTTCCGATGGCAGGTGTAGCCACTACTTTCCCATTTTCAGCATTTAATACAATGAGTATTTTGTTATCGCATCCTGCAAATAACCGATGCGTTTTTCGGTCGATCGATAAACCTGAAGGAGATTCTCCGGGCGCTATGGGCCAGGTATTTTCCACTTTTAAATTTTTGATATCTACTTCGCTGATGGCACTTTTGTCTTCGATATTTATGAACACTTTGCCAGCCCCATCACTTACTGCTGTTTCGGGTTTACCGCTCAAAGAAATAGTTCCAACCACTTTATCGGTTGACGGATCAATAACAGAAAGGCTGTTTGCTCTTCCATTACAGGTAATAATCTTTTTTGAATAATCATCATAGAAAATTGCATCAGGATCTTTTCCTGTTGGTATCTCTTTTAATACTTTGTCGTTGGTAAGATCAAAAACTGTCACATTATCAGCGCCACCATTGCTGGTATATCCTTTATTCAGACTATTTACAAAAGCAATTCCATGAACTCCTTTTGTATCGGGAATAATGCCGAGAGAGTCGCCATTCAGTTTATTAAGAATATTTACCTGGGTGCCGTGTGAAACATACAATTTGTTTTTATTAACCGATATATAATCCCACCAGCCATCGGTTTTAATATGAAAGCTGTCTGCTAAATGATATCCGGAGGATTGTGCAAATAAATTCGCTTTTGCCATGAGCAAGGCAAAGCAAATAATGAGTAACTTTTTCATGATGGGAATTTAAATGACACCAAACCTATAAAATAATTCTGAGGACAATTTGAAGAGTTTTTTAAAGATGGCATAATCATTTAAGGCTTGCGTAAAGCATGTCTTTAAACTTCTCAGACAAATCGCTGTGGCTGTTGGGAGTTTGTTGCGTCATAATAAGGCAAACAAGATGTGCTTTCGGATCCGCCCAAAAAGTGGTTCCCCAATAACCACCCCATGCAAAACTTCCTTTGTTTCTAACATCTCTTGCAGCGCCTTTATCAGAAACAATTTCAAAACTTAAACCGAAACCATTAACGCCGAAATCAAAATTCAGTTGGTTGCTTGTCATTATTTGTACTGTTCGAGGAGCGAGTATTTCATGGCCATTGTAGGTACCGCCATTTAACAACATTTGTAAAAACTGTGCATAATCAAAAGCAGTAGATGTAAGGTCGGCGCCGCCTGAAAAATAGGTTTTTTTAACAAGCGGATATTCAGGATCAAGGCCATTTTCTTGTTTCTTGAACCGCACAACCTGCTGCAGCGAATCTTCTGTATAAACAGCAGCCAAACGGCTAGCCTTGCTTGCCGGAACATTAAAATAAGTGTCTTTCATTCCAATAGGCTCAAAAATGTTTTTGGTCAGAAAATCACTTAGACTTGTGCCACTGACAATTTCTATTATACTTCCCAGTACATCGAAGTTTAAACCGTAGGTCCATTTTTCGCCCGGCTGGTGAACGAGTGGAAGTTTTGCAAGAATCTTTACCGCATCAAGCAGGCTTTGATTTTTTTTCTCCATATTAAAACCTGGTTCCAAGCCTGCTTTTGCGTATATCGCTTTCATGTTATCGCTTCCGATGCCTGCGTAATCGATGCCTGAAGTGTGAGTCAACAGATCCCTGATAGTAATATCGCGATTAGCAGGTACGGTTGTATAACCGGAATCCGTGGGATTAAATTTGTCGAGCACGACGGGGTTTTTGAATTCAGGAATAAAATCAGCGACCGGCTCATCTAAATAGAGTTTGCCCTGTTCAAACAAGATCATAATGCCTGTGGCGGTAAGCGCTTTTGTTTGTGAAGCAATTCGAAACAATTCATCCTGCGGCATGCGCTGTTTCGTTTCTGCATTCGCATAGCCATATCCTTTGTATTGCACTACCTTATTGTCTTTCACCACAATTGTAACGACGCCTTTTACCCAATCTTTTTTTATATAATTATTTATTAATCCATCAATTTTTGACAATCTTTCATAATTCACTGAACTGTCTTTTTCGTTCATTTGAAGCACTTGTGCGTTCATGCTGAAAGGGAAAATGAAAAGCAATAAAAAGAGAAGATTGCGGAGCTGGCCGGACAATTCATTCATGATGAAACATTTTTAAAGATGATTAGAAAAGTAATTTCTGGCGTTAAAGACATTACAACAATTCACAGAATGCGGTTATTGTTCTATCAAATATACTTGACGGTTGACAGTAAACCAATAAATAAAAAAGGATTTTTGTTTTGACAGAATCACAGTAGATTAAAAGGAAATTCTTTATATCTCTTAGAATAGCAAGACCATAAATTCTCTCAATTTTTATTTTTTCTTTGAAAAAGAATTGGTTAAGGAAGTAAAGAACTGAATGACGAAAAACATACAACACACTGACTGCCGGCATTGATGTTTGAGGAAGTATAAAATAACTTCGGTACAAAATATTTAATCACGTTTAAAATAATATTTTATGCAACCTTCATCAGATACTCAATTGCATGAAATTGCCCGAAAAAGGGTTGATTTCAGGAGACACTTAATTACTTATTGTGTCATAAATGCTCTTCTGTGGGGAATTTGGTTTGTGACCGGCGCAAGCTATCCATGGCCGGTTTGGCCAACTGCAGGGTGGGGAATTGGGCTTATCTTTCATTACATTTTTGAATACAATCCTTCCCGTTTGCTCTCTGAAGAAGAGGAGTATAAAAAAATGAAGAGGAGAATAGAAGAGCGAAAAAGCGTGTCTTAGTAAAATAAGTGTCGGATAGACAATGGAGGAACAACCTGTTCATCGAAAGGAAATAATATTTTTTATCCTTACTGAAAAATATTTTTTTCTTCAATTGGTTTACCTTCAAACACTTAATTTTGAACACAGAATTATTAGTGAATGTTTAAGTTAAATGAAGGAACAAAAAAATATTTAATAGAATAATTGCTGTTAAATCAAAATAACAAACGCTATGAGAAAATTCCTTTTCATTTTTTTGTTAATGAGCAATACCTGTTTCGCACAGGATTGGGTGGGTGAGATGATGACAGGAATATCAGGGTATGACGGGGATCTGGCACAACAGCGAGTGGCTTTTCATACAATGCGACCCGCCGTGAGTTTAAATTTAAAATATAATACCGGTAATTTTATCAATTACAGGATCGGTTTGAGTTATGGATCTATTGCAGGAAATGATAAATATAATACGCATCCGGGTTTAAAAAGCAGGAACCTGAATTTTAAAACCAATATTATGGAAGCGAATATTGGTATCGAAATACCACTACAAGATCCGCTTTCCTTTTATTCTTATCCATATATTTTCGGAACGGTGGGGGTTTTTCATTTTAATCCCTATACCTACGACAAGAATAATGTAAAAACTTATTTGCAGCCTTTAAGTACAGAGGGAGAAGGATTATCAAATTACCCTGAAAGAAAAAAATATTCGCTCACACAGTTATGCTTTCCGTTAGGGTTCGGATGGAACGTAGACGTTAGTGATAGAGTAGAGATTAGCTATGAGTTTGGATACCGTATTCTTTTTACCGATTATTTGGATGACGTAAGTAAATCATATATCAACCCTGATGCATTGAGACAAGCAAAAGGTGATAAAGCGGTCGAACTTGCTTACAGGATGAATGTTCCCTTCAGAGCAGAAGGCGCTCAAAGGGGAAATCCAAAAAAGAATGATTCTTATTTTTTTACAGGCATAAAAGTGGGGTTTGTATTGAATACTTCCCCCCGTTATTAATTGCCTTCAAAAGGTTTTTGTTCTACTACACTTGATTTTTGTTCTGCGGCACCCGCAAACGAATTGGCGGCGAATAAGGTTTGTGTTGGATAAGCAAATTCAATTTTCTCTTTTTCAAACGCCTCTAATATTTCCAGGTAAATTTTTTGCTGAGCATCCATATACATATTGTAATCGGGGCTTTCGATGTAATAAACCGTTTCGAAATTCATACTAAAATCACCAAAGGTTGAAAAATGGCTCCTGTCAAAGGTTGCATTTTCTGTAACATCAATGATGGCTTTAATAATGCCGGGGATTTTCTTCATTTGTTCTGATGTAGTCTGGTAGATAACGCCGATACGAAATACTACTCTTCGCCGCAGCATTTTTCTATAATTATGTACCCTTGAATCAGTAAGATCTTTGTTGGAACAAACAATTTGTTCTCCACTAATAGCGCGCACCCTCGTCGTCTTTACACCGATGTATTCGATAGCGCCGATCACTTTGTCATCAACATTAATGAAGTCACCTATTTCGAATGGACGGTCAAAGAAGATTACAAAATAGCTGAAGAAATCGGCGAGCACAGCCTGTGCTGCCAAGGCAACTGCTATACCACCGATACCAAGACCGGTAATAATAGTAGTTACGTTATATCCGAGATTATTAACAAGAAATACCAGGCCTAATATCCAGACTACGCCCTTTAAAATTATGAGAAGGCTTCCTGCCTGTTTCTTCTTCACCTCGCTGTTTTCCTGCTTTTCAAGGAAAGCAAAAATGAAATATTGAATTGCAGAAGTTATAAGTCTTAAAGCAAAAAATGTGATGATGAATAATTTGGCAACCTTTATGATTTGCGTGGTAGTGGCATTAAAGGTAAGATAATCAAATGCGCCAAAGATGGCTGCAAAATAGAGAAAAGGGATCAGTATCTTTTCAATCGCCACCACAATAAAATCATCAAAAGTCGTTGCGGTTTTGAGTGACCACTTCTTTAATTTCGTTAATACGGTTCCTTTTACAATTTTTATCACGCTGAACGAAATGACAATAATACCGATTGCTATCGCCCAGTCTCTAAAAGGATTTCCAAACAAGATTCTGTCCCAAAAACTCATATTTGTATTTTACAATTAAAATAATGATCGTCCATCTTCAAGAGTGACGACATAATGTAACCATTTTATTTTTAAAGCTCAAACGGTTGAACTTCTCTTAAAAAGGGAATTGCAAATGTACCGATGATTTAAATTTTTAGAATGTAGCGAGGACACAAATTAATAACCGGCAAGCGGTTTAGTAACTCTGAATGGTTTTTGTTATCAGTTGATGAGGTGAGTATATTTTGGGTAAGCGGTTAAAGTTGTTGCTGAAGTTGATCTACGAGTTGTTGCGACATTGCTGAAACATTGCCATCGTACTCAGCCAGGTGTTCTGATATTGCGGATTTCCAGGATTGAAAAAACCTCAAGCCTTTATTTTTCTCTGTATTTTTTATTGTGATGGTTCCGCTTTTAAGGATGTTTTCATCTTTATATAATTTATAAGAAACTACAAGATCTTTAGCCTGAGGCTCTATATAAACCTTTTCCCAATGAATCGCATAAATCAACCAGATAGCATGCGTTTTATCAACAAGCGAAAAATTTGCAGGCGCCTGTTCCACTGTTAATTCCAGCTTTTCGCCACTAAGTTTCTGGTTCAATGCTTTATTGGCCATTTTGTTTACAGTATTTTCAATATCTGCAGCGGCGATTCCCGGGTTCAAAGTGCAAATTTTCCTGTCATCAATAGCCCAATAAAATATTAAAGGCAATATTTTCGTATGTGATTCAGTAGATGAAATATCTGAAGTGGTAGAATGAAGCGCTGATGAATAGGAAATTTCGGCAGGCTGTTTTTTCTTGTTAACTCTTGGAATTTCATTATTGTATTGCTCTGAAATATAAGCGTCCATTTTGTTAGAAGTAACGCAACTACTTAAAATCGTTGAAGCAGATAGCAAAAATGCAATCGTTAGTTTTTGGTTTTTTGAAAATTTCATCAGAATAAGTTAATAAGTATTTGGTAACAGAATTTAAAAGTATAAATATTAGTTTACAATTGCAATTGTATAAGAATTTACTGTTGAGGGATTTTAAAAACGGTAAGCGAATAAAGTTTGAAGATTTTTATTCGATAAAATCGCCAAAACATCTATGTAAATGTTATAATTCTTTAAATCCTATAAATGCTGGTTCATGCGGCTACACCTCCTGCCTCAACACCTCGAGTGGCGGCTTGTTCATAATTGCAAAGCTGTTAACAAGTCCGGTAACTACCGTTAATGCACACACGATAATTCCCAAAATCAAAACAGGAAGCAGGTTTGGATGAAAAGGACTTTCGAAAAGATAATGCGCTAAAGCCCAGCTCGCAGCCAGCGATAAAAGGATGCCGGTGAGCGCGGCAAGAGCGCCAAGGAAAAAATATTCGAGAGCAGTG
>Ga0157371_10000867_pt1 | contig 34332 bp, 29 predicted proteins | sample C45metaG_FD_113462 | JGI IMG/M metagenome (GOLD analysis project Ga0157371, IMG submission 113462) | Corn rhizosphere microbial communities from Kellogg Biological Station, Michigan, USA - C4-5 metaG | ecosystem: Host-associated > Plants > Roots > Rhizosphere > Soil | place: USA: Michigan... | reverse complement strand
CCGCCGCAGGGCGGCCGCAAGCATCCGCAGCAGGAATTCCTGCAGGTCGACACGACCAACATCCTGTTCATCTGCGGCGGCGCGTTCGCCGGCCTCGAAAAGATCATCGCCGACCGCCTGCAAGGCAAGTCGATCGGCTTTGGCGCTCACGTTGCTGCTCCCGACGAGCGGAAGACCGGCGAGGTGCTCCGCAATTGCGAGCCGGAAGACCTGTTGAAGTTCGGCCTGATCCCGGAGTTCATCGGCCGCCTGCCGGTGATCGCGACCCTCATGGATCTCGACGAAGAGGCCCTGGTCAAGATCCTGGTCGAGCCGAAGAACGCGCTAGTGAAGCAGTACGCCAAGCTGTTCGACATGGAAGACGTCGAGCTCGAGTTCACCGACGACGCGCTCCATTCGGTTGCCAAGAAGGCGATCGAGCGGAAAACGGGCGCGCGCGGGCTGCGCTCAATCTTGGAGGGCATTCTGCTCGACACGATGTTCGATCTGCCGTCGATGGACGGCGTCGACGAAGTCCACATCGACAAAGACGTTGTCGAAGGGCGCAAGGAGCCGGTTCGGGTCTACGCGAAGAAGGATAAGGCGGGCGACGCCGCGTGATGTCTCAGGCGGGCGCGGTTGCCGACCAACGGGCCCGCATTTCCAATGACAGGTTTTTAGGTTTCCTTCCGGTTCTGCTGAAGGAGCCGCGCCGGGCGTGGCTGGTCATCCCCATCGCCTGGGCATTGTCGTTCGCTGGAAGCATTGCGCTCGCCGCGCTCGTTCAGTGGCTCGCTCCCAATGCCCAGTCAGTTGAAATCCCGAAGGGCCTGCCGCCCTGGCTGATCATTTTCGGCTTCGCAATCTTCTCGCCCGTCCTCGAATCGATCTTGATGGGCGTGGGGTTGAAGGTCCTGATGCGCTGGCTGGCGCCGGGACCGGCGATCTTCGTCAGCGCGATCGTCTGGGGAATCCTCCATTCGATCCAAGTACCGGTCTGGGGCCTCGCCATCTGGTGGCCGTTCCTGATCTTCTCGACCTTGTTCGTCGTGTGGCAGCAGCGCGGCTTCTGGACGGGGGTCGCGGTCGCAGCAGCAACCCACTTCCTTCAGAATATCGGCCCGTCGCTCGCGATCGCTTACCCCAACCTATTCCACGGGCTCGGCTAACCGAGCCGCGGGATCAACGCCGGCGTCGAGCGCGCATAATCGGTGAACTCAAGTCCAAATTGCGCTTCGAGCAATTCGTCTTCCGATTTCGTACGAATTCTCGTTCCGATGAGAAACAGGGGCAGCCCGACAATCAATTGCAGCCAATGGCCGAGGGCGACCGCGAGGCTCAGCAGGAACAACAGCATCCCGAGATAAATCGGATGCCGCACGTGCGCATATGGCCCGCTCCGCACGAGCACATGATCGCTGCGCATCCTTGCCACCAGGCTCCAGTTCTTGCCCAGTTCGCGGGAACTGGCTGCGAACAGGCCGATCGCACCGCCCATCAGGCAAAGGATGGTGGCGGTGGCGGCAATGCTCACCGGGTCCAACGCCGGAAGATCAAACCTTACTCGCCCAAAGCCGACAACAAAAAATCCGATCATCTGAATGATGATGCCGAGCTGCGAACGTCGATCCCGCTTGCTCCCGGACTCCGGCCGCCGGCCAGCGGCCGTCCGGACGAGGAAGAGAAAGAACACGAGTCCCGACACGCTGAACGCCCAGAACTGAGCGAAGCTTATCGGAACGGCCAAAGGCATACCGCTCGGTAGGTCCGGTGTATTATCCTGTCAATACAGCGGTCAAACGCTAACGCTGGACGGCAGCGACCGTCCTCGAGCTGAAGCGATCCATCAGCGCTGCATCACGCCCGTAGGGGTCGGGCAGGAACTGCACGCCCGTGGTGGTCGGCTGGACCGTCAGATAGGTCATGTACACCGGAGTCGGCTGCGGCAGGTTCACCTCTTCCTCGACCTTTGGATTGGCGCCGGTCGGCACCGATCCGAAGAGCCACCGGGCGAGGCGCTTGTAATCCTCGACCCGCACGCAGCCGTTGCTGATCCACAGCTCGTTCTTGGTGAAGTGGTCCTTCTCCGGTGAATCGTGGAGATAGATGCCGAAGTAATTGGGCAGCATGAACTTCATCATGCCCATCGAGTTGGCGGGGCTGGGGAGTCGGCGCAGGCGCACTTCCTGGCGCCCGTCGACAACGGCCTGCCAGTCGACCGTCTTCGGATCGAGCCGCGGCGCGTTCTCGCTGTAATCCGCCATCACCTCATATTCGCGCTCGGTCAGGTAGCTCGGCCCCTGCGCGACGACGCGCGGAGCGATCAGATTGCGGACCAGCTCGGGCGGCACGTTCCAGTACGGATTGACGCTGGCGTATTTGATGTAGGCCGCCATCATCGGGGTTGCCGTTTCGGCCTTGCCGACGATGACCTTCATCTCATCGACCTTGCGTCCGTTTTCCCACAGCGAAAGCCGGGCACTTCCGGCATCGACGACGGCATATTTGCGCTGGTCTTCGGGCGCGGGAAGGCGACGAGCGCGCTCCATGTTGATGATGATCCGTTGCTCGTAATATTGGGCGCCGCGGTTCAGCGCATCGACCGTGCCAGCGCCGGCGATGCCGTCGGCCTTGAGGCCATGGTCCGCCTGGAATTCCTTCACTGCAGCGGCGAGCGGAGCGTCGAACGAAGTGCCGTCAGCCAGCCCCAGCCTGTTCCGAAGCGCCGACACGCGGTCTCCCGTCATGCCCGCCTTCAGCGTCGGTCCGACAGGAACCTGAACGCTGGGCAAATTGCCCCAGCGCTGCTGGTACTTCACCAGCCCCCGGCGCAGGTCGGTGTAAATCGGGTTCATCGACACGAACATGTCGACCGGAGCGCCGCTCCAGTCGTCAAACGAGACGTCGTGCATCAGGTTCGATGTCTGGATCGCCTTCGGGACCAAGTCCTCGTCGATGTAGATCATGTCTACCCCCTGCTCGATGGCAGGAGGCAGATCGATTGGTTCGAGCGCGGGTCCGCGCTTGCTCGGCGCATTTTGCTGCTGTTGCTGCTGAGCCCACGGCATCGGGGCGGGCCCCGGAGGCGGCGGCATCCAGGGCTCGGCGCGCGGTGCCGAATATTGCGGCGGGGCGGGCATGACCGGCTGCGGCGCCGGCCACGGCTGGCCATATTGCGCGGCTGCGACGGCAGCGGGCAGGGCGAGGGCGCTTAGCGCGAGCAGGGAATATCGAGTTTTCACGAGACCTTAGATACCAATTCAAGCTGAACGATTACAGAATCCGCTGTTCAGTTGGGCGTGAGTCATTCACCTTCCAGCGGTAGAGTATCCCGCTCCCGTTTCCCGACCGGCGCGTCAAGCTGTTGTGCGGCTTGCTCAACCTCTTTGTCGCTGGGCGGCTCTGGGAGCTCTTCGCCTGGCGCCAAAGCGTCGTCGGGAATGCCAGGCCCCGTCCCGGCAATCGTCTCGTTCACGGGCTCCTCGTCGGGGCCGCTGCTGATCTTTTCCCTGTCTTCCGGCATGTCCGCCTCCGCATTGGGTACAGGTGTCCAGCGAGCGATTGCTGTGGATTGTTCCTCCCCTTTGTTGCGTGAGAGTGACCCGCCGCCCATATATCGGCCATGACCCGTTTCCTTCCGATCCTGCCCCTTCGCGACATCGTCGTCTTTCCGCACCGCATTGTCCCGCTGTTCGTGGGACGCGAGAAATCGGTGGCTGCGCTAGAGGCGGCGATGGCTAGCGATCGGGAATTGTTCCTGGTTGCCCAGCTCGATCCGGGCGAGGATGATCCTGATCGCGATGCGCTCTACGACCTCGGCGTGATCGCGACCGCGATGCAGCTCTTGAAGCTGCCTGACGGGACTGTCCGCGTGCTGGTCGAAGGTGCGAAGCGCGCGAAGCTGGTGAACCTGGTTCCCAGAGATGGCTACCTTTCTGCGGAAGTCGAGGAGATCGACGAGGAGCCTGCGGAGGGCACCGAAGCCCAGGCGCTGATGCGTTCGGTGATCGATCAGTTCGACAATTACGCGAAGCTCAACAAGCGCCTGCCGCCCGAGACTGGCATCCAGCTAGCCGAGATCGAAGATCCGTCGGCGCTTGCAGACGCGATCGCGTCGAGCCTGTCGATCAAGGTCGCCGACAAGCAGGCTCTCCTTGGCGAGCTAAATCCCGGCCGCCGGTTGGAGATGGTGTTCGCCTTCATGGAGGGCGAGCTCGGCGTACTCCAGGTCGAGAAGAAGATTCGCAGCCGCGTGAAGCGCCAGATGGAGAAGACGCAGCGCGAATATTATTTGAACGAGCAGCTGAAGGCGATCCAGCGCGAGCTCGGCAATGAGAGCGAGGAGGGCGGTGACGAACTCCAGGAGCTCGCCGAGAAGATCCGCAAGACGCGCCTGTCAAAGGAAGCGCGGACACGCGCCAACGCCGAACTGAAGAAGCTCCGCGCGATGGCGCCCATGTCGGCCGAAGCAACGGTTGCCCGCAACTATCTCGACGTTTTGCTCGGCTTGCCGTGGGGCAAGAAGTCCAAGCTCAAGAAGGACATTGCCGAGGCGCAGAACGTCCTCGACGAGGACCATTATGGCCTGGAGAAGGTCAAGGACCGGATCGTCGAATATCTCGCGGTTCAGGCCCGCACCAATAAGCTGAAGGGCCCGATCCTGTGCCTCGTCGGTCCGCCGGGCGTCGGCAAGACCTCGCTTGGCCGCTCGATCGCCCGCGCCACGGGGCGTGAGTTCGTCCGCCAGTCGCTTGGCGGCGTCCGCGACGAGGCCGAGATCCGCGGTCACCGCCGGACCTACATCGGATCGCTTCCAGGCAAGATCGTTTCGAACATCAAGAAGGCGGGGACATCGAACCCGCTGTTCCTGCTCGATGAGATCGACAAGCTCGGCCAGGATTTCCGCGGCGATCCCAGCTCGGCGTTGCTCGAGGTTCTCGATCCCGAGCAAAACAACAAATTCCAGGACCATTATCTTGAGCTCGATTACGACCTCAGCGACGTAATGTTCGTCACCACGGCGAACTCGCTCGACATGCCCCAGCCGTTGCTCGACCGAATGGAGATCATCCGGCTTGAGGGCTATACCGAGGACGAGAAGGTTGAGATCGCCAAGCGCCACTTGATCCCGAAGCAAATGGAAGCGCACGGGCTCAAGGAGAATGAGGTCCAGATCACGGACGAGGGGCTCCGCGGGATTTTGCGCTTCTATACTCGCGAAGCAGGGGTTCGAACCCTTGAGCGCGAACTGGCCAAGATTGCCCGTAAGGCGCTGCGCCAGATTCTCGAGGGCAAGTATGAGAGCGTCATTGTCACCCTCGAAAATCTCAACACGTTCCTGGGCGTCCGCCGCTTCCGCTACGGGGTCGGAGAAGAGGAAGATCAGGTGGGCGCCGTCACTGGCCTGGCGTGGACCGAAGTCGGCGGCGAGCTTCTGACGATCGAAGCCGTCACCGTGCCGGGCAAGGGGCAGATCAAGACAACCGGCAAGCTTGGCGAAGTGATGCAGGAATCGATTCAGGCCGCGATGAGCTTCGTTAAGGCTCGTGCTCCAGCCTACGGCGTCAAGCCGTCGATCTTCGCGCGCAAGGACATCCACGTTCACTTGCCGGAAGGTGCGGTTCCGAAGGACGGCCCGTCGGCCGGCATCGGCATGGTGACGGCGATGATCTCGACCCTGTCGGGCGTCGCGGTTCGCCGCGATGTGGCGATGACCGGGGAAGTCACGCTGCGTGGCCGGGTGCTTCCAATCGGTGGGCTCAAGGAAAAGCTTCTCGCGGCGCTCCGCGGCGGCATCCGCACCGTGCTGATCCCGTCGGAAAATGAAAAAGACCTCGCGGAGATTCCGGCCAGCGTGAAGGAAGCGCTGGAAATCATCCCGGTCGAGCACGTCGACGAGGTTTTGTCACGAGCGCTGGTGGATCAGCTCCAGGCCATTGAGTGGACGGATGCCGACGAACATGCCGCCGAGCCGCCGGTTCATGGCCAAAGTCCCGAAACGGGCCTGCCAATCCGTCACTAGCGCTGGACTCAGCGCAGGAGTCTTGCATTAGAGTCGATCGCTTCGTGCGCCCGAGTCTCGGCGCCGGGGAACGATGGAGTGGCCGGACGTGAACAAGCAGGAATTGATTGGACATGTCGCCGATCGCGCGGGGCTGAGTCGTAACGACGCCATGCGCGCTGTTGAAACCATGCTCGAGGTTATCACCTCCACGCTGAAGCGCGGCGATGAGGTCCGGCTCGTGGGATTCGGCAATTTCTCCGTGACTCGCCGGAAGGCCTCGACGGGACGCAATCCGCGGACTGGCGAGCCAATGCAGATCAAGGCCACGTCGCAGCCGAAATTCCGCCCGGGCAAGGTTCTCAAGGACGCCGTTCAGTAAGCTGGACACGGGCAAAAGCGCGGTTATATCGCGCGCTTCCCGACAATTCGGGCGCGTAGCTCAGCGGTAGAGCACACCCTTCACACGGGTGGGGTCACAGGTTCAATCCCTGTCGCGCCCACCAGCCTTTAGAGCTGGTGATTAGTCGAGGTAGGCCGGCTGGAAGCTCGCCACGCGGCGAATTTCGGCCCAATCGGTGAACTGGATTTCGCGGCCCGCACGCTTGATCAGGCCCTGCCGCTCCAGGTCCGCGAACACGCGGTTTACGTTGACCGATGTCTGGCCGGTGATGTCGGCGATCTGCTGCTGGGTGAATGGATTGACCATCTTCCCCTGAGGTACGTGCATGCGGACCGCCGTTTCGCACAAAAGGTGAGCGACGCGTGCGGTCGAATCGCGCCGGCCGCAATTGACCAGCCATTCGTAGCCAATGGTTTCGTTGCGCTGGATCAGGCGGATGAAAAAGCGCTGCAGTTGCGGGTGAGCATTGACGATCGGATCAAAGTCCTTGGCCTTGCCGACCATCACCTCGCTCTTGACGATGGCCTGGATGCCGTAGCCGGCGCTCGCGTCGCGGGGGAGGATGCCCTCGCCGGCGAAGCGGAGCGCGACGATCTGCCTGCGGCCCGATCCATCGGTTTTGTATTTTGCGAGAATGCCGCTGCGGACGAACATGACTTCGTCGCGCGGCGAGCCGGGTTCCCGGAAGGGCCGCCTGGGATCGACATGCAGGATCCGGTGCGGCATTTCCGCCAGAAGGTCAGCCAGGGACGACTCTAGGCCTGCGTGGACCAACGTATCCCGCAGTGAAACTCCAGGCGCGGGCGTCTTTGAACGCCGAGTCGCCATCCTAGATTCTCCCCAGCGCACTGTTGATGCGCCAACCCCGTACACACGTTATTGATTAAACAATTGTTCAACGCAGGACAGTTACCGGAAGTTAGCCTGTAACTCTGCTGTCATTTTGCAGATATGTTCACTCGACAAGGCGACGTTGTTGCCGAGCGCCGGCGGTCCGGGCCAGCCCGCGTCGGGGAACTCCAATCCGTTCCAGCCGCGCGTTTCGGAATAACGTGGGATCACATGGAAATGGACGTTTGGGTCGACCATCATCAGCATCAGATAATTGATGCGCTCATATTGGGTGAAAGCGCGTAGAGCGCGCTCGATCGCTGCGACCGCCTCCGCTTGCTCGTTGAATGCCTCGCTCGGAAGGTCGCCGTAAGCCGTGGCATTGCCCTTGGCCGCGAGAACCAGCGACCCGAGCGTCACCTGGGATGGCCGAAGCAAGACGACCCAATGCTCGAATTCTTTGACCAGACTTGCGGGATAGCCGAATTTCTCGATTGTCTGGTTCATTCTACTTTCTCGAGTCCGAAGCTGTCTGTTTTTGGATCGTAGGTGAGTAACACCAGTCCGCAAATCATTCCCGATAGGCATCGCTTCATGTGCGACTGCTCCGCTTGCCTTCCGCTGGCGCCAACCCTAAGTGGCGCCGGCGCCGATGGAAACCGCTGAGACGAGTGGAATCCGTAGCGTTGTGGCGATCGTAGCTCAGCTGGTTAGAGCATCGGTTTGTGGTACCGAGGGTCGGGGGTTCAAGTCCCCTCGATCGCCCCATTTTTGAACCCCTCAAGGCGACACTTTGCGGGGATTTCGATTTCTATTTTGGCACCGGAAAATTCAGCATCCATGACTACGCCCTGGGGCTTGCCCGATTTTGACGCGCACGAAGAAGTTCACTTCATCGATAATGAAGAGTGCGGCCTGAAAGCCATTATCGCGGTCCATTCGACGCATCTCGGCCCGGCCGGTGGCGGCTGCCGTTTCTGGCACTATGCCAAGGATGATGAGGCGCTGACCGACGCGCTCCGGCTGTCGCGCGGCATGAGCTACAAGAATGCGATGGCCGGCCTGCCGCTGGGTGGCGGCAAGGCCGTCATCCTCGCGGACGAGGCCAAGAACAAGACTCCGGAGATGCTGCACGCCTTTGGCAAGGCGGTCGAGAATCTGTGCGGGCGTTACGTCACCGCGGAAGACGTCGGGATGAGCGTCGCCGACATGATCGAAGTTGCTCGTTCGACCAAGTCGGTGGCCGGCCTTCCGAACTCGGCGGGGGACGTCGGTGGCGATCCGGGGCCACATACCTCGCTTGGCGTCTTCCTCGGTATCAAGGCCGCCGTCAAACGCGCGCTCGGCAAGGATTCGCTCAACGGCCTCCACATCGCGCTGCAGGGTGCGGGCAGCGTTGCAAGCGGCGTTGCGCTCCATGCCTGCGCGGAGGGTGCGAAGCTATCGGTTGCCGATGTCGACGAAGCCCGGGCGAAGAAACTGGTCGAGCGCATCGATGGGCAGCTCGTCTCTCCTGATGAGATTCTCGGACTTGAGGCCGATGTCCTGAGCCCGTGCGCGCTTGGCGCGATCCTCAATGAAAAGACGATCCCTCAACTCAAGGTGCCGATCGTTGCCGGTGGCGCCAACAACCAGCTCGCGACACCCGCCGATGGCGAGCGGCTACAGGCTCGCAAGATCCTCTACGCGCCCGACTATGTCATCAACGCCGGCGGCATCATCAATGTCTGCACCGAATATCTCGGAGACGGCGACGCGAGCCTCGTGCGCAAGCGGATCGAGGGCATCCCGACCCGGCTTGAGCAGATCTGGGCCGAAAGTGAGGCTGAAGGCCGCGACCCGGCCGCTGTTGCCGACGCTATGGCGCAAAGGCTCATCGGCAGGGCATAAGCGCCGCGTCGTGCATGCCTTTGCCAATCCAGCGCGGTTCCTCCGCTTTGCCCGGCCGGCCACAACCTGGTTGTTGCTGATCGGCCTGGCGCTCGCGGGCTTCGGGATATTGGCGGGGCTGACGCTGACGCCACCCGATTACCTTCAGGGCGAGCCGGTTCGCATCCTTTACATCCACGTGCCCTCGGCTTGGCTGGGAATGGCGGGTTGGATGGGAATTGCCGCCGCGTCGATCAGCCAGCTTGTGTGGCGACATCCCTTGGCAGCCGTCGCTGGTCGGGCGACCGCTCCAGCCGGCGCGACTTTCGCTGCGATCTGTCTGATGACCGGTTCGATCTGGGGCCGCCCGACCTGGGGCACGTGGTGGGAATGGGACGGGCGCCTGACGTCGATGCTCGTCCTGTTCTTCATGTACCTCGGCTACCTCGCGCTGGCTTCGGCTGAGCGTGAGCGCGGCGGGGAAGGACGCATCGCCGCGATCTACGGCCTCGTTGGCGCGATCAACCTGCCGATCATCCATTATTCGGTCTTGTGGTGGCGCACGCTCCATCAGGGCGAGAGCATTGGCATCACCGGCTCGAGCATCGACAATTCGATCCTGTGGCCGCTGCCGCTGACCATGATCGGCTTCACGTGCCTATTCGGAGCGGTCGTTCTGATGCGTATCCGGGCTGATCTCGCCGAGACGAAGGTCGAAGCTCGGATGCGGAGGATGAGCCGGTGAATCCGTGGACGTTCGTCGTCGGCGCTTATTCGGTCGCGATCCTGCTGACCGCGGCCCTGATCATTTGGGCTTTCGGCTCGATGCGCCGCGCCGAGGCAGCCGCCGAAGCTCTCACCCGCGAATGAAGCCGAAGAACCAGCGTCTGGTGCTCGTCAGCGTGGCGATCGTCGCGGTGCTGGCTGCTGTCCTTCTCGCCATGTGGGGACTGAAGGATAAAGCGGCATACTTTTATACGCCAGCCGACATAGCTGCGGGAAAGGCGGTTACGGGCCGGACCATGCGTCTTGGCGGAATGGTGGAGCAGCACTCACTTCAGCGTGACCCGGATGGAGTGACCGTCCGCTTCATCGTGACCGATGGAAAGGCGCGCCTTCCCGTAACCTATCGGGGGATCACTCCCGACCTGTTTCGCGAAGGCAGCGGCGTCGTTGCCGAAGGTCAGCTCCAGTCCGGCCAGTTCGTGGCGAGCACCATCCTCGCGAAGCACGACGAGCGCTATATGCCGCCGGAGCTCGGCAATCTTGCGGCGGAGCACAAGGCCGGTAAGACGCTCGAGAAATGATCGCCGAAGCCGGCCTCGCGGCATTGTGGCTCGCAGCCGGGCTCGCCGCTTTCCAGTTCATCCTGATGATCGGCGCCTTGCGCAGCGAGGTCGGGCTTGTCCGGCCGATGCGGTCGATTGCCGTCGTCCAGGGCGTGCTGACGGCGATTGCGTTCGCCATGCTGGTGCTGGTGTTCGCGACCACTGACCTATCGGTCGCGCTGGTTTACGAGAACAGCCACAGCGCCAAGCCCTTCATCTACAAGGTTGCCGGCACGTGGGGGAACCACGAAGGATCGATGCTGCTGTGGGTGACGATCCTCGCGGCGGCGGGAGCGTGCCTTGCGCTTTTTTCGCGGCGGACGAGCGAGCAGACCCTCGTTGCGGCGCTCGGCAGCCAGGCGGTGCTCGCGCTCGGCTTTTATGCCTTCTTGTTAATTGCCTCGAACCCGTTCGCACGGCTGAAGCGCCCGGCCCTCGAGGGACTTGGGCTCAATCCCTTGCTTCAGGACCCCGGATTAGCCTTCCATCCGCCAACGCTTTACATCGGCTATGTCGGCCTATCGATCGCGTTCAGCCTCGCGGTCGGCGCGCTGCTCACGGACCAGGTCGACAATAAGCTCGCCCAGGCGATGCGGCCGTGGGTGCTCGCCGCGTGGATCTTCCTGACCCTCGGGATCACCGCGGGAAGCTATTGGGCTTATTACGAGCTTGGTTGGGGCGGGTTCTGGTTCTGGGACCCGGTCGAAAACGCCTCGTTGATGCCCTGGCTGGCGGCGACCGCGCTGCTCCATTCGATCAACGTCCTCGCCGCTCGAGGAGCGCTCAAGGCGTGGACAATGATGCTCGCCGTCATTGCCTTTTCGATGTCGATGGTTGGGACTTTCCTGGTGCGATCCGGCGTCCTGACCTCGGTCCATGCTTTCGCGATCGATCCGGAACGCGGCACATTCTTGCTGGCACTTCTGGCGATTTACGTCGGCGCAGCTTTCGTCCTGTTCGCGCTTCGCGGAGCGACGCTGAAAGAAGGGGCGCCGTTCGAGTTGGTGAGTCGCGAGACGGGGCTGGTCATCAACAACCTATTGCTCAGCGTCATTCTCGGGATTGTGTTCGTCGGTACTCTCTATCCCTTGTTTGTCGAGGCCGTGAGCGGCGGGAAGCTGTCGGTTGGAGCGCCTTATTTCGACGCTGTTGCGGGCCCGTTGGCCTTGGTCCTGGCGGTGCTCGTCGGGGTGGGGCCGCTGCTGTCCTGGCGCCGCGAGCGCAGGCCTGTCTTCAAACAACTGACGATCCCGGGGTTGCTCGGCGTCACTGCGCTCGTCATCACTTTCATAGTCGCACCGATGATCGCGATCTTGCCGAGACTCGGAATGACGGTCGCAGCATATCTCCTCGCTGCGTCGATCCTCCCGCTCGTCGGTCGCAACCCGTTGCGCGCGCCGCTGGCGACCTGGGGAATGGTCATCGCGCATTTCGGGATCGCGGTCTCGCTCGCCGGGATGGCGATGAACGCGGCCTTCACCGAGGAACGGCTGGGCGTGGCGCGGCCGGGTGACAGGCTCAACGTTGGTCCGTGGACCGTCGAATTTGCCGACGTCACCCCAACCGCCGGGAAGAACTGGACGGCGCTCGAGGCCAAGCTTCGTGCAACGCGAGGGCAGGGGCTCGTTATCCTCAACCCGCAGACCCGCTTTTATTCGGATCCGCCGACGGAAACGAACGAAGCAGCGATCGAGACTTTCTGGAACGGCCAACTCTACACGGTCATCGGAAAGAGCGACGAGAATGGCGGCTGGCAGTTGCGGCTGTGGTGGAAGCCGTTCGTGACGTTGATCTGGGCCGGCGGCGCTCTGATTGGCCTCGGCGGAGCGCTTGCTCTGATCGGCCGCCTGTGGCGCCTCCGTCGCCGCCGCAGAGAATCGGCAGGCTGGCGACAGGAGCGCTACGCATGAGCCGCGCCGTGCGCTTTGCGCCGCTGGTGATCCTGCTGGTCCTGCTTGCGGGCCTGGTCTGGCGTCTCGCCACGCCGGCCAACCCCAGCATCACGTCAAAGATGACAGGCAAGTCGGTGCCGGCTTTTGCGCTCGCGGCTGCGCTGCCGACCAAGCCAGGGCTAGCTTCCACCGATCTTGCGTCCGGCCATCCTCGTCTCGTCAATTTCTTTGCCAGCTGGTGCGTGCCATGCATCGCCGAAGTTCAGCTGCTCCAGCAACTCAAGGCCCAGGGCGTCCACATCGACGGCATTGCGGTGCGCGACCGGCCCGAGGATGTGGCCGATTTTCTCGCCCGGCACGGCGATCCCTACGAGCGGATCGGCAGCGACCCCCAAAGCCGGGTACAAATATCGCTAGGTTCGTCCGGCGTTCCCGAGAGTTTCATCATCGATGGCAGGGGCATCATCCGCTACCAGCATATCGGCGTTATCAAGGACAGCGACGTGTCGATGATCCTTGCCAGGCTGGAGCAGGCGAAATGAGGCGGCTCATTCTTCTCGTCGCGCTGTTTGCTGCGGCAGCGGCTTTCGCCGACAGCAACACACCGCCGGCCTATTGGTCGGACCGCCAGCTCCCGGACCCGCGCCAGGAAGCGCGGGCGCAGGGACTGATGAACGAGCTTCGCTGTCTCGTCTGCCAGGGTCAGTCGATTGCCGACAGCGATGCCGATCTTGCCGCCGACATGCGCGATTTGGTGCGTCGCCGAATTGCGGCGGGTGAAAAGCCGGCTGCCATTCGCGGTTGGCTCATCCAGCGCTACGGAACATGGATCAGCTACAGGCCGACCACGGAGCCCGCGACATGGCCGCTTTGGCTGGCGCCGCTCATCCTGCTTGTCCTTGGCGCATTCATGGTCCGACACCGAATCCGGTTGGGGAAGCGCGCCTGATGGGCTGGCTCGTCCTCGCCGTGCTGATTGCATTGAGTGCTGGCAGCCTCTGGCTAATGAAAGTCCGCGGCGGACTTCTCACCGCGGCGATGGCGGCGCTGGTATTCGGCGCCGCGGGCTATGCGTTCCAGGGCAAGCCCGGATTACCCGATGCTCCGGCCGACGCTGCGGCCGAGCGAGCCTATGTTCCGTTGGCCGCGGCCCGGCACGTTTTTTACGGCAACTTCAGCCCCGAAGAATCGTGGATGAGCATGTCGGAGGCGCTCGAGCGCAGCGGCGACACCGAGAATGCGGTTGGGCTGCTTCAGAATGCGGTCAATCGCTATCCCGGGAGCGCTCATCTTTGGATCGGGCTCGGCAACGCGTTGGTCGATCACGCGCACGGGCTCACACCACCGGCTGAAATGGCATATCAGCGCGCCGCCGAGCTCTCGCCCGGCTATCCCGGGCCGCCATTCTTCTATGGGCTGGCGATGGCCCGGTCGGGCGACCGCGCGTCAGCCGTTGCCATCTGGCAGCGGATCCTCGCCAACAGCCCCAAGGACGCGAACTTCAGGCCCCTGGTCGAGCTTGGCATCGCCACGCTCAGCCAGCCTCCGCCGGCGCCTGAACAGGCCGGCGGTTCAACCCGCCGTTAATTGACTACGGCTAGGGCGCTCCCTACATCGCCCGCCACAGTTTCTGCAGCGTCGGCGGGAGCATTTCGCCTTTTCCGGAACGCGCGGGTTTTTAAGGGAATCTCAGAGTGATCGCCGGACTGGCAAAGAGCATCTTCGGGTCGTCTAACGACCGCTATGTGCGTGGGCTCGGCAAGTATGTTGACGCCGTCAATGCGCTCGAAACCAATATCCAGGCCCTGACGGACGAGGAACTGCGCGGCCAGACCGAGCTGTTCCGCCGGCGTCTCGCCAACGGCGAGCGGCTCGACGACCTGCTTCCCGAGGCATTCGCGACGGTCCGCGAGGCAGCGATCCGCACCCTCGGCCAGCGGCATTACGACGTTCAGCTGATCGGCGGCATCGCGCTTCATCGCGGCGAAATCGCCGAGATGAAGACCGGCGAAGGTAAGACGCTGGTCGCGACGCTCGCAGTGTACCTGAATGCGCTCGAGGGGCGGGGAGTCCACGTCGTCACCGTCAACGATTATCTCGCCCGCCGCGATGCCGACTGGATGGGCCAGATCTATCGTTTCCTCGGGATGACGGTCGGGGTGATCGTCCCCAACCTGTCCGACCAGGAACGGCGCGACGCCTACAACAGCGACATCACCTACGCGACGAACAACGAGCTCGGGTTCGATTACCTTCGCGACAATATGAAATATTCGCGCGAGCAGATGGTCCAGCGGCCGTTCCACTTCGCGATCGTTGACGAGGTGGACTCGATCCTGATCGACGAAGCCCGAACCCCGCTGATCATCTCGGGCCCGACCGATGACAAGTCGGACCTCTACATCTCGGTCGACCGCATCGTGAAGACCTTCGTCGAGGCCGATTACGAGAAGGACGAGAAGCAGAAAAGCGTCGTCCTCACCGAGGAAGGCACTGAAAAGGCCGAGCGCATGCTCGAATCCCAGGGGCTGATCGAAGGCCGCAACCTCTACGACATCGTCAACACGCAGGTCGTCCACCACTTGAACCAGGCCCTCAAGGCCAACGTCATGTTCAAGAAAGACATCGACTACATCGTGAAAGACGGGAAGGTCGTCATCATCGACGAGTTCACCGGTCGGATGATGGACGGACGCCGCTGGTCGGACGGGCTTCACCAGGCGGTCGAGGCCAAGGAAGCTGTGATCATCGAGCCCGAGAACCAGACGCTCGCCTCGATCACCTTCCAGAACTACTTCCGCATGTACCCGAAGCTGTCCGGAATGACCGGCACGGCGATGACCGAGGCACCGGAATTCTTCGACATTTACAAGATGAACGTTGTCGCGATCCCGACCAACGTGCCGGTCAAGCGCGTCGACGAGGACGACGAGTTCTACAAGACGATGCCGGAGAAGTTCGGGGCCATCGCCAAGGAGCTCAAGGAGAAGCAGAAGATCGGTCAGCCAGCGCTAGTTGGCACCGTCTCAATCGAAAAGTCAGAGATGCTCTCGGAGTATCTCGAGCAGGAAGGCATCAAGCACTCCGTCCTCAACGCTCGCTTCCACGAGAGCGAAGCGCACATCGTCGCCCAGGCAGGACGCGAAGGTGCAGTCACCATCGCCACCAACATGGCGGGCCGCGGAACCGACATCCAGCTGGGCGGCAACCTCGAGTTCCGGATGCGGGACGAATTCGCGTCGCTGGAGCTGGGCACGCCCGAATATGACAAGCAAGCCGAAAAGGTTCGCGAGGAAATTGCTGCCGAGAAGCAGCGGGTCCTCGGCGTCGGCGGTCTCTACGTGCTCGGCACAGAGCGCCACGAAAGCCGGCGGATCGACAACCAGCTCCGCGGCCGTTCAGGCCGTCAGGGTGACCCCGGCCTGTCGAAATTCTACCTCAGCCTCGACGACGACCTGCTGCGCATTTTCGGCCCGCAGACGATGTTCTCACGTCTGATGAACAAGAACCTCGCCGACGGTGAGGCGATCGTGTCGCCGTGGATTTCCAAGGCGATCGAGACTGCGCAAAAGAAGGTCGAAGCACGCAACTACGACATCCGCAAGCAGGTCGTTGAGTTCGACGACGTGATGAACGACCAGCGCAAGGTCATTTACGAGCAACGCTCTGACATCATGGATGCGGATAATGTCAGCGACGTAATTGCCGATATGCGCGTCGAAACCGTCCAGTCGATCATCGACGTCAATTGCCCCGAAGGCTCCTATCCGGAGCAATGGAACGTCGTGAGCCTCAAGGAAGCAATCGACGAGATTTTCGGTCTCCAGCCGCCGATCGACGCGTGGCTGCAGGAAGATGCTGTCGAGCAGCACATGATCGCCGAGCGGATCGAGAAGCTTGCCGACGAAACGATGGTCGCGAAGACCTCAGAGCTCGACTCCGAAAGCCTGAAGTCGGTTGAAAAGCAGATCCTGCTTCAGACGCTCGACCATCACTGGAAAGAGCATCTCGGCACGCTCGATGCACTCCGGCAGGTCATTCACCTGCGCAGCTACGCCCAGAAGAAGCCGATCGACGAATATAAGCAGGAGGCTTTCTTGCTGTTCGAGCGGCTGCTGGTCGCGATCCGTGAGGAAGTGACGAGGGTGCTCATGAAGGCGCAGTTCCGGCTCGAGGAGGCACCGCCGCCCGAGCTTCCGGACTTCATTACCCAGCACCTCGACCCGTTCTCGGCGGACGATGACAGCGGGGATATCGACGCTGGCACCCGCGGTCTGCTTGCCGGCTTCCCCGAGGAGTTAAACATCCCGCGGCCGCAAATGCCGCTCAGGGATGACGGCACAGTGATCGAGGCTCCGGCAAACCGCAACGCGCCATGCCCGTGCGGTTCGGGCAAGAAGTACAAACATTGCCACGGGCAGCTCGGCTGACGGCGGAGCGGAAGTCCGCTCCCAGCCCCATCGACCGGACCGACGTCAGGCGCGCGTATCGCGCTGAAGAAGAAACGGTCGCGACCGAGCGCTTGGGCCAGGCCCGGCTCGATGCGGAGACAATGGGCGAAGCGACTGCGATCGCCCGAACGCTGGTCAAAGGCGTCCGCGCTCACAAGCCCTCGGGGATCGACGCCTTCCTTCACGCCTACGATCTCGGTTCGGACGAAGGCATCGCCATGATGTGCCTTGCCGAGGCGCTGCTTAGAATTCCGGATGCGCATACGGCGGACGAACTGATCGCCGACAAGCTTGCTGGTCCCGACTGGTCGGAGAAGCTCGGCCAATCGGACTCCTCCTTCGTTAACGCCGCGACTTTCTCGCTTCTCCTGACCGGCAAGGTGCTCGAGGGCGCACAGGATCGATCCGACAACTGGAAGGCTGCACTTGGCCGCGCCGTCGGCCGACTTGGCGAGCCGGTGGTTCGCACCGCGGTCCGCGAGGCGATGAAGATCCTCGGCCGCAATTTCGTCTTCGGCCGCAACATCGATGAGGCGCTGAAGCGCGCCGCACCCGAACGGAAACAGGGCCTTAGCCACAGCTTCGATATGCTGGGCGAGGCCGCCAAGACGTTTGGCGACGCCGAGCGCTATGCCGACGCCTATCGCGGCGCGCTCGACCGCATTGCGAAGGAAGCGAAGAACGGGTTCAAGAAGGACCCGGGCATTTCGGTCAAGCTGACCGCGCTCCATCCGCGCTACGAATTCACCCACGCTGAAGAAGCCGTTGCCGCGGTTCTCCCGGTCGTCCGCGAACTCGCGCTAAAGGCGTCGAAGGCCGACGTCCACTTCACGATCGACGCTGAAGAAGCCGACCGCCTCGAGCTGCAGATGGATGTGTTCGAGGCATTGCTTGCCGACGACGAACTGTTCGCCAACGGTTGGAGCGGCTTCGGGATCGCACTCCAGGCCTATCAAAAACGCGCTCGACCTCTGTGCCAGTGGGTCGCCGAGACAGCTCGAGTCCACGGCCGCAAGCTCATGGTCCGGTTGGTCAAAGGCGCTTACTGGGACACCGAGATCAAGCTGGCGCAGGTCGCCGGCCTTACCGACTATCCGGTCTTCACCCGCAAGGTCGCGACTGACGTTTCCTATCTCGCCTGCGCCAAGATCCTGCTCGACGCCGCCGCCATCTATCCGGCCTTTGCCACCCACAACGCCAACACCATCGGCCAGATTAAGGCGCTCGCGCACGGCCGGCCGTTCGAATTCCAGCGCCTGCACGGCATGGGTGAAGGCCTCTACGAGGAGCTGGCGAAGCTCGAAGCTGGCATCGGCGAAGCACGGACCCCCGTGCGCATTTACGCGCCGGTAGGAAGCCACAAGGAGCTGCTCGCCTATCTCGTTCGCCGCCTGCTCGAGAACGGCGCTAACAGCTCGTTCGTCAATCGCATCGCCGACGAGCAGGTCTCGCTCGACGATTTGGTCAAGGACCCGGTCGCCGAACTCGCGGCGCTCGAGCCCAAGCGCAACCCGAAGATCGTTCTCCCGACCGAGCTGTTCGGCTCGCGGCGCCGCAATAGCGCGGGCGTGGACTTAAGCGACCCGCTGGTGCGCGAGCCGTTGCTGGAGCGACTGAAAGCGCTCGAATCTCGCACCTGGGCCGCGAAGCCGGGCATCGGGAAGGGCGAGGGAAGGGCGATCCTCTCCCCGTACGACCACAGCAAAACCGTCGGGACCACGTTCGAGGCGAGCGCGGACGACGTCGACCGCATGGTTCGCGCCGGCCACGCCGCCCAGGTCGGCTGGGATTCGCTTGGCGGCGAGAAGCGCGCGCAGCTCCTCGAGCGCGCCGCCGACCTCTAAGAGGAGCATTCGGAAGAATTTTTCTCGCTCTGCACGCGCGAAGCGGCAAAGACGTTGATCGACGGCGTCCTCGAAGTGCGCGAGGCGGTCGATTTCCTCCGCTTCTACGCGTCCGAAGCTCGGCGACAGTTCACCCGACCGATGCCGCTCCCGGGTCCGACCGGGGAGCAGAACGAGCTGCGTCTCCATGGACGCGGCGTCATCGGCGCCATTTCGCCGTGGAATTTCCCGCTCGCCATCTTCACTGGCCTGGTCTCGGCTCCTCTGGCCGCGGGTAATGCCGTCATCGCCAAGCCAGCCGGCCAGACGCCGCTGGTCGCCGCCCTGGCGATCGACCTGATGCACCAGGCGGGCATTCCCAAGGACATCGTTCAACTCGCGCCCGGCTCCGGCAGGGTCGTCGGCGGCACGTTGACTGCGCATCCACTCCTCGCCGGCGTCGTCTTCACCGGCTCGACCGAGACCGCGCGGATGATCAACCGTACGCTCGCCGAGCGCGACGGGCCGATCATTCCGTTCGTCGCCGAAACCGGCGGCCAGAATGCCATGATCGTGGACAGTTCGGCCTTGCCCGAGCAGGTCACCCGCGACGTCATTTCCTCGGCCTTCCAGAGCGCGGGCCAGCGCTGCTCGGCCCTGCGTGTCCTGTTCGTCCAGGAGGATGTCGCGGATGGAATGATCGAGATGATCTCGGGGGCCATGGAAGCCCTGAGGGTCGGCGATCCGAGCGACCTCGATACCGATGTCGGCCCGGTGATCGACGAAGCGGCCAAAAAGGTGCTCGACGATCACCTCAAGTGGCTCGACAAGAATGCCAAGAAAATCTGCCGGCTGAAGGCGCCGAAGGAGGCTGCGAACGGCACGTTCGTTCCTCCCGCGATGTACGAAATAAAGTCGTTGAGCCAATTGGATCAGGAGAATTTTGGCGCGATCCTCCACGTCATTCGCTTTGCCGGAGACGAACTCGACAAGGTGGTCGAGGCGATCAACACCACCGGCTACGGACTGACGCTTGGGCTCCAGAGCCGCATCGACACAGTCCGCGACTATGTCGAGGAAAATGCCCGGGTTGGTAACTTCTACGTCAACCGCAACCAGATCGGCGCGGTCGTTGAAAGCCAGCCGTTCGGCGGCGAGGGCCTCAGCGGCACCGGGCCCAAGGCCGGCGGCCCGCATTATGTCGCGCGCTTCGCTACCGAGCGCGTCACCTGCATCGATACCACCGCGGCGGGCGGCAACGCTTCGCTGATGGCAGCCTTGGACGGCTAGACCGGCTCGTAGCCGAACGCGCTCAGCTGATCCCATTCGACCTCGCGATTGATCGCGCTCTCGAACCCGACGAGATCCTCCCGCCAGCGCTCTTTTCCATAATAATCTCGATAATATTCGAGGCGAAGTTCGGATGATTTCGTCGATTGTTCGACCGGCGCAAAGGGCAACATCTGGGCGCCAACCAGCGCGGCAAGCGCGCGAAACTCGCGCTCTTGGTTGAGCACAAGGTCTTCGAAGCGAAGGAACCGACACGGTATGGACGCTTGCCGAAGCTGCTCGATCATCCGGAGGTAAGAGTTGATCTTCGCATTATAGAGCTTGAGGGGCGTGAAGGACTGCTCCTTCAGTCGCTCGCGACGAACGGTTTTCCATTGGAAGCGAAGGAATTCGCCTAGGTTTTCCGGCGGCTTTGATAGCGCGTGGTAAGGGCGTCGACGAAGGCTCACGAGCCACGAAGCCGGGTTCTTTACTGTAATAAGAATGACGCAGCCGCCGAAGTCCTCGATGGCGTCGAACTCGGTTGCGCAATGCTTCCAGGTCTCCCGCGGCGATCGGCCTTCGAAGATCTGATCAATCGCTGCCTCGCGGCTGATCGCCTGCTGGTCCAAACTCTGGACAGCCCAATACGCGTCACCGTCCAGCTCTTTGGCTGTGGACGGAAGAACCGTGATTCCAGGGATGCTCTCCAGCAGGGTTCGAAGAACGCGGGTGCCGGTGTTGCGCTCGCCGAAAATCTTCACCTCAGACAGGGCTGGATTCCCGCTGCGGTGACGTTTTAGCAAAGGTGCCTGTGGTCGCCGGATCGAAGAGAATATGGCGGATCGGGCCGTCTTCCTTGGTGCGGCCAAGCCTTGCACCGCGCTCGCGCGCCCACTCGATCAGCGGCGAATAGCCGACGTTTCCCTGATCGTCCTTGTCGAGCGTCATCAGGATGAAGATCGCTCCGCCCGGCTTCAGCAGATTTTCGACAAGGCCGAGGAGGAGGATACGCCAGTCTTCGACCGACCAATATTGGCGCTGGCCTTTCACTCTTTTGCGGTGGAATGCCGGCATCATCATGGTGATCAGGTCGAACCGTTGATCGATCGGCTTATAGGGATCCTCACGGGTAACCGGCGCCACGATCCTCTTGGAGCCGACCAACTCACAAAGCTCGGCGTACCAGGGATTGTCTACGTCCGTCCCGATTGCCCGGTGACCCATCGAATTGGCAACCATCACGAAATTTCCTGATCCCATCCCGATGTCGAGGATATCGAGAGGTGGCGAGCGATCGAGATTCAGCCATTGCGCGTAGAGAACGCTGTAGTGGGCCCAGTAAGCGAAGTCGGCATATTTGAGGCCAGCGACAGTCTCCAGATCACCCAGCTGATCCGCATGCTTGGCGAGAAATGCCTTCCGCTTGTCCGTATCGACGGAATCGAGCGCCCGCTGAAGGTTCGTGCGAGTGCGATCGCTCATGGGATTTTGGCGCTCGAGTTGCTCGATCCGCTCCTCAAACGAGCAGAGTGCGTCGTGCCTTCTCATCGCCGCACCACTTTGCTCAACCACGGTCATCATCATCCTTCCGGCACGCCACTCGATTGACCGAGCCACTACCCGGATCACAGCCAGTGTCATGTCTCTTTAAGGGATTCTCTGTTAATTGACCTTGATTCTGATACAAAAACTGCGGTTTTGGCAGCACAGACCGCTTAGTGGTGCGGTTTCGCTGTTTAGGGAGTTCATGGGCCTGATGAGACTCACGCGCTGGCAGCCGATTACCGGCGCGTCCGGGGATTGCCTGTGAAGATCGCCGGGATCGAGCTTCCGCGCCTGCTCTCGGAGGCGCTTGCCGACTGCAAGAAGCATTTCATCGGTGCGGCTGTTTTCAGCCTGCTAATCAACGTCCTTTACCTCGCGCCGACCATCTACATGCTCCAGGTCTATGACCGCGTCGTTCCGACGGGCGGCAAGACGACCTTGTTCTTCATCACCATCGCTTTGGCGCTCGCACTTCTGACACTCTCCATGCTCGACATGGTTCGGAACCGCCTCCTTGTGCGGGCCAGCCAGCGCATCGACGCTCTCATTGCTCCACGACTTCTCCGCCAGATGATGGCGGCGGATTCGGGCAATGCCGGCCAGGCGATGCGGGATTTCGACAGCGTCCGGACGGCGATGGCCACTCCTGCGATCGCGGCAATGTTCGACGTGCCCTGGACCCCGGTGTTCCTGATCGTCGCTTTCATGCTGCACTTCTGGATCGGGATCATGGCGGTCATTTCTGCCATCTTGCTCGTCTCTCTGGCGTGGGCGAACCAGCGCGCGACCTCAAAGAAAATGGAGCTGGCGACGGCAGCCATGGCTGCGGCGCATAGTTCGCAGCAGGCAGCCGCGGTTCACGGCACGACGGTCAAGGGGCTCGGCATGATCGGCGCGATGGTCGACCGGCAGCTGGGCCATCGTCGGAGCGGCCTTGCGAACATGCTGAGCGCCCAATTCGCGGGCAGCCGGTTGACCGCGTCGAGCCGCTTCTTCCGGCTGTTCGTCCAGTCGGCCGCGCTTGGCCTCGGCGCATTGCTCGCGCTGGCGGGCGATATTTCGTCGGGTGCGATCATCGCCTCCTCGGTGCTGCTGAGCCGCGCGCTGCAGCCGATTGAGAGCATCATCGGGGCCTGGTCATCGCTGGCCTCGGCCCGCGCGGCGATCCGGCGGCTCTCGGCGACCATGGAAAATATCGAAGAGCAGCGCATCTATACGCAGTTGCCGGCGCCCGAAGGTATTCTCGATGTCGAGGACATCGGGCTTCGCGGACGCGATGGCCGGCCGATCCTGCTGAGCGTGAGCTTCCGGGCCCAGCCGGGCAAAATCCTGGGGATTATTGGACCCAGCGGCTCAGGTAAGACCACGCTCGGCAAGATCATGATTGGTGCAATCCAGCCGACGGTTGGCACGATCCGGGTCGACGGCGCCCGTATCACTGATTGGGATCAGGACGATCTTGGCAAGCACGTCGGCTACATGCCGCAGGAACCGTCGCTGTTCGAAGGCACGATCAAGGAAAACATCGCCCGGTTCGAGCAGCCCCGCGATTCCGAGCATGCGCGGCAAATCGATGAGGCCGTGATCAAGGCGGCGAGGGAGGCCGGGGTTCACGAACTGGTCTTGCAGCTCCCGCAAGGATACGACACGCCATTGGGACTAATGGGGGCAGGGCTTTCAGCCGGGCAGGCACAACGCGTTGCCTTCGCTCGGGCGCTTTACGGCGATCCTCGCATTCTCCTCCTCGACGAACCCAACGCCTTCATGGACCAGGCGGGCGAAGCTGCCTTGATCGCCGCGACGCAGAAGGCCCGAGCGCGCGGCGCTACGGTCGTCGTTATCGCTCATCGCCGCGGCGTGCTCGCGGCCGCGGATCATTTACTGGTTCTCGATGCCGGCCGGCCGCGGATGCTTGGACCGGCGGCCGAAGTTGCTGCCCGGTTGGCCGCGCCCCAGCAGAGTGAAGGCGATGCCGCGTGAATGAAGTCGTAGCTCTTCCGGCCCCGATCCACAGCGAAGCAGGCAATCCGACCAAGGAAATCCGCACTGGAGCGGCAATCGCCTCAGCGTTCTTCGTCCTCTTCCTCGGCTGGGCGGCATTCGTTCCGCTCGATGCGGGCGTTAATGCCGCGGGCATCATCGCGGTTTCCGGCAACCGCCAGACGGTCCAGCACAAGGACGGCGGCGTCGTGAACGCAATCTACGTTCGTGAAGGCCAGCACGTTAAGGCAGGACAGGTCCTCATCGAACTGTCCGCGCCGGAATTGAAAGCCGCGGAGCGAGGCCTCACCAGCGATTATCTGACGCTCCTCGCCCAGCGCGCTCGGCTAATGGCCGAGCGGCTTGGACAGCGCGGCTTTGCCACTCCGCCGGAATTTGCGACGCTCAGTCCAGCCGACCGGGAGATTGCCAATCAAGTTCTGCAGCTGCAGCGGTCGGAAATGAGCGCCCGTTATGGCGCGACGTCCGCCCAGCAATCCGTGCTTGGCCAGCGGGCGGGACAGCTTCGCGAGCAGCAAGGCGGTTACACCGAGCAGCGGGCTTCGCTGATCGAACAGGAGCGACTGATCGCGGAAGAACTCGAAGGCCTCAAGAAGATCGCCGAAAAAGGCTTCGCCTCGATCAATCGCGTCCGCGCCCTGGAGCGAGCCCAAGCCGACCTCAAAGGCCAACAGGCCCAGATGGAAGCCGAATATGCGCGCGCGGGGCAGGGCATTGGCGAGACTCGGATGCAGTCGTTGAGCGTGTCTCGTGACCGGCTCGAGCAAATCGAATCCGATCTTAAGGACACACAGGCGAAGCTGTCGGAAACCCTGCCCAAGCTGGTGGCGGCGCGTGAGCAGCTTGAACATTCGAAGGTTCGGGCACCTGCAACCGGCCAGGTGGTTGGTCTCACGGTCTTCACTGTCGGGGGCGTCGTTGCTCCGGGGCAGAAGTTGATGGACGTCGTGCCCGACGGGAAAGAGTTGGTAATCCAGACCCAGCTGAAGCCGTCAGATGCTGACGACGCTTATGTCGGGCAGGTCGCGCAGGTTCGGTTTGTCAGCATTCATAACCGATCGCTGCCGCTGTTCACCGGCCGCGTTCGTACGGTGTCTGCCGACAGCTTCACGGATGAGAAGACGGGCCATTCTTTCTTCCGCGCCGAGATTGTCGTGCCGCAGGGTGAAATGAACCGCGTCCGCTCCGTGCTGGGCAATGGCGAGCTCCGCCCGGGGCTTCCTGTCGATACGGTGCTGACCGTACGCAAGCGAACCGCGCTTCAGTATCTGCTCGAACCGCTAGCGACGCGGCTCTGGCGTTCGGGGCACGAAGACTAGGTCCACTTGTCCCGCCGTGGGACGGAGCCAACTGGCCTCTGGAGCAGTGCAACAAAACGGTGGTTGATACGAGTGCGGGGTGGTCCCTCATGGACACGAACGCACTCCGCCGAGGCGGTCGGGCTCTCCGGGCTCGGCCGCTTCGTTGATTCTAGTGGGGCGGCGATCGCGACAGTGAGTCGCCCTGGCCTTCGGTCATTCGGGCCGAAGGAGACATCCGGGCCTTCTCCTCATCCTCGCGGGCCCATTCCTCTTCGGTCTTGCACTGCTTGCCCTTGCGGATCCGGCTGCCCGTTTCCTGCTGGCTTTGACGGCAGATCAGGGGCGGCTTTGTGGGCGCCGGCACGGTTATTGGCGCTGGAGCCGATTGGGCGGCGACAAGAAGCGCGAACATGGTGATAGCCATACCGCCAGCGTCCTGCTGCTCGGCGTCCAAGTCAAGGATGATGAGAGAATGGCTCCCCGGGCCTGATTCGAACAGGCGACCGATCGATTAACAGTCGATTGCTCTACCGCTGAGCTACCGGGGAGTGTCCCGCTGACGGGCAGGGCGGCTAGATAGCGGACACTTCCTTAAAGGCAAGTGTTCAGGTCGCAAATTGCTCCATCGCAATTCGCTCATCAAGCGCGTGCTCGGGATCGAACAGCAGCGTCAGCGACTTCTCGCGGTCGAGCGTGACCTCAACGCGGGCTACGTCGCGGACTTCGATCTGGTCGGCGACCGCCGACACCGGACGGTTTTCGGCCTCAAGAATTCGGAAGCAGACCGACGTATCGTCGGGCAGGATCGCTCCTGACCAGCGCCGCGGCCGGAAAGGGCTGATAGGCGTCAGCGCCAGCATCTTCGCGGCGAGCGGCAAGATGGGGCCGTGCGCCGACAGATTGTAAGCGGTCGAACCGGCCGGCGTCGCGACCAACACCCCGTCGCAGGCCAGCTCGGGAAGCGCCACACGGCCATTGACGGAAATCTCGATCTTTGCCGTCTGCCGAGTTTCGCGAAGTAGCGAGACCTCATTGATTGCGGCGTGGGTCGCGCTTTCCCCGCTGACGGTCGTGGTTCGCATCTCCAGCGGAGCAACCCGGATCTCTTTTGCCGCAGCGATTCGATCCTGAAGATCTTCGAGCCGCCACTCGTTCATGAGGAAACCGACCGTGCCGCGGTTCATTCCAAACACGGGCAAATGCGGACATTCGCCTTCGAGCATTCGGTGGAGCGTGTGCAGCATGAACCCGTCGCCGCCGAGCGCTACAAAGGTCTTCGCCTGTTCGGCCTCGGCGAAAAGATAGCGCTTGCGCAACAACTGCTCCGCGGCGCTTGCCGCTTGTCGATGCGAGGCAAGGAGGCCGATCCCCAGGCTTCTGAGGTCCACCAAATCGGTCTTCGACTGGGAAGCATCCGCGTTCAAACAAGCACCCTCGGCAGCTTCAACGGCCCGAAACATAGGAAGATTGCTCTGTCACGTCACTGTCTCGTTTCGGGTCGCGCGCTCTCCTTCGGCTTCCGGGGCGTGCTCTTGAGCGTTACTCGGCCGGCATGTTCAAGTGGGAAAGCGTATTCGACAGGGGCCGCCGGGCTTCGGACAAGCAGGTCCCGGCACAGGCAACACCTGTCAGGGACCAACTGCTCGAGAGCCTCATCGCGCACGAGCAGATCGAGGTTCTGTACCAGCCGCAAATCGAGCCGGGCACGGGCCGCATCGTCGGCGCCGAAGCGCTCGCCCGGTCCGCACTGACGCAATCGGCGGAGGGCCTGTTCAAACGCGCGGCAGCGGCGGGGCTCGATGAGCGCTTGTCGAGGCTGGTCCAGCGTAAGGCGCTCCGCTGTGCCGCTGCCTGGGAAGGCCCGCTCAAGAATTTGAAGCTGTCGATCAACCTGCTGCCCGCCGACCTGTCTCGCGAGGGCTATGAGCAGTGGTTGCTTGAAGAGATCGAGACTGCTGGCATGGATCCCGACCGCCTCACGGTCGAAATCACCGAAAGCGCGTTGCTCGTCGATCAGGATGCGGTCGCCGTCCGGCTTAACGCACTTCGCAAGGCCGGCATTTCCATCGCCATCGACGATTTCGGTACGGGCTATGCGAGCCTTGCCTATCTCACGAGCCTGCCGCTCGACATGATCAAGATCGATCGCGGCCTGATTACCGAGATTGTCGGGCGCGAGCGCGACCGGATTGTAGTCAAGGCGATGATCCGTCTGGCCCGCGAACTCGATCTGCTCGTTGCGGTCGAAGGCGTCGAAAGCACCCCGCAGCTGGCGCTTCTCGCCGAGTGGGGCTGCGACCTTTACCAGGGTTTCCTCGGCGCCGGAGCGCTGAGCCAAGAAGAGCTGTGGCGGTTCGTCGCCGCCGCCCAGGTCGAGGCCGCCTAAGCCGCCTCTTTCTTCTCTCCGGTTGCAGCGACGCGCGCCAGTCCGCGCGACAGCTGGAGCGCACCCGTCAGCCGCGCATCCGGATTGGGCCAGTCGCGCGACACAACGAGCTTGCTGTCGGGCCGAAGCTTTGCTGCACCTTTGAGGCGATCGATATAGCCGAACAGGCCCGGAAGGTCGGCGAAACCGCCGTCCGCAAAGGTCACGACGGCGCCTCTCGGGCCAAGGTCGAGTTTCGCGATCCGTGCCGCTTTGCAGTTGATCTTCACCTCGACGATCTTGAGCAGGTTCGCTGTCTCGTCCGGCAGCGGGCCGAAACGATCGATCAGCTCGGCCGCGAATTCGTCGATGGCCGGACGATCTTCGAGATCGCCGAGCCGGCGATAGAGCCCCATGCGCAGGTCAAGGTCGGGAACGTAGGGCTCCGGAATAAGGATTGGCGCATCGACGCTGATTTGCGGCGTGAACTCGTCGGCCTTGGCGATCCCGCCGGCCTTGAGCTCGACGATCGCGTCCTCGAGCATGGACTGGTAGAGCTCGAACCCGACTTCCTTGATATGACCCGACTGCTCGTCACCGAGGAGGTTGCCGGCGCCGCGAATGTCGAGGTCGTGGCTCGCTAACTGGAAGCCGGCACCCAGGCTATCGAGATCGGCCAGCACCTGCAGCCGCTTCATCGCCGCTTCGGTGATCGACCGGTCCGCAGGCATCGTCAGATAGGCGTAAGCGCGAGTCTTCGACCGGCCAACGCGCCCACGGAGCTGATAGAGCTGGGCGAGCCCGAAGCGGTCGGCACGATGCACGATCAACGTATTCGCGTTGGGAATATCGAGGCCACTCTCGACAATCGTGGTCGACAGCAGGACGTCATATTTGCGGTCATAGTATGCGCTCATCCGCTCCTCGACCTGGCCCGGGCTCATCTGTCCGTGCGCGGTCACGAACTTCACCTCGGGTACCTGCTCGCGAAGCCATTCCTCAATGCTCGGCAAGTCGGCGATCCGCGGGACAACGAAGAAACTCTGCCCGCCGCGATAATGTTCGCGGAGCAGCGCTTCACGAAGCACGACAGCATCCCAGGGCGCGACATAGGTACGCACTGCGAGCCGATCGACCGGCGGCGTCTGGATAACGCTGAGTTCGCGCAAGCCCGACATTGCCATCTGCAGCGTCCGCGGGATCGGCGTCGCCGTCAGCGTCAGGACATGGACGTTGGCCTTGAGCGCCTTCAGCCGCTCCTTGTGAGCGACCCCGAAATGCTGCTCCTCGTCGACGATTACCAGCCCGAGGCGCTTGAATGAAATTCCCTTGGCCAGAAGCGCATGAGTACCGATGACGATATCGACGGTGCCATCGGTGAGACCGTCCTTGGTTTTCTTCGCTTCGGCCGCAGGCACCAACCGTGACAGTCGCCCGACATTGATCGGGAAGCCCTGAAGCCGCTCGACGAAATTCCGGAAATGCTGCCTCGCAAGGAGGGTCGTCGGGCCAATCAGTGCGACCTGCTTACCCGACATTGCCATGACGAACGCGGCACGCAGCGCCACTTCCGTCTTGCCGAAGCCGACATCGCCGCAAACGAGCCGGTCCATCGGCTTTCCCGCTTCGAGGTCGGCGAGCACGTCGGCGATCGCGCGTTCCTGGTCATCGGTCTCTTCGTAGGGGAAGCGGTCGACAAACTGCGGGTAGCTCGAGTCCGGCTCGGCCACGACACCGGCACGCGTGGCACGCATCGCCGCCGTTTTGATGAGCTCACCGGCAATCTCGCGGATGCGTTCCTTCATCCGCGCCTTGCGGCGCTGCCAGGCCTCGCCGCCGAGGCTGTCGAGCGACGCGCCGCCCTCGCTTTCACTGCCGTAGCGGCTCAGCAGCTCGATATTCTCGACCGGGACGTAGAGCTTGTCGCCGCGCGCATATTCGAGCGCGACGCAGTCGTGCGGCACCTTGCTGACCGGGATCTGGGTCAGTCCCTCGTACCGGCCGATGCCATGATCGGCGTGGACGACCAGATCGCCGGGCGAGAGCGTCGCCAGCTCGGCGAGGAAAGCGTCGGCGGCTTTGCGCTTCTTACGGCGTCGGACGAGCCGGTCGCCGAGCATGTCCTGTTCGGTGAGCACCGCGACATCGGGCGTGGTGAAGCCATGGTCGAGCGGCAGGACCAGTAGCGCCGGCTGGGTCTTCGAGCCGAGCGCCTCCCGCCAGCTGCCGACTTCCTTGTGCGCCTTCAGCCCATTGTCCTCGAGCAGACCGGCGAGGCGTTCGCGCGCGCCTTTGGTGTAGCTCGCGAGGACGACCTTGCTGCCCTTCCGGCGAAGGTCGGCGACATGTTTCGCGACGGCCTCGTAGACGTTGGCCTGCTGGGTCCGCTCGGGAGCAAAGTCGCGCGCCGGCTGGACGCCGAAATCGATCGTCCGCTGAGACTCCGGCTCGGGGAAGGGCGAGGCAAGATGGATCGGACGCTCGGCGACGAAGCCGTTCCACTCGGCCCGCGCCAGGTAGAGCGTGTCGGGCTCCAGCGGGCGATAATTGCCGGGCTCGGCTTCCATCGCCCGGCGACGGTTCTCGTAATAGTCCTCGATCGATTCCTGCCGCGCCTCCAGCGCCTGGTCGGCATTCGAATCGCGCAGGATCAAATCGTTGTCGCCAAGATGGTCGAACAGGGTACCGATCCGCTCTTCCAGAAGCGGCAACCAATGCTCCATCCCGCCCATTCGGCGGCCCTCGGACAGGGCTTGGTAGAGCGGGTCCTGAGTCGCTGTTGCACCGAAGGCCTCGCGATAGCCCGAGCGGAAGCGCTTGATGGTCTCGGCATCGAGCAATGCCTCGGACGCCGGCATCAAGGTGAAAGACTTCGCCTTGTCGGTCGAGCGCTGGTCCGCCGGGTCGAACCGCCGCAGACTGTCGATTTCATCGCCGAAGAAATCGAGGCGGAGAGCCATCTCTTCGCCCGCGGGAAAGAGGTCGATCAGCGAGCCGCGCACCGCATATTCGCCATGCTCGGCGACCGTATCGGCGCGCTGGTAGCCGAGCGCATTGAGTTGTCGGACGAGGGCTTCACGTTCGATCCCATCGCCCTCGGCAATCCGGCGGGTCAGCTGGCGAATTCGGAAAGGCGTCAGCACGCGCTGGGTCGCCGCGCTGGCGGTCGTCACCAGCAGCAGCGGCTTGTCGTTCTTGCCCTGGAGAGCGCTAAGGGTCGCGAGGCGCTCCGCCATGACTCGAAGGGCGGGCGACGCTCGGTCGTAGGGCAGGCAGTCCCACGCCGGGAAGGCCAGCACCTCGATCTCGGGTGCGAACAAGGGCGCAGTCTCGGCCAATGCGCGCATTGCGGTTTCGTCGGCGGCGATGATGACCGCGCGGCGCGTCTTCTGGGAACCATGCGCGGCCCGCGCCAAATCGGCGGCCAGCCACGGCAGGAAGCCCGCCGGAACGCCCGCCAGCGTCAGCGGCTTTTCGGCGCGAAGGACGCGCTGCAACGACCCCGTCATTTGGCCACCGGGATGTAGTCGAGCTTCTTCAGCGCCGCGATCATGGGCCCTTCGAAGCGCTCCGGCGCCACAGCGGTTCCGTGCGCCCAGGCCATGATGTCGACGTCCTGCTCCTTCAGCATCTCATCGAACAGCGCGCGCTCATCCGCACTCCACGACGCATGGTGAGTGTCGAAGAATCCGCCGACCAGCAGATCGGCTTCCTTGGTGCCGCGATGGTGCGCACGCCAGGAGAGGCGCTTCAGTTCCGGGTCGGGAAGCATGGGCGCCAGATAAGAGCCTTTTGCCGTCATTGCGAGGCCTCGAACAGGCCGTCGCAACCTGGAGAAACAGTTGCTGGATTGCTTCGTCACTTCGTTCCTCGCAATGACAGGGCATGCGGCCCGACATCCTCAACCCGCTGTTCACGGAAGTGGAAGCGATGAAGGGCGTCGGCCCGCAGGTCGCGAAGACGCTGAAACGGCTCGACCTGTCGCGCACCCTCGACGTGCTTTATCACCTGCCGATTGGCGCCATCGAACGCGTGCGGGCGACGCATGCTTCCGCGGAGCTGCTCGGCCGCAACGTGATTATGGACCTGAAGCCGTTCGAGGCGCGCGAGAACCGGTCGGGCAGGGGACCGACGCGGATCTACGCGTCCGACGGCGACGGCAACACGATCAGCCTCATCTATTTCAACAATCCTGGCTGGGCGAAGCGCAGCCTGCCGATCGGCCAGATGAAGACCGTTTCGGGTAAGCTCGAGGCTTATGGCGACGAATGGCAGATCATCCATCCGGAGATTTCGGAACCCGGCAAGGGCGCCGCGCCTGCGCTTCGTGAACCGGTCTATCCGCTGACCGAAGGACTGACGAACCGCCGCATGGGTGAACTGGCGCGCGAGGCGCTGGAGCGAGCTCCCGAGCTTCCCGAGTGGATCGAGCCGGGCCTCGCCCAGCAAGAGCATTGGGGTGCGTGGCGCGCGTTCCTGGCGCTGGCGCATCGCGAGCCGGGCGCCGACGGAGCGCGCCGGCGGCTCGCTTATGACGAGATATTCGCCAACCAGCTCGCGCTGCTGCTGCTTCGCCAGTCGCAGCGTCGGCACCGGACCGCGGCGCTCGCCGGCACGGGCGAGCTGATGCGGCAGCTCACGTTGCCCTACCAGCTGACGGAAGCGCAGCGCCGCGCCATCCGCGAGATACGCGGCGACCTCATCCAGTCGACGCCGATGCTCCGATTGCTCCAGGGCGATGTCGGTTCGGGCAAGACGCTGGTCGCGGTTGCCGCGATGCTGACGGCGGTCGAAAGCAAGGCGCAGGCGGCATTGCTGGCCCCAACCGAGATCCTCGCCCGCCAGCACCATTCGACCCTGCTTGGCATGCTGGACAGCCTCGGGGTGCGCGTCGCAATCCTCACCGGGCGTGAAAAGGGCAAGGCCCGCGACAGCGTGCTGATGGGGCTTGCCGACGGGTCGATCGATATCCTCGTCGGCACCCATGCGATCTTTCAGGAAAAGGTCGCCTACAAGAATCTCGGCCTTGCGGTCATCGATGAGCAGCACCGCTTCGGTGTCTCGCAACGTCTCTTGCTGGCCTCGAAGGCCGAGCATCCGCCGCACCTGCTGGTGATGACGGCAACGCCGATCCCCCGCACCCTGACCCTCACCCAATATGGCGAGATGGACGTCAGCCGGATCGATGAGATGCCGCCGGGCCGAACCCCGATCGAAACGCGCGTGATCAGCGAGGAGAAACTACCCGACGTGGTCGAAGGCCTGGGACGTCATCTCGCCGGTGGCGGCCAGGCCTATTGGGTTTGCCCGCTGGTCGAAGAGAGCGAGAAATCGGACGCTGCCGCAGCCGAAGAGCGAGCGCGCGTGCTGCGGCTCCGCTTCGGCGAAGATAAGGTCGGGTTGGTCCACGGTCGGATGAAGGGCGCGGACAAGGATGCCGTGATGGCGCGCTTCGCGTGCCGCGAGCTTGGCGTGCTGGTCGCGACGACGGTGATCGAAGTCGGCGTCGATGTGCCGAACGCGACCCTGATGATTGTCGAAGGCGCCGAGCGGTTTGGCCTTGCCCAGCTTCATCAGCTGCGTGGGCGCGTCGGCCGAGGGACGGGCAAGAGCACCTGCCTGCTGATCCGTGGCCAGAACCTGACGGAGGCCGGACGCGCACGACTAACCCTGATGCGCGAGACCAATGACGGCTTCCGCATCGCCGAGGAGGATTTGCGTCTGCGCGGTCCTGGCGAAATCCTCGGCACGCGCCAGTCGGGCGAGGAAGCGTTCCGTGTCGCCACGCCCGAGCTGGTCGCCGAGCTTGCCCCCGTCGCCCAGAGCGACGCGATGCTGCTGCTCGATCGCGACGGCGGCCTCAAAGGCGAGCGCGGCCAGGCGGCTCGGGTTTGCCTCTATCTGTTCGAACGCGACCAGGCCGTCGACCTGATCAGGAGCGGCTAGCGGACGAGCAGCCCATGGCGCTTCTTGCCGAGGCTGAGCTTCAATGGCTCATCGCCGGCTGACAGCATCAATCCCGGATCGTTGACCGTGACATCGTCCAGACGAACCGCGCCCTCGGCGATCTTGCGCTTGGCCTCGCCATTCGACGCACAGAACCCGAGGCCCGTGAGCGCTGCAAGGATGCTGACGCCCTCCCCGATGTTCAGTGTCGGCAGGTCTGCACCCAGGCCGCCTTCGCCGAACGTGGTCCGCGCCGTCGATGCAGCGGCATCGGCGGCTTCGCGTCCGTGAAGCATCGCCGTCGCTTCGGTCGCGAGCACGACCTTGGCGTCGTTGATCCCGGCGCCCTCGAGCTTTTCCAGGCGCTCGACTTCTTCGAGCGGAAGGTCCGTAAATAGCCGCAGGAATCTTCCGACGTCGGCATCCTGCGTGTTCCGCCAGAACTGCCAATAGTCGTATGGCTTCAGCAGCTCCTCATCGAGCCACACCGCGCCAGCTGCGGTCTTGCCCATCTTCCCGCCGTCCGCGGTCGTGATGAGCGGCGTCGTCACTCCAAACAACTCGGTCCCGTCGATGCGGCGCGCCAACTCGATTCCGTTGACGATATTGCCCCACTGGTCCGACCCACCGAGCTGCGCGCGGCATCCGTACCGCCGCGACAGCTCCATAAAGTCGTAGGCCTGCAGGATCATGTAGTTGAATTCGAGGAAGGTCAGCGGCTGCTCGCGGTCGAGCCGCAACTTCACGCTGTCGAACGTCAGCATTCGGTTGATCGTGAAATGCTGCCCGACTTCGCGCAGGAACGGGATGTATTCGAGGTGCGCGAGCCAATCGTCATTGTTGACCATCACCGCGTCGGTCGGACCGTCGCCGAACGTGAGGAATCGCTCGAAAACGCGGCGAATGCCGGCGATATTCGTGTTGATCAGCTCTTCCGTAAGGAGTTTCCGGCCCTCATCCTTGCCCGAAGGGTCGCCGATCTTGGTCGTCCCTCCCCCCATCAGCACGATCGGCTTGTTCCCGGTCTGCTGGATTCGGCGAAGCTGCATGATCTGGACGAGGCTCCCGACATGGAGGCTCGGCGCGGTCGCGTCGAACCCGATGTAGGCGGTAACCGGGCCCTCAACCGCGCGCGCATCCAGCGCTGCGGCATCGGTCACCTGGTGGATGTAGCCGCGCTCGTCGAGCACCCTGAGCAATGAAGAACGATACGCTGTCATGCACGTGCGCTTAGCGTCATGCGCCGCGTGCTGCTACTGCAGCGAAATGCAGTTCAATCTCGTCCCGCATCCGACGACGCCGCCGACCGATCCGGAGATGAAGGT
>Ga0157371_10000866_pt1 | contig 34355 bp, 28 predicted proteins | sample C45metaG_FD_113462 | JGI IMG/M metagenome (GOLD analysis project Ga0157371, IMG submission 113462) | Corn rhizosphere microbial communities from Kellogg Biological Station, Michigan, USA - C4-5 metaG | ecosystem: Host-associated > Plants > Roots > Rhizosphere > Soil | place: USA: Michigan... | reverse complement strand
CCCGCGAGCAACCCGTAAAACAGATTGTAGCCATCAACAAAAAAAGCGGTGCGCACGAACTTAATCCTCAAAAACGAAAAAACCGGCCTAGGCCGGTTTCTTCACCCCAACTGCCAGAGAACTGAATCTCTGCGTACGGGGTTGAGTTGGAGCAATCCTAAGTCGTGCTCGCCACGCGCGTCAACCAACGATTAGCCAAGAGCTACACGACGGCATTCACTCCAGCGCCGGCGAGTCAGTTTTGATCGCTGGCCTAGCTGATAGTCAAGGCGTTGTTGGCCTGAGTTATTAGTGATTGCTACAGGAAGAGAGTTGAGGTGCTGCACTTCCATAAAAGTTTGAAGTGTCGACCGCCGCTCTCCGTATCGATTGAATGTATGTTCCCGATTTGATGTGGGATTTATTACCGTGAGGCCCGGAAGGAAAGCTCAAGTATCTGTGCTGAGTAATTTAGCTAATTTGAAACATCACATTTCCATCCAATAACATCCATCCACTTGACGCCCATCCACCCTGTCATAGACTCCGCTCATCCGTCAGGGAGATACGGTTATGCAGCGTGTTCGTGGTTGGGTTATTGGATTGACCTTGGTGACATGCGCAGTTCAGGCGCAAACGCCCGTTCCAGACGATCCGTTGTTGGAAAACAGTGCCACTGGCAGCAGCACAACGGCCAGCAGTGAGGCTCGCGGCGTGTTGCGAGCCAGGGATCAAGCGGTGCTTGCCAGTGAGTTGTCCGGGCGCATTGTCGAGTTGCCGTTCAGTGAGGGCGAGTCGTTCAAGAAGGGCGATACGCTGGCGCGTTTTGATTGCTCGGCGTATCAGGCCCAACTCAATGCCGCTCAAGCAGCCAACCGTGGCGCGGGTGAAGAGCTGGCGCACAATAAACAGCTGGCGGCGTTGAATTCGGTCGGACGTTTTGAAGTGGCGCGGGCCGAGGCCAAGGTCAGCGAAACACAGGCGCAGTCCCAGGTTTACCAGGTTCAGGTCAAACGCTGCAGCGTGTTGGCGCCGTTCGATGGGCAAGTGGTCGAGCGCAAGGTCAAGCGTTATGAAAGTGTTGCCGCCGGCGCCCCCTTGCTGGACGTGGTCGACAACCGCACCCTGGAAATTCATCTGCTGGTGCCGTCGCGCTGGATGGCCCGGCTCAAACCGGGCCAGACCTTCAGCTTTGTTCCCGATGAAACCGGCCAGCCGCTGGATGCGACGGTCAAGCGCCTCGGTGCACGGATCGATGAAGGCAGCCAGACTTTGCTGCTGGTCGCGACGCTTCCCAATGCCAACGGTTTGTTGGCGGGCATGAGCGGCACGGCGCGATTCGCGGAGCTTAAATGAACGCGCCGGTTGCCGGCGGCGCCGAACAGGTCTTCGCCAGGTTTCTTGATCTCGAACGCCAGACCCGCGCGGCGCGCACACCTTCGCAGCTGGCCTACAGCCTGATCAATGACGGGCAGGCGTTGTTCGGTTTTCGCCACGCGGCACTGTTGATCGCCGGCAAGGTGCAAGCAGTGACGGGCATCAGCACGGTGGAGCCGAATGCGCCGTTCGTGGCGTTCGTCGAACAGGCCGTGGCTCAGTTGTTCAAGGCCGATCTGCTGAAGCAGGCCCGGGTAATCCCGGCGAATGTGCTCAGTGAATCGATCCAGGCCGATTGGCAAAGTCTTTCGGCGCCCCATGTGTTCTGGCTGCCGCTGATCGATCACGAAGGTGAGGTGTTCGGCGGTCTGTGGCTGGCGCGGGATCTGCCGTGGAATCCTTCCGAACAGGTGTTGCTGTCGCAACTGGGCGACACCTACAGCCATTCCTGGCTGGCGCTGCGACCGCGCAAGCCGTGGCGACTGCGCTGGACCCGAAAACGCCAGGTGGCGTTGCTTGCTCTGTTGTTGCTCGCGTTGCTGATCCCGGTGCGCCAATCGGTGCTGGCACCCGCCGAAGTGGTTCCGTTGGGCGGTCGCGTGGTGGCTGCGCCGCTGGACGGGGTGATCACCGAGTTCCTGGTCAAGCCCAATCAGTCGGTAAAAACCGGCGAGCTGTTGCTGCGCTTCGAAAGCACCACGCTCAAGGCTCAAGCCGATGTGGCTGAGCGCGCCTTGGGCGTTGCCGAAGCAGAACTCAAGGCCAATTCGCAACGCTCGTTCGCCGATGCTGAATCAAGTTCGAAGATCGATCTGCTGGCCGCGCGAGTCGAGCAAAAACGCGCCGAACGGGACTACGCCCGCGAACTGCTCAAACGCAGCGAAGTGCGCGCCGAGCGCGACGGTATCGCAGTGTTCGCCGACGCGGAGCGCTGGACAGGAAAACCGGTACAGACCGGCGAGAGGCTGATGGAAATTGCCGACCCGAATCAGGCCGAGTTGCGTATCGAATTGGCGGTGGGCGATGCCATTGCCCTGGCACCCGGCGCGCAAGTCGCGCTGTTTCTCGACAGCGATCCGCTGCACCGGCATTTGGCAACACTTGAACGGTCGGCCTATGAGGCGCAACCCACGGCAGCCGGGCAACTGGCTTATCGTCTGGATGCGAATTTTGCGGGGGCGCCGCCGCGTATCGGCCTGCGCGGCACCGCCAAGATCTTCGGCGACCGTGCACCGCTGGCGTTATACCTGTTACGTCGACCGCTGGCCGGGTTGCGCCAGAGTGTGGGCCTTTAGATGAGCCTGCCGAACCTGCGCGCCGACTTGCAGCTGACCCCCGCTGCTCCGGCCATTGATGGCTCGCCGCGCTGGACCTTGGCCGACCCGGTGCGCGGCCGCTATTTCAAACTCGGCGCGGCGGCGATGCGTTTGCTGCGTCATTGGTCCTTGGGAGACCCGGAACAAGTACTGCGTGCCGCCAACCGCGAACCCGGCTTACCACTCGATGGCGCGGAGCTGGAGCAGTTGCTGGGTTTTTTGCGCAGCCACGATCTGATCAGTGCGCTCGATCCGCAACAGCGCGCCAGTTACAGCCTCAAAGCTGCCGCCCAGCGCCAGACGTTGTGGCAAGTGCTGTTACACCAATACCTGTTCTTCCGTATTCCGCTGTGGCGCCCGGACGCTTTTCTCAACCGTGCCTGGCCGTGGCTTGAGCGCTTCGGCCCGCGAGTGTTGCGCTACGGTTTCCCGGTCATCCTGGGGCTCGGGGTATTTCTGGTGTCCCGGGACTGGCAACGTTTTATCGCCACCTTCCCGCATTTGTTCAGCCTCGGCGGCGCGCTGGCGTTCGGCGTGGCGCTGTTCTTCGCCAAGCTCTGTCATGAGTTCGGTCACGCCTTCATGGCCAAGCGCGCGGGCTGTCGCGTGCAGAGCATGGGCGTGGCGTTCATGGTCTTGCTGCCGATGTTTTACACCGACGTCAGCGACGCCTGGCGGGTCAATGATCGCCGCGCGCGGCTGCTGATCGGCGCCGGCGGTGTGCTGGCGGAACTGCTGCTGGCCTGCATCGCGCTCCTCATCTGGTCACTGCTGCCCGAGGGGCCCGGACGCACGGCGGCCTTCATGCTCGCCAGTGCCACCTGGATCACCACGCTGATGATCAATCTCAATCCGTTCATGCGTTTTGATGGTTACTTTTTGCTCAGCGACTTCTGGGAGGTGGATAACCTGCAAGGGCGAGCGTTTGCCTTGTGCCGTTGGCGGCTACGAGAGTTTTTGTTTGGCTATGGCGCGGCGGCGCCGGAGCCTTGGTCGCCGAAGATGCAGCGCCGGTTGCTGATTTGGGGCTACGGCTCGTGGCTGTGGCGTGCGGCGTTGTTTTTCGGGATCGCCCTGGCGGTTTATCACCTGTTCTTCAAAGTGTTGGGGATTTTCCTGATGCTGGTGGAGCTGGTGTGGTTCATCTTCTTGCCCATTTTGAGCGAGTGGCGGCAATGGTGGAGCCGAAGGGAACAGGCGTATGCCCCACGAGTTCTGCTCAGCGGCCTGGCGTTGCTTGGGCTGGTCCTGGCGCTGGGATTGCCGTGGCGCAGCGCGGTGGAGTTGCCGACGATGCTTGAAGCCGGACGCGCCAGTGCGCTGCATGCGCCGGTCGCATCACGGGTCAAAACGGTGAATGTGCACGACGGTCAGGTGGTTGCACAGGACGAGGTGCTGATTGAACTGGAATCGCCGGACCTGGATTCGCGCCAGGCCATCGTCCGTCGCGAAATCCAGATCCAGCAATTGCAGATGCGCCGTCAGGCCAGTCGCAGCGAAACCGCTGCCGATGCCGGTATTGTCGAGCAACGTCTGGCAGAGGCCGTGGCTGAATATCGCGGATTGGCTGCCCAACGTGAACGTCTGCTGCTGCGCGCGCCTCACCCCGGCACTGTGCGAGATCTGTTGCCGCAACTGACAGTCGGTCGCTGGCTGTCGACCAAGGACCCCTTGGCGCGTGTCGTCGAAGACGGAGCACGGTTGCGTGGCTATCTGGCCGAAGCCGAACTGTGGCGCGTTGTCCCGGGTGCCACCGGACGGTTCATTGCCGATGACCCGATGCACCCGGCGATCGCGGTCAAACTGACCGAAATCGACACCAATGGCGCGGCTTATGTCGATCAGGAGGCGCTGACGTCCGATCATCACGGGCCGATCGCGGTGCGTCGTGACCCGCATCAACGGGCCGAACCGGTACAGGGGCAATACGGAGCCAGGTTGAGCACCCTCGAAGAGGTGCCGACGCCGATGCAACCCTTGCGCGGCGTGGTGGTGTTGCAAGGACGCGGCGAGTCATTGCTGGGCGTTGCCTGGCGACGCATGGCGGCACTGGGGGTCAGGGAAAGCGGTTTCTAAGAGCAAACGACGGCGGACGGTAGAAACATCCCAGCTGCGGCAATTCCAGCGAGCAAAAACCTTCGACAAATTCTGTGGAGCCCAGGCTCCGAAAATTTCTGTGGCCGGGTCACGCCGCGCCACAGCCTAGTTGATCCGCCTGATTGCCGAATGTCGTTGGTCGTAAAGCCAGCATCGACGACGGTACTGTCGCTGCCCTACAGTGAGCGCACTATCCATTTTTTGGCAGTGGCAATCTTGAGGGGAGCAATGGAAGTACGTAGAGAAACGCCGGTTGACGGCACCCAGGGCCCGCATGCAGCACCCCGCCCCTGGGCGCGTGTTCAGCGTTTACTGCGGTGGGTACGCGAGCATTGGCTGTTACCGATCCTGGTTTTGGCCACGGCAGTGCGTTTCTACGACCTGACGGCGGCGGCTATTTGGGGCGACGAAGGTTCCAGTCTGCTACTGAGCCAGTATTCGTTAAGCGGGATCTGGCAGCACGCCGCCCACGATGTACACCCGCCGCTGTATTTCATGATCCTGCACGGCTGGATCGAGTTGTTCGGCGATGGCATTTTCTCGATCCGATGTCTCAGCGCATTACCCGGAATCGCCACGGTATGGCTCGGCGTATGGCTGATGGACTTGATCGCCACTCGGCGTGCCGCGCTGCTGACCGGTGTCCTGCTGGCGCTGCTGCCCACGGCGGTGCGCTACAGCCAGGAAGTGCGGATGTACTCGCTGCTGGGCCTGTGGTTGATCGGCGCGACGATTGCCTTGGTCTACTGGATCAGATACCCCCGGCGCACGCGTTATCTGGTCGCCTACGCCCTGCTGATGACGGCCGCGTTCTACACCCATTACTTCACGGCCCTGTGCGTTCTTTGCCACTGGCTGTACCTGGGGGTGATTCGTTTACAGCCAGGCTATCGATTGCATCACATTCAGCGCCCTGGCTGGTGGCTGGCGAACGGGGCCATCGTGCTGTTGTACCTGCCGTGGGTACCGAGCCTGATCGATCTTATCCAGCACATGGATCAGCTCAAAGCCAATGGCGATGTCGGTTGGGAAGACCCTGTCACCGTCAGTTCCTTGCCTTCGATGATCTGGTCGTTCCTGGTCCAGGACGATGGCGCAAACCTTCCGACGCCGCTATTTATCGCCATGCCCCTGGCATTGCTGGCCTTGATGTGGGTGGCACTGGCCCGCGACCGCAGTGTTTTTCGTGGCAGTGCTCTGGTGGCGATCTATAGCGTTTTACCGCTGCTGCTGGTGTTTGGGGTGTCATTTATCTCGCCGGTGTTCATCGAGCGTTACGTCACTGCGTACGCCCTCGGCCTGCCGATGATCGCTGCGCTGGCCATTGATCGCCTGTATTCGGGTTTTCGGGTGATTGCGCTGATGGCGCTGATTCTGTTTATCGGTGTCGAACTGGTGGGAGTGAAAAACAACGCCACGGTGGATACCAATGACCAGATCAGTGTCATGGTCGACTATGTCAACCAGCACTTCGTTGCCGGGGACCGGATCGTCACCAGCGACATGCTCTGGTACCTCAGCTATGTCTATTACAATCGCACCGACACCGAGCCGTTGCTATATACGCCCCCGTTGCCCAATGGTACTTCGAGCCGGCCGAATGCCTATGGTTTCGGCACGCTGGTCACCCAGGACGTTTATCTCGACAGCCTTGGCAGCCTGCCCCAAGGCACCAGCCGCGTATGGTTGATCGGAACCGCCGAGGGGCCGGACGAATTTGCGCCATTGCCAGCAGGGTGGCAGGGCGTTAGCAAAGTCCAGGCGGGAGGCGCCAATGCGCGCTTGTTCGTGATGCATTGAGCCATAAACAAAAATCACATTTTTAAAGGATTTAGCTTCGATTTGATATCAAAACACCACTACACGTAGGGTCATTCTTCGTCTACGCTGCCTCATACGTAAAGGACTTATGTGCAGGTGAACGGATGCAACAGTTCCATTTCATTTCAGGCTTGCCACGGTCGGGTTCGACCCTGCTGTCGGCAATCCTGTTGCAGAACCCGCGTTTTCACGCCGGCATGACCAGCCCCGTTGGCACGCTCTTCAGCAGTGTCCTCGAACAGTGCAGCGCCGGTAGCGAGTTTGGTGCGGTGATCGACACGCCGTTGCGTCGGCGTCTGTTGCGCGGATTGTTCGACTCCTACTATGCCGATCAGGCCGACAAACCCGTCATCTTCGATACCAACCGTCAGTGGTGCTCGCGTTTGCCGGCGTTGCAGGATCTGTTTCCCAAGGCCAAAACTATTGCCTGCGTGCGCAACGTCGCTTGGGTGATGGACAGCCTCGAGCGCCTTTATCGCGCCAACCCGTTCGAGAACACCAAGCTGTTCAACGACGAAGTCGAGCGCAACACCGTCTACAGCCGTTGTGAAACCCTGGCCCAGCGCAATCGCCTGGTGGGTTTTGCCTGGACGGCGCTCAAAGAAGCTTATTACGGTGAAAACGCCGACTCGTTGCTGATCGTCGATTACGACCTGCTCAGCCAGGCGCCGGAGCGAGTGTTGCGGCTGGTGTACGAATTTATTGGCGAGCCGTGGTTCGAGCATGACTTCAACAACCTCGTCTACGACGCGCCGGAGTTTGACCAGGCACTGGGCGTTTCGGGGCTGCATCGGGTCAAGCGCCAAGTGGCGCTGGAATCACGGCGCACAATCCTGCCGCCGGACCTGTTCGACAAATATGCAGAACTGTCTTTTTGGCACGATGGGTCCTCCAGCGCCGCCAATGTCATTCGTATGAAATCCGAGGCCGCGATCAATTAATTGATCGCGGTTTTTTCCTGGCCGTCATAAAAGTTCGAGTTCGGGTGAGCAGCATGTGGTGGAGCAACGGCAAATCGCAAAAGGCCCAAGGCGCGCGCGCGCTGGCATCGCCGATGATCATGTCCCTGGAACCGCGCATGCTGTTCGACGGCGCGGTCGCGGCCACGGTGGCCGACGCCGCCCAGCCCGATAGCCACCCCACGGCTGATGCTGCCAAGGCGCCGACGGCCGATCACCCGGCTGCCAGCAAAGACACCCATGGCCAGGCGGACAACGCCTCCGCCGCGACCCCCGCACCTGCGGCAACACCTACGGCCGTGCCCGGCCAAAGCGTGGTGTTCGTTGATTCGCGAATCAAAGATACCGACAGCCTGCTCAAAGGCGTGGCACCAGGCACCCAAGTGGTGACGCTGGACGCCACCAAGGACGGCTTGCTGCAGATTGCCGCTTACCTGGACACCCATCAGGGGGTCAGTTCGGTGCAGATCATCGCCCACGGCAACGCTGGCGATCTGTGGTTGGGCAACAGCTACCTGTCGGCTGACAACGTCGCCGCCCGCAGTGATGTGCTGGCCCAGATCGGCAAGGACATGAATGTCGGTGGCGATATCCTGATCTATGCCTGTAACACCGGCGCCGGGGAACGTGGCGTCAGTTTTGTCGATTCCCTGGCGCAACTCACCGGCCGCGATATAGCCGCGTCCACCAACCGCACTGGTGTGGGCGGCGACTGGGACCTGGAAATCGCGACCGGCAGTATCGAAAGCCGTAGCGTGTTGTCATCCACCTCCATGGCCGGCTACCAGTACAGCCTGGCGACGCTGACCGTGCTCAATAACGGCGACTCCGGCGTGGGCTCTTTGCGCCAGGCCCTGTCCGATGCCGTGGCCGGTGACACAGTTACCTTCAACAGCAGCATGATTGTCGGGCTGAACTCGCAGCTGACCATCACAAAGAACGTAACCCTTGATGGTGACCTGAATAACGACGGCATTGCTGATGTCACCCTTAACGGCCAGTACAAAACCCGCGTGGTGCAGGTGACTTCCGGCGTCACTGCGACCTTTGACGGCCTGATCATCAAGCAAGGCATGGTGGCCGGTGCGGGCGCGGCGGCGGGAACGGACGGCACAGCGGCAATGGGTGGCGGTATTTTCAACTCCGGCAACCTGACGCTTAAAAACGTTACCGTGACCGATAACGCGGCCTCGGGCGGTGGTGGCGGCGGTGGTGTGACCTCACCTTATGTCGGCGGTGCGGTAGGTGGCGGCGGAGGTGGTGGCGGCGCGCTGGGTGGTCAACTCGGTGGTCATGGCGGCACTTCGGGGTTCGGTACTGGCGTTTATGGCGGTACAAGTGGCTCGGCCGGTCATGGCGGCAATGGCGGGGGGTACAACCCTAACTACATGGGCGGCCGAGGTGGTGGGACCACTGGCGGTGCGGGAGGTGCTGGCGCTGCCAACTACAGTAACGGCGGCAACGCTGGCACAGCGAGCAACGGCACGGTTTCCATCGGTGGTGGTGGCGGTGGCTCCGGTTGGGACCAGCCCGGCCGGGCCGGCGCTTCGGCGTCTGGCGGTATCTACAACGCCTCGAGTGGCACCCTGACGGTTGTGGGTACGTCCGTTATCTCCAACAACGTCGCGGCCGGCGGTGGCGGTGGTGGTGGCGGTGGCCTCGGCGGCTCTGCCGACCCTGGTGGTGCGGGCGGCAAGGGCGTTGGCGCGATCTGGAACAAAGGCACCCTGCTGATGACGGCAGCCAACTTCGGCGCCATGGCCGGCAATGCCGGCGGCAGCGGTTCGGGCGGACCCGCCATGGGCGGCGGCGGCACAGGCACCTCCCCGGCCGCTGTGAGCAACATTTTCAATGACGGCGGTACGGTCAATACCAACTACGCACCGGACGTGACCCCGCCGACCGTGTCGAGCATCGTGGTCGGCACCACAAACCTGAACTCCGGCGGCACGTCGCAGGTGACCATCACCTTCAGTGAAGCCGTGACCGGCTTCACCACGGCCGACCTGACCGTGGCCAACGGCTCGGTCAGCGGGCTCAGCAGCGGCGACGGCGGCGTCACCTGGACCGCAACCCTGACGGCGGCGGGCAATATCAACGCACCGACCAATGCCATCACCCTAAACACCTCAGGGGTGCAGGATTTGGCGGGTAACGTCGGCACCGGTTCCGGCACCTCCAACAACTACGTGATCCACGACACCGTGGCGCCGACGGCGACCATCGTGGTGGCGGACACCGCGCTGAACATCGGTGAAACCTCGCTGGTGACGATCACCTTCAGCGAGGCCGTGACCGGTTTCACCAACGCCGATCTGACCATCGCCAACGGCATGCTGACAGCGGTGAGCAGCAGCGACGGTGGCATCACCTGGACGGCGACCTTCACCCCGACCGCCAGCCTGACCGACAGCACCAACCTGATCACCCTGGACAAGACCGGCGTGCAGGACCTGTCCGGCAACGCCGGAGTCGGCGTGACCAACTCGAACAACTATGCCATCGACACCCAACGCCCGACGGCGACCATTTTGTTGGCGGACACCGCGCTGAAAATTGGTGAAACCTCGCTGGTGACGATCACCTTCAGCGAGGCCGTGACCGGTTTCACCAATGCAGACCTGACCATTGCCAACGGCACCCTCACGGCCGTGAACAGCAGCGATGGCGGAATCACCTGGACGGCCACCTTCACGCCAACCGCCAGCATCACTGACGCGACCAACCTGATCACCCTGGACAACACCGGAATCAACGACACGGCCGGCAACGCCGGCACGGGCACCACCGATTCCAACAACTACGCCATCGACACCGTGCGCCCGACCGCGACCATCGTCGTGGCCGACACCGCACTGAGCATTGGCGAAACCTCGCTGGTGACCATTACCTTCAGCGAAGCGGTGAGCGGCTTCACCACGGCGGACCTGACAGTGGCCAATGGTTCGGTTACCGGGCTCAGCAGCGCCGACGGCGGCATCACCTGGACCGCAACGCTGACCCCGAGTGCGAGCATCAGTGACACCACCAACCTGATCACCCTGGACAACACGGGCGTGCAGGATCTGTCCGGCAATGCCGGGGCCGGTTCGACCAACTCGAACAACTACGCCATCGATACCGTGCGCCCGACGGCGACCATCGTGGTGGCCGACAATGCGCTGAAAATCGGCGAAACCTCCTTGGTGACCTTCACCTTCAGCGAGGCCGTCACCGGTTTCACCAACGCCGACCTGACTATCGCCAACGGCACACTTACGGCGGTGAGCAGCAGCGATGGCGGGATCACCTGGACGGCAACCTTCACGCCGACCACAAGCATCACTGACACGACCAACCTGATCACGCTGGACAACACGGGCGTGCAGGATCTGTCCGGCAATGCCGGGGCCGGTTCTACCAACTCGAACAACTACGCCATCGACACTGTGCGCCCGACGGCGACCATCGTGGTGGCCGACAATGCGCTGATCATCGGCGAAACATCGCTGGTGACCATCACCTTCAGCGAAGCGGTGACCGGTTTCACCAACGCCGACCTGACCATCGCCAACGGTACGCTCACCGCAGTGAGCAGCAGCGACGGCGGCATCACCTGGACGGCGACCTTCACCCCGAGCGCGAGCATCAACGACACGACCAATCTGATTACCCTGGACAACACCGGGGTCGCCGACCTGGCGGGCAATGCGGGGAGCGGCACCACCGACTCCAACAACTACGTCATCGATACCGTGCGTCCTACCGCCACGATTGTGGTGGCTGGTAGCACCCTGACAGCGGGCGAAACTTCGCTGGTGACCATCACCTTCAGCGAAGCGGTCAGCGGTTTCACCAACGCGGATTTGACCATTGCCAACGGCACGCTGACGGCGGTGAGCAGCAGCGACGGCGGCATCACCTGGACCGCCACCTTCACGCCGACGGTTGGCGTGAATGATTCGACCAACGTCATCACCCTGGCCAACGCTGGTGTCGCCGATCTGTCCGGAAACGCGGGCAGCGGCACCACCAATTCCGGCAACTACGCGATCGACACCGTGCTGCCGACGGCCACCATTGTGGTCGCCGACAATGCGCTGAAAATCGGTGAAACGTCCCTCGTGACCATTACCTTCTCCGAGGCCGTGACCGGTTTCACCAACGCCGACCTGACCATCGCCAACGGCACCCTGACGGCGGTGAGCAGCAGCGACGGCGGCATCACCTGGACGGCGACGTTCACCCCGACCACCAGCATCACCGACGCCACCAACCTGATCACCCTGGACAATAGCGGCGTGCAAAACGGCTCGGGCAACGCTGGCAGCGGCACCACCGACTCCAACAACTACGCCATCGACACCCAGCGTCTAACCGCGACCATCGTCGTGGCTGATGCAGCTCTGGGCGTGGGTCAGACCAGTCTTGTGACCATCACCTTCAGCGAGGCAGTGAGCGGTTTCACCAACGCGGATTTGACCATCGACAACGGCACCCTGAGCAATGTCAGCAGCAGCGATGGCGGCATTACCTGGACCGCCACGTTGACTCCTGTGGCCGGCATTACCGACACCAGCAACATCGTTAACCTGGACAACTCCGGCATTCAGGATCTGGCCGGGAACACGGGCAGCGGCACCACCGACTCCAACAACTACGTCATCGACAGCCAGCGCCCGACCGCGACCATTGTGTTAAGCGATGCGACCCTGAAACCGGGCGAAACCGCGTTGGTGACCATCACCTTCAGCGAGGCTGTCAGCGGTTTCGACAACAGTGACCTGACCATCGCAAACGGTACCTTGAGTGCGGTGAGCAGCAGCGACGGCGGCATCACCTGGACCGCAACCTTTACCCCGACTATCGGTGTGACGGACGCCACTAACGTGATCACCCTGAACAATACCGGCATCAGCGATCTGGCTGGCAACACCGGGACAGGGGTTACCAATTCGGCCAATTACGTCGTTGAAACCCAAGTGCCGACCGCGACCATCGTGATCGCCGACAACGCCCTCAAGGTCGGTGAAACGTCGGGGGTAACCATCACCTTCAGTGAAGCTGTGAGCGGTTTCAGTAACGCTGACCTGACCATCGCCAACGGTACGTTGAGCAACGTCAGCAGCAGCGACGGCGGCGTCACCTGGACCGCGACCTTCACGCCTTCTGCCAATGTGACGGACACCACTAACCTGATCAGCCTGGACAACAGCGGCGTGATCAACGCTTCTGGCAACGCCGGCGTGGGCGTGACCGATTCCAACAATTACGCAATCGACACGGCGCGTCCTGCTGCGACCATTGTGGTGGCAGACAACCGCCTCGGCATTGGCAAGACCACCACGGTGACCATCACCTTCAGCGAAGCGGTGTCCGGTTTCGACCTGTCGGACCTCAGCGTGGCCAATGGCGTGCTGTCCAACCTGGTCAGCAGTGACGGCGGCATGACCTGGACCGCGACGCTGACGCCGACGGCAAACATCAACGATGCCACCAACCTGATCCTGCTCGACACCGGCAACGTGGCCGATGCCGCCGGCAACGCCGGTGCCTCGATTGCCATCTCCAACAACTACACACTCGATGCCACTCGCCCGACTGCCACCATCGTGGTTGCCAACCCGCACTTGGGCATTGGCCAGACGACACTGGTGACGATCACCTTCAGTGAGGTGGTGAGCGATTTCGATCTGTCTGATTTGAGCGTGACCAACGGCGAACTGAGCAACCTCACCAGCAGCGACGGCGGCAAAACCTGGACCGCGACCTTCACGCCGACCGCTAACATGTCCGACCCGAGCAACTTCATCGCCCTCGACACCAGCAACGTCTCCGATCAGGCAGGCAACACTGGCAACGGCGTCGCGGTGTCGAACAATTACGCCATCGACGGCGAGCGGCCGACCGCCACCATTGTCATCGCCAACCCGAACCTGGGCGCCGGCCAGACGTCGCTGGTGACGTTCACCTTCAATGAAGCCGTCAGCGGTTTCGACCTGTCTGACATCAGTGTGGCCAACGGCACATTGTCCAACCTGTCGAGCAGCGACGGCGGCATCACCTGGACAGCGGTGCTGACGCCGAGCGCCAACGTCAATACGGCCAATAACGCCATCAGCGTGAACACCTCGGGTGTCAGCGATGCGTCCGGCAATACCGGCGTGGGTCTCAGCAGCTCTAACAGCTACGCCGTCAACACGGTAGCTACCACCTCGCCGCTGGTGATTGTGCCGGCGGATCCGGAATTCCGCATCACGCAACCGGTGACCGTGCCTGATCAACCCAACGTGCCATTGCAGCCGATTATCTTCAGCCCACCGAGCGGCACTCTCGGCTCGCCGCTGACGTTTGCGCCGTTGTTCGAAGACCGGGTGATCGGCAACGGCATCCGGCCGCTGGGCGACATTTTCATGAATCACGGCGCGTTGACGCCAAGCTTCATTGCACAGGTATTCAGCAGCAGCGAGAGCGGTGGTGATGGCACGGGCCACGGTTTCCTCGGTTTTGGCGGCGGCGATGGCGGGGTGTTCAGCACCAGCACCTTGTCGAGTCTGTTCAATCAGGACACCGCCAGTGAACGGGATTCGCTCAACACCTTTGGCAGTCATTCGATCAAGGGCGGGGATGCTTCCCAGGGACTGAGCGGTGTGTTTGGCGCGTTGACCCTGAATCAGCAATTGCAACAGCTCAAAGACACCGAGCAACAGCAGGTCGACCGCTTGGCGGCGGCGTTGAAACAGGTCGGCATCAGCGAAATGCAGGCCTGAACAATTTTAAAAACAATGCGCAATCCAGGGGCAGTCAAGGATGAATAGAAGTCAGAAGTTATTCGGCGCCAGCCTGCTGGCGCTGGCGATCAGCGGATGTGCGGTCAAAAGTGAACCGATCGAGCGTAGCGTCAGCGAACAGCGCGCCAAGAGTGATCTACAAACGATGTACACCGGTCAAGAGCCCCTCAATGGCCCCCTGACCTTGCATCAGGCCATGGCCCGTGCGGTGAAATACAACCTCGAAGGCCGGCTCAAGATCATGGAAGAAGCGTTGGCCAAGCGCCAACTCGACCTCGCCAGCTTCGACATGCTGCCGCGCATGGCTCTCGACGCAGGCTATGTCGGGCGCAACAACCAGGGTGCCTCCAGCAGCCAGAGCGTGCTGACTGGCACCCAATCCCTGGAACCTTCGACTTCCCAGGACCGTGACCGCCGAGTGGCCGACCTGACCATGGTGTGGAATGTCCTCGATTTCGGCGTCAGTTACATCAGTGCCAAGCAACAGGGTGACCAGCGCCTGATCGTGCAGGAGCGTCGGCGCAAGGTGATCAACACCATCGTCCAGGACGTGCGCTCGGCCTATTGGCGTGCAGTAGCCGCCGAACGTCTGCTCACGCAGATCGACAGCCTGATGGCCCGGGTCGATACGGCGCGCAGCAACAGCCAGAGCATGAGCACACAACGCATCGGCGATCCGGTCGTGGCTTTGGGTTACCAGCGCTCGCTGATCGAGGCGACCCGCCAGTTGCAAGAGCAGCGCCGCGCGTTATCCCTGGCTAAAACCGAACTTGCGACCCTGATCAACTTGCCGATGGGCACCGATGTGAAACTGGCGACCCCGGATGATTACTCGATACCGCAATTGAAGGTCGGCATGGCCAGCCTGGAACACGAAGCCCTGGCCAGCCGACCGGAACTGCGCGAACAGGATTACCAAACCCGAATCAGCACCGCCGAAACCCGTAAAGCCATGCTGCGGCTGTTGCCGGGGCTGGAGTTTTCAGCCGGCGGGCATTACGACAGCAACTCGTTTCTGGTCAATGACAAGTGGGCCGACTACGGCGTGAAGCTGACCTGGAACCTGTTCAACGTGATTTCCGCACCAGCCGCGATCAACGTGGCCAAGGCGGGCGAAGAAGTCGCCAAGGCGCGCCGCCAGGCCATGTCCATCGCCGTGCTGGCCCAGCTCTACGTGGCCAACGCCAACTATCAGGAGGCGCTGCATCAGTTCCAGACCAACCAGGAACTGTCGAGTATCGACGGGCAGATTCTCGGGCAGTTGCGTAACCGTCATCAGGCGGCGGGCATCGGTGAACTGGACCTGATCCAGGGTGAACTGAATACGTTGCAGGCGGATTTGCGCCGTGACCTGTCCTATGCTGATTTGCGTAACGCCTACGGTCAGATTTTCGCCAGTGCCGGCCTCGATCCGATGCCGGACGAAGTGCAGTCCATTGAAGTCCAATCCATCGCCACCGCATTGGCCAACCGCGAGGCGGCATGGGCGTCGGGCGATATCACGGTGCCGGTGACCCATGCCCCGGTCCAATAATCTGCGCGCGCCGACAGCGAGCATCAGCCGCGAACAGCGTGAGGTGCGTAATGGTCATCACGGTACAGCGATTTTGCTGACCGGTTTGCCGGCGGCGGGCAAGTCAACGCTGGCGCAGGCATTGCACGCCGAACTGTTCGAGCGCGGTGTGCAGAGCCTGGTACTCGATGGCGACGGGCTGCGGGTGGGGCTCAATCGCGACCTGGGTTTTACCGACAGCGATCGTCTGGATAATATTCGCCGGGCCAGTGAAGTGGCGGCGCTGTTGGTGGAGAATGGACAAATCGTCATCCTCGCCATGATCGCGCCGCTTGTTGAACTGCGTGAAGTGTTCGCCAGGCGTCTGGGCGAGGACTACCGCGAAGTCTGGTGTAGCGCTTCGTTGGCGGTGTGCGAGCAGCGCGATCCCAAAGGGCACTATGCCCGGGCACGTCGCGGTGACCTGGCGGGATTTACCGGCGTATCCGCACCCTATGAAACACCGCCGTCGGCTGCCTTGGTGCTCGACACCGGCGTGCTATCGGTTGAAGCGTGCCTCGAACGCTTGCTGACCTGGCTCGGCGAATGTGCGGTGCTGCCGAAACGATGAGTCGAGTGGCCTTCTCGTGCTTGAATGAGAGTGCGTCAGTTGCCGAGCCATGTATCGAATGTACTGAAGCCATCGCGAGCAAGCTCACTCCCACATTGAATTTTGGTCGTACACCAAGGTTGTGTTCGCTGAAAATCAATTGTGGGAGCGAGCCTGCTCGCGATGACGGTGGTCAATTCACCACCAATCTACCCGGCTAAACCTTGGTTTGAGCCTTCTCCATTTGCAACGCCTCCCAATGATCCAGCGCTCGTTCGACAAGCAATTGCACACCATCAGCCATGCGGCTAAGCGCCAGGGCCACCGAGCGCCGCGTGCCGTCGACATCGTCCGCCAGATCGGCCGCAATGGCGCTGATCGACAGCAGGTCTTCAGAAGCGTTGGCCAGTAGGGATTCGGTGTCGATGTCGGCAGAGACAGTGAAGAGATGGCCTTTGCGGCGCTTGGCTGGTTTTTCGGCAGTCGGGGGGAAGTAGTGGGCGAAGGCGCGGTCGGCGGCTTCTTTTAGTTTTTCGGCTTCGAGAGATTCTTCGGAATCGGTGCCAGAGTCAGCTGGCGGATTCGGAGTTACTTTGATCATATAAAACACCCTAAACAGTAAGTTGGAGCCGTCACCGTTCGCTTGCACGCGAATGGGGTGGCGGCCGTGCGCAGGTGTGCAAGACCGGGACTGTTTAGGACACCCAGCAGATCCGAGGATCTCCTGCGCGCAGCCGCCATAAAGCAGTGAGCCTGTAAAAGCTCATTGAGAGATAGGGCAATTGCGACCTAAACAGTTTCGTCGGACTTGCACGTCCGTGTCACCGTTTATTCAGTGACAAGGCCAGACTAGACCCGGCTTTGGGCGGTAACAACTTCACCAACACCACTACAACTTGAAGGAAATCTCCGACGCAGCTACCGGACGTTGGTGTTCGCGCAGAAAGTCAGGATTTGCCCGACAAATCCGCCATCCCCTTGAGCAGTTCGATCGGCAGCGGAAAGACAATGGTCGAGCTCTTGTCTCCGGCTATCGAACTCAGCGTCTGCATGTAACGCAACTGCATCGCCCCCGGTTGGCGGCCGAGCATTTCCGCGGCCTGCATGAGTTTTTCCGAGGCCTGTAATTCGCCTTCGGCGTGAATCACCTTGGCCCGGCGTTCCCGTTCGGCCTCGGCTTGTTTGGCAATGGCGCGGATCATCGATTCGTTGAGGTCCACATGCTTGATCTCGACGTTCGCGACCTTGATGCCCCAGGCATCGGTCTGGGCGTCGAGCACTTGCTGGATGTCGATGTTCAGGCGTTCACGCTCGGCCAGCAGTTCATCAAGTTCATGTTTGCCGAGCACTGCACGCAACGTGGTCTGCGCCAGTTGGCTGGTGGCCATGAGGAAGTCTTCGACCTGGATGATGGCTTTCTGTGGATCGAGCACGCGGAAATACAGCACGGCGTTGACCTTGACCGAAACGTTGTCGCGGGTGATCACGTCTTGTGGCGGTACGTCGAGCACGATAGTGCGCAGGTCGACCCGGACCATTTGCTGTACGACCGGAATCAACAAAATCAGACCAGGGCCTTTGACCTGCCAGAAGCGGCCGAGCTGGAACACCACCCCGCGCTCGTATTCGCGCAGGATGCGAAAGGTCGATCCCGCCAGCGCGATCACCAGTAATAGCAGCGCGGCAAAACCCAATTGCAGGCCCATGTTTATTCTCCACCCGGCGCCGCGTCAGCCGCGGCCACTTGCAGCAGTAATCCCTTGCGGCCCACCACCCGGACCTTTTGCCCGGGTCGCAGCGGGGTGGCGCTGAATACTTGCCACTGTTCTCCTTGCAGGTGCACCCAGCCGTTACAGGCGCTGTCGGCCTGCAGCGACGTCACTGCCGTCACGCTGCCCAGCAGCTCGGCATCGCCAGTGACGGCGTGGCGCGGCCGGGTTTTCAGAGCGCGGATCAGCAAGTAAATCAGCAGCAGCGCACTGATCAATCCCAGGCCGATCATCAACGGCACAGGCACCTCTGTGTTGGTCAGAATGATTGCGCCAATCACGAACATCGCGATGCCGCCCAGACCAATCACGCCGTAATTGGGCAAGGCTGCCTCGGCGATCAGAAACGCGATGCCGAACGTGATCAGCCAGATCCCGATGGGGTTGGGAACCAGCAGCACGACGGTGTCGGCGGCGAAAACCGATCCGCTCAAGACCAGCAGCAACGCAACTAAACAGCAACGAGTGTTCACGAGACCCTCCGGGAGAGTCAGGGTGTTCTGTGGTGTTCTGTATACAGTCTAGCTGAGCGGTTGGCTGTACGATTTTTGATCAAATTTCGACATCTGCCGACGAGCAGATTTCCCACCGGATAGCCCGGGCGGGCCTAAACTTTTAAGGGTGTAAAAGGGTAATCATTGTCCGCCAAACGTTGTTGCGGACACCGAGGTGCATCATGCGTATGGCAAGAACCGTGCAGAACAGCCTGGACAAGGCGCACTGCGAATATGACATCGTTTCCCACCCTCACTCGGCCAGCAGCCTTGAAACTGCGCGGCTGGCGGGCATTCCTGCCGAACGGGTGGCCAAATCGGTGATCCTCGACGATCAACATGGGCATTTCTTGATGGCGGTGCTGCCAGCAAGTCGTCATCTGGACCTGAGCAAAGTGCGCAGCAGTGGCGAATGGCAGGTCTCCCGGGAAAGCAATCTGCCGCACCTGTTTGATGATTGTGAACGCGGCGCTGTGCCAGCCCTGGGCGAGTCCTATGGGCTTGATGTGGTCATCGACCCGTTGTTGACCCGCCAGAAAGACATTTACCTGGAAGCCGGCAACCACACCAATCTGCTGCACATGGACATGCCGCAGTTCCTGAAAATGGTGCCGCATGCCGAGGTGCGTGAGTTGAGCCAATGAGTTTTGCTGCATCAGTGATACCGTCATCGCGAGCAGGCTCGCTCCCACAGGGAAACGCGATCAACTGTGGGAGCGAGCCTGCGCGCGATTGACTGCAAAGCAGTCACCCAATTATTTGCCATAAAGAGGAGCGAACCATGGAATCCCCAATCCACAGCCTTCCATCCCTGTTCAACCAACTTGGCCTGGACAGCGACCCGGTCAGCATCGACCAATTCATCGCCACCCATTCACCGCTCAAGCCTGAATTGCATCTGGCGGACGCGTTTTTCTGGACCCAGAGTCAGGCGGATTTTTTGCGGGGCGAAATTCTCGATGACGCGGATTGGGCGGAGGTGGTGGATCAGTTGGATGTGATGTTGAGGAAGGGGCGAGGGGTGTAAAAAAATCAGCGTTCAGGCGGCCACTGTCGGGATGTATGGACAAGCGCGAGCATCCAGATTGCATCCGGTTCGAGCTGATAAACCAAGCGATAGCTTTGATGGGGAATTGACTCGCGAGTGCCTGAAATAATTCCGATCGGACCGCTTTCAGGAAATTGAGAAATGCGAGATATCGCGTCAATGAAGCGGTTATCCATTTCGAGGGCGGCTATTGGGTTGACGGCATGCAGGTAATCCCAGATGTCTGCACGATCCTGTGCTGCTGCGGGCGTCCAGATTATCTTCATCCTTTCTTGGTTACCTGCGCACGCCTAGCAGCGAATTGTGCTTCAACTTCATCGCTGGTCAAGCCTCCGCCAGCTCGCATGGAAACACGAGCATTGTCGACTTTGCGTTGCAAGAACGCCTCGTACTCGCGTGATTCTCGTTGTGTTTGAACGTACTGACGCATCATTTCCCTGACGATTTGCGATGCAGGGCGATGAGAAGCTTCAGCTTCGGCCATGAACTCTTCACGCAGCTCTGGTTCAAGTTTCATCGTAAAAACAGCTTGTTTTGACATTTCCATTTCCTCGATGTGGATACTGACGAAGTATATACATCTTCAGTACCAATCTTGATTTGACTGGTGACTAGCGACGGATGGCAGCCAATTTGTTTCAAAACTTGACCAACTTTCCCCTCCAATGCGATATTGATAGTTAGCAAACTAACAGTGTGTTTCTCATCGTGCCGAAAACCCTCGACGCTCTCCAGATGAACATCAGCAGCTCCATGGTGGTGGCCGCCAGGCATTGGCGCAAAATCTGCCAGACTACGCTGGTCAACTATGGGATTTCCGAAGCCTGCGCCGTCCCGTTGCTGATGATCGGGCGTTTGGGCGAGGGCGTTCGTCAGGTGACGGTCGCGCAAGCGGCGGGGATGGAGAGTCCGTCGCTGGTGCGTCTGCTCGATCAGTTGTGTCACGCCGGCTATGTCTGTCGCACCGAAGACGTCCATGACCGGCGCGCCAAGTGCCTGAGCCTGACGCAAACCGGCCGGGACTTGGTGCAAGCGGTTGAAGTGGAGCTGGTACGCCTGCGCCATGAAGTGCTTGAAGGGATCGACCAGAGTGATCTGGAGGCTACGCTGCGGGTATTGAAAGCGTTTGAAGCGGCCAATGCGCCGTCGGTGGCCAACCCTTGAGCGGATTTTTCACTGGCGTTCCTCCCGCACGGGACTGGTTCTACGGGGTACGCACGTTCGCGGCGTCGATGATCGCGCTGTACATCGCCATGCTCATGCAAATGCCGCGTCCGTATTGGGCGATGGCGACCGTGTACATCGTCTCCAGCCCGTTTGTCGGACCTACCAGTTCCAAGGCGCTATACCGCGCCGTCGGCACCTTTCTCGGTGCGGCGGCAGCGGTTTTTTTCGTGCCGATGTTCGTCCAGAGTCCCTATGTGCTGGTGGTGGTGATCGCGCTGTGGACCGGGACGTTGCTGTTCTTGTCCCTGCACCTGCGCACGGCCAACAGTTACGCGCTGATGCTCGCCGGGTACACCTTGCCGCTGATCGCCTTGCCGGTGGTGGATAACCCATTGGCGGTGTGGGACGTGGCCGAAGCACGAACCGAAGAAATTTTCCTCGGCATCGCGGTGGCGGCGGTGGTCGGCGCGATGTTCTGGCCTCGACGGCTGGCGCCGGTGTTCAACGATTCGGTGAGCAAGTGGTTCGCCGACGCCTCGACGTACAGCCAGCGTTTCCTCAGCCGCAACGTACAACCGGACGAAGTCAGTGCCTTGCGCTCGGCGATGGTCGCGACCTTCAACAGCCTGGAATTGATGATCGGTCAGTTGCCCCACGAGGGCGCGCGGCCGCAGACGGTGCGCAATACCAAGGAACTGCGCGGGCGAATGATTCACTTGCTGCCTGTGATCGATGCCCTTGATGACGCTTTGTATGCCCTCGAACGACGCACCCCCGAACTTGTGGATAAGTTCGCGCCGGTGCTGACCGCGACCACCGAATGGCTCGACCACAAGGATGCGGACATTGGCCGTTGGCAGGCGCTGAAAGACCGGCTCGAGGCGCTGCAACCGTCCGCCGAAGCGTTGGATGATCGCAAGCAACTGCTGTTTTCCAACGCGCTGTATCGCCTCGGCGAGTGGATCGACGTATGGCAAGACTGCCGCAGCCTGCAACAGGCGATTCAGTGCGAAAGCCAGGACAGCTGGCGTGCGGTGTATCGGCATTGGCGCCTGGGTCGCCTGTCGCCATTTCTCGACCGTGGGCTGATGCTCTATTCGGCGGCATCCACGGTGACGGCGATCATCGTCGCCTCGGTGTTGTGGATTCTGCTCGGCTGGACCGACGGCGGCGCAGCGGTGATTCTGGCGGCGGTGGCGTGCAGCTTCTTCGCTTCGATGGACGACCCTGCGCCGCAGATTTTCCGGTTCTTTTTCTGGACCGCGATGTCGGTGCTGTTCGCCAGCCTGTATCTGTTTCTGGTGCTGCCCAACCTGCATGACTTCCCGATGCTGGTGCTGGCGTTTTCGGTGCCGTTCATTTGCATCGGCACGCTAACGGTCAAGCCGCAATTCTATCTGGGCATGCTCCTGACCCTCGTCAACACCTCGTCCTTCATCAGTATTCAGGGCGCCTACGACGCAGATTTCCTCAGCTTCGCCAACTCCAACCTGGCCGGCCCGGTCGGCTTGCTGTTCGCGTTCGTCTGGACCCTGATCGCCCGGCCGTTCGGGGCGGAACTGGCGGCCAAGCGCCTGACCCGTTTCAGCTGGCGCGACATCGTCAGCCTCAGCGAACCTGCGTCGCTGGCCGAACACCGGCACCTTGGCGTGCAGATGCTCGATCGGCTGATGCAGCATCTGCCGCGCCTGGCGATGACCGGGCAAGACACGGGTATTGCGCTGCGGGAAGTGCGCGTGGCCTTGAACGTGCTCGACTTGCTCGCTTACACGCCGCGAGTGGTCGGTACGCCGCAAGCGTTGCTGCATCAAGTGGTGGCCGAGGTCGGCGAATACTTCAAGGCGTGTCTGAAGGCTGGCGAACGATTGCCCGCCCCGAGTCCTCTGCTGATGACACTAGACCGCGCCCGCCGCTCGTTAAATACCGACTGCGATGACGGCGCGCGCCTGCACTTGCTGCACGCGTTGAGCGGTTTGCGTCTGGCTTTGCTGCCAGGTGTTGAATTCGTCAGCGCCGGTGAACTCGAAGAACCGCTTCCCCATGGCATTGATGGAGCGCCTTTATGATCGGTGACCTGGATATCAGCGGGGTCTTCCTGCCTACGCTGCTGGTGCTGATGGGCATTACGTATGTGCTGTTCCTGTTGGTGCACGGGTTGCTGACGCGCCTGCACTTTTACCGTCTGGTCTGGCACCGGGCATTGTTCAACGTGGCTCTCTACGCCTTGCTGCTCGGCGCCGTGGACTCACTCAGTCGATACCTGATGACATGAAAAAACCTTTTTTGACCCTGGGGCGCGTAGTCCTGACCCTGCTGATCGTGAGCTTCGCCGTCGTCGTGGTTTGGCGCATGGTGATGTATTACATGTTCGCGCCGTGGACGCGGGACGGGCACATCCGTGCCGATATCGTGCAGATCGCCCCGGACGTATCCGGGTTGATCCAGCAAGTGGAGGTGCGCGACAACCAACTGGTGAAGCGCGGCCAAGTGCTGTTCAGCATCGACCAGGACCGTTTCAAATTGGCCCTGCGCCAAGCCAAGGCCGCCGTGGCCGACCGTCAGGAAACCCTGGCCCAGGCGCAACGTGAAGCCAAACGTAACCGTGGCCTGGGCAATCTGGTGCCGGGCGAGCAACTGGAAGAGAGCCAGTCGCGGGTGGCCCGCGCCGAAGTGGCGTTGATGGAAGCCCAGGTGGCCGTGGACAGCGCCCAGCTCAACCTCGACCGCTCGACCATCCGCAGCCCGGTGGACGGTTACGTCAACGACCGTGCGCCGCGCGCGCAGGAATTCGTCACGGCCGGGCGCCCGGTGTTGTCGGTGGTGGACAGCAATTCGTTTCACATCGACGGCTATTTCGAAGAAACCAAACTGGACGGCATTCATGTCGGCCAGAGCGTCGACATTCGAGTGATCGGCGACCGCGCACGCCTGCGCGGCCATGTGGAAAGCATCGTCGCCGGCATCGAGGACCGGGACCGCAGCAGCGGCAGCAACCTGCTGCCCAACGTCAATCCGGCCTTCAGTTGGGTGCGACTGGCCCAGCGGATTCCGGTGCGGATCGCCTTCGACGACGTGCCGGCGGATTTCCGCATGATCGCTGGCCGGACCGCCACCGTATCGATCATGGATGACCAGCCGCAGGAGCCCGCGAAATGAGCAGGGCCTCAGGTTTGGCGGTCGCCGGATTAGGTTTGTTGCTGTCGGCCTGTCAGGTGGTCGGGCCGGATTATCATTTGCCGGACGAGGCCGCCATCCATCGCGAAGATCTGCAGGGCGACCTGGCGGTGGACGGCAAAAATGTCGTTTCCGCTCCGGTGCCCTCCGATTGGTGGCGCTTGTATCAGGATCCGCGTCTGGACCAATTGGTCCAGCAGGCGATGGTCACCAACACTGATTTGCGCGTGGCGGCGGCGAGCCTTTCCCGGGCTCGCGCTCAGGTCGATGAGGCGCAAGCCGCCGGTGGCTGGAGTGGCGGCGTGAAGATGGGCGCCCAACGTCTGCAGGAATCTGGCGAAGCCTTTTTGATACCGGAGAAAGTGCCGGTGGCCAACGTCGCCGACATTGGCATTACCACCTCGTATCAATTCGACCTGTTCGGTACGCTGCAACGCGGCATTGAAGCCGCCAAAGCCAATGCCGATGCGACACAAGCGGCCGCCGATACGGCACGCATCACGTTGGTCGCCGATGTGGTCCGGGCCTACACCCAGGTGTGCGCGGCCAACGAAGAGCGTGAAATTGCCCAGCATTCCCTCGATCTGCAAGCCCAGGGCACCACACTGATCCAGCGTCTGCGTGATGCCGGGCGCGGCGATGAAACCCAGGTCACTCGCTCGCAAACCCAATTCAAATCCTTGCGCGCCGATATGCCGCGTTATGAGGCCGCGCGGCAGGCCGGGTTGTTCCGCTTGTCGATGCTGTTGGCCAAACCGGTCGACCAATTGCCCGCCGGCACCGCCACTTGCGCCGAATTGCCGAAAATTACTCAATTGTTGCCGGTCGGTGACGGCGCCACTTTGCTCAAACGCCGCCCTGACGTGCGTCAGGCCGAACGTCGACTGGCCGCCGCGACCGCCGGCATCGGCATCGCCACGGGCGAGTTGTACCCCAACATCAGCATCGGCGCGACGGTCGGTACCGTCGGCATTCTGGAGAACCTCGGCAAACCGTCGACCAATCGCTGGGGCTTCGGGCCGTTGCTGAGCTGGACCGTACCGTCCAACGGCTCCCGGGCGCGAATCCGTGAGGCGGAAGCGACGACCCAGGGCACGCTGGCGCATTTCGACGGCGTGGTGCTCAACGCCATCCGCGAGACCCAGACCAGCCTGGCGCAGTATTCCGCGCTGTTGCAACGTCGCGATGCGTTGGCCGACGCCGAACAGTCGGCGCAACTGGCCGCCGACCAGACCCACCGTTTCTTCCAGGCCGGCCGTGCGTCGTTTCTGGCCGACCTGCAAGCCACTCGCACCTACACCGATGTGCGGGCGCAACTGGCTTCCGCCAACACCCAAGTTGCGATGAGCCAGATCGACTTGTTCCTCGCTTTGGGCGGCGGCTGGGAAAGCGGACGAACGCAAGGCACGAACACCAGCAAACCCTGAGGCCGTTGCTATGCTTTGAAATGATGAAGTCGCGCGTCGACTTCATCGATCAAGGCTCGCGTTGGTCATGGGGATCTAATAATGAAAAACCCTTATGCTCCCGGCTTCTGGTGCGCTATCACGGCATTGATTTTGCTGTCGGCCACCTATTTCTACGGCGTCATGCTGTCTCACCAGATCGACAAGGCTCTGGTGTTTCTCGACAGCGCATCCGCGCTGATTGCCGTGATGGCAATCGTCGTGGTGGCCTGGGCTTCCGTCCAGGGCCAGCGCATCAAAAAAAGACAACTCGAACAAGGCAAGACGCTGGTGCTGATCTGGGACACCAAGGTGGCTTTGCGTCGGGTCGAAACGGTGTTTGACCGGTATTTCTGGGGCAGTTACTGGCAACCGGGGCGCACGTTCCAGGAAGTCATGGGTGAACTCACCGGCACGCCGCTGGAAAAAAGCCTCGAGACCTTGAAAAAACAATGCCTTGAACTGGACAAGCAGGTTTCCGACGATGGCAGGCACTGGCTCAATAATGCCCGTGAACTCTCCGACGTAGCGGCCGCCATGGCCCGAGAACGCTATCAGCTGGACTTCTGCGATCCTCGCGCGGAAGTCACGGGCGGGGCGGTGATCAATCGGGATTTTGAAGTGCTGGTGTATACGTGGACGGCGCGGCTGAAAAGTTTTGATCATCAGCTGGATGAGATTGAGGTCCAATATTCTTGAATTGATGTTTTCTGAGTTGGCGCCATCGCGAGCAGGCTCGCTCCCGCAGTTGACCGCGTGTCCCCTGTGGGAGCGAGCCTGCTCGCGATGGCGATTTAATGCCTGCCGAAACTCTCAACTCCCGCATGCGGTCCATAGACACTCTTTAACCTTTAATCATTGGGTCGCCCAACGCGCCTGATGCTAATCTGCTTCGCACTTTTCGCGCAGTCGTGACCGCAACCCGACATGGGTTCAGGGAAGACGACACACTCTCAACAACGGACATTGACTGGGTAATACATGAATAAATCAGCAGGCGTGCTTCTTGGAATCGTCGTTGCCATCGGTGCAATCAGCGCCGGTGGTGCCTGGTACACCGGCACCAAAATCGAAGGCGTGCTCAACACCTCGATCGCCGACGCTAACAAAGAGCTGAACGCTGCGCTGGTGGGGTCCAATGGCACGGCTTCGCTGGAGCTGGTTTCGCTGGAGCGTCATGTGTTCAGCAGCACCGCGCACTATCGCCTCAAAGGTGAGGGTGAAATGTTCGGCGAGACCCCGGTCGAATTGCTCTTCGTCGATCACATCGAGCACGGCCCGCTGCCGTTTTCGCGCCTGGTGTCGCTGAAATGGCTGCCGGTCATGGCCACCAGTCACTACGAACTTGAAAAAACAGCCGCCACGGAAAAATGGTTTGCCGCGGCCAAGAACCAGTCGCCGCTCAAAGGCCTGGTCAATATCGGCTACGACAACTCCACCAACGGCACCCTTGAATTGCTGCCGCTGGACGTAGCGCTGGATGCCAAGTCCAACCTGAAGTTTTCTGGCCTGAACCTCGACGTCGCTGCCAGCGCCCAGGCCCAAAAGATCAAGGCCAACGGTTACATGGACAGCATGACGCTGACCACCGTGGCTGAAGACCAGACACCGGTGAAGGTTGAACTGAGCGGTCTGACCGTGGCCAGCAACCTGATCAAAAGCACCTACGGTTACTACACCGGCGAGAACACCCTGGAGCTGACCGACAGCAAAACCACCTTCGGCGCCAAACAGTCCGTCCTGGGCTTGAAGAAATTCGAGATGAAAAACCAGACGGAAGAGTCGGGCACCAGCGCTTCGGGGCGTGCCGATTACAAGGTTGACGAAGTGTCCCTGAACGGCAAGGCGTTCGGTTCTGCACAGTTGGCCATGAGCCTGAAGAACCTCGACATTCCGGCGACCATGTCGCTGATGCAGATATACCAAACCAAACTGCAGCCGTACGAGAAAGCCGCCGCCGAAGCCGCTGCCGCTGGCGAGCCGGCACCAGAGCTGGTCTTGACTCCGGAAGAAGACGCACAGGTCAAATCCGGCCTGGAAAAATTGCTCGCCGCTGGCCCGCAGGTTGCGTTGGAGAACCTGTCGTTCAAATCCACCAATGGTGAAAGCCGCGCCAATCTGGTGCTCGACTTGACCAAGCCACAGTCCATGGACTTGCCGTCGGAGCAACTGATCCAACAGTTGATCGCGTTGCTCGATGTCAATGTGCAAGTGTCCAAGCCCATGCTCGTTGACCTGCTCACCGTGCAGTCGCAAATCGACGGCCAGACCGACGCCAAGCTGATTGCCGACCAGGCGACAGCGACCTCGGACATGTTCGGCAGCATGGCGGTCGGCACGCAGTTGGCCAAACTGGATGGCAACAATATCGTCAGCAAATTGCACTACGCCAACAGCAAGGTGGAATTCAATGGCCAGAAAATGACCTTTGAAGAGTTTGTCAGCTTCGTGATGAGCAAAATCGGCGGCGAGCCACAGGTTCAATAAAACGCTGGCCTCAACAAAACGCCCGGCCTCTGCGAAATGCAGACGCCGGGCGTTTTGCTGTCCGGGTGTTTTTGAAGACTAATCCTCGTCCCGAATCAGCCGCCACGCCTCATCCACCGGCAACGGTTGTTTCATGCGCTCAGCCAGCATCGCCATCGCCCGCTCTTGATCGCAGGCCACCGCAGCGGCCACCACGCCGTTCTTGCTGAACAGGCCGATAAAGGGCGGATGGTTGGGATCGCCCTTGAACTCGACTTCGTCCCAGGATTCGGCGTGGCCGAGGTAGTCGTAGTTTTTCCCGAAGTGCCAGGTCCAGAAATACGGCACATCCAGGTAATGCTCGTCGCCACCCAGCATGTTCGACGCGGCAATGCGGGCCTGTTGCTGGGCCAGGCGCCAGTGTTCGATCCGTTGCGGCTGACCGTTGAGCGGGAAGGTCGCGATATCACCGACGGCCCAGAGCCCATCAGTCACGCGCATGCCGCCATCGACCTGCAACGACTGATCCTTTGCCTTGGGCAGATCGGCAAACGCCTCGGTCGCGGGCGTCACGCCAATGCCGACCAGCACCAGGTCCGCGGGCAATCGTTGGCCGTTGTCCAGATGCACCGCTTCGACTTTGTCCGTTCCTTCGATGCGCACGACCTCGCCATCGGTGTGAAACACCACGCCATGAGCCTGATGCCGGGCGCGAATTGCCTTGCCCACGGTTTCGCCGAACTGCTTGGCGAACGGTACTGCGTGGCGAGCCAGGACCGTGACGTCCAGCCCGTATTCACGCAGGGCTGACGCGGATTCCATGGCAATAAAACTGTCGCCGATGATGAGCGCTTTCTGACCGGGTTTTGCCGCGTCCAGAATCCGCCGGGCCTGATCCCTGGAGCGCAGCAGGAAGACTTGCGGGAGGTCGGCGCCTGGCACGGCCAGTGGTTTTGGCGTACCGCCGGTTGCCAGCAATGCCGCGTAGTAGGTCAGCGATTGACCGTCAACAAGGTGCAGGGTTTTGTTGGCGCAATCCAGCCGTGCAACTTCACCGTTCAGCTGTTCAATGCGCTGCGTCTGGTAATAGCTCGCATCACGCAGCGGCGGGACTTCTTGTGGCAGCATTTCACCGGCAATCACGAATTTGCTCAACACCGTGCGGTCGTAACCGGCTTCGGGTTCCCGATCGATCAGGACGATGCGACCGCCGAAGCCCTTTTCGCGCAAGGCCGCTGCACAGGCTGTGCCTGCCGCGCCAGCACCGACGATGGCGAACGTGCGTTCATCGTCCGCGGGGGGAGTGTGAGCATCGCTCATCGGCTGATCGTCGACCCAGACCTCGCCTTCGCGTACTTCAAGCGGATAACGCTTGAGACTGTCCAGCGACGGAGGTTCACATAATGCGCCGTCTTCGATCCGATACGCTGCCTTGTGCCAAGGACAGATCAGGCGCCCATGGCACAGTGCCCCTTCGGCCAGCGGTGCACCGGCGTGTGGGCATTCGCCCTGAAATGCGCGTAATTGATCGCCAACGCGCAGCAATACAATTTTGGTTTGCCCGATCTGGACTTCAAGGCCACGATTTTCGGGCACATCGGTGAAAACGGCGACGCGTTGCAGTGCCATGATCGGTCTCCAGACAGGCGTTTCACCTATTGAGTTTGGCGCTTGTTTAGAGGTTCAGCCAATTCCTGCTGCCACCGCATGAACGGTACAGCTATAGTTCGCAAGCCGACGACGGCCCTATCCGCACAAGGTGCTCCGGAATGACCCGATTGACCTCTTTGAACCCTTGGCTGGCGGCCGTTGCCGTCGCCCTATGCGTGCAACTGCCAGTGCAGGCCCAGGAACGTTTCACCCTGAACATCCCAGGTGTCACCGATGACCGCCTGTTTACCTCGGCCGCCGCCAGTGACGCGCCCAATTGTGGCGGGCACAACCAGTCACCGGCCTTGAACTGGACCGCCGGCCCGGCGGGCACCCTCAGCTACGCCATCGTCATGCATGACCCCGACGGAGCGAAAGGCCAAGGCGTCGATCACTGGGTGCTTTACGGCATCAAACCGACCACCCGCCAGATCCCGGCCGGTGTCGGCGCCAAATCCGCCCTGGAAGGCGTCGGCGGCATGAACGTCAAAGGCACCACGGGCTATATCGGTCCTTGTCCGCCGATCGGTGATAGCGCGCACCACTACATCATCCAGATTTTTGCCCTGGACCTGGCTCCGGACGCCTTGCCTGCTGGCCTTACCCGCGCACAGCTGATGGAAAAGATCAAAGACCATGTGCTGAGAAACAGCAGCGTGGTGCGGCGTTATCACCGCTGAAGATTCTTTTCACTGCGGTTTAACCCGAACCTGTCGGGCTGTCCGTCTCAGAGGATGAATGGATCAATCCTCCCGAGGTCAGCCCCATGTCCCTCCCTCTGCATTTCCTCCGCCCGGCCACCCAGGGTTTCGCCATCGGGTTGTTGCTGTCCGTTGGCGGTTGCGGCGTTTCCTCCAAGCCTGAATCCGCTGAAGTGGCGCCGCCGGCTCAAGGGGCAATAACGACCGAGGCATTAGTGCGCAGCGAGCCCGTTGCGGCGGATGTGTCCATGGCTAAGCGCAACGTGCGTCCGGCACCGATGGCGAGCTTTGCGCCTGAGGTTGCTGCGCCCGGTTATCGCGATGAGCCGCGCGAGCAGTATCAGGCACTCGCGGATAACCCGATTCACAGCGTGGCAGAAGCGCCAGTCTCGACCTTCAGCGCCGATGTCGATACCGGCGCTTATGCCAATGTCCGCCGCTTGCTGAATCAGGGTCGCCTGCCACCGGAAGGCGCGGTGCGACTTGAGGAAATGGTCAATTACTTTCCCTACGACTACGCGCTGCCCACTGATGGTTCGCCCTTCGGCGTGACCACCGAGCTGGCGCCATCGCCGTGGAACCCGCACACCCGATTGTTACGCATAGGCATCAAGGCGTCTGATCGCGCAGTCGCGGAACTGGCCCCGGCCAACCTGGTGTTTCTGGTGGACGTGTCCGGTTCGATGGACCGCCGCGAGGGTTTGCCGCTGGTCAAAAGCACGCTGAAGTTGCTGGTCGATCAATTGCGCGAGCAGGACCGCGTTTCACTGGTGGTCTATGCCGGTGATTCGCGTGTGGTGCTGGAGCCCACATCCGGCCGCGAGAAAGCGAAAATTCGTACCGCCATCGATCAATTGACTGCTGGCGGTGCCACCGCTGGCGCCTCGGGCATCAAGCTGGCCTATCAAATGGCGCAGCAGGCCTTCATTCCCAATGGCATCAACCGCATCCTGCTGGCTACCGACGGTGACTTCAACGTCGGCGTCAGCGACTTCGACAGCCTCAAGCAAATGGCTGTGGATAAACGCAAGACCGGCGTTTCCCTGACCACCCTGGGTTTCGGTGTGGATAACTACAATGAACACCTGATGGAGCAACTGGCCGACGCCGGCGACGGTAATTACGCCTACATCGACAACCTGCGCGAGGCGCGCAAAGTGCTGGTGGATCAACTTGGATCAACCCTCGCAGTGGTGGCGAAGAACGTGAAGCTGCAAGTGGAATTCAATCCGGCTCAAGTCAGCGAGTATCGGCTGTTGGGGTATGAGAATCGGGCGCTCAAGCGTGAGGATTTCAGCAACGACAAAGTTGATGCCGGCGAAATCGGTGCAGGGCATACGGTGACCGCGCTGTATGAAATCGTACCCAAGGGCGAGAAGGGCTGGCTGGAGCCGTTGCGCTATGGCAAGGCGGAGTCGGTGACTTCCGCTACAACCGGGGAATTGGCGATGCTTCGTGTGCGTTATCAGTTACCGGAAGGTGGGAATAGTCGCTTGATTGAGCGGCCGATTGTGGGTGATTCGGTTGGAAAAACCAGTGATGACCTGCGATTTGCGGCAGCCGTGGCAGCTTTTTCCCAACAATTAAAGGATGGACGTTATACCGGTGACTTCAGTCTGAAGAACACCGAGACCCTGGCGCGCGGTGCACGGGGTGACGACCGTTTCGGTCTGCGGGCGGAGTTCGTGCAACTCGTGGAGTTGGCGCAAAGCCTGCGCACCACAACGGCTTCCAACAGTGAGCCGCAGAAGGGAGGCTACAACTGATATGTCCGCGCTTGAACCGAGCGACGAATCACTGCTGGCCCGCTATCGCGCGGGCGACGGGCCGGCGTTCGAGATTTTGTACGCCCGTCACCGCCAGGGGCTTTATCGATTCCTTCTTGGCCTCAGCGGTAAACCCGAACTGGCCGAAGAGGTGTACCAGGACACTTGGTTGAGCCTGATCCGCAGCACCAGTCAGCCACAGGGCCGGGCGAATTTTCGTACGTGGCTCTACCAGATTGCGCGTAACCGGCTGATCGATCACTGGCGCAAACATGGCATTCACAACCCTTTGCACGACAGCTATGACGAACAAACCCACGCTGTGATTGATGAGGCGACCGATCCGCAGCTGCTGCTGAGCCTCAGCCGCGACAGCCAGCGCCTTGAAGCCGCCCTGCAAAACCTGCCCGCCGACCAGCGCGAAGTGTTCCTGCTACGCGCCCACAGCGATCTGGATTTCCCGCAGATCGCCACTCTCACCGAAACACCGCTGGAAACGGTGAAAAGCCGCTTGCGCTACGCCCAGCAAAAACTGCGTCGGCTGCTGGCCGAGGAGGTACTGACATGACTGACGCCCGCAAAACACCGGAAGACCAAGTGCTGCAGCATTATCGTGAACACAGCCGCGATGAGCCCCCGGCGCACCTCGATGCGTTCATTCTGGCCGCCGCACACCGAGAAACGCCTGCGCCGAAACCGAATCTCTGGCAACGCTGGGTCAAGGCTTGCCAGAAACCGCGTTGGCAAGTCGCCTTCGCCAGCCTCGTGGGTGTCGCGTTGATGCTGGCACTGGTGCAACGCACGCCAGAGCAAGTGCCAGGCTATGACTTCGCACCCGCACCCAAAACATCGGCCCCGATTGCCAAGAAAGAGTCTGCGCAGTTGGCGCGTTCGCTCGCGGCTCCCGCTGGCGCGATGTCTGCCCCGGAGGCTGCCGCGCCAATGGCTGATTTTGCCGCCCCCGCGCAGACCGAATCGATCAGCGCTGAAATGGCTGACGAAGCAAAGGTCAGCAAACCCCCGGTAATGGCGCCGGCAAAGTTTATCGACGATCAATTAAGGGAAGTGATCCGCCTGCAAAAGGCAGGTCAGCCTCAAGCGGCCGCTGACCTGATGGCGACATTGCACAAACGCTTTCCCAAGGAAAACCTCGCAGCCAGACTCAAGGAATTGCAGAAAAATTGAGACGCAAAGCGGTCGTCCATTTGGCAACAAGGCCCGAAAGCGCGCACTATCGGGCCATAGCCGATGCGTTGGAGGAAGCCGTGGCGAAAAAAATCGATCGCATCGCCCAAATGCTCAACTGCCCTGTGAAAGGGGAGGATATGAGGCGGGCAATTACCGAGAGTCGTAAAGAGTTTCTTCTTGCGCAGCAAGAAGCAGAGGCTCTTGAGGAAGACGTCCTTGACGATGAAGAGGTCGAGGTCGAGGTCGAGGACGAAGAGGATGATGAGTACGACGAGTTTGATTGGACGACGGAATAAACCAGAACTGGACCCAAATCCAGTTGCCCTGCTCAGAGACAACACCCACAAAAAAGCCCCAGACCCTAAGATCTGAGGCTTTTTCATTTACGACGTATGGTGCACCAGGCGGGATTCGAACCCACGACCCCTGCCTTCGGAGGGCAGTACTCTATCCAGCTGAGCTACTGGTGCAATGCGGGCGCCATGATACTCATATGCACTGCGGGCGTCCATGCTGCTGAATCGACTGCGGTTTTCGCAACCGTAACAACCGTTTGCTACGTTGATCAGAAAAATTGGGCAAATGCGGCGTTTTCGTTCTTTTTTTCGAACAGGCTATTGTCCTTTACCCCCTTTGATCCTAGGATTCGTTTGAGATTTCAAACGCTCTTGTCTGGGTGCTGAACCGCACGAGTTTCGATCAGTGCGCTATTTATGTGCTTCAGCCCGGTGAATGATTTCCCTGACGGCAGCCTTTGAGGCGCCTTTCTACAATCATAATTCGCTCCGCGCTGGTCGCGGTGCTGTTAAGGAAAGCCGACATGCAGCTTAAAGACACCCAGTTGTTCCGCCAGCAAGCCTTTATCGATGGCGCTTGGGTTGATGCGGACAATGGTCAGACGATCAAGGTCAACAACCCGGCAACGGGCGAAATTCTGGGTACTGTGCCGAAAATGGGCGCTGCCGAAACCCGCCGTGCAATCGAAGCCGCTGACAAAGCGCTGCCGGCCTGGCGTGCACTGACCGCCAAGGACCGCGCGAACAAGCTGCGTCGCTGGTTCGAACTG
>Ga0157371_10000865_pt1 | contig 34429 bp, 74 predicted proteins | sample C45metaG_FD_113462 | JGI IMG/M metagenome (GOLD analysis project Ga0157371, IMG submission 113462) | Corn rhizosphere microbial communities from Kellogg Biological Station, Michigan, USA - C4-5 metaG | ecosystem: Host-associated > Plants > Roots > Rhizosphere > Soil | place: USA: Michigan... | reverse complement strand
CTTCTGCCGAATCTCCTCAACCGTTTCCGGTCGCTTAAGCTCCAGCACCTTTACTTCAACATCGGTAATAATTTTTATTTCCTCACATTCCCAAGTGGATAGCCAGTTCGAAGAACAGTTTCTTCATCTGCTCTTCGCTGAACCTGTCGGCGCAGCATTCACTGTAGATAATCAGCCCCTCGTTGTCAACTTCCCACTCGTAGTTAGGATCAGCCTCATTAAGATATGGCATTAAACAAGGCTCCCCTCAGCCTCGACATCGACCGCCTCTTCGTCCAGCATAGCTGACTCGTGACGAAGGAAGATCGGAGACTTGGCCTTGAGGATGTACGGTGCCATGCCATCGACACGGACGCACACACCCTCGTCCACGAACTTCTTGTTCATGTGCAGCGGGACTGCCTGCGGGAAGAACTGTGCGAGCTGGAAGTCGATCCACTCACTAGCGTTGAACTCCGCGTGCTTACCGCGCCACAGCTCGGGGACGTGCTTCAGACCGGCCTCGTTGCAGAACGCCTTGACCGCATCCCACGACAGGTCGATGAGTCGGCCCTGATTGGTGATGACCGCGACCCGGTAGATGTACAGCTCGTTCGTCCCCGGCTCCTGATCGTAGGTGTAGTTCTTCTGAATCGGGTTGCCGTCCTTGGTGTAGCCGATGACCTCACCATACAGGATGAAGTTCTCAGGCACGCGGTCGGCGATCTTCGAGCCGACCTCGGACCACAGATCGTGGCTGTAGAAGTGATCCTGATTGGGGTTGTTCACGTCCTTGATGACCTTGCGGCTACCGAAGACGTGATCGAACTCAGTCTCTGCGACCTTGACCCCGAACCGCTGTGCGAGCCGGTCACGCCAGCCCAGCTTGCGCTTGACGATGGTGTTGCCAATGCGGATGGAGGTACCGTGCAGCTTCTGCGTCACGATGATGTCCTTGTTACCGTCCACCACGTAGGAGTTACGGAAATAATTGTCGGTGTCATAGTGTTCCGGCATGAACTTGGACTCGACGCGCTTGAACGTCTTGTTCACGTTCTTGTCCACGCGCTGCACTCCCGGCTGCTTGACCAGATACTTTCGGCAAATCTCGTGGCCGTTGATCGTGTCGAACTGGTCGCCGGGGTTCAGCTCGTCAAGGTTAATCCCAAGGTAGGCCAGCGAGGACAGCGGCATGAGCAGGCTGTCGGACTGGTGCCCACGGAACTTCATGGCCTTGACTCGTCGGTTGTCCTCGATGTACCCCGACTGGGTAACGTCTGCGTTCTTCTCCGCGTGACGGTACAGGTTGTTGGCGTGTGCGAACTCGTCCGAAAGCTGCGACTCGGCGGGGAACAGTACCCCGATGTCGCCAACCTTCGTGTCCTTGCCGACGATGGCTTGGAACCCGAACATCGGGACTCCCACCACATTGTCGCAGTTCGCAAGCTCATTGATGGAGCGCACAACCACGATGGTTGCCGCGTAATTGCTGTTTGCTGGTGCCTCAAGCTTCATTTAAATCTCCGTTCCTCTTCGGTTGGTTCCCACTTACGATCAGTGCCTCGGATGTGGTGCTTCCTGTCTCGACTGGTTCGCGCATGGCCTCGTTGTTTGGTACACGCCTCGTCGGGGTAGAACGGGTTAACCGCACCACATTCTACCCCGCCCAGCGGATGCTGCTTAAAAGTTGCCATCGGCTACCTGTAGTGCTTTCAGTCCCTTCGCTCGCCACATCTGCACAACACGGTCGCGGTCGTCCAGAACAAAGCGAACGTTGTACTTACCCGCGATGTGCTGCTCGAACATTTCATCCTTCACGATGGCATCGTTCCGCGTGTCCCCAGCGGGGCGCAAGTAGATGTCGTGGTAAGGGATGGCATGTTCGGAAAGCCAGTCCTCGGTCACTTCCTGATAGGTGTCGTCCCTCGCAGAGAACACGATGATCGTGTCGCCCCAGTGAACTCTGAGCAGATCGCGCACTACCTCGTCAACGGTGTCCGTGTGGTACAGCGTCGGGTCATACGGGGATCGTCCCTGCATGTGTGCCAGCGTACCATCGATGTCCACGAGGATTGCCCACGGCAGTCCCGGCGTGTGCGAGTAAGGCTTGAACTTAGTCGTCGCGTCCTCGATCACCGGCACAGGGGGGAGACTGATGCCATCCTTACTGATGTAGCGAGTGAAGAAGCTATGAATGACATCCATGCCCACACCCCGCTCACCCCTGTTTCGTCGCTCCTCGTCCCGTAGCAGCGCCTGCGCGAAGCCAATGGGAAAGTCCTTGAACTCGACCCCGTACCCGTGCTTGGCGGCAAGCCGCATGGTGTCCTTGACGTTGCGTGCCTTCAGGTGCGTGTTGTCCATAACAATGTCGCGCCCAAGCTTCATCAGTGAGACAAGCGCCGCGTCCTGAATCTTGCTCACCGCGAATTCGTCCACGCCCCAGTATTTACCGAAGTTGGTGTTGCGAATCTCGTCCCGATTGACACGCGCTCGGTTAGTCGGGTCTGCGGCGAGCCACTCCAGCGCCCACGTCGTCTTGCCCGATGCTGGAACGCCTCGCGTCAGAATCAGTTTACCCAAAGCGCTTCTCCCTCTTCCTGCTTGTTGATGAATTCCTGCGTGCGCTCATATCGATAGTCGTCCTTGTCCCAACGATTCACAATGCGGCCATCCTTGAGGCAGGCGGCAATCCAACCGTCATAAATTCCCATGTACCCACCATCGATCAGGTAAAGCACGTCATTCATAGACCAGTCACGTTGAGTCATTGTTGTACCAGTCTCCAATCTTGTATGCGTCATAAGTCTTTTGGTTAATGTAAACCCAGCCGGTCTTGTCCCGGTTGTCGTCCTTGAGGTCGAACCGCCACTCAGCTTCGATGTGGTACGTAACTTGATGATAGTACATGCAGTGCATCGGCATCGTCTTGGTACTGGCAACCCACATGGCGCACTCCGTACTCTGTGTGTCGTGCGCCGGGAAGAACTTCTTGTCAGTAATCCTACCCGAACTGGTCATCGAGCAGCCAGTCAGAGCGAGCGCGAGAATTCCCACCAAAATTAACTTCTTGATTTTTCTCTACCTCCAGAAAAATTTGGCGGGAATTTCCCGCATGGGCCTCCTACCTAGTCGTGCTCGTAATACTCGACCGAGAAGCCATCGGTCGTGGCTGTAACCAGAGCCGGGTCACCGAAGTTATTCAGCAGCACGCTCTCGAAGTTGGCCATGTTCGACTCAAAAGCGCTGAGTGCTGCATAGATTTCAGTTGTGTCCTGCCCGTTCAGCGAAAAGACCTTGTTGCTCTCGTCGTACTTCTTGGCAGACCAAGCGTGGTATGCGGGATTGGGGCTGTTATAGAGGTAGCTGTCTGTCGGGATGCCGTCCTTATCCAGATAGCGCTTCGGCTCCTCGTCTACCTCGCCGTAACTCCAGAGGCTGTAGCTCGTGATGTACCCATCGGCGTAGTCGCCGCCATACTCGTCAACACCAAACCGCTCAGCCAGCTTCACGCGAACCTCGCCGGTACCGAACTCGCAAGCGTCCCCGTCGTTGAAGTACGGTGTGAACTGCTCCCAGCGCACCGTCTCAACCCCCTGCACAGCGAGTAGCTGGTCAAGGTCACTCAGGAATCGCTCGGGTCCGTGCTGCTCGACAGCCTTGTCGCGGTAGCGGCTGATCCTGCCCTCGATGGGGCGGTCAATCGTAAGTGCGTCAGTCAATCTTTCTTACCTTCTTTCTGTACTGCGTTCAGCAGTTCTTCTCTCCCAATGAACTTGTTTCTCTTGCCGCCCATCCAGACCAAGCAATTCATGCACTCGGCCCAGTCGTCAGGGCTAGGAATCCAGCCAAGGTCTTCGACAATGTGGTTCTCCGCAATGTCTCTAACCATGACTTTTATTTTCTTCTGCTTCTTCTCATCGAAGACCTCGATGAAGTGGCCGAAGACCTCTTGGGCCATCCACGGTCCCTTGCCGTGGTGCAGGAACGATCTGTGCCGAACGTCGCCCATCGTCTGCTTGAACTGGTCGATCCACTCGTGAATCTTGATGTAATCCTCGGGTGTCCCGCCAAAGTGTCTCGCGCTGGCTTGAGCGTGGATATAACTGTTAGCCACGCCCCTCCCGCTTCGCCTTGTTGCGCTCGAAGTTACGCTGCTTGCGTCCCTCTCGTGCGTCGTTTGCGTTGTAGCCCTGATCGTAGAGCCACGCTGCGAACCCGCTGTGCTTGTTGTTGTAGCAATACCATGTAGAGCTTGCGTCATCAAGTCCCTCGTTGTAGATAACCAGCGTCCAGAAAATACCGATGATACCCGCAACAATCAGCACCATCATTAGAAGTGCCAGCATATTTCCTCCCCATCTGTTTGATATCTTCCCGTACCTCCGGCGCATTACCGGGCCTGTGCTGGCAGTTCGAGTACGGTTGTGAGCGCTCAGGACTCGAACCTGAGTGTATGCCGTTCGCCCTACCTTATTACTTAGTGAATGCGGTGACCGCGACCCAGTGACCGGGAGCAAACAGATGCGTCTCTCCCGCTGCCGCCTCATGGACCACCAGCGTACCGTTGTCCACTCGGGCGTGTTCCTCACTCTCGGTCACAAACGGCTTGGTGATCCCGTCTGCGAACGTTACCTCGACAATCACTTAGCCGCTCCTACCAGCGGCGTACTGCCCTCGGGAACCACGTAGACCGTGCCCTTACCAAGCTGGTCGATGTAGCGCTGCTGAAGAATCTGCGGCGACAGCGACTTGGTGAGCAGGTTGTTAGCGTCGGCCTGTGCCTGTGCCTCAACGACCTTCGCCTGTGCGCTGATCTTGGTGGCACGCAACTGCGCCTCAGCCTTCTTCGCTTCCTGCTCGGCAACCTCAACAGCCTTCAGCGATGCCTCCACGTCAGCGCTGTAGCGCACTTCCTGAAGATTCACCACGTCGATGTTCACCCCGTACTTGTCCAGTCGCTCAGCCAATGCCTTCTGAATCTTGGCCTGTGCCTCACCGCGCTTCTCGCCTCGGAAGTCAACCGCGCTGTACTGCGAGGGAATGTCCCGCGTCACCGAACGGATGGCCGACTCGACAACCTGCTTGGTGAATCGCTCCTGACTCTTGAACTGCTTGTACAGGGGGATGACCTTATCGGCATCGAGCGAGTAGACAACGCTCAGGTCAAGGTTCACCTGCGCTCCGTTCGCCACAGAGGTAGTAATCTGCGGGCCGTTCACAGCGCCACCCGAGTAGTCGGTGTCACCGCCGCCGATGTATGAGGCTTCCTGCGAGAACAAGTCCCACTTGTTGAACGAAACCCACGGTGCCTTCCAGCCCGAACCGGCCTCCAGCTTCTGACCGGCAATCGTACCGTCAGCATTCACCAGCACACGAGCCTGTCCCTGCCCTTGAAAGAACAGGGTGGAGAAGATCAGAACAACGCCACCGATGATGAGCGCAAGCGCTCCCACCACACCAGCGACACCGCTCTTGCCGGTGATGGCGATTCCCAGCGCGATGATGGCCACCAGCGCCAGAATAATAATTATTACTGTTGCAAACAAATATTCCTCCTATTTTATTCGAAACAAACGGTGGTTACCGCTTGTAATTAGTCGCCCGCCACATGCACAGTGCCGTAGGTGAGGACGTGAGCTGTCCCGTTCACGATCAGCGCTCGGGAAACCTCGTGCCGACCTGCCGGGTAATACGCCTCCAGCGTACCCACGACCTCGCCGCCGTCTGGCAGATCGAACCTGACCTGTCGGCCCAGCTCGTCATCGCTGATCTTCTCGGCATCCATGTACTCGCCGCGCCGGATGACCTCTGTTTTCTCGATGGCCGGAACCATCTGCTCGATGCGCTCCAGCCAGTAGTCAACCTCATCCCGACCGGCGCTGTCATCGAAATGCAGTGCAACGCTATATGGCATATCTCCTCCTAGTGTGTCAGTACGTCGTCAAGATCGAACGCGGGCAGTTCGCTCTCGGGGAACAGGTAGGCAGCGTCGTAGATGTCGCTGTCAGCGTCCCAGCTATACGGCGTGAAGCGGTAGCACCACACCCCGTCCTTGATCGGGTGGGCCTCCTGTGCCTGCTCGAACGTCAGATCGTCAAAGCTCGGCAGCACCACGAAGATCACCCCGTGAGGATCGCGGTACAGCCGTGGCTCAGCCACGTTCATCAACAGTACCCGGATGGCCTTGTAGTCCCGGTAGTCCGGTTCCGGCTTACCCGGCGCAGGGGGGTTGAACGGGATAGCCACCAGCTTGAACGCCGGGATAACCTCACCCTCGATCTTCATAAGTTCTCTGAACTCGTCTTCCTCGATGAACCTCGTAGGTACCGTCATTTCGCCTCCGATGCTGGAAAGTAACTTTTAATTGTCTTGTGATCGCTGGTGCCCAGCACCATCCCGAGTTGACGGGCCGGTACCCGCATGGCAGCAGCCTCAGCGACCGCAGTGAACAGCGGCTCTTTCGCCCGCTCGACGCTTAGCTCGAACGCCTCCCGGCATTCCGCGATTACCGCGTCAACTTGGGCCTTGACAGCCGCCACGTTGCTCAGAAGCTCTTGCTGTGAGTCGTTAAGCTTGGTCATTCTTCGTTGTCGAACCCCTCTTCCAGAATGTCGATGTCGTCCCCGAGGCTCCTGTGCAACGCCATAAGCTGTTCAGCCTGCTTCTTGTTCTTGGGCGTGTACACAGGGGCCATCGGGTACTTACCGTCTGGATCGACGGCCTTAAACTTCATCGTCCTCGTTGTCGATTTCCCAGTCAAGGTTGTCAAGCTCGTTCTCGAACCCCGAGTCCCAGTCGTCTTCGTCCCAGTCGTCGGTGTCGTAGTCGTACCAGTCCTCGTCAGCGAACTCGTCCTCCAACCACGCCAAGTCCTCGTCAAGCGTGGTGAGAAGGTCGTCCTCGATCAGTTCGCCATCGATAATTTTTGCCATTTTAATTTACGTACTCCGTTTTCTTGGTTGAGTTGGTGTGATTGTTAGTTGTCGGTGGATGCGATGCGGGCATCGATGGTCGGATCGAAGTACCGGAGGGTCTGGACGACGCGATGAGCGGCGTTCACAGCCTCTCCCCATGTACCGCCAGTGTCCTGTACCCCCTGTGCAGCAGCAAGCGCAGCGGCAGCAGCTACCGTGAAGCGCGTGTCTGACTTGGCTTCCAATTCGGACAGAGTGCTAACCACAGTGCTTTGACCGCACTGTTCGGGAGTCAGTCCCAGCTTGGCGAGAACATGGCCCACGATGCACGACGGCTCCTTGGTACGAGAATCGAAGTTCCGACAGAACTCGTTCTCTTCAAGGTAGACGTAATGACGTTTGTTCTCCGCAACCTGATCCAGCACGCTAACCGCCGCACGCGAGTCGATGATATTCAGTGAGTCGATAATTTTCATGTAAGTTATTCCCCCATCCCGAGAAGGTTTTCCAGAGCGGCGATCCGCTCGTCAATTTCCTTGTTGTCCATATGCTTTCATGCCTCCCAGCAGTTTGTCAAGTTAGCCGTAGATAAGTTCACCGAACACGGCGTACTGAATTACGTGGTCGGCAAGGTCACTGTCGATGTTGCCAGCCGCCCACTCAGCCTCGGTCGGGTCGTCAAGGTCGCGCAGGTACGCCTTGGCGTAGTCGTTGTAGGCGCTCCCGTACTTCTCGTCGCCCACGCCGATCTTCACCAGCACTTCCGCAAGCTGTTCGAACGTCCGAACGTGTTCCTCCGGGCCGTCCGAACTGTGCCCCTCCTGCTCCAAGATGGTCACCTTGCGGTCCCTGACGCTCATGGACGATGCCCAGTACGCGATTCCGTAGCCAGCCATTTCCAGCAGCACTACGATGTCGCTGTCGGGTACGTCGAACTCCCGCTTGGTTGTCACCGTAACTTTACTCATTCGTTACCTCCGCTTCCTCGTTTCAGTTCAGAACTTATTTGTGAATCCCTTGAGCTGTCTTGCTCTCGCTCTGTGACTACTCTACGGCATCGGTAGACCCGTTTCTGCCATTTGTCACCCCCCGTTCGGGGATTTGGGGGACGGGGTTACCGAGAAATCCTCGGCAACCCCGTCATACCTCCTCGACTAGCTCGAAGCCCTGCTCACAGGTTGAGCAGTACAGGCTCAACTCGTTGCGCTCGAACCACTGCTTGCTGACCGTCACCGGGTCGGCACAGCCGCAGACCATGTAAGCCTTCGACTTCTTGCGTGGCTTGGCGGGGACGGCCTCTGCGACCGCCAGACCCATCCGGTAGGTCGTGATCGACTTCTCCAGCTTCTTCAGCCCGACCTCGTACTTGGCGGCGGTGCTGTCGGGCAGCGTGGTCACGGACCAGCCGATAGTGTCGGCCTTCTCCAGCTCGATCCCCAGCCCCTCCGCGATCTTGCGGAAGCGGTCGTTGTGGTACCGCCCGTTGTTGGACGTGTCCCGAATGCCCTTGGCGTTCGCCGTGGCGTGGGCCAGCTCGTGAATGAGCGTCCCCAGCGTGGCCTGTGCGCCTCGGGCAAGGCTCTCCGAGCTGATGAGGATTTCGTGGTGGTCATCCTTCCAGCTCAGCGGGGCGAAGTGCCCGTGCTTGGCTCCCCGCCGCGTCTTGCCGGAAGCCAGCACGATCACGATGTTGTCGGGAACCTCGGGGTGCAGCTTACGAACCTGACCGGCGAGGCTATCGAGCGCGTCGATGATTGCCAGTGAGGGCGTTGCCTTTACTCGTGGTGTCATTTCAAAACCTCCCAGTTCGTTGTATGTAAGACTAACCTATCGTGTTATTCCCGTAATGTCAAATGTTATTTGCAGACCGGCTCGGGGTCAGGCTCGGGTTCTGCGGGAGTTTCCGCCTCCGGCTCGTCCGGCACAGGGGCGGGGGCTTCGACGGTCGGGTCAGGCTCGGGCGTTGCCGGTGGCTCCCCCTTGTGCGACCCCGGCACTGCCTCGTTGTTGACGCAGCTTGTCGGGTCGCCATGACCATTCAGCCAGCCCGGTACCTGCCACGCCTCACAGTGCAGCACAGGGGCGGTGTACGGCTCCTCGGTGGGATCAGTCACACTCGCCGGATTGGGCGTGTGCTGACCGTCTGTGGCGATTGCGGGTGCCAGTGCAATGCTACCGGCAAATGCCAGCGCTACCGACACGCTCGTACAGATGATGATGTTCTTGATGTTCATTATGCCTCCGTATCTTTTATCGCGGCTTCCCGCTTTTCCTTGCGAGTGCGCTTCCGGCGCTCCCGCTTGTCTCGATGCGTGCCAGCCGCGTTGGACCGGCGTAACTCTTGCATCGCCTTCGCATACTCAGTATTCTCAGTCCCTTTGTGCTTACTCACAGCCTATGTCCTTCCGGCTAGTAATGTCAAATTTTATTGAGGCTGTCCCAGACTCGAACAAGGGATGTGTGCCACTCAGCCAGCCGTACTACTTGTTAATACGAGAGTTCCAGTAGTTAACCGTACTCTCGAAGACTTCCAGCGCCTCACCCCACGATTTGCGGTTGTCCTGAGCGTGCTGAGCTTCGCCCAGCGCTTGCTTCGCCACGAAATCGAACTCTAGCGATTCGATGCCGCCCACCACAAGGCCGTCCCCGTCGTCGCCCCGTCGCTCACTTTCTTCCTCGGCCAGCCGGTTAAACAGCTCGGGGTCGATGTTGTACACGGCCTGTCCCACAATGCAGCTCGGGCCATTGTCGTTGTAGACGCACGTACCATTGACCATGTTGTAGACGTAATCCGCCCCGCGCTGCTCAACAGCTTGCGTCAGGGCGGCTCGTGCCTGTTCTACCGTAATCACTTATTTCCTCCTTGTTATTTCAGGCCGTATTCGCCAGCCAGCTCGTACAGGTACTGCGTGGCGTACTCGTAGATCGCCACCGCCACGATCCTGTCGATGTCGGTGACTCCCTCGATCAGCCCGTGGTCGTCCACGTCGGGCCGTCCCAGACCCATCCACAGCTCATACATATCGTTCGTCCAGCTCGGTACCGCATCGCCAGCAAGCTCGCTGATGCCGTCCTGCCAGTACATCGGCTGGTCGTAGTCCTCTACCGGGTCGCCGTCTTCGTCGGCAATGCCCTCGAAGTGCTCAAGGAAAGCGTCTTTCAACTCGTCCTTGAACGTCCACTCGTTGCGGTGATATTGCGTAGCGTTCATTCCGTTACCTCCCATCGTCCAAGCCTGTTGCTGTAGGCTCCCAGAATGATGCCGCTGTCGCCGCTCTCAAGCGTCCAGACACCATCAAACTCTGGCACCCCGTAGTACCGACTCAGACTGTCCCGCAGCGCGTGCGCCGAGTCGTGATAGGTGAGCTGGTCATCCTCAAGGTTCAGCACCACATTGAGCTTCACTTCCAGCCCTCCCTTGCGTAGTAATGCTCCACGCAGATCGCGTTGTCCTCTGTGGCTCCGTCAGCCTTGGTTAGTCGGGAAACCCAGATGCGGAACTCCTCAGTTTCCATCTTCAGGTCGTCGGTGATTCCCTGCTTGATCGTCGGCAGGCTCATCAGCCATGCCTTCAAGTTGTCCTCGTCGCGCTTTCGCATCGTTCCCAACCTCTCTGTCGAAAATAAAGTTTATTTTTGTGGCCGGATGTGGCCGGGAATTACCCCGGCCACCATCCTACTCCTCTTCGTCCCCTGTTCCAACATAACTGCCGAAGTTATCGTACCCCTCGGCTTTGTCGTCCCAGCCTACGACCACGGGAAGATCGGTGCCGTGTTGCTCATACGCCTCGTCAACCGAGTCGTACCACAAACGACCGATCCCATCCGGCGATACGAAAATATCGCCCTCGACCGTCTCGTAAATAACATCTGGCTTGAATCGTGCCATCTTAGCTCTCCATTCCCCTGTGGATCAGTTCGTAATTCTTGTGGTGAAAATCTCTGGCGGGGTGGGAGAACTGGTCAGTAGTCACCCACTTACCGCTCGGTATTTTGACGTAGCGAACCGATCCGCCATTCGTGCTCTCAAGCACTGCCCCCAGTCCCGCAGCGTTCAGTTCCTTCTCGAACACGTCCTGCGGACTAGGCACAATCTCCAGCGCCGAGAGGTCGAATGCACCAATCGCAAGCGCATACTGAGTGTGGGGCATCAGTGTTACGTCGGCCTTCATATCGTTCGGTGAGGCGAATCGAATAAGTACCTCCATGCCTTTCTCACTGTCTTCCGCAACCCGGTATTTCTGGCGAACTCGATACACCCTGTTCTTCTCGTACAGATCACTTGCTACTGTCATGTTAGATTCCTCTCCCGTTGTTTTCTAGCCATGTGTCCAGTCGGGACAGCACAGCCACTGCGTGAACGATCATATCTTGGGCAAGATTGCCGCGCCTGAGAACGTCATCAGCGTCGGCATTCTCGGCCTGAGTACCGCTTACACCGTACATCAAGTCCTCAATCTCCCAGTAGACACTATCCTCACCGCTCTCTTCGCTCCGCTCACGCTCTACCGGTCCATATGGGTCACGGTAGTCCAGCGGGAACGTCCCGATTCGTGGTGACTGCCACAGCGCCCAGTGTCGCGCCAGTTGGAACAGCCATTCGTGCGTGTCGTATGCAGACCCGTCGTAGGTCTCTCGGAACGCTAACAGAATCGGGTTCGGCTCGTGCGCGGTTTCCGGCGAATACTCGGGGCGCGGCTCCCAGCTAGCAGACCAGCCAGCAAAGCCGCCGTGCCGTGTGCCGTCAGGTTCTACCCACTTCTCGGGGTCGGTGCTGAAATGCACCGGAGCGAGGCTGGCGAAGATTCTCATTTCTCCACCTTATAAGTAATCCGTACCCACGGCTCGCCCTCACCGTCGATACCGGTCACGATCAACTGGCCTTCGTCGTCCAGTTCCACGTTCGTCCGGGCATCGATGTCAACCCACGACTCTCCCAGCTTGACGCTGCTCGACCGGGTATCGGTTACCCGACGCGGAATGTTCATCAGGCGTGTCGCGGGCTTCTTTTCCAGTACACCGTAGATGTCCTTACCCTCGAACTTCGTGACCGTGACGTACCGCGCCGTCTGCAACATTGCCAGCGCGTCTTTCTTCGTGATCTTCATGTGAACCTCCCAGTTCGTCCTGAAATAAAACTTATCGGTAAACGCTACTCGTTGTCAAGTTTCGCGTTGGTGACGATGGCCTCGACCGCCGCCCGCAGTGTGTCAGCTACTCCCGTCGTTGTTTAGCGCGTCCACAATCCGCTGAGCATGGGCACGTTTTTCGTTCGCCAGCTCGCCGTCGATGGGGTACAGCCCGCCCACTGTGCGGTGCACGATACTTGCGTACTCCTCCCCGTCACACTCGATGGTGAGGATGTACTTGTCGGGAATCGCATCAGTGGACTCGTCTTCCTCGAAGTCCTCCCAGCCAAACACGTTCATGTGTCAGTCCTTCCCGTAGTAATTGTTCAGCGCGTCGTTGATGGCCCGGTCTACCTCTTCGTAATTGTCATCGGTGCGCGGTGAGGGGCAGGTCACTCGTACCTTGTGTCCTGCGTAGGTCTTGAGCATGTAGCCGTCGCCCTTGGGCAGCGCTACCCCCTCAGCCTCCCAAGTCAACATGAAAGGGCCAGTCCAGACCTCTATAACTTCCCGGCCAAACATCTTCCTGTACGCTGCCGCTACTCCGTAAAGCTTCTTCATCACTGCCTCCTAACTGTTCGCTGTGCGTCGTGAGTCATGCCCCTCGGGAAACGGTATCTGCTGCTCCCAGATTGCTGAGGGCCACGCTCCCCGCACACAGCTCTCAGTTCCCGTAGCTCCGCAAGTCGGACATGCTCTCCCGACCTTCTCGTTCTTCTGGTTCTGGTGCATACTCTTGTATCCTTCCAGCTCTAAAATAAAAATTTATTTCAGTCACAGGTGACTGACCCCCTTTACCAGTGCGCGTATCCGACCACGACCGAATCGTAGTCCACGGTGATGCTGTCCCACTCGAACGGGTACTTGATTAGCACAGCAGAGAAATAGCTTTCGGGCTGTGCTCCGTACCAGCCGCGTTCCCTAAGCGCGTCGGGGGCCATCTGGAATTCGTGCGTGTCGTACCACGCGCCTCGGTACTCGAAGAATCGCTTGGTGTAGCACTCATCGCTCTTGTTGTCCCAGTCCTCAGCCATGTAGCTGAAGTCGTGGCGTACCACCGACTCCGGTAGCTCCGCGAGCATCATCAGCTCCCGTGGGTGCCCGTTGGTCTTGATCGTGATGTCGGTCATAGCTTCGCCGCCTCTGCCCTAATGATCTTCTCGATGGTGTGCTTGTCATCGCTGTTCAGGCCATATCCAGCCGCGTCGATGATGAACTCGACTACCCCCCTGACGTACTCAGGGTTGTCGCAGTCCGCATCGATGAGTCCCGCAGCGATGGCGATAAGTTCTTGCAAGTCCATTGTGTCCTCCTAGTTGGTGTGGAAAGCAGGGTGAATGTGGCCTCAGCCACGAATCGTGAGTGGTGGTAGGTGTCCCAGAGCTTGAGCCAGTCTCGCTCGTTGTACAGGCCGACATCCCCCACCGACGCGCCATAATTCCCAGCAATACGAATCAGGTGGAACCCATCTGTGCCCTCCAGCTTGCCTCGCTTGAATTCGACCAGAACTACCGACAGTACCGGCAGTGCCTCGAATTCCTCCCGTGTCTCGATGACCTTACTCACTATGAGACTCCCTCGCTGTTGGCCACCTTGTGAAAGAGGTACCGTGCCTCCCGCTTGGTGTAGTACAGGTACTTCCGCTCCACGAGGTACCCGTTGACCATTGCCGAGCACAGGTAGTACCCGCCCCTGATCTTGTTGACGCTGATGTCCTTGTAGGTGACCTTAGCCATTAGTCCAGTACCTCCATTTCGTTGACCTCGAATGTGAAATGGCCGTCTACCACTTCGGTAGCCGTAGCCAGATCGTACCAGCCTGCCTCGACGCGCCATGCGATTTCATCGGCACGCTCAGCGGCGAGCGCAGCGAGCGCTCCCTCCCGTGTCATGTGCGTTGACAGCACTTCCGTCAGCATGACCGCTTGCCAAACCTTCATGTCTATTTCCTCCCAGAAATAATCTTTATTTTTCGGTGTAACGCTCCGGCACGGTGCCGTCATTGTCGTATGCGTCGATTTCGTCGTCGCCGCCCAGCGTAATCGTCCCGTCGTGCCCGATGATGCCCCGGTCTTCGTCGGTCAGGCTCCGCCATGCCCCTTCGGGAATGTAGTAAACGTTCCCGCCGTAGGGGAATCGCTCAATCTCCCGCGCCTCCCCCGCCGCATTCGTCCAGTGGGCCATGTTGTGTCCCTGCCGTACCTCGCGCGACGGCTCAAACGGCGCAACCCCGCTGGCCGTGGTGGGCATCTTCCCCGTTACGAGGGCCATGATGTTCTCCGCGCTCCGAATCGCGCCTCCCGTCAGGAAGTTGGTCATGCTGGCTACCTGTGCGTAGTCGAATCCCTTGAGGTGGATTTGGCGTACCGGCACCCCGGCCTCCATCGCGCTCGCCACCATCTTCCGCAGTGGTTCCTTCGCCATGTTCTTGCTGATGTCGAATTCGAGTTTGGCCTGCCGCTCCCACTCGTCGTAGGCGGCTTTGGCCTCCCGAATGCCCTTCAAGATGGCTTCCTGTGTTGGGTTGATCTTTACCATTGTGTTCCTCACGTCGTGTTTTGGGTATATAAAGTGGGCGATATGATTCACAGCTAATTCTGTGTGAATCACATTGACTACTTTACATGACCAAAATGGCCCTGTCAAGCCCCAAAAAGCCTCCAAAAGTGAAAAATGAGAGGATAAGTGGGTAGTTTTTGACGATATTTTAGGGGGGTGTACACTAAAGTATATTTTTTTCTTCATACGTTACTAGATAATAGTACACCTAGACAGGAAGGTCGAAAAAAGCGTCAAAATTCAGCTAATTCTCAGGTTGAGAGGGAGGGAAATAATTTTTATTTTCCCTCCCCCTCAACGGTGGTCTTAGAGCCTGACCAGAATCTCGTCCCGGTAGTGCTGCTGCTTCAGGGCGTTCAGGTACTTCTGCGACTCCCGAACGTTGCCGTTGTTCTGCGACCGCCGAGCCTTGGTGATCTGCTGGCGTTGCTTCTTGCTGATGCGCTTGTCATACATTATTTTGCTACCTCCAGTTCGATGAAATTACCATTGCTGTCCAGCGACCCGACGCTGACCTGATTCCACGTCCTCCCGAGAATCAGGGCTTCACTCTCCGCTCTGACCACAGTTATCAGGTCAATGTGGAGAAATCCTTCGTTCATCCACCCTCCCACAATCGGATCGGTGGTGACTCTGAGAACTTTGGCGTACCAGTTCTCGATGTAGCGGTAGACATCCTCCCCGGACTGACCGGGGAAGAGAACCAGACTGGGGATGACTCCCCCGACAAGGTAGGTGTTCGGCTCAGCAAACGTGGTCCCGTCGATTGCTCGAATGGTAAAGCCGTCCTCGTTGTTCTTGAACGCCTGCACTACCGCCATTGCGACGTGATACGTCCCGATGATGTCGTCCATTGCTAGGCTACCTCGTTCTTTCTGTCGTCCCAGACTCTGATTGTTGCACCCTTGCCGTATCGACCGGTGAAGTATCCGTCCAGCACTTCGATCAGGGCATCTTCCCGAAGATCGAAGCTGAGCATTGCCGTCCAGCCGAATCCTCCCGGTCGGTGTACCTGAACCACGAAGCGCTTGAGTAGATCAGTCTCCACGTTCTGCGAATGTGCCCAGATTCCCCGTTGTCCCGAGGGGTTTGGTGCGTACAGCACTTCGTTCGTTGACATTAGTTTTCCAGTTCCTTGTAGTAGTTCGGCAGTGTCGAGATTGCCAGCAGTGTAGCTCCCAGAGTCTCCTCGTCCAGCCAGCCCATGACATCATCGGTGATCGGTGTGGAGTAGTCGATGTCCCAGTCGTCCCAGTTGTTCGAGTCGTAGTGGATGACGGCGAGTTCCACTCCGTAGCTCCCGCTGTGGTGGATGATGCTCGCTCCGTAGTTGTTTGGGAACCGTACCAGTCCCTGAATTCCGTCGTGGATTCGTTTCTCCGAGTAGTTGTACTCGGTACCGGGGATGTACTTCTCGATGTCCATTGTCTATTCCCTCCCAGAAATAATTTTTATTTTGTGGTTGTTAGAATGCCAACCCCCACTACCAACTCTCGGGTTAGTTGATAGTGGAGGCAAACACGCTACTTAACATCCATAATCTATTCCCGATTATGGTGTTTTGTCAAGTCCTACTGAGAAAATAAACTTTATTCCTCCCAGCGTAGAGCGTAGATGTATCCCCACTCGTCGTTCTTGGTCAAGACTCGCCAGATTCCCCGAGCTTCATCGTAGTCTTCCGTCCGGTCGATTTCTCCACCGGTTGAGGCATTGAACACTACCCACATTTGACTGCTCCCTACTTGTAGTCCACCGACATCGGTGAACCGTCCTCGAACTGGATGACGTAATCGACTCCCATGATCGTCACGCCGCACATCTGGTTCCCGTCGAATCGGCAGTCCCAGTCCGGGTCGTCCTCCTGCTTCGGCTGAGATACCGGTGCCTTCGTCGGCTCCGGGGTGTTGTCGGGGAGACATGCTCCCGTCACCACGACCAGCACGATTCCTGCGATGAACGTTGCGATGTACTTCATTGTGATTTCCTCCCAGAAATAATTTTTATTTTGACATTTCCCAGTACACCTTAGTCGGTACTGGTATTGCTTGCATCATTGCTGTGATTGCTGCCAGCAATGCCGAAACCTCCCGAGGGTTGTCCGAGTCGATTTCGATGACGATTTTCTCCATTACAGATTCCTCCACACCCAGCTTACGAACTTGTTCGGTCGTTCCGTTGCCCAGTACAGGTTACCCACTACCAGCATGAGCGGGTACCAGATGAACCGGGGCAGTTTGTCCAGCACGATTATTCTCCCTTGTTCGGCCCGTAGTTCGGGTCATCGAGGACGTACTCCTGCTCCACGGCCTCGAAGTCGTACACATCCCGAGCGTCGTGGTACACGTCGTGGACGTAGCACGTCCATGCGTCCCCGTTGTAGTTGACCTGAAGATGGGCACAGTCAAGGTGCTGACTGATGTCGTCCCGGTTCGGGGTGAACGTGTACTGGTTGTACTTCATGGTCAGAGTCGTTTCCGTCTCCGTCCGTTCGATGATGAAAACCTTCTGATTCAGCATTTGCTCACTTCTCCCAGTAGTAGGTGTTGCCGTTGATGTCCACGTAGTTCTGTGCGTACCCGTCCTCAGCGACGTTCGTCCCGTAGCAGTCGTGGCTCGACGCTGTGACACATTTCTCAAGCTCTACCGTACTCGGTGTGCTGAGCTTGCTGATGACTCCCCACGCCGCGAAAATCACCAACACGATGATGACCGCGAAGTAGAAGTATCCAAGTGCCTGTTCTGCCTTAGTCATAATTTCTCCCAATTTCTCCCCTAGAATTTCTCCCAGAAAATGCCCTCAGCTAGAGAAGCAATCCGGCCCAGAAAATAAAGTTTTATTTTCTCGACCAGACAATCCCGCTAGCTGTCCTTGAAAGCGTCAGCTTCGACCTGTGCCCTGATGATGCCCAGACCGGCTACCTGTGCCCGATGCGTGGCGTATTTCTCGACCGCACTCAGGATCAGGAATTTCTCGACTTCACCCATTGCCGACCGCTCAAGGTCTTCCGTGATGAAGCGCAACCATGTCCGGCTGTAGCTTTCCGATTCCCTGATGGATTCGTCAAGTGCTGCCAGCTTTTGCTCTTTCGTTCCCATGTCTTTCGACCTCCTTGTGCTTATCCCGGTGAGCACCGAAATAAATTTTATTTTTTGGTGAAGCACAACCAACTAGCGACATTCGGGTTACCGCTAGGTGGATGAACTGCACCAACAAGACCAGACTACGGGGTGAATCCGTATAAGTCAAGTTATACCGAATTCCCGGTTTATTGCAAATCCGGCACTACATCATCGCGCATAACGGGGAAATTTTTCCTTACCGCTAACTGTTACCGCGTGGACCGAAAAAATAAAGTTTATTTTTTCGAGGACCAATATTTTTGGCCCGAAATTTTTCTTCCGCGCGCTTCAAAAAATATGTACGCGCATAGAAAAAAAAAAAAGTGGAACCGGGGCACCCCCCTGAGGGGGCACCCCGGCTGGGGGACTAGGCGGCTACCTTGACCGGCTTGGCGGGCTTGGCTGCTGCCGCCGCGACTTTGTGTCGGTTGATGACCTTGCTAGCCGCGATGACGGCGGCCTCATAGCCAGCGGTGCCGCTCATGCCCTTGAGTTGACCGTCAAGGTAGGCCAGCAGTTCGGCAAACGGCATGACGGGCGCGGCCAGCTTGCTTTCCGGGGTGATGGTAGGCGCGTCTTTTTCGGGATTCTGCGACTTGCCAGCGGCGGTACTCGGACGGGGGGCAGGGGACTTGCTGGCAGCTTTCTTGCTGGCCTTGCTTTCGGCGCGAATGGTGGCGACGAATTCGCCGAATGATTCAGCAGTCATGTTCGGCTGCACACGGTTGCGCTGCTCAGCCGTGGTTGACGTGATCGACTTGATAGCCGTGGTGACGGATTCGTCGTTGTCAGCAAGGCCAGCCTTGCTAGCGAATGCGTAGCCTTGCAGCCACTGGAGAACGGATGCTGTCGAGTAGTCGCCAACCTCAGTCACGTAGGTTTCGGCAACGACTTTCTGGGAGACGTTGGCCGCCACGTATCCGGCAAGGATACGCACGGTGGCGACACGGTTGGTAGCAGCATCACGGTAGAGAGAGTGCAGCAGGGTGCAGTCGTCAGCCTTGAACGTGATCTTGAGGGTGGAGGACTTAGCGGGGGTAGTTGCCGTAGTCATGATGTCGAGCCTTTCGGTTTCGGTTTGCCTTGCGATGTGTTCACAGTCAAGTGCAAATAACACTGGATGTCAAGTTGAAAGAGAAAATAAAAATAAAAATTATTTTGAGACATTTTCATTTTCTTGCGCGTAATCAATAAGGGGAACGTGAGCGCACAAATTGCATGAAAATATTTGAAAGTCAATAGGCTGAAAGAATCCGATATCAAATCGTTATATTGCAAAAGCGAAGGTGATACTATCGATCCGGGTATTTACGTGTGGCCTCCGTGTGGCCGAATCCGAAACCCACCCCCACCCCGAAAGTCCCGAGCAAAAATTATTTCCGCTGCATTTTTCACACATGGGCCTTAAATGGCTCTCTAACGCGATAGAATCGACCGGGTGATACAAGTACCCCTGCCGTCCCCTGTTCGTCGCTCTCCGTCCAGCACAGCGCTGCTCAGCAGCATAGGAAGGCGTTAGCTGCAACGACACGCCCGAGGTTAAAGTGAAGTTGACTTTATCCCCCGCGCAGACTAGATTCATGGTATGAAAGATATCGTTGAGGCTGGTCTGGCCCAGCACATTATTGCCGAGGTCGCTGCACTGGCAGAATTTTCTGTGGCGTACAACAGAACCAATATGGATGACGCGATCTGCTGGCAGAAGGTTGTCGGGCTGCTCTACGACTTCGGAGTGGTGACCAAGATTGCCCGATAACATTTACTGGCGACCCAAGAAGAAGCCGAAGGAAGTCAACCGCCGCACCACGGCCATCGGACTCAAGCGGGAGGCCATCGTGGAGGACTGGCAGCGGCACATGCTGGACGAGCACCGCTGGGGAACCCGTGAGGCAGACCCTATCCTGCCTGTGCTGCTGTGCGGGGGCTGCGCGGAATTTACCGAGAGACTACACAAAACGGAGGAAGTAAATGGCTGAGGGTCGGACGTGGCCTGAGTACCGGAAGTGCATTCATGGCTACCACCATCCTGAGTGGCCGCACAGTTGCGACGGCTGCTGGTGTGAGGGCGAGCGTGACCGACGCGAATACGGCTGGGACCATAACACCGCACCGCACGACACGCCCGAGATTCACGACAACTTGACAGGTAACGCCCAGTCAGATAGTGTATGAACACAAACTAAAACGGAGGAAATAAATGGCGAAGAAGTCATTGCTGGTCGGGCTGAAGAGCAAGGCTGGGGAACTGCGTACTCAGGAAGAGACGCAGAAGCAGGCGGCAGTAAACTTTATCGAGGCCAGCCGTCAGGCGGGTGTCAAGGCCACAGTCGCTGGCAACCACGCTTATGCCGTGGAGAAGGCGCTGGAGATTCTGGGCGAGGCCGGAGTTACGCTTTAATGCCGGTATTCGAGATTCCTGCATCAACCATCATCAGCACGATTACTCGCGTCGAGGCCGAGACGCTTGATGAGGCCATCGACATTCAGTACATGCAGGGCTGGGTAGGGGTCATGTTCCTTGACCACCGGTACCCCGATGTGGGCGAGTGGGATATCGATGAGGAATGGGCACGCGAATTGAACGAGGTAAACGAATGAGTTCACTGCCACCGCTGCTGGTGCAGGCGCTGGGGGAATTCCAGCGGATCGTCGGAGAGGGCAACGCTGCAAAGGGTTTCCACGCAGAGGGTGACGCGCTCCGCAACTATGTCTCTGAATGGGACAGCGACATTGACAAGAAGTGTCTCCGTCGTTACTACAGCGAGAAGTTGCTGCTGATTGTCTCTGAGGTTACTGAGGCGCAGGACGAACTTCGGACCGGACACCACGCCACGGAGACGTACTACAATGTTGACGGGGAAGTTACGTACAACAAGTTTTCCCTCAACGGTGACGGCCCGCACAAGCCGGAGGGCGTTCCGTCCGAGCTTGCTGACGTGGTTATTCGTGCGTTCGATCTTGCGGCTGAGACAGGCATCGACCTTGCAGGCATGATCGCGGAGAAGCTGGCCTACAACGCCACACGGCCTTTCATGCACGGCAAGAAGTTCTAGGAGATACCATGCGCGTAAGATTTAAAGAGGCCGATCTGAGGTTCGCGCAGTGCTATGGCTTTGCAACCAAGGCTGAGGACTACGGCTATACGGTGGAGTGGGACGATGGCTTTCAGGATGACCCCCACACCCGCTGGTATTTCGAGGGAACGGGCATGTTCGACCTAGAAGTTGTCGAGTAAGCGGCGGTAATGCGTGGAAACACGCCCCGTTGTGGGGATGAATGCGGCTGAAATAGCCGCATTCATCCAATACTGCAAAGATGCTGACACACCGATGGAATATATGGCGCGAAACGCGCAACAATCCGCCTTTTTAGCGGGATATAGGGCGAAATAAGGAAATAAATGGGAATAACTCTGGAAGAAAATGACAAGATTGTCATTCAGGCTGCGCTCGCACAGCTAGCCGATATGCTCGACCAGTCGGCATCGTATGCTGAGGGTCGGTCGGGCGGCATGAAGAACAGCCCCGGCAAGGAGCTTTACTGGGGCGGATACATCGACGGAATGCGGGATGCCGCAACCTTTACACGAGAGACGCTGAACCGCTTTGCCTGACAACACAATTGACAACGACCTGATGGACCTGCTGATTGGCGAGGACGACCCGCTGGAAGCTGATGACGACCTTATCGGTGGTCTGGCGCTGGCCCTTCACTCGGCTGGCCCCGACCAGCAGACGCTTAATCTTTCGCTGGTTAACCTGTCTATCGACATGGCGATTGCCATGTTGGAGGAAGCCCTTGAAATCCTTGAGGAGACGGGGATCATTGACGATGAAGATTAATATGCAGGGGGATGAGGTAACCGCAGAGTTCCACGACGGTCCCTCAACGCTCTATATCGACTATACGGACGGCAACGAGTATGTACTCATTACCGCTGAGCGTGACGGTGGCCGCAACCATGTGCAGCTTTACATCAAACTGATCGAGCTGAAGGCAGCGCTCGTCGCGTTCGAGGGGTCAGATGCCGGATAACGAAGTACAAGAGTTAATCGGAGGTTGGGCCTTCGCGCTGGGTGGGCTGTTTGTCGCAGTCCTCTGTGCGGTGAGCGGCCTGTATCTGGTAGGCATCGGCTTCTGCGTGGTGTCCTCAATCGGCTTCGTGCTGCTGATTGAAACCTTCTGGCACTACCAAGCACCACTGATCCCTGAAACACTGAGAAACTGGAGAGACACCATATGGACCCGGTAACCGGCGCAATCGTCGCAATTATTATTTGGCTCGCACTGATTGGTGTGGGCGAGGCGGCCATCGTTATCGTACTCGGCATCATCGCTACGGTGGTAGGCGGCGAGACTGGCGGTATAGTCGGCATTGTCATCGGCTATCTCGTCGGCGCGGCGTGGGCTGTCTTCGCTTTCGTGCAGGCCGTTCTCCAGTTCGTCCACCTGCTCCAGCTTTGGGGCGTGGTTAATTGAAGCTGATTCACTTCGGATCGCCCAAGGAAGTTGAGCACGTCCTCACAAAGGAGGAAGTTCAGCAACTGGGTAGCGCTGCTCTGAATGCGATTCGGGAAGCTGCTGAGTCGAAAGTTGTCATTGAGGCTAACCCTGACGGCGGTGAGCCGGATATGGTGAACCACCCGCCGCACTACACGTCCGATCCGTCTGGCGTGGAGTGCATCACGGTCACCCGACACCGTAGCTTCAACATCGGCAACGCGATCAAGTACCTCTGGCGGGCTGGGCTGAAGGGTGGCGGCTCGGTGGAGAAGCAGGTAGAAGACCTTGAGAAAGCTATCTTCTACATCAAGGACGAGATTAAGCTGGTGAGGGGCGAAATTGACTGACACACTTTCGCTCAAGCTGCTCTTAGACACGTTCGAACCCGGAGACGAGTGGACGTGGCAAGAGGAGTTCGAGTGGCTGGAGGCAAACCACCTAGACCGGCTTGTGCAGCTCGCTATGGACATCCAGATGTTCGGGATCGAAGAACCAATCTTGCTCGGTAACGATTGGCGCGTGTGGGACGGCCACCATCGCCTGTGCGTGGCAAGACACTTGGACATGGCCTACGTCCCCGTCGAATACGTAAGTTGACAAATGAATAAACTCTATGCTTAAATAGAGTGTGGGTTGCCCCGGCTTGAATGCACAGGCGCAACCCACAGTTTTCCCCGGTAGCTCAGTTGGTAGAGCAGCGCACTGTTAATGCGTCGGTCACTGGTTCGAGTCCAGTCTGGGGAGCAACCGGGACGCAGCGCCAACTGCGAGGATTTAATCCAGTCTGGAAATAGCCCGTACCAAGGCCAGACACCACAGGCTACCCGCTCAACAGTTACTTGGCGGTAGCAGAGCGGTTATGCCTGTGGCTTTGTATAGGGACTTAGCTCACCGGAAGAGCGGGTGGCTCCAACCCACCGCGTAGGGCGTTCGACTCGCTCAGTCTCTGCGCTGGCGCTAACGGGCTGAGGAGCCTATAACCCACTTTACGGGAACATAGTCAACCTACCCTGTCGGAGTTAGCGATAGGCGGCAAGCCATGAGGGGTCTAGTCCACCTATCTGATTCTCATGGGGGCACAGTTGAACGGACTACAACAGACTGTAGGCAAGCGGTATGCCGCCTCATTTGGAATGAGGAGGTCGCAGGTTCGATCCCTGCCGGTCTGACAATAAAATTTAATACGGCGTGTGGCATCAGGTGGTGCAGGGAGTCTGTAAAACTCTCGTCTTCGACACGGTAGGTTCGATACCTACACACGCCACGCTAAGTAATCTGGGAGGATAACAATGAAATTTACTAGCGATATTAATGTTGAGCTTGTCCAGCACACAGGGAGTGACGCGACGATTGCCGCCGCTGCGCGGGTGTCCACGGGCCTCGACATGGAGGAATACACCGCTGAGGCAGACCGTGGCCTGATTAATTACCTGATGAAGAAGCACCACGGCTCGCCGTTCGAGCATAACTCCATGACGTTCCGAGTCTCTGCCCCGATCTTCGTGCTGCGTGAGTGGCACCGCCACCGGGTAGGCTGGTCTTACAATGAAGTATCCGGTCGCTACAAGAAGCTTGAGCCGAAGTTCTACACCTACCCCGCTGACCGCCCACTCGTGCAGTCTGGCACCGGGGCGCATCCGAAGCTGACTGCCGGTACACCGCTTCTGACCACCAAAGTCAACGCTGTTCTGGCTGCTGACTACTCTAGGGCGTGGTCAGCCTACGAGGACTTGCTGTTCCGAGGCGTGGCTAACGAGGTTGCCCGCTCTGTGCTGCCGGTCGCTACGTTCACTGAAATGTATGCAACCTGCAACGCCCGCTCGCTCATGTCGTTCCTCACGCTGCGGATCGACCACCCCGACAACTTCTTCGACACGAAGCCGCAGTGGGAAATTGAGAACGCTGCGAAGCAGATGGAACAGTATCTCAAAGAGTTGTTCCCCGAGACATGGCACGCATTCGTGGCGAACAAGCGGGTGGCCCCGTGAGATTTAGATTGTTCGCAGAGTTTGAGGCTGATAATTTGGCTGACGCTATGGACTTTGCAGCTAATGAGCTACCGGCCAACTTACAGCCCGGAGAAGTGTCTAATCACCTGTACTCGTACCGACTGTCCGACGTGGACGGGCCAACTGCGCTGATCTTCGAGCGCTGACACAAGAAATCCCCCTGACACCTTTCGTCAGGGGGATTTCTTGTTTGGTTACTTGCCAAGCCAGCTCGGGTTCTCCACGGCCCATTCGACCAGTACATTGCGGAACTCCTTCAAGTCCTGACGGCGGGAACTCGGGCCAAGTGCGCCTTCAAAGAAGACATCCTTGCCGCCGTGTTCCACGAGGAACTTGGTCGCGGGCTGCGACAGGTACGGGTCGAGCTGTTCGAAGAAATGCACAATCGCGTCGTGGTCGAAACCCTTGGCGCGAAGCTCGTAGTACACCCCCGCGAGGACGCGGATTGTGACCGGCGAGCCAAGCATCGAGTGCTGGCGAAGCTCAGCGGGGGACACCGAGCCGTCCTCCACCTGTGCGAGCTGGTGGAAGCCCTGACTCAGTGCGTCGAAGAACTCGTTGGAGCGCTGAGCAAGGTCTTCGTCCTTCAGCTCATCCTCCAGACGGCGGCTCACACGTCCCTCCAGCCCGACTGTCAGGATTCGCACAAGGTCAACGATGTGCTTGGCCGACAGTAGGTTCTGGTTGATGCGCCCGAGCCGGTCGCGCTCAAGGTCCACACGTCCCGAGAGCAGTGGGTGTTCGAGCGTGTTGGTCAGGGTTCGGTTCGTGATCTTCCGCTTGTCGAACCGCGCTCGCACAGAGCCTGTGATCGGCAGGGCGTTGTCGGCCATGTCGTAGAAAATCTGCTGGTAGGCGCTCTGTTCCGTCTCAACGAACACCTGAATTGAGACTCGCTCATTTTCGAAGCGCTTTCGCTGGGCGTTCAGGGTCTTGATGACCCCCGCGAAGTGTGCTACGAGGTTCGGGTCATCACCCGCCTTTCGCGCTCGGGCCAGCGCATCCCGCGCACGGTCCAGATCATCCGCGATGCCCTTGGCTGCAAGGTGCATACCGAGGATTCGGTGCTGGCCGTCCACGATGTGAAGGTCAGCGACGGCGAGAGTCGGCAGCGAGACAACCCCGAAGTCTGCCCCGGCGATGGATTCGATGGGGTTGAAGTCAAAGGCGGTCGGGCCGCGAAGCACGATACCGGGAGAAACCCAGTCCTCGTGAGTGCGGATGTACTCTCCGAACTCCGCTGCGTGCTGCGGCTGGATGCGACGGTTGCCGGGAAGCGGTCGAGCCGGGTCCGGTGCGGGGATCAGACCGACGATCTGGGCGACGGAAAGATCGAGCGCGTAAACGGTACGCTTGCCCTGTGTGTAGCGGGTAGCGAAGAAGCTAACTTCCGACTCGTAGCCGGTCACGAGAACCGGAGCGGGCTTGGTGGGGGTGGTAGCCTTGGGCTTGCGGCCACGTCGAGCGGGAGTGGCGGGAGTTGCAGGCGCTGCCGGGGTAGCGGCGGAACGCTTGGTGCGGGTGGTGTTGGCGGTTGCGTAGATGGTCATTTTAGTGATCCTCCTTATGTTGTTTGTCTGACTGGTATTTGTGTTGCTGTTGATTTAGAGACTGGCACCGGGTCAATGTCTTGTCAAGGGGCAATTTCAAACTTTTTCAAAATTTCTTTTGCTTCCGTGAGTTTGACACATTGTTAATAGGTTTAGTAAGCTAGTCCTTCCGCTAAAAACAAAGGAAGAAATTTGACGATCAACTCCCCCGTCGCTCTCTACGGTAAACCCGGTTGTGTTCAGTGCGATATGACTGAGAAGTATTTTAAGCGCGAGAGCATCCAGTATGTCAAGCACGACATTACAGAAAACGAAATGGCATATGAGTTCGTGGTAGGACTCGGCTATCAGCAGGTACCAGTAGTGGTAGCGCCATTCCAGTACGAGGGTGTCGGGCACTGGAGCGGATTCCGCCCCGACAAACTTGCACAACTGAAGGGCTGATGCTACAATAGGAGTAGCGAAAGTTCTCCTCCGTCCTTCGCCCTGAGCCTCCTGCTGTAACAGCGGTTGCAGGCTCGCCCCCGACACTGCTCCTCCCACAGTGTCGGGGGCTTTTCTTATGCCTGTTTGACTAATTTAATTATTTCAGGTACAATGAAGCCTATGGCAGAAAATGACGGACTCACACAGCTTATTCTCGATGACCGTATTCGCGGTCGCTCGTATGCGGAGATTGAGCTAAAGCATGGCATCCCTGCTATCGAGGCGATGGCTATGGTGCGCGAGGCGCTGGAGTCCACGACCATGCGCGACCCAATCGAAATGCGCGGCATCGTCATGCTCCGTACCGAGAAGATCATCGAACACCTTTGGGCCGGTCTGGAGCAGGGTAGCTTCAAGCACGGTGAGGCCATCATCAAGGCGCTGGAGCGCCTGTCTGAACTGCTTGACTTGAATCAGGAAACGATTCGTCAGGAAATCACCATCATCAGCGACGAGGAAACGCTTCAGATTTTCGAGGTTCTGAAGCGCTCGAACGCTCTGCTGCGTCAGAAGCTCGACGCACTCCCTCTCCCCGAGTCCGCTGTGCGGGCACTGGAGGCATGGCCAGAGTGGGTCGCGGAGACGACTACCACTGCCGTTGAGGAAGTGCTGTACCTCGATGAAACCGATAACGTCTATAAATAACTGGGAGAATTAAATGCCTTATCGAAGTGACGAATACGAACTACTCATGGCGTTCGTGGCCGCGCTGGGACTCGACGCGAACCGCGTTCAGTCGTTGACCGCGAGTGGCGACACGCAGCGAATCGATGTCGTGATGTTCGAGGAGAACGACCGTTCTTTGCGTACCATCCACAGCTTTGAATTCAATAATTACAGGGAGAATTAATTGCGACTGTCCGACCTGACCCAAGGCTTCATCGACATCCTTGAGGAAATCTCACACGATCCCGAGGAGTTCGATGACTACGACCTGCGCGAGTACATCGAGGCTTGCCCCAATCCCTACAAAGTTCTGAAGGAGTTTGCGCTTTACGTGCATAACGAGTACCTATAATGGTTGCTACTACATTCGATAACTCTCTGCGCGCTGCCGCTGCCAAGCTCATGCAGCAGGCGCGGGAGTATTCCTACAAGTCCGATCCTGTGGCGTGGGCTGAGGAGGAGCTTGGCCTTGTGCTGTGGTCGAAGCAGAAGGAGATTCTGCGTTCGATTGCCGCCAACAAGCGTACCGCTGTCAAGTCCTGCCACTCCATCGGCAAGACGTTCATCAGTGCCATCGCCTCTGCATGGTGGGTCAGCACACGGGACAACTGCATTGTGCAGGCCACCGCACCCACGTACCAGCAGATTCACGCGCTGCTCTTTGAGGAAATCCGTAAGGTCCACATCCAGCACAACCTCCGTGGCCGCGTCACCCTTGGTGACAAGTGGATGGCCCCTGTCACTGTTGACGGGCGCACCACTGACCAGCTTATCGGTGAGGGGCGTAAGCCTGCCAACGAGAACATCCACGGCTTCCACGGTACGCACCGTCCTGACGGCGTATTCGTCATTGCCGACGAGGGCTGTGGTATCCCCACCACCATCTTCACGGGTGCTGAGGCCATCACCACTGCTTCGTTCGACCGCATCCTGACAGTCGGTAACCCCGACGACCCGAACACCGAGTTTGGCCGCATCTTCCGCGAAGGCGCTGGACTCTGGAACCTCATCACCGTGTCGGCGTTCGACACCCCGAACTTCACCAATGAGGGCGCTGAGCTTCGAGAGAAGTACAAGAACGATCCGGTTAAGTCGGCAATGGTGGAGCGGCTGCTGGCCGGTATGCCACAGCACCAGACTGTCGCAGACCAGAAGGAAATGTGGGGCGAGGATTCCCCACGTTATCAGTCCAAGGTTCTCGCGCAGTTCCCACGAACTTCGGTTGACTCGCTGTTCACGGCGGCTGAGATTGAGATTGGCCGCGCCAACGTTCTCACCCCCGGCCCGACTGCGTTCAAGGTTCTCGGCGTTGACGTGGCACGTTACGGCTCCGACCGCACCGTATGTGTGCTGAATATTGAGGGGCACGTCGAGGTTGTCGGCTCCTACAACACAATGGACACGATGGAGGTAGCGGCCCGCGTTCACAAGCTGGCCGTTGAGCACGACGTGGATCAGGTTCGAGTTGACGGCATCGGTGTCGGTGGTGGTGTGGTTGACCGTCTGACCGCACTAGCCCAGACAGCCCCTGTGCCGTATGTTGTGGTCGAAATGACCGCTGGTGCCAAGTCTCCAGATCGTACCCTGCACCGTAACTCACGCGCTTATTGGTACGACTCTTTGAAACATCAACTTCGTAACGGGATGATTGACCTACCAATTGGTGACAACTCCTCGGATGCCGGTATTCTCGTTCAAGAAATGACTGGTATTCGGTACTCTTACCCGAACGGCGTTATGCAGATCGAGTCGAAGGAGGACATTCGCAGGCGCGGCGACAAGTCACCAGACTTCGTAGATGCGTTAGTCATGGCGTGCGCCCCAATCGGGTACATAACCGAAGACCCGCTAGCCACCTACCGGCCCGGCGATATGCTTGAGATTAATGTCTTGGATGAAATAGAACTCGTCAGCCCCTTTTAATAACGCAGTTATGGTATGATATACTATGCGAACAATTGGACACGGTGCCTATAATTATGCGCGGAAGACCAAATGCCCATGCGACGAATGCGTGGATGCCCGTAACGCGCACAAGGAATATCAACGACAATGGCGCGCTAACCGCCGTAAGCAGGTTGCTTCCGGTGAGGTAGTTCCTACGCACGGGAAGGTGTCGTCATACGCGCTCGGATGTCGCTGTGAAGAGTGTGGGTTAGCTGTGAGAGTTAACCGTGTACCGGCTCGTTACGCCAAGTATGGCCTCACCGTAGCAGACTACGATGCTCTATTTGCTGCTCAGCAAGGGAACTGTGGTGTTTGCCGTGACCCGCTCGGGGCTGGTAGCGCCATCGATCACGACCACCAAACCGGCTTCGTTCGAGGCATCCTGTGCATGATGTGCAACACGGGACTTGGCAAGCTGGGAGACTCTATCGAGTCACTCGAAAATGCCCTCAAATACTTACGTGCGGCTGACGCTCGTTTTAAGGAAGAAACTTAATGGCTAATCTTTTCCAGCGGCTGTTCAACCCTAGCTTTGCGGCAGACGCGCTCAACGAATCCCAGCAGTCTATGAACTCTATGGAACTGCTGACCGCGAACATCGCGCTCCAGAACCAGACCGAGTATCTGCAAGAGTCCATGACGGACCTCATTCGCTTTGTCGAGGATGTCAACTGGGACCGCATTGACGGCTGGGAAGAGGATAAGGGCTTTGATCTTGACGCGATCAAGGGCATGTCCGACAACCTGAGCGCCATGCTGACGGTTAACCCAACAATTAAAAAGGCGATCAACGCACGCACCGGCTATATATGGTCGCGTGGCGTGTCGTTCGATGGCACTGGCATCACGAAGATGCTGAACAACAAGCGTAACCAGCAGCTTGTGTTCAACGACAACGCGCACTGGCGTATCGAGGCTCAGCTTGCCACGGCTGGAAACCTGTGGGTTGCCAAGGACAAGAAGACTGAGGAAGTCATCATTGTCCCGGTCAATCAGATTGCTGGCTGGGTTCTGGACGAGAACGACCCAACCCGTGTCCTGTACTGGCTTCGCAAGTACAGCGTCCGCACGAAGAACTTCTCCACTGGCGTTGTTACGGAGAAGGACGTGGAGGTATTCTACCCCGCCCACGACTACACCCACGGCACTGTCGCACACATCGACGGCATCAAGGTGGACCGCAACATGCAGATGGTCCACGTCGCCGCCAACCGGCAGGAAGGCTGGATTCTCGGTGTGCCGGATATCATGGCCGCGATGTTCTGGACCCGGGCGCACAAGGAACTGTTCGAGTCGGGCGTAACCTACGTCAAGGCGCAGGGCCGCTTCGCGTCAAAGGTAGTTGCCAAGACTTCCGGTGGCGCTGGCACCACTGCCTCTCGTATCGCTGACGCACCGCGTCGTGACCCGATGACGGGTGAGATTCTGGATAGCGGTGGAACTGCCGTGATGAGCGGTGGCCTTGACTATCAGCTTATGGGCAAGATGAGCGGTGGCGTTGACTTCGAGGCGTTCGATCCCGTGGCTGCTCTTATCGCCGCTGGCCTCGGTGTGCCGGTCGATGTCCTGCTGGGCAAGTCCGACACCGATATTAAGTCTATGGAGCAAAGCGTCGTTGACGAAATGATGCTGCGCCAGTCGCTGTGGAGCGAGTTCTTCGCTGCCATCTTTGGCCGTAAGGTCACGGTTGTCTGGCCGAAGATTCGCACCGAGCCTGAGTACCGCCGCCTTCAGGCTGTGGAGCTTGCGAACAACACCAACGTCCTGCACCGTAGCGAACTGCGGATGCTGACACTCGAAGGCTTCGGTATCGAGGGTGACCCGAACGACTTGCCTGACATCAAGGACCAGCCTGACGTTGCTATCGCCAAGGCGATTGGCGATGACTCGGCTAAGCACGCCGAGAAGCTGGCCGACAAGCAGGCTAAGGCCGCCGCTGCTGGCGAACAGGGCGTAACTGGCAAGGTCGGCAAGCTGTCGAACGGCGAGGATGCGAAGGCTTCTCGGGACAATCCAGCCGACACCAACACCAAGAATGAGTGACACTGAGTAAGTTATTTGCGTAACAGAAAATTAACTGCTATACTTGTTCATTGAGAAGGAGCGTTAATGACGGTAGTTCAACTTGTAGAAGCGATTGGCGGTAGCCAGCCGCTCACAGGTAAGCGTTGGCGCGCTCGTATCATCGAGGGTGACCGCTGGGGTTCTTCCGCGTACTACCCTCGTGAGGTTCTTGAGCGAGACGGTGGCCGAGTCTTCAAGGCTGGGCTGGCTATGTATCGCAATCACCCTACCGAGTCTGAGCACTGGGACCGCCCGGAGCGTTCCGTGGATGACTTGGTTGGCAAACTTACTTCCGATGCGGTGTATGAGTCTGACGGACTCTACGCCGATGTCGAGTTCTACGATTCTTTTGTCTCACGTATTAATGAGTTGAGCGAAGATGTTGGTCTGTCAATTCGCGCACAAGGTCTGACCGAGGATGCTGAAATGGACGGGCGCTATGGCCCGGTCATCACCGCCTTGCTTGCAGCCGACAGCGTTGATGTTGTCACCAAGGCCGGTGCTGGCGGCAAGCTTACCAGCGTTATCGAGTCCGACCGCGATATTGCGGGAGTACCAATTACCATTAAGGAAGGAACGCGGTCTGTGACTGACGTAACTAAGGAAGACTTCGAGGCGCTGAAGACCGCGCTTGTCGAGGCCATTGCCGGAATTCCTGCCTCCATTGCTGAGTCGCTTGCTGCGGTTGAGCCTGTGGTCGAGGTTGAGCCGGTTGTCGAAAAGGATGACGAAGAGGACGAGGCTGAGGAGCAGGTCGAAATCGACCACGCTGCTGTGGTTGAGGCGCTTCGAGTTAACAACCTCCCTGCTGCGTCTGCCAGCAAGATTGTCGCCGCTCTCACTGAGGGTGCCACTCTTGAGGCCGCTGTGCAGGAGCAGATTGCGCTCCGTGAGGCTTTTGTCTCCGAGTTCAGCGAGTCTGGCACTGTGGTTATCAAGGAGAGTGCTGGCAAGGTTTCTGGTCTTGCCCGCGCCGTTACGGTTCTGGGCTAAGGAGTCTAAAACAACATGGCAACTAATGTAATTTTCAAGAGCGACTCTTATGTGTCGCTGCCTGCCAAGACTGGCGCGCTCGCGGGTGACCCGTTCGTGCTGGGCGACCTTGTTGGTGTGTACATCACCGGCGAGGGCGAGGGTCTGGGCAACCAGCCCGGTTTCGCGTCTGTTGCGCTGGAGGGCGGTGTGCGTGTGAACGTCCCTGCTGGCACTGCGTACAACGTTGGCGACACCGTGTACATCACCGCTGGTACCGGCGTTATTTCCAAGACCGCCACGGGTAACATCCGACTGGGCAAGGTCACTCACGAGCCGAAGACCACGACTACTGGTGCCGGTTCTGTCATCATCAAGATCGTCCAGTAAGGATTAAATATTATGGGTTACACTTCTCAGTCTGAGTACGACAAGCGCGTAGACCAGATCACTGACTGGCTCTCGGCTGCGTCCAAGGGCAACTACACTGCACAGGCCCAGCTCAAGGAGTCTATCTCCACGAGCGACTTCCCGACCGTGTTCACCGACATCAAGAACGCTCAGCTTCAGGCGCGCTACGCGCTGGTTGAGAACCGCTTCTGGCAGAAGATTGCCAAGAAGGTCACGGTTCCGAACTTCCTGCCGCAGTCCTTCATTGAGCTTGGTTGGGACGACGCTGCGTTCGACAACATTCTGGCTACCAACGGCGGCAAGAAGACCGTTCCCGGCGCTCTGCCGAACATCCCCGAGGGTACCGAGTACCCTATCGCCTTCAAGCTGTACTCCAGCGAGGAGTCGCTGTCGATCCGCAAGTCCGGTGCGCGTATTCCGTTCACCTTCGAGGCGATCATCAACGACCAGTGGCACCTTGTGGACGACCTTCCCGACTGGCTGCTCCGCACCGCCCTTGACTCCGAGGACATCGAGGTCACCGAGCTGCTGACCGCTGGCTCTGGTCCGAACCCTGCCTACTTCAACGCTGCTAACCAGAACCTGTTCAAGTACGGCACCAACGTTGACGGCACCGCCGCGCTGACCCGCGACACCCTCAAGGCTGCGCTCAAGCAGGCCAACAGCTACAAGGCTGGCCCTAACTCGAACCGCCCTGTGCGCTTCAACAAGTTCGCGGTCGTCGTCTCCAGCTCGGCCTACGAAGACGTGATGGAGATTGTCAACGGCCCGAAGACGTTCATCCACACCGAGGGCGAGCTTCAGTGGACCGAGACGTTCTCGTTCGGCCACGCCTTCGAGGTCATCGAGAACCCGTGGCTTGAGGTCATTGACCCGGTTCACGGCGCTACCTCGTGGTACGTCGTTCCGTTCGCTGGACAGGGTGCGCGTACTTCGCTCGGCCTTGGCTTCCTGACCGGTTACGACCGTCCTGAGCTTCGCGTTCACAACGAGACTGGCCTCTACCTTGGTGGTGGCGCGGTTCCTGCCCGTCAGGGTTCGTTCCTCAACGACACTTGGGAACTCCGTATCCGTCACATCTACGGTGGTGTTGCGCTTAACGGCGGCATCGGTACCGTGGGTTCGAGCGGTGAGGCTGCACCGGCAGTCTAAGGTTTGATTCCCTAAGCCCTCCTCCTCCTATATGGGGGAGGAGGGCTTTTAACATTTAAGGACAACTATGTCTGACGTTTATCCCGTAGACTACACCACCCCTGTCGGACGTGTTCGCAAGTACATCCCCGATGTCGTCCAGCTTGAAGACCCCAAAGACCCGCTGGCCCCGGCCTCCTATATGTGGAGCGACGACGCGATCCTGTCGTTCATTGCCGACGAGCTTCCAGTCGGTGAGACTGAGCCGACACGGGCGACCATCTGGCGAGCCGCTGCATCCATGATGATTGCCACGGCGAACAATGAGAACCTGATTCTCAAGAAGCTCACCACCGACGACTTGCAGACCGATGGCCCATCCGTGGCTAAGGCGCTGATTGCTGCGGCGCAGGAACTTATCAAGCGGGCAGCTACCGACGAGTCGGGCGCTGACGAGGAGACGTTCACCATCATTGCTGCACCGGCTCGGGACTCCTACTCGCGTAGTATCTGGGGGCTGTAATGCTGAATAGCAGAGGCGTGTTCCACCCCCTGTTCGCGTATCACCCGCGCCCCACCGTCGAGGGCACACAGCACACGCTGGTCGAAATCTACAAGCCGACTGGCGGTGTGGCTGAATGGATTCCCGGCGAGGGCATGGCTGACAACACGACCGCCCTTGTCTGGCGTGGCTATGCCCGTGTGCAGCCGAACATCGACTGGCGCGCTAGGCCGCGTGACCACGGCAACGAATTCGACGCGACCCATGCGGTTCGTATCCAGCTTGGCATTGGCAAGAACCTTCTCGGCGCTGTGCGTGACGATAACGGCCAGATCACCGCCTACGGCGACGATCCGCTGTTCGCTAAGGACTTTGTTGTCCGCGTTGTGGAAGCGCCTGTGAGCGGCACTGAGGGGCTGCTGAACAAGGCATTCGTGGTGCGTAATGCGCTGACCAATGACACGACGTGGCAGTACAACCTTCTGT
>Ga0157371_10000863_pt1 | contig 34478 bp, 34 predicted proteins | sample C45metaG_FD_113462 | JGI IMG/M metagenome (GOLD analysis project Ga0157371, IMG submission 113462) | Corn rhizosphere microbial communities from Kellogg Biological Station, Michigan, USA - C4-5 metaG | ecosystem: Host-associated > Plants > Roots > Rhizosphere > Soil | place: USA: Michigan... | reverse complement strand
TCGTGACCTTCCTGGTAGGTGTTGCCAACCGAGTCGGCGGTGAATGCGCCGGCAGTGATCAGACCTTGTTTTTCGCCAGTGACGGACATGTACGCTGGTGTAGCCATGGATGTGCTCCTTGCTGAATAAAGTGAGGGTGCCCGGGAGGCGGTATCGCCCGGTGGGTGCCTGACTGTTATCAATGTCCGTGCCAGAAATATATAAAGCCTTATAAATCAATATTTTGTGGTTGTTTTCAGGCTGTTGAAACGAGGTTCAACAAAGAACTCTGAAGAATGTGCGCAAGAACTTGCGCACCACTGCGCAACTTCTTGCGCACTCGGCTGAAAGGCTTGGCAGGCTGGGCGTTTAGCGCCAAGGTAGGACCGTTCTGAAGGAAGGGTGCGCAAGAACTTGCGCATCAAGGCTTTGCGCTATCACTCGATGGCACTGCACATCGGGTGCAACGAATCGGTTGGCACAGTGGTCCATAAACACAGCGCCGTCGAGCGTCCGAACAACCCTGAAACGGAGTGAGAACGACATGAAAATCCTGATGGTTTTAACGTCCCACGATCAATTGGGTGACACGGGTAAGAAAACCGGCTTCTGGCTGGAAGAATTCGCCGCACCGTACTTCGCTTTCAAGGATGCCGGCGCGCAGTTGACCCTGGTCTCGCCCAAAGGTGGCCAGCCGCCGCTGGACCCGAAAAGCGACGAGCCGGACGCGCAAACCGCGGCCACTGATCGTTTTCGCAAAGATTCCGCCGCCCAGTCTGCATTGGCATCTACCGCTCTGCTGAGCAGCGCGCGCGCTGAAGATTACGACGCGGTTTTCTACCCTGGCGGTCATGGCCCGTTGTGGGACCTGGCCAACGACAAGAATTCGATCGCGCTGATCGAGGCGTTTATCAAGGCGGGCAAGCCGGTTGCCGCCGTTTGTCATGCGCCCGGTGTATTGCGTGACGTCAAGGGCGCCGACGGCCAGCCGCTGGTCAAAGGCAAGCGTGTGACAGGTTTTACCAACTCTGAAGAAGAGGCGGTGCAACTGACCAAAGTCGTGCCGTTTTTGGTGGAGGACATGCTGAAGGAGAAAGGCGGGGTGTATTCCAAGGGCGCGGATTGGGCGAGTTACGTGCTCACGGATGGTTTGCTGATCACCGGGCAGAACCCGGCATCGTCCGAAGCGGCCGCAGAGGCCCTGCTGGCGAAGTTGAAATAAGATAAAACGATCGCAGCCTTCGTCAGGCTGCGATCGTTTTCAGGCGACTGAGGTTTACTTCAACGCGGCAAAACACGCCTCAATCGAACGCCGCTGCGTCTCGGCATACAGCCCCAATTCATCAATCGTCGACCGCCCCAAGGCTTGTTCAAACGCCTGGCGGTTCGAATGCACGCCGTAATTAACCTGCGCGGCATCCCCCAGGTTCGACTGAAATATCCCCGCCGCGCTGACCGGCAGAAAATCTTCGTACACCAGCGGTTCCACCCGCAGATACCCGCCGCTGAGCAGATCGTCCAGGGTCAATGATTTCAGCTCGTCCGCCGCCAGGCCTTTGTCCGTGACGAAATAGCGGAAGTACGCCAGTTCCTCTCGGCGCATGCCGTCGTAGGTGTCAGGGAATTCGCCGAAATGCTGCGTCATCAACGCGTTGTAACGTGCGGCATTGGCTTCGTTGGGGAAGTCATTCAATTCATCGCGGGCGGCGTTCAGTAAACGGTCGTACAGCGCCCGGCCTTTGGGGGTGAGCGCTGCGCCCCGTTGTTCGATTTCGCCAAAACGTGCGCTGTGGCTGCCGCGAGTCTCGGCTTGATCGGTGAACGCAATTGGCTCGTCCAGTGCCTTGAAGCTGGTCTGGCGCAGCAGAATCAGGCACTGACGGCGGGGTGGGCCTTCGATCACGGCTTTGGGCGTGATGCCATGGGCGGGCATTTGTGCCTGGACGATGTCGATGTCCAGGGTGCGCGGCGTCAGGTGATTGATGTGCGGGCCTTTGAACGCCACCACGTCGGCGATCAGGCGGTGCTGTGCGCTGAGTTTCTGGTACTGCTCGGCGGTGACTGTGGCGCTGTGATGCCAGCGAAAGGTTTCCAGCGCCTGTTCGACGAAATCCCGGGCCTCTTGTTCGGTAAGGCCGCCTTCGGTTTCAGCGCGCTCGATGAGTGCCAGCGCAGTCGGGGTGAAGATCTGGCGTTGATCCAGCACCGACTGGGCGAAGGCCCGCAGTGCCGGGTCTTCGATCAGTTCCAGGCGCAGCAGCGAGGTGAACACCCGAAACGGGCTGACTTGCAGCGATGCTTCGTGCACGGCGCGGAATGCAGTGGAATGCACCGGTACGCCCGCCGGGGTCAGGTCGTAGTAACCGACCGGTTGCATGCCCATCACCGCGAACAGGCGGGCAAGGGTGGCCAGTTCGCCAGCGGTGCCGACGCGGATGGCGCCATGGCGTTCGAGGTCCAGCCGCTCGATTTCGCCGGTGCTGTTCAATTGCCGGGCGATCTGCGGGTCGCTGTCCAGCACGTGACGGTTGGTCTGCTCCACCAGTTCCATCAGCGCGCCGTACAGCGGCACTTCTTCGCGGTACATGTCGGACATCGCTTTGGAGAAGCGTTGGCGGATCAGGTCAGGGCTGACGAAGTTTGGGTGGCTCATGAAAAAAATTCCTGGCGCGGTGACGTGAAGGATGTGGGAAAAGATCGCAGCCTTCTGCGGCGCCGACAAACGAAGAATCTTACGGACTTCATTCTGCCAAGGACTGCATGCACCTGTCCGGTGTAGCCGCTACCGAGCCTGTGGTTACAGGTGAGAACGGCTTTCCGAGCGCAGCGATCCGAGGAATTCCCGGTACAAGCGCGCGGTATTGGTCGGCTGTTCGACCATTGGCATATGGCCGCTGTGGTCCCAGATGACCACTCGCAAATCAGCGATGCCTTTACTCCACACGGCCACGCTGCTGACATCGATCAAGCGGTCCTTGTGGCCCCATAGCAACAGGGCCGGGCATTTGATGTCGGGCAGTTTGGGCTCCATCGGCGGGCTGGCACGGAAATCGTGGAAGATTTCCTCCAGCTCCTCGCGACTCTGTTCATAGCGCAGCGCAATCGCATCCAGCACCATCCCAGGCACCCACGGCGGTTCGGCCATGGTCATGGCGTAGAAACGCCGGAATTCCTCCCGCGAATGAATCAGAAACGGGTTATGCCCCTTGGCCAGGTGTCGCTCCAGGTCGCTGGCCTCGGGGGCGGTCACGCCGGCCGGATCGATCAGCGCGACCGAGGCAATCCGCTCCGGATACGTCGCCGCCAGCCACGCCGCCATGTAGCCGCCCATTGAGTTGCCGATCACATGGACCTTGTCGACCCCGCAGACATCCAGCAGCTGGATCATCCGTTTGGCCTGCAGCGGGATGTCGTAGCCGCCCCCGGCCTTGAAGCCGGTTTCGCCATGACCGGCGATGTCAGGGATGATCACGCGATAGTTGCCGACAAAGTGCCGGGCGAAACGTAGCCAGATGTTCTTGTCGGCGCTGTAGCCATGCAGCATCAGCACGCTGCTGGACGCTTCGTATGGCCCGCCTTGCCACGTCGATACGGTCATTTCGGCGATCGGCACAACGATCTTGTGCAGCCGATACAGCTTGGCCTCCAGGGTTGTGTCCAAGTCATACAGCCAGTAACCGATGGCCGGGTAGCTCAACCAGCTCCAGGCTACGAAAACGGCGATAGCGACAACTAAAACAAGCATCAGGCGTTTTCCTTGGCAGTGATCAGGACAAAATGTGGTCGGCGGGTTTCAGAGCCCGGGTCAACCGGTGATAGCTGAAACTGAACCCCGGAAACATGGCAACGACGTGACCGCTCCTGCTTTGATACCAACTGTGGCAGCCGCCGGACTTCCAGACGGTGCGTTCCATTTCCCGGTGGATCATCTCAGTGTAGGTACGTTCTGCCTCGGGGCGAACTTCGATGCTGCGCAAACCGCGTTCTTTGAGCGTGCGAATGCAGTCGAGGATGTAGTTCATCTGCGATTCGATGATGAACAGTGCCGAGGTGTGGCCGATGCCGGTGTTGGGGCCGGTGACGATAAACAGGTTGGGAAAGTCCGGCAGGCTGGTGCCCAGGTACGCCCGTGGATACTGCGCCCAGACGTCTTTGAGCCGGGTGCCGTTCTTGCCGGTGACCGGGTAGGAAATCACCCCGTCGGTGGCGTCGTACCCGGTGGACCAGACGATCAGGACCAGATCGATGTGCTGGCCGTCCTGAGTGACGATGCCGGTTTCGTCGATGGACGCGATGCCTTGCTCGCGACTGTGTAGCGTCACGTTGCTGCGTCCCAGCGCCGGGTACAGGGTGCTTGAGATAATCACGCGCTTGCAGCCGATGGTGAAGTCCGGGGTCAACTTGCGGCGCAATTCGGGATCGGGCACTTGGCGCTTGAGGAAACGCAAGGCGTGTTGCTGGACCATGCGAATCGCCGGTTTTGAGTATTTGAAAGCAATCACCCGGGTTTCGAACTGCCAGTAGAGCCTCCAGCGCAGCAGCTTATACGCCGGTTTGAAGCCCAGTAACCAACGCTGGAAGGGACCGAAGGTGCGGTCGGCGCGTGGCAGCACCCAGTGCGGCGTGCGCTGGAACACATGCAGGTGCTCGACGTCGGGAGCAATCGTCGGGATGACCTGAGCGGCACTGGCGCCGCTGCCGACGATGGCGACGCGTTTGTGTCGATAGTCGAAGGCGTGATCCCAATTGTTGGTGTGAAAAGTCTTGCCTTGAAAGCGTTCCTGACCTTCGAAACGCGGGATGACGGGTTGGCTCAACGGCCCCGTGGCATTGATCAGGAACTGCGCGTAAAAAGTGCCTTTGGTGCCGGTGTGGACGGCCCACCGCTGATTATCGGTGTCCCATTCGACGGATTCGACATTGGCTTGCAACTCGACCCTGTCCCGCAGGCCGAAGCGGTCCACCACGTACTCGGTGTAGTGGTGCAGTTCAGCCTGTTCGGCGAACATTTGCGTCCAGCGGTAAGGGGCAAAGGACAGTGAATAAAGCGGCGAGGGCACGTCGACGGCTGCGCCGGGGTAGGTGTTCTGGCACCAGGTGCCGCCGAAAAAGTCCCGTCGTTCCAGCAGGCGAAAATCGTCGATGCCTGCCTTGAGCAAATTGATCGCCGCGCACTGACCGCCAAAACCGCTGCCGATGATCAACACCTGAAAGGTCTGCATGGGCCTCCTTGGTAATGGTTACTGATCGAACCCTCTCTTCATGTATAGCCAAACATTCGCCGCTCGACCTGCACAAACCCGGCTGCCCGCCGGTGATGGCTATTTAACGTTGCCCTGATAGACTCCCAGCACACCTGCTAACCCGGTGCTATCAGGTTCCGTTCAGGCGCAGAGGCCCTTATGGGAAAAACGGGAGGAAAAGGGCTTTCTCTGGCCAGGAGGCTCTACACGTCGCGAACCCTGGGCCTGGTGCTTGGGTTGTTGTGCGTGGGCGCGGCGATGTATCCACTCGATCCGGCGCCATGGGTGTGGGGGCTGATGGTCTTCAATGGCGTGCTTTGGCCACATGTCGCCTATCAATGGGCGCGTCGGGCGAAGGTTCCCTTTCACGCCGAACATCGCAACATATTGATCGACGCCTGCCTGGGCGGATTCTGGGTCGCGGCGATGCACTTCAACCCACTGCCGAGCGCGGCGACGCTTTCGATGATGGCCATGAATAATGTGGCGATTGGTGGTTTGCGTTTCTTGCTGGTGGGAACGGTCGCGCAGATTCTCGGCATCGGGGTCGGCATGCTGGTGTTCACACCGGCCTTCATCGCGTCAACCAGTCCGTTGCAGCTTTATGCCTGTTTGCCTCTGCTGATCGTGTACCCACTGGCGCTGGGCTGGATCTGCTTTCGGCAGGCCACCACCCTGGGCCGGCACAAACGTGAACTGCTGGCCCTGAGCCGCACCGACAGCCTCACCGGTCTGCTGAACCACGGGGCCTGGAAGGATCAGCTGGAAGTTGAATTCCAGCGTTGCCAGCGCCAGCAACAGGGCGGCGCGATTGCGCTGATCGACATCGATCATTTCAAAGCCATCAATGACACCTACGGCCACGTCGCCGGGGATATTGTGTTGCGTCAGCTAAGCAAAATGCTCAAGCAGAATCTGCGGGCAACTGACGTGGCGGGGCGGTATGGCGGTGATGAATTCTGCGTTTTATTGCCGGACTTGCCCCTCGACAGCGCCGCGGCCGCCATGGATGCCTTGCGTGATCGCTTCGCCACGTTAGGTTACGAGCAAAACCCGGCGCTCAACGTCAGCCTGAGCATTGGTCTTGCAGCATTCAGTCCGGCACATACCGACGCCACCCTGTGGCTCAACGACGCCGATCAAGCGCTCTACGAAGCCAAGACCACCGGCCGTAACCGCGTGATCTGCCGCATCGGCGGCCAGCCCGAGCACGAACTGCTCGACCCGGTCTGAAAGACGCATTCATCCCCCTGTGGGAGTGAGCCTGCTCGCGATGGCGGCAGTTCATTCAATATCAATGCAAGCTGACCCACCGCTATCGCGAGCAGGCTCGCTCCCACAGGGGATTGCGGTGTGTCAGGTCTATGGGTGTCGCATTCGGTCTAGAGCCTTGCGCCGTAGTCAGGTAGGGTGTTTTTGACCCCCGACACGAAACAAGGACCGATTCATGACGCTCAAGCTCCCTCGCTCACTGCTGGCCACTAGCCTTGGCCTGACCCTCGCCCTCGGCGTTTTGGCCCCTGCAGCCTTCGCCGAGCCGCACAAACAAGTCCTCGCCGATTCCGAGCAATACAAGGCTGAAGCCCTGAAACTCCTGGAACGCCTGGTGAACATTGATTCCGGTTCCGGCTATGAGCCCGGCCTGACGCAAGTACGCGACATCGCCATCGATGAGCTGAAAAAGCTCGGTGCCACCATCGAACTCGTGCCGAACACACCGGACAAGAGCAGCCATGTGATTGCCACGCTCAAAGGCACCGGCAAGGCGAAAATCCTGCTGATGGCGCACATGGACACCGTGTTCAAGGAAGGCTCGGCTGCCGAGCGCCCGTTCCACATCAAGGATGGCCGCGCCTATGGGCCGGGCGTGATGGATGACAAGGGCGGCATCGTTGCCGGGATATACGCGCTGAAAGTCCTGAAAAACCTCGATTTCAAGGACTATGCGCAGATCACCTTCCTGCTCGACGCCAGTGAAGAAACCGGCTCGGACATCGCCACCGACTTGATCAAGAAAACCGCCAAGGCCCACGACGTAACCCTCAACCTCGAACCGGGCCGCCCGGCGGATGGCCTGGTGGTGTGGCGCAAAGGCAGCGCCACCGCCGTGGTCGAAGTCAAAGGCAAAGCCGCTCACGCCGGTGTCGCGCCGGAGCTGGGGCGCAATGCCGCGATGGAGGCCGCGCACCAGATTCTGCAGCTCGGCAAACTGGGCGACGAAGCGAAAAAAACCACCATCAACTTCACCGTGCTCAAGGCGGGCGACCGCACAAACGTGATTCCGGACCAGGCCACGGCCAAGGCGGATGTGCGGGCGGCGGTGCCGGAAGAGTTTGACCGGATCGAGAAGGACCTGGCGCGGGTGTCCCAGGACAAGCTGATTGCGGATACCCAAGTCACGACCACCCTCCAGCGCGGCTTGCCGCCGATGCCGCAGACGGCGGAGTCGGATCGACTGATGGCAATGGCGCAAGGAATCTACGGCGAGATCGGTCGCAAGTTGACCGAAGAAGGCAGTGGCGGGGCGGCAGACGCCAGTCTATCGGCCGGTGTAGGCACGCCGACGCTGGATGGGTTCGGGATTGTGGGCGGCAATATCCATACGCCCGAGGAATACGCGGAGGTCGAGAGCGTGGCACCTAGGATTTATCTGTTGTCGCGGATGATTATGGAATTGGCCAAAGCTCACTGAATGATCGTTCCCACGTCGAGGCGTCGAACCGTCTGCGTGGGAATGCAGCCCGGGACGCTCCGCGTCCCTTCCAAAGCCGAACGCGGAGCGTCCGTTGAGGCATTCCCACGCAGAGCGTGGGAACGATCATTTATCTCCATACGGCCGAAGGATTACGCGGAGGTCGACGGATTTACCTGTAGTCGAGGACGATTATGGAGTTGGCCAGCACTGATTCACGCCACTGATCGTTCCCACGCTCTGCGTGGGAATGCAGCCCGGGACGCTCCGCGTCCCTTCCGGAGCCGAACGCGGAGCGTCCGTTGAGGCATTCCCACGCGGACGGTTCGACGCCTCGACGTGGGAACGATCGACTTGTGGCGCACAACTTTCCAAGACGTTTCCTACAACGTACCCTGTTGCCGCGTTTCGGTATCGACCCCTATAGTTCGGGCTCGCGGAAAACTCTGCGAACGACCTTGGCCGGTCGAGTGTAGGAACGCAACAGCGTCCATAACACCATTTCAGGCACTTTAAGCCTGAAATGGTGTGCTATGGCGGCTGTGCGTGGGACACCTTCGGGTGTGCCGGTTTCCTATACCCGGTCGGCCAACCCGCGTACAGCTGCCACCACTTTCGCTTGGCCGCGATCGGTGGTAGCTCTATTTATAGGAGCTACACATGTTCGACCAAGTCATGCCGCGCTACCTCCCCATCGACACCTACGACGCCGAAAACCCGGTGCTCTTCATCAATACCCACAAAGAACTCAGCGACCTCGCCGCCTGCGCGGCGCATCGTTTCACCGTGGTTCGCGATCTGGCGGACACCTTGTCCACCCTCGGTCTCAAAGGCATTTCCGATTGTGATTTGACGCGTGTGACGAGCGCCGTGCATCTGTTGATGCGTGAGGGCTGTGCGATTCTGGATGTGATTCAGGCGCGGGCGTTGCAGCGGGAGGAGGGGTTCAAGACTGCAGTTTAACGGTGATTGGACTGACGCCATCGCGAGCAGGCTCACTCCCACATTGGATTGCAGGTGTACACAATTCATGTGCCCACCAAAAAATCACTGTGGGAGTGAGCCTGCTCGCAATGGCGTCGGCTCGGTTCACACACTCAAACGCGCTAAACCGTTATTCCTTCACACTCATAAACTCTTCCGCCCAACGAATGTATTCCTCCGGCTGCGTATAAGTATGAGTCAGCTCGGTAGCGCTCAAATCCGCCGCCTGGGTGAAGATCTGCCGCTGCTCGCGCAGGCTGTCGTAAGTCGCCTTGATCGCCGCAAAGTACGCACCGTGACCGTCGATGGTCACCCGCACGCCCAGTTCAGCCAGGCGTTTGTCATCGCGCAGCGCCGGGTTGCCGTAGGTGACCAGCATCAGCGGCACGCTCAGGTGTTCGGCAATCTGCTCGAGGTGATCGAAGTCGCGCACGCCGACCATGCAAATGCCGTCGGCACCGGCTTTCTGGTACTGCTGGGTGCGGCTGATGACTTCCTGTACTGGCAGTATCCCGGCATTGGTGCGCGCAATGATTGCCATCTCTGTGTCGACCCGCGCTTCCAGGGCTGCGCGAATCTTGCCGACGCCTTCCGCGACCCCGATCAGGTCGGTGGATTTGCGGCCGAATTGTGCCGGCAGCAGGGTGTCTTCGATGGACAGCGCAGCGATGCCGGCGCGTTCCAGTTCGACGATGGTACGCATCACGTTGAGTGCGTTGCCGTAGCCATGGTCGGCGTCGGCGATCACTGGCAATTGCGCCACACGGCCAATGCGCGTGGCCTGTTCGGCGAACTCGCTGAGGGTGATCAAGGCGAAGTCAGGTGCGCCCAGCACCTGCAATGACGCAACCGATCCCCCCAGGATGCCCACTTCAAAACCCAGGTCAGCAGCAATGCGGGCCGACATCGGGTCGAAGACCGACGCCGTGTGATAGCAAGCGTTGGACGCAAAAAGCTCGCGAAAGCTACGGCGCAAATCTTGATGAGAGAGCCTGGACATATGAGTTCCACCAATACAAAGGAATGGAAAGGCTTGAGCAAAGGTGTCAACGCCGAAGGAACAAAAGGCTATCACGCGGGGGAGGTGAAGATGATGACGAATTTTGCACTGACATGAGTCAATTGATCAGCGCCTTAACTTCGAAGCCAAAAAAGGCCGCAGACCTTGTCAGTCTGCAGCCTCGGTGGAGCGTTTAACGAAAGCGATTTAGCCGTTTGCTGGCATGCTCCAGATTTTCTTGATTTCGTGGATATTGCCTACGTTATAGCGAGGCATGAAACTGGCGCACGGGGATAGTGCAGTGGTCTTGATCGGTGTATTGATCACATTGGTGGCAGCGTGCATCAGAGGGGTTTTGTTCCATTGGGTCATAGGCGTTTTCATACGGTTTTTCCTTTTCTATTTATAGAGGCGGGTATTAACTACCCGCGTTCGAGCATTGACAGCGTTTCTTCATAGAAAGCTGTTTCGTGCATGGCAATGCCGGGATAAGTCGGTACATAGTTCTCGTCGAAGCACCAGGCTTCTTCTGTTTTAACGGACCGTTGAGGATGAATAAGCAAACTCAGCGATGCGGACATTGTTGTGGGTGGAAGCTGCTTGTGCACTTCGTACAGTGGGCGCATGTGCAGGATTTCCCCTGGCGCCAGTTTAAGTATTCTTTCTTCGCCAAGAAGCGGCCTTTTTCCGATTCGGATGGGGCTGTTGCCAAGTATTTCTCGTACAACAGTTGTATACCCGTCTCCGCTATAACCCACGGCATAAATTTCAAAGTCGTGGGTGTGGTTCAGGTCATAGATGAATGTTTCACTTTCATCTTTCGATGAGGTCGGAGACCAAAACCCCAAGCGGACAGTAAATAGATCGTTGTAATGCAATACAAATGCATAAGCGTTGTAGAGGCTGTTTCGCGTGCTGAAACCTTCTTGTTGAATAGTGGTATAAAGATGTTCACTCAACAATGTACGGTTAGTCGCGAGTTGGCGCAGGTCTTCCATGATCTTGGGCTTGTCTCGCGCCAGATCGTAAGACGTCATGCGCTCAATAAACGTATTGAGTTTCATGCTGCTTCACTCTGTTGGTCGAGCAAGACGTTCAGGTGGTTGTTTTGCAGGTTTCTCAACAGAGGCACGTAATTCAGTGCGGCCTGCTGGTCCGTTTGCTGAATGATCTGAAAGGCCTTCCAGGCAACAGCGGGGTGGTAGTGATAAATCAATTCTTCGGCCACCTTACGTGCCTCTGGATCTTGTGCGGTCTCCAGCAATTCAAGGCTTACCAGGTAACGTGCGGCGCTATCGTCGTGGGGGAACCAGGCGATCTTGTCCAATGAGGCGCGGTCAAACACGCCAATGTCTGCGCTTCGGTCTGGCAGGTTGATGCTGCCAATAAAGGCCTTATGCCCAGTGCCTGTCGGATTGCTGTCGAACAGGACCTTCGTGCCGTCGATGAATAGCGGATTGTCGGTGTCGACGATGATCCATTGCCCCAGGATCAACTTGTCTTCCTGTATTTCATAAAGCTGGACCGGGAATGACTGATTGTTGATAGCGAAAAGAATACTGTTTCCCGGAACGGTATAAAGCAGTTCCGAGGCACCGGCGTTGTCAGGTGCCTTGAGGCCGATGTTGCCATCGCCGTTACAGTGCAGTATCAGTGTTCTGGTGTGGATATTTGTTGACTTCATGATCTCTGCACTTCTAGAAGTTTCATGAGTCAGTGCAGTATTTTCGCTCAACTGATGGGCGAGCCTTTCGATGTGTCTGGTGATGTCCAGGGTTTCAAGGCTTTTTATAAGATGGCCTGGCGATAGGCCTTTGTCTAAAAGTGTCTCGATCATGAAGTGGCCTGCTTTGCTGGATTTTAAGGTGGAGCGTGTCAGGTAACAGAGTGGTTCGAGGTTGGCGGAACCTGCAGGAGTTGCCAAAGGATTTTTATTTCGTGAATGTTTCCGATGTTCAGGCGCGGTGTCGTTCCCCAGCAATTAATCGTACTGTTAATTTGTGTGGGTGTGCTGATTACATTAGTTGCTGCACGAAATATTGGCGTGTTGTGCCAGTTATTTGTGGGTTGTCGCATGGTTAACTCAGTGGGTGTAGTTGCTGTGTGTTCTAAGTATGGTGATGGCGGTGATTGAAGGCAAATCGTTAGTTGTTAGTTGATGTTGTGAGTTGTTATTGGATGTTTTGGGAGGGAGTAAAAAGTCACACAGAGCACGTCGACGGTTAATAGGAATGTCCAGCGATCAGGTTGGCGTGTACCACTGGACAAGGTCTTAAAACCAGGTTGAATCACGCCGCCACTGCCTGCTGCTGTTGCTTGCGTAGAAGCACGGCACGTACCGAGTCGCCGGGTTGCAGTTGCAGGCGTTTGGCCGTGAGGCGGTCGACGATCAGGCTGTTGCCTACCCGTCTGGCCTGGGCGGCGGTGATGCGGCAGTTTTCCAGGCGACGATTGTGAATCAGCCACACCGGGGCCTGTTCGTCTGGCGTACCGATGGCCAATAACAGTGGCTGGCTGTCGCGTACAGTGCGGATTTTCGCGATTGGGGCTTCGATCACCGGGCCGGCATCAAAGATGTCGATGTACCCCTGATGGGCAAACCCTTCGGCGCAGAGGATCTTCAGCGCCGGTTCGGTGTTCGGGTGCGCCTTGCCAATGACGGCCTGGGCCTGCTCGGTGAGCAGGCAGGTGTAGAGCGGTTGGCGGGGCATCAGTTCGGCAATGAACGATTTGCTACCCAGGCAAGATAGCTGATCGGCGTGGCTGAAATCCATCTTGAAGAAATGCCGGCCCAGGCTGTCCCAGAACGGGGAGCAGCCCTGTTCATCGGCGCTGCCACGCAGTTCGGCGATGAGCTTGTCACCGAACAGGTGCGGGAACTCGGCAACGAACAGCAAGCGCGCCAGCGACAGCAACCGGCCGTTATTGCCGTGGCGTTGATCGTGCCGCAGGAAGAGCGAGCAGATTTCCGATTGGCCGGTCATTTCGTTGTTCAGGAACAGCGTCGGAATCTGCCGCTGGATGCCCAGGTCCGCAGACGAATTGACCGTCAGCCCGACCCGATAGTTGTACCAGGGCTCACGCAGGCCGACGGCGCCGGCCAAGGCGCTGATACCGATGACTTGCTGATCGTCGTCTTCCAGTACGAACAAATAATCGGCATCCGCTCGCTCGACCTGTTCGGCGAAGGTCCGTTGGGCCCAGCGGACCCGGTGCGCCAGGCGTTCTTCGTTGGCCGGCAGGGTGGTGAACCCGGGGCCGGCCTGTTGCACCAGATCCATCAAGGCGGGCAGGTCGGTGACGCGAACCGGACGGACGATCATGATGCAGCTCCTTCTTCGCGCCTGCTTGGGCGCTGTCGTTGGTCACGCGGGCGAGTGAGGCTCACAGGGCGATCAGCCGGATCGGGCTGCCCTCGGTCACGTTCAGCGCGGCGCACATCGGCGCGCTCAGTTGCACCGGTTGTCCGGCCTGGACATCCAGCTCGGCGACGATGGCCCGATAGTCCTTCAGCGAATCGTTGCTCACCAGATAACTGCCGCGTGCATCAACATTCGAACCGGTTTGCACCACGCCGGTCTGGCTCTGGGCGATGGAAAGGATGTTCGAGGCGCGCGCATACAGGGTCGGGCCACCGTCGAAAAGATCGATGTAGCTGTTGGTTTCAAAGCCTTCGCGCTCAAGGATATCGAAGGCTTCCTGGCCATCGGGGTGGATGCGGCCAATGCACGCCTGCGCCGCTTGCGGCAGCATTGGCACGTAGATCGGGTATTGCGGCATCAGCTCGGCAAGAAAGGTCCGGCTCTCCAGGCCGCAAAGCCGTTCGGCCTCGGCATAAGGCAGGTCAAAGAAGTGCTTGCCCACCGCATCCCAGAACGGCGACTGTCCTTCATCGGTGCTGAAGCCGACAATTTCGGTGATCACCGTGTCGGCAAAGCGCTGCGAATGGGCGGCAATGAACAGCAGTCGGGCCCGCGACAGCAACTCTGAAAAAGCGGTTCGCACCAGCGCGGCGTCGATGTGAAAGCCGCGCAGCAAGGTGTGGCCGTTGAGGTCGTGACACAACGACAACGCCGGCACGCCATGTTCGATGTTCAATTCCCGGGAAGCGCTGGTGAAGTGGCGATTGCGCAGGCTGTAGAACGGCTCGCTGAAACCGGCGGTGGCCAGGATTTCCGAGCAGCCCACCAGCCGTCGGGCCTGCAGATCCTCGAGCACGAAGAAATAGTTCTCCGGACCATGTGCCGCAATGTCTTTGTCGAACGAGGCGCAGGAATCGAGAATCCTCATGCGCAGGCGTTCGGTGTCGTCCGGCAGGGACGTGACGCCGACCAGGCTGTCGCGCGCCAGTTGCTGCAACTGGGGCAGGTCGGTTAGTTCGACTGGGCGTAAGACCAGCATGGACGCACTCCTGTATCAAAGGGTTCGGCGGTTGGCACCGAACCTGACTATCACTGTCAATTTCCACGCGTTAAAGCGGCGGTCGCCTGAATTCTTGTCAGACGCCGCCCTTTTTCTTGTCAGCCATTGCTCGGGTCAGGCAACGCGGTGTTGACGCCGAGCTTGTTCAGGAAGAACAGGTACACCAGACCCAAGGCAATCCAGATCAAGCCAAGTTTTTGTGCATCGACGCCCATGTTGTACATGATGGCCGCGACGATGATGAAGCCAACGACCGGGCAGATCAGGTGGCGAATCACCTGACCGGACTTTTGCCGACGCCAGTAATAATTGATGACGGTCAGGTGCAGCAACATGAATCCGCTCAGCGCGCCAAAGTTCACCAGCGAGGTGAGGGTGTCCACGGCGTTGATGAACAGGTAGCAGATCACCAGCGACAACAGCGCCACCAGATAGATGCTCAGGTAAGGGGTGTTGTATTTGGGATGGACCCTGGCCAGCACTTTCGGCAGCTTGCCGTCCCGAGCCATACCGAACAGCAGGCGCGAAACCGCCGCTTGCGAAGTGATTGCCACTGCCACACCCCAGGCCAGGGCCGTGGCCACGCCGGTCAGGGTCGCCAGCCAACTGCCGGCAGCCAATTCGGCGATTTCATAGAACGCGGTGTCCGCCGAGGTGAAGCCCATGCCGGCGGCCAGGTCCGTGGCAATCCAGGTCTGCACGATAAAGATCACGCCCATCACGAACAGCGTGATCAACGCAGCCTTGCCGACGCTGCGGCCCGGGTCAGTCTTGATTTCTTCAGCGAGGGTGGAAATCGCATCGAATCCGAGGAACGACAGCACCGCAATCGACACGGCTTGCATCAGCAGGGCGAAGTTAAATGTCTCGGGGTTGTACACCGGCGCCAGGGTCAACTGGCCGTGGCCGCCGCCGTTGTGCAGGGCGTTCCAGGCGTAGAACAGGAAAATCCCCAGCACCACGAGTTGCGCGAGCAGAAAGAGGATGTTCAGGCGCGCGGTGAAGGTGATGCCGCGCAGGTTGACGAACGTCGCACTGACCAGAAAGGCGAGGATGAAGCCGACTTTGGGAATGTCCGGGTAAAGGTGATTCAGCGCCATGGCCGCGTAAACGTAGAGCAGCGGCGGAATCAGCAGGTAATCGAGCAGCATCAGCCAGCCGGCGATGAACCCGACATGCGGGTTGAGGCCGCGTTGCGCGTAGGAATACACCGAGCCGGCGACCGGAAAGGCCCGCGCCATACTGCCGTAACTCAGCGCCGTGAACAGCATCGCCAACATGCCGATGAGATAGGCCAGCGGCACCATCCCCGGAGCTTCGGCGTTGACGTAGCCATACACGCCAAACGGCGCGATGGGGATCATGAAGATCATCCCGTACACCACCAGATCGGTCAGCGTCAGGCTCCGTTTCAACTCTTGCTTGTAGCCGAATTCTTCTATTTCCATAAGACCCTTCTCCTTGGGATGAACGCAGCTGCACGCTGCGGGTTTGACGCTATTCCTTTACAACAACGGCCGCAGGTAATCGGCCCAGCGATCGATGGCTTCAGGTGTACGCAGCAGGTCGTTGCGCACCTCGATCAGCACCGCTTCCAGTCCTCTTGCATCGCCGTGGACCGGCACGGTCATGTCGCCCAGCGGGTTGATCTTGTACGGCTCATTACCGGCCACCTTCAAGGGATGTTGGCTCAGTCCGTCAAGCAATCGTTGGGCGTAGCCCGTGGCTTCGCCAAACAGCACACCGGCTTCCAGCGTGCGCGGCTGGCCGTGGTAAACCGGGGTGAAGCTGTGAATGCCCACGATTCGAACCGGCCGGCCTTGGGCCAGACGCTGGTCGATCAGCGTTTGCAGCCGGTTGTGAAAGGGTTTGAACAGGCGTTCGCGACGATATTCGCGGGTCGCTTCATCCAGATCTTGATTGCCCGGAATGTGATAAATCTCGCTTTTGGTAGGGATGCTGTCCGGGGCACCGAGTGGCCGGTTGAGGTCGATCAGCAGCCGCGAGTAATTGGCGGCCAGCAAGGTGGCGCCCAGCGCTTCGGACAAGCGCTCGGCCAGGGCCAGGGCGCCAATGTCCCAGGCGATATGTTCGCGCGCCGCTTCATGACTCAGACCAAGGTCCGTTAACCCGGCGGGAATGAAACGGCTGGCGTGTTCGCACACCAGCAACAGCGGGTGCTCGGAGGCTTCCCGATGCAGGGTGTAGGCGGGCTCGGTAAAGAGACCGAGTTCAGCGGATTCAGTAGATACGCGCATAGTGCTCACAACATTCGGCGGGCGACAGCTGTTCCGTCAGCGTCAGCTCCTGGGTTTTTAGGGCGAACCAGGTGTCCAGTAACGCGTTTGGCAGGTTTTCGATCAGTGCCTCGCTGTTGCGCAGGCAGTCCAGTGCCTGGGCAAGGGACGCGGGCAGGGCGGCGATGCCGCGAGCGTGGCGTTGTTCTTCGTTCAGGGATTCGGGCACTTCATCGGTAATCGCATTCAGGGCCAGGCGCTGCTCGATGCCCAGGCGACCGGCGATCAGGAGCACGGCCATCGCCAGGTGCGGCGAAGCCGTGGCGTCCATCGCGCGAAATTCCAGGTTGAATTGCGCCGCCGGCGATTTGCCGCCGAGGCTGACGGTCGGGCAAATCCGCAACGCCGCTTCGCGGTTCTGCTGGCCGAGGCAAGCGTACGACGCGCTCCAGTGATGCGGCTGCAAACGCTGGTAAGACACCGGCGTCGGCGCGGTAAAGGCGCAAAGTGCCGGCAAATAATGCAGGACGCCGGCGGCCCAGTGCTGGCCGAGGGTCGACAGGCCGTTGGTGGTGCCGGCGTCGTACATCAGCGGTTGACCGTCCAGATCCAGCAGGCTGACATGCAGATGTACACCGTTGCACACCGCCTGCTCGGACGTCTTGGGGGCGAAGCTCACGCCCAGGCCCATCTGTCGGGCGATTTCGCGGGTGATTTCACGCACGTTCACCGCGCGGTCGGCGGCGGCCACGCCGAGGGTCGGGCGGCAGGTGATTTCGTATTGATGCTTGCCGTATTCGGGCAGGAACATTTCCGGTTCGACGCCACCCGCGCGCAAGGCACTAAGCAGCCAGCCACCAAACTCGGCGCCTTGACGCTGGGCCTCAAGGGAAAATGCCAGTTGTTCAGCCGCGCCAGTGTCCAGGTTGAATTCATGTTCGAACGCGGCGTTGACCTGCACGCCCAGCTCGGCGCGATAACGTTCCACTTCATTGCGCAACACGGTCCGTGGGCAGGCGCCCCACGGACGCCCATCGGTTTCGCGAAGGTTGCCGTGGATGAAATCCAGCGCCGGGGCCCTGGCATCCGGGCCATTGTTGACCGTTACGCGGCTGCTCAAATCGGGAATCAGCCGCAAGTCGCCATAAGCGCCCCACGGGTTGGTGGCGGCGATGATGTCTTGCGGGGTCAGGGCGCTGTTGGCCGGCACCCAGCCGCAGCCCGCCACACGGTAGTGTTCAAGTTCGTCGGTGGGAAACGAGCGACCGCGCGTCACGCCGATCAGGTCGGTGGTGACTATGGTGGTCATGGGCAGCGGCGACAGGCGTTCGCTCATGGTTGCAGCTCCTGCAACCGGCCGAGCACGGTCTGGGTGTCGGTGATCCAGCAGTAACCCTTGATGGCGTTCAGGCAGGCTTGATGACGTTGTGGCGTGTAGGTCGCGCAGGCATCTTCCACCAGCGTTACCAGGTAGCCACGGTCCGCGGCGTCACGCACGGCCATGTCCACGCATTGGTCGGTGACGATGCCGGCGATGATCAGGTGCCGGGTTTCGAGATTGCGCAGCACGTAGTCGATGTTGGTGGAGTTGAAGACTCCGGATGAGGTCTTGGGCAGGACGATTTCGTTTTCTGTCGGCGTCAGGTCGTCGATGATGCGCGCTTGCTCGCTGCCCTTGGGCAAGTGCATGTCAGAGAGTTTGTGGTCGAGCGAGCGATCGCGGCCATCGGCGGTCAGGCTTTCGATGATCGTATGCAGCACGTTTTGCCGTGCGCAGCGAAAGGCGCTGAGCAGCCGGCGTTGGTTGGGCACCACCTGCATGTGTGTGCGCGTCAGGAAATATTCGGCGTCCGGTCCGTTGAGGTGCGGGTCGAACTGCGGCTCGAGCCAGGCCCGCTGCATGTCCACCAGCAACAGTGCGGTGTGGTCGGCAGTGAACGGCAAGTCCCTGGGTGAATGGTGGGGGAGCGTAAACATCCTTATTTTTCCTCCAGCAGGTGGGTATCGAATTCGCTGCGCAGCGCATCGATGCCTTCCAGGCGATCAGCCAGGTCCGGGCTGCGCAAGGTCAGGCAGGCGATCAGCGCCTCGACCTGAGCCAGTGCCGGGACGAAGGTGTCAAACGCTGACACCGAGTCCACCGGCGCACTGATGATCAGGTCCGCCATCTCGCGCAACGGTGAAGCATAGATGTCGGTGAACAACACCACTCGCGCATAGCGATTCTTGGCGGCACTCGCCACCCGCAGTGCTTGAGACTGGTAGCGGCGATAGTCGAACACCAGCACCACGTCCTGGCGCTGCACGTCGAACAGTCGGTCCGGCAACTGCGCGTTGTCTTCCAGGGCGAAACAGCCGGGTCGCAGCAGGCGCAAATGGTTGAGCAGGTATTGGGCGAGGAAACTGCTGAAGCGCCCGCCGAAGCAGTGCACCTGATGGCGTGTGTCGAGCAGCCACTCCAGCAGAATCCGTACATCCTCGGGCTGGGTCAGGGCATGGGTTTCCACCAGCGCCCGATGGCTGTCCGCCAGATACTGGCTCCAGACGTCGCCTTTTTGCAGATGAGAACGCGGCTGTAACTGTGCGCTGGGAGACCGTAAGCGATGGTCCATGTCGCTGAGCAATGCCTCCTGGAAATCGGCATAACCGCTGAACCCGAGTTTTTTGACCAGCCGCACGATGGTCGGATCGCTGACACCGGAATGTTCGGCCAAGCGCGACATCGGGCCGAGCCCATTACGCGGGTACTGGTCCAGCAAGGCACGGATGACCTTGCGTTCCGATGGCGTCAGTTCCAGGCCAGGATCGGTGATCAAATCTCTAAGGGAAGGCATCCGGGCTCCTTGCTGGATGAGGTGTCGGTTTCGTTTCATAAATTGCTAAAACAGTATTTATGTAGCGCTCGCTACATGTCTAGTGAATTTTCCCGTGGTTTTTTAACGCCCCGAAATGGGGCGAAAACCACGTGCGCCGTGGGCTACACGGAAGACGACTGAGTGTGTAGTCCATCGCCCTTAAAGTTGTCAGAGATTGCCGAAATCCAACGATCAGCTCAGGCAGCGAGTGTGTGGTGCCGGATGAAACGAAACGCCCTGGATCGCGCGTCTTGCGGCACAATTGAACAAATATCCACGGCGTCGAGCCGTTCTTCGTTACACCGACAGGGTGATTAACCGTGCAGGCGACCCGTTTGACCCTGATGTGCCACGCTCGAACCGTCGCACAAAAATTAGCGATCTTTCCTACGAACGAACCTCTGGAAACGGAGTGGATATCGGCGAGGGGAACGCGCTGTCGCTCGTTCAAGGGAACGCCGCGTTTGCTCTGTGCCCCAGAGTTGCGGACGCAGCAGACGGCCGAGCTGTTTGGTGACGACGTTGAAATTGTCCCGGCGCTGAGGGATTGCGACTTCGGACGCTGGAAAGGTGTACGGATCGACGACCTGCAAAAAAACGAACCCGAGGCGCTTGAAGCCTGGCTCGATGACCCAACCTCGGCACCGCATGGCGGTGAGTCGGTGGCGCAACTCGGTACGCGTGTGGCGCAGTGGCTCCAATCCCTGGAGGCCACACCGGGGCATATCGTTGCGATCACCCATCCCTTTGTCATTCGCGCGGCATTGACGCAAGTGCTGCAGGCGGCGGCCTTCAACCTGATCGACGTTGAACCGTTGTCGACCATCGAGCTGCGGTTCACCGGCCGCTGGCGGTTACGCTTGCTCGGCACAGATGCAGAAGGAGCCCTTTGATGAAAAAGCTGCTGGTCATCGGCATCGGCGCCGGCAACCCCGACTACATCACGATGCAGGCCGTGAAGGCGCTGAACCTGGTCGACGTGTTTTTCCTGATGGACAAGGGCCCGGCCAAGGACAAACTGATCGACCTGCGCCGGGAGATCTGCGAGCGCTACATCACCGATCGCGACTACCGTTTCGTCGAAGCCCTCAGCCCGGAGCGCGAGCGTGGGGAAGTGGACTACACGAGCAGCGTGGACGATCTGAATCTTGCCAAGCAAATGACCTTCGAGCGGCTGATCAATGAGCAAATGTCCGATGATCAGTGCGCAGGTTTTCTGGTGTGGGGCGACCCGGCGCTGTACGACAGCACGATTCGGATTTTGCAGGCGATTCTGGCCTCGGGCCGTTGCGTGTTCGAGTTTGAAGTGATCCCCGGCATCACCAGCGTTCAGGCGCTTGCGGCGCAGCATAAAGTGCCGCTCAATCGCATTGGCCAATCGATTGAAATCACCACCGGCCGGCGGCTTGCGGCAGGGCAGGTGAACGATGCCGACAGCCTGGTGGTGATGCTCGATGCACAGGATGCCTACCATCAGGTGGCCGATCAGGAGAGCGAGATTTATTGGGGGGCCTACCTGGGGACGCCGGATGAAATCTTGATCAGCGGCAAGCTCAAGGACGTGGCGGATGAGATCGAGCGGGTTCGCAAGGCGGCACGGTTGGCCAATGGCTGGATTATGGATACCTATCTGTTGCGCAAGCCTTGAAGGTCGCGGCGCCTGGGCTGACGCCATCGCGAGCAGGCCCACTCCCACATGGATCTCCAGTGCCACACAATCCACTGTGGGAGGCCCACTCCCACAGTGGATCTCCTGTGCCACACAATCCCTGTGGGAGCGAGCCTGCTCGCGATGGGGCCCTTGAATTCACCTCAAAAAACGGCCTTGCCCCCACGCCCAAACCGCTCCCGATACACCGACGGCGGCACGCCCACCACCCCGCGAAACGCCACCCGAAAACTCTCCACCGACCGATACCCGCACTGCTCGGCAATCTGATCGGTGTTCTGCCCGGTGCTCTCCAGCAACTCCCGTGCCCGTGCCAGCCGCTCATGCTGCAGCCACGCTTTGGGCGGCATGCCCGTGGCTTCAGTAAACCGTCGCAGAAAGGTGCGTTCGCTCATGGCCGCCTCGCTGGCCAGTTCGCGAACTTCCAGCGGTTCGTGCAAGCGCTCGCGCGCCCATTGCATGACGCGTGACAAATCGCTGCGCGGCGTCGGGCTGACCGGTGTAGGAATGAACTGCGCCTGACCGCCGGTACGCTGCGGCGACATCACCAGTCGCCGCGCCACCGAGTTCGCCACCTGCGTGCCGAAATCTCGAGCCACCAAGTGCAGGCACGCATCAATCCCTGCCGCGCTGCCGGCCGAGGTGATCAGCTGACCGGAATCGACGTAAAGCACGTCCGGGTCCACCAGGATGTTTGGAAAACGCTCGGCCAGCTCCGTGGTGTAACGCCAATGCGTGGTGGCGCTGCGTCCATCGAGCAAGCCGGTCGCCGCCAGCACAAACACGCCAGAGCAGATCGACAGCAACCGCGCCCCGCGTGCGTGGGCTTGGCGCAGGGCGGTGAGCAGGTGTTCGGGCACTGGCGCAGTGCGGTCGCGCCAACCGGGAATGATGATCGTGCGGGCGTTTTCGAGCAGTTCCATGCCGCCATCGGCCAACACCTGAATGCCGCCCATCGCGCGCATCGGGCCCTGGTCCACAGCGACGATACGGTGCTCATACCAAGGGAAATCAAACTCCGGCCGCGCCAGGCCAAAGATCTCCACGGCGATGCCGAATTCGAACGTACAGAGGCCGTCGTAGGCCAAAATCGCGACCAATCCAGGGGCAGGGTGCATTTGGCGGAAAGTTCCCGGTGAGTGTCTTCTCCGCCACTGTAGCGGCAAGTGTCGGGAGGATAAAGTCCTCTCACACCCACCGAGACTTTGGAGTACAGCCCATGACCAGCCTGGTCCGCGAGATCCCCGCCGCCCCGTCGGCCATTGCCCTGATGCATTTCAGCAACCGCCTGACCTTTGAAACCGATTGTTCCGACGTCTTTGCGAGCCAGCAGGCCGGCGAGGTGGACTTTGTCCTGGTGGACGTGCGCGGACCGCTGGCGTTCGAGCGTGGGCATGTGCCAGGCGCAATCAACATTCCGGGACGATTGCTGACCGCCGAGCGCATGGCGGATTACCCGAAATCCACTTTGTTTGTGGTCTATTGCGCCGGACCGCACTGTAACGGTGTCCACAAGGCCGCGGTGAAACTGGCGGCGTTGGGTTACCCGGTCAAGGAAATGATCGGCGGCGTGACCGGGTGGCTGGATGAAGGGTTGGCGTTGAGCGTTGCGGTACAACGCCCGGCCACCGAAGCCGTGAAGTGTGAGTGCTGATCAACCGTGACGAGTCGCTGACGAAGCCGCCCACCACCCATCCAGCGTCGCCTGCAACCACTTGAACACGGCTGCATGGGCGGCGCTGTCCTGTGATTCCCGAGGCAACGGCGATTCATCGCCGAAATACGCATTGAGCGTTGCCACCGACTCGGCATTCCACTCAGGGTGAAACTGCAACCCCACCCGGGTCTGACCCACGCGATACATCTGCTGCACGCATCGATCGCTGCTGGCCAGCAATTGCGCGTCGGGCGGCAGATCGATTGCATCTTCGTGCCACTCCAGCACCTTCAACACCTGGCCATCGATGAACGTCACCGGCGTCCAGCCAGTCTCGCTGCGGTCCATGCGCCGCACGTTCCCGCCCAGACTCAGCGCCAGTAACTGCGCCCCCAGGCAAATCGCGAACACCGCCGTGTCCTGATCCAGGCTCGCCATCAGCCACTGGCGCTCGGCCTCCAGCCATGCCGGCCCGGCGTTGGATTCATAAGGCCCGCCCAGCACAATCACTGGCGCCGCACTTGCCGTCGGCAGTTCCCCCAAGTCGGCGCGGAATACCTTGAGCAGGATGTCCCGGGACTTGGCCCAGTCGGCAATGGCACCGGGGCCTTCGGCGGGGTGGTGCTGGATCAGATTCAAGGTGGGCATCAGCGTTCTCTGTCGGTTTTGTGTGTGGCTTTTGTCTGAAACAAGGGCTTGTCCTACAGTCTTTGCACCGCCTTGGCACAGGCTTCAAGTGACATGAATCCGGGCGCTGTTTTTCTGTAAGTATTTGTCGCTTAAACACAATTTGCCCGCGCGAAGCCACTCTAGACTGCCGGCCACTTCGGTTTTCACCGACCGAAAGATGCTAATCGAACGCTGCCAATAAAAGCCTCCGCACACAGGAGTTATAAATGAAGAAGCTAGTGATGTTCGGTGCCCTGGCACTGTCGATGTTGTCCCTGACCGCTGTGGCCGAAGACGCCAAGCCGATCCGCATCGGTATCGAAGCCGGCTACCCGCCATTCTCGATGAAAACCCCTGACGGCAAACTCACCGGTTTCGACGTGGATATCGGCGACGCGCTGTGTGAGCAGATGAAAGTGAAGTGCACCTGGGTCGAGCAAGAATTCGACGGTCTGATCCCGGCGCTGAAAGTGAAGAAAATCGACGCGATCCTGTCGTCCATGACCATCACTGACGACCGCAAGAAGAACGTCGATTTCACCATCAAGTACTACCACACCCCGGCACGTTTCGTGATGAAGGCCGGCACCGACATCAAAGACCCGCTGACAGAGCTCAAAGGCAAGAAAGTCGGCGTGCTGCGTGCCAGTACCCACGACCGTTTCGCCACCGAAGTGCTGGTGCCGGCCGGCATCGAGCTGGTGCGTTATGGCTCGCAGCAGGAAGCCAACCTGGACATGGTCTCGGGCCGCGTTGACGCGCTGCTGGCCGATTCGGTCAACCTGGACGACGGTTTCCTGAAAACCGACGCCGGTAAAGGTTTTGCCTTCGTTGGCCCGACCTACGAAGACGCCAAGTACTTCGGCGGCGGCGCCGGTATTGCGGTGCGCAAAGGCGATAAAGAACTGGCGGACAAATTCAACACCGCCATCACCGAAATCCGCGCCAACGGCAAGTACAAGCAAGTGCAGGACAAGTACTTCGCGTTTGACGTTTACGGCCAGTAATCACGCCGTTTGAAAAAGTGGCAACCGTTGACGCGGTTGCCATTTTTTTATGCGCTCGTTATTGAAATAAGATCCCTGTGGGAGTGAGCCTGCTCGCGATAGCGGAGTATCAGTCAAGCATTCATTGTCTGACACTCCGCTATCGCGAGCAGGCTCACTCCCACAGGTGATCTCAGTGCCCCTTATATTGGAGTTCCCCATGCAACGCATCGACCATTCATTGCCCTGGAGCCACCTGGGCACCGAGCGCACCCTCAGCGTGTTTCGTTACGGCGCGGGCGCTCGCAAGGTTTACATCCAGGCCAGCCTGCACGCCGATGAACTGCCGGGCATGCGCACCGCATGGGAGCTGAAAAAGCGCCTGACCGAACTCGAAGCCCAGGGCCAGTTGCAGGGCGTGATCGAACTGGTGCCGGTGGCCAATCCGATCGGCCTCGATCAGCATCTGCAAGGCAGCCACATGGGCCGCTTTGAACTGGGCAGCGGCAAGAACTTCAACCGCTCCTTCGTTGAACTCAGCGCCCCGGTGGCGGCGCTGATCGGCGATCGGTTGGGGCACGATGCGTCAGCCAACATTGCGTTGATTCGCCAAGCCATGGGGCAGGTCCTTGACGGCTTGCCGGCACCGGCCTCGCAACTGGAAGCCATGCACCGTTTGCTGCTGCGTCACGCGTGCGATGCCGACATCACCCTGGATCTGCATTGCGATTTCGATGCGGCGATTCACCTCTATGCCTTGCCGCAACACTGGCCGCAGTGGCAGTCCCTGGCGGCGCGTCTGAAGGCCGGCGTGGCGTTGCTCTGTGAAGATTCCGGCGGCAGCTCGTTCGATGAGTCCTGTTCTTCGCCGTGGCTGCGCCTGGCGCGGAGCTTTCCCGAGGCGAACATTCCGCCAGCCAACCTGGCGACCACGCTGGAACTGGGCAGTATGGGCGACACCCGGGTCGATCAGGCCCAGGCCAATTGCGAGGCGATTCTCGGCTTCCTCGCCGAGCAGGGTTTCATCCAGGGCACCTGGCCAGCGGCGCCGAGCGAGTGCTGTGAGGGCATGCCGTTCGAGGGCACTGAGTACCTGTTCGCGCCGCATCACGGGGTGGTTAGTTTCCTGCGTGATTCGGGTGAATGGGTAGAGCAGGGCGATGCGCTGTTTGAAGTGGTCGATCCACTGAATGATCGCGTGACCACCGTGCGCGCCGGCACCAGCGGCGTGTTGTTCGCGATTGATCGTGGACGGTATACGCAGCCGGGGACGTGGCAGGCCAAAGTGGCGGGGCGGGAGCCGATTCGGGTTGGCAAGTTGATTAACGACTGAGGATTGCCGCTGTGTCCCAAGGCCTCATCGCGAGCAGGCTCGCTCCCACAGGGCGAATGCATTCCAAATGTGGGAGCGAGCCTGCTCGCGATGGCGGCATCAGCAACACCGAAGTCCGATCGTTCCCACGCTCTGCGTGGGAATGCCTCAACGGACGCTCCGCGTTCGGCTTCTGGGACGCGGAGCGTCCCGGGCTGCATTCCCACGCAGAGCGTGGGAACGATCATCGAACACCTAACATCTTTCACAGTGTTAGGCTCTGCCCCGAATCCTGCGCGCTGTGAAGGAAGGTTTATGTTGAAGATTCTCGCTCTGCTGACACTGCTGGCATCCGCCACCGTCCAGGCTCAAACCCCGCTGCTCAACGATCTGCCGCTCAAGTACCTGGAGCAGGCCAACCCCGAATCCCGCCATCAGCCCCTGGTGATTTTTCTCCACGGTTACGGCAGCAACGAGCAGGACCTGTTCGGCATCAAGGACGAGTTGCCGGCGCAATACAACTTTCTGTCGGTTCAGGCGCCAGTGAGGCTGGATGAGGACAGTTATCAGTGGTTTCGCAAGAAAGGCGAAGGCGCCTACAACGGTGAAACCGATGACTTGAAGAGCAGCGCCAAGGTGCTGCTGGATTTCATCGCCCAAGCGGCGAAGAAATATCAGACCGAACCCGACAAGGTGTTCCTCGTCGGTTTCAGTCAGGGGGCAATCATGTCCTACGAGCTGGCGCTGCGTCATCCCGAGGCCGTGGGCGGTATTGCCGCGCTGAGCGGGCGGATTCTGCCGGTGCTTAAATCCGAGCTCAAACCGGATGAAAAACGCCAGAAGCTGGCGATTTTCATTGGTCATGGCACCGCGGACAAACGCTTGCCCTACAAAGACGGCACCGATGCCGACAGCCTGTTGCAGCGTCTGTCGCTCAAGCCTGAGTTCCATGGTTACGAAGGTCTCGGCCACAACATCAATGAGGCCGAGCTGGCGGATTTGAACTCATGGTTACAGCGTCTCAACCCCTGACCTTACTTGCCGGAGACGATCTGCTTGACCAGCGTTTCGTGGCCGGCATTGTCGCTCAGACGGGAAATCACCTGAACGATCGCCATGCGGGTGTTGGACGCCGCCATCACCGTGGTGTCGAGGGTCTTGCCGCCGCCCTGGGTGGCGGTGCTGTCGATCTGCCGCAGACCCAGCCCGGTGCCTTTCTGGGTCAGGCTTTTTTCGCTGAGCTTGGTGAAGTCCGGCAGCGCATGGGCTTGCTCGGTGGCGAAGTCGGACGCGGCGGAGTCGAGAAACTGACTGTCATTGTCTTTGACATTGGCGCCGCCGGGGATGGTGTTTTCAGCGGCGATCACCACGGTTTTCGTGGCCTGGTTGGTGTACATGGTGCCGGTGGCCCCAGCGGTCCCGGCGGCTGCATCGCCGGCGGGCAGCGGGTTGGCGATGAAACCCTTGGGCAGGCTGAATTTGAACTTGCCGCCGAGCATCGAGACCTCTTGGGCAGGCGCTTTATCGCTGGCGGTGGCCTTGGCCGCATGGGCATTCAACGCCCCAAGGCTGGCGGCCGCGGTCAACAACAGGACAACGGCTTTTTTACTCAACAATGACATTCGAAAACTCCAGGGATGGTCGCGCTTAGCCGGCGATCATCCCATGGAGGCTGTTATGCATTCCACTCCCTGCGGTCAGGTAGGGGTAGCTTTACTCGTTCGGAATAATCGAACGTGTTGCGCTGAGCTTTTCTGTTGATCGCGTCGTGGCGATCACCGCCCCGGCGATGATCAATATCGCCGGAACGATCAGGATCGCTCCGGCCTGGCTGCGCCCTGCGGCGATCAGCAATAAGGTCGAGATCAACGGCGCCAGGTAGGACAGTGCGCCCAACGTCGCCAGACTGCCGTGTTTGGTGGCGTGGTCCCAGGCAAGAAATGCCAGGCCCACCGGCCCGAGGCCAAGCACAACGATGGCGGCCCATTGGTTGAAATCGGGGCGTACTGTGGTTTCGAACGCCAGGTGACAGATCAGGCCGCAGACCGCCGACAAGCCGCAAATCCCGCCGATGATGCTGCTCGGCACTTCGCTGAACCGTCGATTGACCACCGAATACCCAGCCCAGATCAGCGCACAGCCAAATGCCGCGAGGTAACCGGCCACCGGCATCGCCGCCCCCGTTACCGGGGTGTGTTGTTGCATGATGAATGCGGTGCCGGCCAGACCGAGCACGGCGTCGAGCATTTGTCGTTTGTGCAGTTTTTCTCCTGCGGCGAACGCCGAGAGCAACACCAGCAACAGCGGCCACAGATAATTGATCAAGCTGGCTTCGGCGGCGGGCGCGGCTTTGAGCGCGAAAAAGTACAACGCGTGATAAACGAAAATGCCGACGAAACCGGTTGCCCACACGGCCCACGGTTGTCGCCAGCTGCTGAAACCGGCGATGCCGCGTCGACCGAGGATCACCAGGCTCACCGCGAACGCTATCCCGAAGCTCAGCGTCAGCAGTTCAAAAGGTGGGATGCCTTCGGTGAGAGTGGTCAACAGCGCCAGGCAGGACCAGAGCGCTATCGCGATCACGCCAATGGTTGTGGCGGTCTGGGAACGGCGGACGAGGGGCGTTGCTGGGCTCATGTCTGTTCCTTCAGCACGTAGCGGGCGACATCCTGGCCCTCTGGGTGTGAAGGAGCTTAGCGTCTGATCGCTGAACGTCCAGCCGCGACGCTCGGATTGACCGGTCGTGCGAGCAAACGTCGAGTCACGCCCAGCATCCCCACGGACACCGCCACCCCCAGGGCAAAGGCGTTCATGCCCATCGCGGGCAATGCGAGCGCCAACACCAGGCAAAACGCCGCGAAGGAATACATGCCGGTGGCGGTTGCGCGCAGCAAGGCGGCCGTGAATGCCGGGCCGCGGGTCTGTTGGGAAAACACTGCCATCACGCTGCCCAACACCGGGAAAACCGCGAGCAGGCCGCTCCAGCCTTCGCCGACAGTGCGGGCCAGCAGCGTGACCGCCAGCGTCAGCAAGGCGCCGGCAATCATGCGCAGCAGCAGTTTGTCGGATTTGGGCGCGGGACCCGACACGATGGGCTGCACTTTTGGAAACAGGTACGGCGCCGCCAGCAGTGCGGTGCTGGCCGCGATGACCGAGAACAGCAGCGACGGCGGAACCTGCGAGAGCACCACCGCCACGCCGGCCCAGACCAGCAGTGAAATCGTCAATGCCCAGGGCCAGCCCTTCCGTTGAGCGACCTGGGCATAGGTCACGCAGAAGGCAATCATGGCGAACATCGCCGATAACGCTGCCGTCGCGGACTGAGCGGCGAATACTTCGCCTTGTTCAATGGCGAGGAAGAACAGAATCGGTCCCACCACCACCGGCAATCCCGACAGCCAACCGGCCACGCTGGGGCCCCAGCGCTTGCCCGCGAGGGAAATCAGCAAGAGAAATCCGGGAATCACCAGCAGTTTGAGCATCAGCACGCACGCGTCTCCGACCTGAGTGAGGCGGCAACGTTAGCATTGCGGGCAACAGATTGCTCTATAGATTGACGTGTTTTGTATACAAAGTTACTGACCCTTGGGGGTGTCGGGCGAAACGTCTAAGCTGCTTGCCTCCCAACCTGTTTCTGGATGTTTGTGTGAAATTCAGTTTGCCCAAAGTCGCCACCGCGCCGTTTTGCCCGCCGGAAGTGGCCGGCAGTGTTGCGGTTGATCCGAACGCGTCATTCTTCAAACGGGTCTTGCGCTTTGCCGGGCCTGGCTTGCTGGTGTCCATCGGCTACATGGACCCGGGTAACTGGGCCACGGCCATCGAGGCCGGCTCGCGATTTGGCTACAGCCTGTTGTTCGTGGTGCTGCTGGCGAGTCTGGCGGGGATGGTGGTGCAATGTTTGTGTTCGCGCCTGGGCATCGCCACCGGTCGTGATCTGGCGCAACTGTGCCGCGAACGCTACAGCACGCGCACGGCGCGGACTCAATGGCTGCTGGCGGAAATCTCGATCATCGCCACCGACCTGGCCGAAGTGCTCGGCTGCGCGCTGGCGTTCCATCTGCTGCTGGGCTGTTCGCTGACCTTCGGCATCGCACTGACCGCGTTTGACACGCTGCTGGTGCTGGCCCTGCAAAACCGTGGTTTCCGTCGCCTGGAAGCGATCATGCTGGTGCTGGTGAGCACCATTGGCGTGTGTTTCTTCGTCGAATTGCTGCTGATCAAGCCGTACTGGCCGGACGTCGCCCGCGGCTTTACGCCGTCACTGTCGGCCATTGGCGATGCTGCGCCGCTGTACCTGGCCATCGGCATTCTCGGCGCCACGGTGATGCCGCATAACTTGTACCTGCACACCTCGATCGTGCAGACCCGGCTGATCGGCAAGGACCTGGCCAGCAAGCAGGACGCGGTCAAACTGGCGCGGATCGACACCATCGGTTCGCTGGCGTTGGCGCTGCTGGTGAATGCGGCGATTCTGATCCTGGCGGCGGCCGCGTTTCATCAGACCGGGCACACCGATGTGGTGGACATTCAGGACGCTTATCACTTGCTCGATCCGTTGGTGGGCGGGGCGCTGGCCAGCGTGTTGTTTGGCGTGGCGTTGCTGGCGTCGGGGCAGAGTTCGACCTTTACCGGGACCATCGCCGGGCAAGTGATCATGGAGGGGTTTCTGAACCTGCGGATTCCCTGCTATCAGCGCCGGCTGATTACCCGGGGACTGGCATTGATCCCGGCGTTTATCGGCGTCTGGCTGATGGGCGATAACGCAATCGGCAAGCTGCTGGTGTTGAGTCAGGTGGTGTTAAGTCTGCAGTTGCCATTTGCGCTGTATCCGCTGATACGCATGACCAACGACCACAAGCTCATGGGGCCGTTGGTGAATCAATGGTCGACACGGGTGTTGTCGTGGGGGTTGTTTGTGGTGATCAGCGGGGCGAACAGCTGGTTGATCCTGCAGTTTTTGGCGTGACCGGGCGGGCCTGCTCGTGAAAATCGATGACGCGTTCTACCGCTGAAAGGCCTCCACCACAAAATCGATAAAGGCTCGGGTCTTGGCCGGCATCAGTGTCCGGCTCGGGTAATACAACGAAATCGGTCCCGCATTCGCGTACCAGTCCGGCAGCAGGCGCACCAGTTCGCCGCGCTCGATATTCGCGGCCACATCCGGCAACACCAGCAACGTCACCCCCAAACCGAGGATCGCCGCCTCACGCATGGCGGCCGGGTCATTGAGCACGATGTTTTCGCTCATGTTCGCCTGCGCCTCATTGCCCGCGCCGTCCTGCATGACCCATTGGCGAATCCGTCCCGTACGGCTGCCGCGCATCACGATGCCGTCGAATCGGTGCAAGTGTTCCGGACTGTCGGGCAGCGCGCGCCCCGCCATATAGGCCGGGGAAGCCACTGCCACGATATCCGCCGCCGCCAGTGTTCGAGAGATGACCCCGGGCGTCAGCTCGAAACCGCCGCCGATGGCCGCGTCATAGCCCTCGGCAATCAGGTCCACCTGGCGGTTTTCGAAGTGCCATTCAGGGCGGATCAACGGGTAAAGCGCCAGGAACCCCGGCAGCAATGGCAACACATGCCCGATGCCAAAGGTCGGCGCGAGGCTGACCTTGAGCACCCCGGCCGGTTCGCTCCGGTCACTGCTCACCGCGCTGATCGCCGATTGCAGCGCCTGTAGATTGCCGCCGATGCTCGCCAGTAAACGTTCACCGGCTTCAGTCAACGACAGCTTGCGGGTCGAACGCTGGAATAGCCGCACACCGAGGTTGCGTTCGAGCATCGCCACGTTGCGGCTGACCGCAGCAGGTGTCAGCGCGAGCAAGCGTGCCGCCGCCGAAAAGCTCCCGGTTTCGGCGCTGCGCACGAAGGATTCAAGATTGGCGAGGGTTTCCATGGCTGCCACCTAATAGTAATGCTTGAAGATGATTCAAGGCATTACCGACTAATCACGCGCTAATGGCAAGTGCACTATTCATTCCAACGACAACCCCCTCGGAGTGAACAATCATGAGCACAATTGGAATCATCGGCGCCGGCGCCATCGGCTCGGCCGTTGCCCGGGCGCTTTCACGCAAAGGTATTGAAGTGGTCATCGCCAACAGCCGTGGACCTGAAACACTGGCTTCGCTGGTGGCAGAACTCGGGAAAACGGCGCGCGCCGGCACCCGTGAAGAAGCGGCCGCGCAGCCGATCGTACTGGTGGCGGTCAATTGGTCGAAATTGCCGAGCGCACTGGCCGGTCTGCCGGATTTTGCCGGGCGGATTGTCATCGATGCCAACAACTCAATCGAGGCGCCATCGTTCAAAGCCGTGGATTTGCAGGGACGCATGTCCAGTGAAGTGTTTGCCGAGTGGGTACCCGGGGCACGCGTGGTCAAGGCGTTCAATCACCTGCAGGCTCGTTTTCTGGAAAGCGATCCGGCGGCAGAGGGCGGACGGCGGGTGCTGTTTGTTTCGGGCGATGATGCCCAGGCGAACGCTCAAGTGGCTGCGCTGATCGAGCAATTGGGCTTCTTCGGGATTGATCTTGGGGCGCTGAGTGTCGGGGCGAAACTGGCACAGTTTCCAGGCGGCCCGTTGCCCACGCTCAATTTGGTGAAATTTGCCTGAAGGCCAGACAAAAAAAGAACCCGGTGCGAGGTGAATCGCACCGGGTGTTTTGCCAGGCTGCGGCGGCTGTTCGTGGGTCTCCGCGCAGTCTGTTGAACGCTGTAACTAGATCGTTCCCACGCGGAGCGTGGGAATGCATCCATTGACGCTCTGCGTCACGCCTGGAAAGGGACGCGGAGCGTCCCGGGCGGCATTCCCACGCAGAGCGTGGGAACGATCTGGCGCGGTCATCCGATCAAAAGGCTTACGCTCTTTCAATCGCCAGGGCCACGCCCTGACCACCGCCGATGCACAGGGTGGCGAGGCCTTTCTTGGCGTCGCGCTTGATCATTTCATGCAGCAAGGTCACCAGCACCCGGCAACCCGATGCACCAATCGGATGGCCGAGGGCGATGGCGCCGCCGTTGACGTTGACCTTGTTCAAGTCCCATTCCAGGTCCTTGGCCACGGCCAGCGATTGCGCGGCGAACGCTTCGTTGGCTTCGATCAGGTCCAGTTGGTCGATGGACCAGCCGGCCTTGCTCAGGCAGCGGCGAGTGGCCGACACCGGGCCGATGCCCATGATCGCCGGGTCGACGCCAGCGTTGGCGTAAGCGGCGATTTTCGCCAGCACCGGCAGGCCGAGTGCCTTGGCTTTTTCCGCGCTCATCAGGATCACGGCGGCGGCGCCGTCATTCAGCGACGAAGCGTTACCGGCGGTCACCGAACCGTCCTTCTTGAAGGCCGGTTTCAGTTTGCCCAGCGCTTCGGCGGTGGTGCCAGCGCGAGGCTGCTCATCGGTAGCGAAGGACAGCGGATCGCCCTTGCGCTGTGGGATCAGGATCGGCGTGATTTCATCAACAAAACGCCCGGCTTCGATCGCGGCCGTGGCTTTCTGCTGCGAGGCCGCGGCGAAGGCGTCCTGTTGCTCGCGCGTCAGGCTGTACTTCTCGGCCAGGTTCTCGGCGGTGATGCCCATGTGGTAATCGTTGAACGCATCCCACAGGCCGTCGCTGATCATGGTGTCGACGATTTGCGCATTACCCATGCGCAGGCCGGTGCGTGCGCCGGGCATGACGTAGTTGGACAGGCTCATGTTTTCCTGGCCGCCGGCAATGATCACGTCAGCGTCGCCGCAGCGAATCGCCTGAGTGGCCAGGTGCAGGGCCTTGAGGCCCGAACCGCAGACCTTGTTCAGGGTCATGGCCGGTACGGTGAACGGCAGGCCGGCCTTGATCGCGGACTGGCGCGCAGGGTTTTGCCCGGCACCGGCGGTCAACACCTGGCCCATGATCACTTCATCGACCTGCGCCGGGTCGAGCCCGGTCTGCGCCAGCAACTGACGGATCACCGCAGCGCCCAGGTCAACGGCGGACACACCGGCCAGCGAACCCTGGAAGCTACCGATGGCGGTACGGGTGGCGGCAACAATAACGACGTCTTGCATGGAATGATTCCTCACTGGGCAGCGAACTGCATTTCCGGAACGTGATCCGGCACGATCAGTTTACCGGCAGTCTTGGCGACGATCTCTTCAACGCTGACACCCGGTGCACGTTCCTTGAGAATGAACGCGCCGTCCTTGATTTCAAGGTAAGCCAGGTCGGTCAGCACACGTTTGATGCAACCGGCGCCGGTCAGCGGCAGGCTGCATTTGGACAAGAGCTTGGACTCACCGTCTTTCGAGGCGTGGGTCATGATGACGATGATGTTGTCCGCGCCGGCCACCAGGTCCATGGCGCCGCCCATGCCCTTGACCAGCTTGCCGGGGATCATCCACGAGGCGATGTTGCCTTCGACGTCGACTTCAAAGGCGCCCAGCACGGTCAGGTCGACATGACCACCGCGAATCATCGCGAAGGATTCAGCCGAGGAGAAGATCGACGCGCCGATGCGCGCGGTCACGGTTTGTTTGCCGGCGTTGATCATGTCGGCATCGATGGTTTCTTCAGTCGGGAACGGACCCATGCCGAGCAGGCCGTTTTCCGACTGCAGCATGACTTCCATGCCTTCGGGAATGTAGTTGGCGACCAGGGTCGGAATGCCGATGCCCAGGTTGACGTAGAAGCCGTCCTGCATTTCGCGGGCGACGCGTTGAGCCATTTGTTCGCGGGAAAGTGCCATTGTTGTTATTCCTTCATTCGGTCCGGGGGCAGGGGATCACTTACGCACGGTGCGCTGT